>VFQP010004352.1_pt1 | contig 13280 bp, 14 predicted proteins | sample 3512351 | NCBI WGS metagenome assembly VFQP01 (sample SAMN10412372, study PRJNA504923) | tailings metagenome | isolation source: Relicate 1 Philex TSF1 revegetated site | place: Philippines: Tuba, Benguet | collected 2017-08-29 | reverse complement strand
GGCCGGCGTCTGGAAGTCCTCCTTCCACACGTTCTTGTACGTGCTGAAGCGGTTGCCCGTGGTGGTCTTCCAGGCCGGCTGGTTGGAGTTGGGGGAGAGCACCTGCAGCCGCGCAAGGACCCAGCCACACACCTCAGCGCCCTTCCCGACTGAGTGGCAGCAGGACCAGGCGCTACAGGGCCTGCTGGCAGCCCTCCCTCGCTAAATGTCTGACGTGGACGCCACCGAAGCCAACCTCGTGGTCAGGCCCTGCGCCTCCGAGCCGCCCCCACCCCCACCTAGCCCTCTCATCTCCTCGTCAGGAGGCCTGTCGCCGTGGCGCGCAGCTCCTGGCCTCAGGTCTTTCGCCCTCTCCTCAAGCCCACCTGCTTGCCAAGCGCGCTCGGCGCCTCGTAGCTGCCGGGGCCCACGCGCCCCTCCTTGCCCATGTCAAGGTCGCTGCTGTAGCGGTTGCCGAACTGCGCAGCGCCAGCAGGGGGGGCAGCGCCAGCAGCGGCCCTGTGTGCGGCAGGCCACGCGCGTGATGCGCTGCGGAACGCTGTCCCCGGGCCCGCCCCGTCCGCTCACCCGGTGGGACGGCGCCGTGGTGGACTTGGAGGCTACCTGGTGCCCGAAGGCGGACTGCACCGTCGTGTCCACGCCCAGAGATGTCTGCGCGCACGGTGAAGAACTTTGACTTTACGGGAGTCAAAGGCACCCACACGCCCGATACCCGAAGCCGCCACTGCAGGCCTGCGCCTGCGTTCTCCCTCCAAGCGCTGCATCGATCGCGCTGCACGCCCTTTCCCTTCCTCCTCTCGGAGTTCCTCACCGTGCCGAGGAGCTTGAACTCGAACTGCTCCCCCGCGAGGCGGTCCGTGCGGCCCGAGGTGCCAAACTTGGTGCGCTCATTCGTCGCCTTGGTGCTCAGCACCTGGATTGTTGGGGCCGGGGAGGGCGAGCACGAGATGTACGGTACCGTCATCTCAGGGTCAGAGCAGCTCCACGCAGAGCCAATCACGCCCAACTCGCGACGCGATGGCTTGATGCGCTTGACGTCCTGGGTTCGCAGGGGAGCTCCTCGCGTGGGGAGCGCACTGCACCGTCCTCACCTGCGGCCCAAAGGTCGAGAGCGTGCCGGCGACCTCGACTGGCATCTTGCTGTCGATGGCCTCCGCGTCGGTCGCGCACTCCGGGCTGAGCGCGTGGAATGGCCGCCCCACGCTTGCGAGGTGGGTACTCGCAAAAGGTTCAAAAAAGTGTCAGGTGGTGACAGGTGCAAAACTCCGTCTCTGCAAAAGCAGCGTGCAGCAACGACCGACACAGCAACTGAAAAGCTGCCAGGCGCCTCTCTCGGCGCCGCACACCCCATCCATCACGTGATGCTGCCCTCCGCCGCCGCCGCCGCCGCCCCTGACGAGGCGATGATGAAATGGCCTACGACCTCTATCGATCAGCCCCTGCTCAGGCCTTGCGTGAGGCGCGCTTGACGTTCTCCGACTCGAGCAGCGCCTTGGCGCCCTGCGCCCACAGCTTGCGCGCCTCGGGCACCACGCTGCTGCCGCCCAGGAACACCTCGAACAGCCCGCGGCACAGGCCCAGCGAGCTGCGGCAGCAGTGCGGCATGAAAGGCACACATATGTGGCTGGGCTCCGACGCCGTCGGCCTCTCCCGCCTTACCCCAGATGAAGAGCAAAGCAGCCCCGCACGCCCGCTCCTCGCACCTGATGCGCAGCTCGGGCGTGAGTGTGTGGTAGTCGACCGGCGCCTCGGGCGACACACGCACGTCCAGCGCCGCGCCCGCCGCGCTCCAGAACAGCGCCACCTGAGGGAGGAACGGGCACGCGACGGGACGTTTTGAGCCCGTGGCGGCAACGCTCATGGGGTACGGACGCGCCTGGCTGAGCGCCGCCGCCGGCGCGCGCACCTCGGTTCCCGCCGCGAGCTTCTTGTTGTCAAAGAGCGCCTTGAACTGGTTCAGCTTGTCCAGCTCCCCTGTGCGCACCCAGGGAAGGGGTGGGGTGTTGTGCGCGCCTCCCTCACCCTCACCCGCGCGCCACAGCGCCGCACGCCAGGCCACGCGCACTGTCGCGCCTTCCTTGCTGTCCTGCTGCCCTGCTGCACCTGACTGCCCCCAGCAGCACGCACGCATGCGAGCGCCTCCGCACCGCCCCAAAGCGAGACACGAGACCACGCGCACCCGCCAGGGTCATGCGCGCCACCAGCGACTCGTTGAGCGCGTCGGCGAACTGCTGCCCGTCCACGTCGCGCACCAGCCGCACCTGCACGGCGGGACACGGCGCACAGCGCTTGTGGGTGCGGTCGGCACAGCGCCACTACACCCGTCCTGCCCCGCCCGTCGCCGCTCGCGGCCGAGCCCTAGCGCGATTCGTCCCGGCCTGACACGTGGTGACCAAGCGAGACGCCGCACGGCAGAGCGTGTGGCTGCAACGGCGCCCGGGCTGCCTTACCAGCGGCGCCTTCCAAGTTCGAGGCGCCGTCCGGCAGCGCCGCGGCGACCCAGCAGCGCACAGGGCGCGCAGCCCCCAGCGACACGCCACTCGCCCCGGCGCCTCACCAGCAGCGCCTTGTTGAAGGCGCCGTCCAGCAGCGCCGAGGTGAAGTCGTCGTCGCTCTCGAAAAAGCCGCCGCGCGACCGCACGCCCAGCTCCTTGGCGCACCGGTCCGCCTCCACGTACGCCGCCACGCTGTACACCTGCGCGCGCATGCAACCGCCACGAGCCGCGCCCACCTCAGCCCCAGTATGGCTCGCCGCGCTGCCCACGGAACAGCGAGTGAGGCGTCGGAAGCTACCGCCCTTCAATCGTTCGACGTGCATCGCCAGGCGGGAGTGGGGCGGCGCACACGAGCGCGCACCTTGACGTTGAGCAGCAGGATCTTCTTGACGCGCGTGCCGGCGCCCAGGCACCGCTGCTCCTCGCCCTCCCAGAACTTTTGCACCAGCTGGAACGCGGCGCCTGCGCAGCGCAAAGCACGCAGCGCTGCCACAGCGCGTCACGCGCCGAAGGCCCCACGCGCGGCGTAGGCGACTCTCGTGTCGCCGCAGCCTGCTGCACGGTCCGTCTACCTGTGTTGTCGTCCTTGACGGTGGCCCGGGCTGCCGAGCGCGACCGCGGCGCCGATTGGAGCGGCCCTGGCCCGGGGCGGGCGGGCGCAAACGGCCGGATCGCCTGCACACGTGGTGGCATCCTGCCGCATGCAGTGCAGCGCAGGTGCAGGGCTGCGCTGGGTCCCGCAGGAGAGAGCGCCACCTCACCTGCGCCTGGCGTCCCGCGGCGGGGGCGCGGCAGGAGCCAGCCCGCCTCCTGCAGGTAGGGGCACGCACAGGAGCACCAGTAGGCGCGCCAGCGCGTGGAGATTGAGCGGTCCCGAGGTGGGAGAGTCGGCTGTGGCGCTCAACGCCCACGATCAAGCTCAGGCAACACCAGGAGGAGCAGGCAGCGCGCCCAACTCACATCGCCGTCGTGCTGCTGCTGAACTGCGCCTGCATCGTCGTTGCGTGTGCCAGCTCGCACTGCGCGCTGCACCTGAGCCCCTATACCTCAACGCATGGCAGAAACATCCGCGCGGAGTGCGCTCCACACGCGCCCGTGCGTCCCTTCAATCGCTGTCGTACCACGAGGTCAAGATGCTCGCCCAGGTGCAGCTCATCAGGACGCTCGTGCGTGCGGGACGTGCGGCCTGGGCGGGCTCACCTCCCACTTACGCGGTGCCCACGCGATATGCCCCTCGCAGGGAGTGAACATGCGCCCCTCTCGCGTGGTGGCTGGCCCCCGCGTGGCCGCCGTCGCGCCGTCTGGCCGCACGGCGGTCGTGGCCGGCGTGGCTCGGCGCCAGCAGGTGAGGAGGACACCTTGAGGAGCCGCCACAGGTGCCAAAAGCGCCCCGGCGCGCTCAGCGGCATCGCGGTGCCCAGGGGCGTCACAAACACCACGACGACGGCGCGCGCCAGTGCATCGCAGCGCCAGCAGCCGCATTGCACCTTCGCGCAGCCCAGGCGCAGATTGCGGACTGTGGCATCCCCTGGACTGCGACGGCAATGCGGCCCTGCGGCGCAGGTGAACGCGGCCGCGGTGGAGACGATCAACTGGAGCCAGGTCGCCGCGGACCTCGAGCCCAAGAGCCCGCTCGAAGTGATGGACCATGTGCGTGCCTGGCCAGCTCACGACAGTCAGCAGGATGCAGATCAGAGCACGCAGCTGGAGAACAACACCTGCATCCGTGCGACTTCCGTGCTCTGCAGGCGCTCAAGACGTTCGGCAAGGACGTGGGCATCGCCTTCTCGGGCGCCGAGGACGTGGCGCTCATCGAGTACGCGCACCTCACCGGCCGCCCCTACCGCGTCTTCAGGTAATGCGCGTGCTCCGCGCCACCAGCTGCCAGCAGCTGCTGCCCCTGGTGGCTGCCTCCGCAGCCGCCGCCCGCCTGACCCGCGTTTCCCGCCGCAACCGCCACCTATTGAGTCGTGCAGCCTGGACACGGGCCGCCTCAACCCCGAGACGTACCAGCTCTTCGACAAGGTGGAGAAGCACTACGGCATCCGCATCGAGTACACCTTCCCCGAGGCGCAGGAGGTGCAGGAGCTGGTGCGCACCAAGGGCCTCTTCAGCTTCTATGAGGACGGCCACACCGAGTGCTGCCGCATCCGCAAGGTGAGCTCGGCCGCACGCTGGCGTTGGTGGTCGGGGACCGGGGTGTTCTCCAGGGTGAAGGGGGACGCGCGCGCGCCGCCGCTGCGCGTGCGTGCTGCGGCAGCGGCGCCTACGGCGGGCAGCAGGCGCATGGCGGCGTGGTGGCGGCAGTGGAGGCAGCGGCGCTTGCCACGCGATGGGGGCGCAGGCGGAGCGCCAGCGGCGCAGAGCCATCGTCACGGCAGGAAGGGCAGCCTCGCTGGCTCGCCCCGCCCACACTCCCAAGCGCCTGCCTGCCTCCCCCTACAACAGGTCAAGCCGCTGCGCAAGCAGCTCAAGGGCCTCAAGGCCTGGATCACGGGCCAGCGCAAGGACCAGAGCCCCGGCACGCGCCAGGAGGTGCCCACCGTGCAGGTGAGCGCGCCCACGCCCGCCTGCCTTCACCCGCGCCCCCCCCCCGGCGCCGCCGCGCTCGGACCCCGGCCCCGTCGTTCGTTCACGTCGAGCGCAGCCGCAGCCTCGCTCTCTTCGGCGCCTCCACAGGCCGACGGCGGCGGCGCGAGGCGCAGCCACGCACTGCCGCGCGCGCCCTGCTCACAGCCGGCTGCTCGCTCCTCCCCTCCATGCGCAGGTGGACCCTGTGTTTGAGGGCCTGTCGGGCGGCCCCGGGTCCCTGGTCAAGTACAACCCTCTGACCAACGCCACGAGCGCCGAGGTCTGGAACTTCATCCGCGTGATGAACGTGCCGTACAACGTGCTGCACGAGCAGGGGTACATCTCCATTGGCTGCGAGCCCTGCACCAAGCCCGTGCTGCCCAACCAGGTGCGCGCGGCACCAGCACTCCCGAGGGACCAGGGGGACCAGGGGGAGGCAAGGTGTGTCGCTGGCGGGAGGAGCGGCGGGCGGCGGGCGGCGGCGCGGGGGCACTGGTTGGTGTGCGGCGCGTGCCGCTGCGATGCGCGCGCGCCAGGGGAGGGAAGCGGCGCCAAAACGTGCGCGTGAGGGCGGGGTGGCGCTTGCGCCATGCGTTGCTTGCTGCGCCGCCAACACGGGCGTGTGGTGGGGCGCGGCGCGCAGGCGTCCCGCCACGCATCATGCGTTGGCGTTTCGCACGGTGCGTGGTGTGTGGTGGGGCGCGGTGCGCAGGCTGAGCGCGAGGGCCGCTGGTGGTGGGAGGACGCCAAGGCCAAGGAGTGCGGGCTGCACTCTGGCAACGTCAAGAAGGAGGACGGCACCACCGAGGCGCGCAAGGCCGAGCGCGACCTCTGGATCGACGGGCGCGTGGCCACGCTGTCCAAGGAGCAGGTGAGGGGCGGTGGCGGTGAGAGGCAGGGCGGGCAGGCGGCGGGCGCGTGGCCACGCTCTCCAAGGAGCAGGTGCGCTCTCCTGCGAGGCGGGGGCGGCGGCAGGGCGGGGCGGGGGCGCGGCCGCACGCTCGCTGGCGGCGGGGCACTGCTGCCCGCGCCTCCCGGCAGCGCTGCGCACCTCCCGTGGGACCCCCCAAAGCAGAGGATGGGCGCAGGCTCGCACGCGCTGTGGTTCACGCGCGCGAAATGTGTCCGCCGGCGCGCGCGTCGTCGTGCGCGTCGTCGTCGTCGCAGGTGCGGGACATTGCGGCGGGCAAGCGGGACAAGGACATTGTGGCCGTGCTCTACGCGCCCTGGTGCCCCTTCTGCCAGGTGCGCGCGCGCTCCCGCCCGCTCCCGCCTCCCGCCTCTCAGGAGGCGGCGCGCCGCTGCCTGCGACGCGCGTGTGGGCGCCGCAGCATCGCGACACGCGGCGGCGCGCGCGCCCGAATCTGCTAGCGAGGCGCGGCTGCGCCGGGTGCTCCCGGGCTCAACCTCACACGGGTGCGCATGCGAACCCTGCTCGGCGCGCGCTGCTCCTGGCAGGCGCTGGAGCCGGCGTGGGCCGACCTCGCCGACATCTTCAAGGGCACCCACGTGACGGTGGCCAAGTACCAGGCGGACGTGGACCGCGAGTTCAGCAACGAGAACCTGGGCCTCAAGACCTTCCCCACCATCGTCTACTTTGGCAAGGTGCGTGCCGGCTGCCGTGCCGCGCCGGCCGCCGCGCCGCCGCTCCTTCGTGCGCAGGTGCTGTTCGGCGGGAGGGCGGCGCGTCGCCGTCACCTTGATTGCGGCTCTTCACCGCGTTGTGCGCTGTGTTGCTGTCGCGCAGGGCCGCACCGGCTACGTCAAGTTCCCGTCGGAGCGCCGCGACCCCGAGACGCTGCGCATGTGGGTCAAGTCGGTGGCCGGCACGGCGTGAGCGTGATTGATCCGGATCGTCATGGTGCGCCGCCCGCCGGGACGACCTCGTGTCCTCCATCCTGAGCTTGCTGTGGTGTGCCGAGGGTGTTTGCGGCTCTCTGTCTGGTTGTTGTTCCGTTCGTGCTGCTGTTTGGTTGGACGTTTGAGCGCGCATCGCGGCGTGAGGGCCCCCCTGGACGCCTGCGTGACCCTGTGCTGTTTGGGGGACCAGGCGCACGTGCAACTGCCTTGACCGGCGCACGCTCCGGTAGCATGCACTTGCACGTGCGAAGTGGGGAGCAAGGGAGTCCAAGGCCAGTACACAAGCGCAGCAGCGAGCAGACCGCACTCCTCTCCGCTCGCTCAAACGCGGCCTGGCGCACGTGGGCATTGACCTCAGGCAGATTCTGCGCGCTGCTCATGTCCAAACGGGAACGGAGAAGCAAGGACTGTAGCGCGCCACCCTGCGCCGCCCCAGGAGCAAATGGGGCACGAAATCATGGGGCCCTGCGGCGCTGCGCTGCAGCCCTCTTGCGGCATCCTGCTCAAGTGCATAAGGAATGAATGCAGTGCCCCGCTGCAGGGAGCCCGCTGCCCTGCGTACGCGTACGTGTCCATGTCCATCCATGTCCAGCCGGTCCCCCTGTCTCCCTCCCCGCGCGCGCATGTCCCAGGGCGCCCTCAGCAGCCAGAGCCCCACGAACGATGAATCCAGGCCAGGTCCTCCCAAGCCGAACGCACTCCCCATCACCGCACACGTCCCCCCTCCCCCAGACTCTGAGAGCCTCTGCCTCCCTCTCCCTCCTCACGCGTCCCAGGGCGCCACCCGCCCCGCTAGCGACGCGTCACGTCAGATTGCGACAATCTCCAGCTCGGTCCGGTCGTCCAGCTTGGAAAGGCACGGCCACTCGGCCGCCGGCACGTAGAGGCGGGCCGTGCGCAGGACGGGCAGGTCCAGGTCGCCAGCCGCGACGCGCACCGCCAGGTCCAGCACGTCCAGCCGCAGCAGCAGCCGCCGCTTGGCCGCCTGCAGCCCGCGCCCACCAGAACCCTTGAGCTCGCCCACGCTCACCTTGGCCCGCCGCGCTGACACCTGCAGAGCGGCATGCGCGCCCCACCCACACGCGGCGGCCACAACACGTCGCGTACGACGCGCGAGGTTTGCCGCTTGGCGCCCGCTGCTCGCACGTGTCTGCCTAGTGTGTGGCTGCGGTGGCGCGTGCACCGGCAGCGAAGCGAGGAGGACGACGAGGGGGCGGAGCCCAGCCACGCCGCCCCGTACACCGACGCGGCCGCTCACCCAGACACGCCCCCTGACGTCCAGCTGCAGCCGCTCGTGCCCCTGGTGCACGTGCGCCATCCTCGTCGCGGCGCGCCGGTCGCCGCGGCTGCCCGCCGCGGCGCGCCGGCGCTGCTCCGCCTCCTCCGCCGCCGTGAAGGCGAGGAGAGCCAGGCCCAGGGGGCCCCGCAGCATGAGCTGCTGCGCCAGCACGCCTTGCTCCTCACGCCGCCCTGCCTCCTCATACTCCTGCGCGCGCGCGCGCGCATCGACGGACAACGACACACGCTCCGGCATCTCATGTCTCTCTTGCTGGAACCGCGCCCAGGGCTCCTCGCGCGTGAATCCTTTGGGCAGGCCCTCCCGCGGCCGCGTGCGCGTCGCCACCTCAGCCTGGCGAGCAACAGCCAGGCCATTGGTGGGTGGCAGCCGGCGGCGCGTACCTTGATCATGGCCAGCGTGCGCTTGAGCGGGAGCTTGGCCGGCAGCCGGCTGACGAACGCGTCGAGGAGGCTGAGGTCCACCTGCAGCCATGCGGGGCGCGTCAGACTGCTGCTGCAAGCTTGCCTCTGCAAAGCGTTCTCTCTCGCGCACGCGTGCCCCCTCCCCACGCCTGGGCACACGTTGTTTCGCGCAGCACTGCGCGCACACGCTGCGGCATCAGGTGGGGACGCCCCCCCCCCCCCCCCGCCGTCGAGCCGTGAGCGCGCACCTGGCCGTCGGGCGTGAGGAATGGGCCCTGCTGCCAGGCCGCGTGCACGGCCCGCAGGTCGGCGTCCTGCACCGTGACCGCCGCGCCGTCCACGGCCGCCAGGGCCGCCGCGAGGCTCCTGCACCCCGTCAGCGAGCATCGTTGGGGCAGCCGCGTGCTGCGTGGGGACTGGCCACCCGCGCGTGGCTGCTGCCCCTGTTGCTCGTGGGGACTGGCCACCCGCGCGTGGCTGCTGCCCCTGTTGCTTGTGGGGACTGGCCACCCGCGCGTGGCTGCTGCCCCTGTTGCTCGCTCCTTTCGCCGCCGCCGCGCACCTGAGGAAGCGCCCAGCCGCGTCGCGCTGCGCCAGCCACGTGCAGAGGCGCTCCAGCACGTCCAGCGTCGAAAAGTCCGCACGCGACGGCCTGAGCACTGCGGCGCCGAGCGGCTCCGCGGCCCTGGAGAGGTGGCCTGACACGTCGCGCTGAGGGGCTGCAGCACGACCTTCAGCCACGTGGGCGCCTCATCCGGCCCCTGGTGTGTGCTAGCGGCTGCGTGGGCGCGCACGTGCGGGCGCCGCGGCGTAGCGGGGGCTGCGCACAGCTTTGGGGCGCCGCTGCTAGGAGGGCACCGCAGGAGTCTTGAGGAGACGAGCATGGCTGTGCGCTGCTTGAGTGTGCTGCAGCCGCTGCAGCCGCCGCGCATGAGGCATGGGCCCGGGACCTCCCGGGACCTGACGCACAAGGTTGGAGCAGTCTGTGGCGCTTCCAGCCCTGAAGACGCGCAAGGGCGACTTGCGTCTCCTCAAGACGCCGCGTGCAGCGAGGGGCACCGGACGCTGCAAGCAGGCCAAAGCCTGTCCCGCCTGTCCCGCACGCAGGCGCTGAGCAGACGTGCAGGCAGAGCTTTGCACCTCCCGCAGCTGTGAGTGTCTGGAAGGAGGGCACCTGTCCTAGTCGTTGCATCGGCCTGCGCGTCGGCAAGCGCACTGCACACTTGGCGCCCCGTCGTTCACTGGTGCAGGCGCCTCGCCGCCCCAGGTGCTGCTCACGCTGTGCGCTTGCTGCTGCGCAGGGTTACGCAGGGTTAAGCAGCCGGCCCGTCGCTGCCCTGGCCACATGTGGGCGGCCGCCGGCACGGCGTGAGGGTGACCGACTGATCGTCCGGATCTAGTACTCTGCCGGCTCTGGACGATCGTCGCGTGCGCCGGCCGCCAGGGAGCCTCCTCCACCTTGCTGTGGTGTGCTACCAGCTACTAGTGGTGGCTCTGACTGTGTGGTGTTCTCGTTGGGCGTTTGAGCGTCGCGGCGTGATGGGCCCCCCAGGACGCCTGCGCGCGAGCTGTGCTGCGAACGGGGATCGGGTGCACATGCAACCTGTGGCACCTGTCCCTGGTCATGACTCACGTGGCGTTGACCATCAATGGCGTGCACGAAGGCGATGCGGCCCTACATGGGGGTGACGCACCTCACCCCAAAAAGCGGCCTGGACTCGCTCTTAGGCCAGACTCTGCTCGAGCGCGCACACACACACACACGGGAGAAGCGCACACACCGGCCCTGCACAGCCCCTGACGCACGCGCAGCGCCGCCCCCAAGAGGAGTCCCAGAGGAAGGAGAAGCTGCGCTCAGGAGGCGCAGCGGAGCGGAGTCGGGCACCGTGGCTCTGCACTGCTGACAGCACTTGAAGCACACACACGATGAAGGTGCGCGCGCCCTCCCAGTGGCTCGTCCTGCCTCCGCGGCGGGTGGTGGTGGCGCTGTTCGGGGGAGCTGGAGAGAGCAGCCCGAATGACGTGACCCTCTGCGAGCAGCAGCGGGAAGGCAGCAGCAGCAGCAGCGGGCCGGGTGGCAGCTGTGCAGTCGCGCGCCGCCCTGGCAGGTCGTCGCCTCACCTTGTGCGCGAGCGTGCCGGTGTCGAGGAGGTGACCTGCCGGTGGGCCGCTGCCTCTGCAAGGAACACCCCCCACCACGGCGCGCAGCTCACCGCGGCGACACGGAATGCTGCTGCTGCTCTCAGGGCACCGTGCGCGGCGTCGCGAAGCGCTCGTGGGTCTACAACAAGAAGTACGCCACGCTCACCACGGTCGCGTGAAGCAGCCTCAGCCAGCCATCCTAGCGGCCTCCAGCAGCGGCAGAGGTGTACTACTCCACGCTCGAGGTTCTTTCTCTTGACGCGCCCTTCTCCACGACGCTCATTCATCGCTCGGCGCCCCCGCTCCGTGACCTACCTCCCCTTGAGCTCTAGACCCACGCCGAGATGGCCACGACTGCTCGCAGCAGCAGCAGCTCCACCGCCACGACCAAGTCGGTGATGCGTCGCGCTCAGGGCGCGCTCTCCATGACGCCGTGCGCCGCGCGGAACACGCGCCTGGCCACGGCGGGCCGTCGTCGCTCGCCAGCCGCAGCCCCCGCCGCGAGCTCGGCCCGACGCAACGCCCCCTTTCCCTCTGCCCCCCGCCGCAACACGGCCACCTTCTCCACGACCGCCACCAACACCAGCCGCTCGCGCTCCACCGCCGTTGCCGTGCGCGCCGACGTCAACTGGGACGCCTTCCGCCCCTCGGCCCTCGACTCGGCCTCCTCCGCCGCCACGCCCCCCTCCTCCGCCCGCGCCCAGCCGCCGCCGCCCCCGGCCGGCGTGCGCCTCAACGGCAGCCTCCCCGCCGCCACCACCTCGCCCGCCTCCTCCTCCGCTGCCGCCTCCGCCTCGCCCCTCGGCAGCGTGCACCAGGTGGACTTCCTGGTGCTGGGCTCCGGCATCGCCGGGCTCACGTACGCCCTCAAGGTGGCAGAGTACGGCACGGTGGCCGTGGTGACCAAGGACTACGCGCACGAGGGCTGCACGCAGTACGCGCAGGGCGGCGTGTGCGCTGTGATGGACCGCCACGACTCGGTGGCGCTGCACGTGCGCGACACCATGGTGGCGGGCGCCTTCCTCAACGACCCACAGTGAGCGCTTTTGGGGTGGTGGTGGTGCGTGGGGAGGGGATAGTGGGGTGGGGAAGGGGCACTGCGGTCGCGAGAGCCGTCCTCAACGGCCCGCAAGGAGCGCTGGACGAGGGGCGGACAAAGGGGCAGCTCTGCCTGCGGGCGGAGGAGGAGTGAGGACGACACGTGCGCGGTCGGCCTGCTGGCAGGATGCCCACGCCGCTCCTCCGCCAGTGGATTCGCAGGGGTGTTCCGATCGCCGGGTGGGGGGCAGTCGCGGAGGAGCGCTGACCGATGCAAGCGTTCACACCAATGCACGCTGTTTCCGCGGCCGCAGGGCGGTCGAGGTGGTTTGCCGCGAGGGCCCGGCGCGCGTGCTGGAGCTGGTGCAGCTGGGCGCGCAGTTCACCACGCAGCCCGACGGCGCGCTACACCTGACCAAGGAGGGCGGGCACAGCGCGCGCCGCGTGGTGCACGCCGCCGACATGACGGGCCGCGAGATTGAGCGCGCGCTGCTCGCCGCCGCCCGCGCGCACCGCAACATCAGGTGAGGCTGCGCGCGGTCCTTCTTTTGTTCATCCGCCCGCCCGCCCTCCCTAAGGGCCCCCCCCCCCACGAAACAGCCGTATCGCGCCGGTGAACACACGGGCTTGGGGTGTGGTGCGGGGGTGGTCGCAGGTTCTACGAGCACCACCTTGCGACGGAGCTGGTCGTGGACGAGTACGCGGGCGTGCGCCACTGCTTTGGCGCCGACGTGCTGGACCAGCGCGCCGTGACAATGACCCGGTGAGGGCTTGCGCCTTAACCTTCCCGCGTCGCCTCCCGAGCAGCAGCGATGATCAGGGCGCAGCGGTCGAGACCTCTCACGCGCGCGTGGCTTGGTGGTGGCGTCGTCGTGTCGTCGTGTATGCGGCAGGTTTGTGGCGCTGTCGACGATGCTGGCGTCGGGCGGCGCCGGGCAGGTCTACCCCAACACCACCAACCCGCACGTGGCCACGGGCGACGGCATCGCCATGGCGTACCGCGCCGGCGGCGTGGTGAGCGTCATCACCCGACAGATCGCCATCTACCGGCGTGTCTGCGGGAGACGAGGGCACTTGCGCGTTTCCTCTCACCTTGTGTGATGCCCTCCTCGCCGCCTTTGATCCTCGCAGGTGAGCAACATGGAGTTCATCCAGTTCCACCCCACGGCGCTCTACACGGGAGGCAAGGTGCGCCGCCCAACCACGCCTCTCTGGCTCTCGCGCGCGCTGTGATCGTAGTTGGCTGCGCGCCGCACCAACAGCGGCTCCTCTGCACCGCTCCCACACTCCTCGCCCTCGCGGCGAGAGGCAAACGTTGCTGCTGCTGCGTGGGCGCGTGGCGCGTGCGGGGTGGAACAACGCAGGCGTCGGCGTCGGACGGCGGCCGCACGTTCCTCATCACCGAGGCGGTGCGCGGCGAGGGCGGGCTGCTCTTCAACGGCGCCGGCGAGCGCTTCATGAGCAAGTACGACG
>VFQP010004351.1_pt1 | contig 13280 bp, 15 predicted proteins | sample 3512351 | NCBI WGS metagenome assembly VFQP01 (sample SAMN10412372, study PRJNA504923) | tailings metagenome | isolation source: Relicate 1 Philex TSF1 revegetated site | place: Philippines: Tuba, Benguet | collected 2017-08-29 | reverse complement strand
AACGGGCCACCGCCCGCGTCAGGCAGGAAGGATCAGCAGGGAGGAAGATTAGGCACCATCCCAGGCCTGTGCGTCACCCGACTGCCTATGCGCTGCGAGACATGCGATATGACCGGCAGTTCGTGGGCTCCAGCCACATCGGGGCGCCCAAACAGGCGCAAGGCACTCGCGCTGCAAGTGGGGAATTGCTGGGCGCCGCCGATTGCTGGCGGACAACCGCATCCACCCAGACCACGGCCTCTGTCCCTGGGGGCTCCACCTGGCACGCCAGAGCTCGCCTCTGCACCAAACGCTCGCATGCGCACCTGCCTGCTGCCGCCGCCGCCCACGTACAGGTCCGCCACGGCCTGGATGCGCCGCAGGTCCGTGAGCAGCTCGGGCGACAGCGCGCGCTTGGCGGCGGCGCCGTCGTACCGCCGGCCCTGCGCCGTCGCCTCGCACCACTCCAGCAGCGCGTTGTAGAAGGCCGCCGCCTGCGCCGCGTCGCGGCGCCACGCCGGCGCCGCCGCGCAGGGCAGCAGCACCACGCGCAGCTGCCGGAAGGCCAGCTCCACGTCGTCAAAGTTGTCGTTGAGCGTGGCCGGCGCCACGGCCACCAGCGGCATGGACAGCTCCAGCACGCCCTCCTCCGGCGGGGTGACCTCGCCGCCGCCGGCGCCGTCCCGCAGCGGCAGCAGCAGGCCGGGCCCGGCGGCGGCGGCGACCGAGCTGCGCACGAGGTCTAGCCCGGCGCGGAAGCCGGCGCGGAAGGCGGGCGCCAGCAGCGGCGGCGCCGCCGCCCGCAGCGCCTCGAGCGCCAGCAGCGCCTTTGCGGCGGGCGCGTCGGGGTCGGCGAGCCGGGTGGAGAGGCGCTGCACGGCGGCCTTGGCGGCGGCGTGCTCGTCCAGCAGCGGTCGCCAGTCGGCGCGGCGCGGCGCGGCGGAGGCAAAAAGCTGCGCCAGCAGCCAGGCGGCCGTGTGCGCGGTGGTGGCGCGGGCGGCGGGCGGCCCGCCCGCCGCCATCCACTCTGGGGAGGTGAAGTCCAGGTGGAAGGGGTTGGCGGCGGCGAGCAGCGAGGGCAGGCCCAGCGGCGCGCCGGGCTGCGCCGTGAGGGCGGGGAGCGGGTGCAGCGACCAGGCGTTGAGGGTGGGCGGCGCGGCGCCGGGGACGTGGCAGGCGGGGGCAAAGGCCAGCACGCGGGGGCTGGAGAAGACGAGGACGTCGTACGCGGGGTCGGAGAGGGGGCGGGGCGAGCCCTTCTCCAGGTTGCTGAGCAGGCGTAGGCCCAGCACGGTGGCCAGCATCCGCTCGTCCAAGTTGGGCAGCGCCCTGCAGCGGGTGCGCGGTGAGAGAAGGCAAGGCGAGCGGTCATGGCCGTCCCGCAGAAGGAGCCCACGGCAGCGTGTGCATAAGCCGGGCCGTTGCTCCTTTCTCTGCGCCGCAGCAGTCGTGCGCGCTGCCTGGAACGTGTGCAGACAGCTGTGACGCGACTCACTGCTCCCAGAGGTGCTGTGCCAGGTCCCTGGCGCACACGCCCCACAGGCCCAGCTGCACCCGCAGCCGCGCGCCGGGGCGCTGCGCCAGCCGCGGCGCCGCGCACAGCAGCGCCGGCAGCACGCCGCCAAAGTCCGCCGCCATCCCGCCCATGTCCACGACGTCGAACCGCGCCGCCGCCTCCTGGTCGCCGCCGCCGTCGCCACCGCTGGCCGGCGGCCAGTCTAGCCTCAGGCCGTCGTAGGCGCAAAACGTCAGCGCGTCGCCGCAACCCCGTGAGGCGCCCGCCCGCAGCCTCACGTGCAGCTCCAACGGTGCCGCACCCGCCACCGGTCGCACGCGCCGCTGGAAGGCACGCACCAGCCTGCGCAGCTTGTCGACGCAGAGGCGGGCCAGCAGCCCCGGCGCCGGCTTCTGGCTGCTGCTGGTGCTGCTGTCGCGGGGGCCACGGCCCGAGGCGGAGAGCGCGGCTTCGATGTCGGCGCGCGTGTGCGGCTGCCAGGGCTTGGTGAAGCTGGTGAGGAAGTGCGGCCACCAGCGGAGCGGCCCGGGCTCCAGCAGCTGCGGTGCGGGCACGCCGCACGCGCCCAGCACTTGTCATGATGTGGGGTGAGCGTCCGCCCTGGGCTGGTTTGGCTCCTCGTCGCGTGCTGCGCCCAGGTGCCTGGGCACTGGCCCAGTCACCGAGTGGCGATGGGATCGCTCTGCTGAGCTGCGATATGCGCGCACGCACGCACCGTGACGTTGAGCAGGCACTGGGCCTGCTCCGCCGCCGTGAGCGGCGTGGCGTGCAGCGACCCGGTGGCCCACGAGGCGCGCACGTCGTCCGTGAGGGCCTCCCACACGGCGCGGTCGCGCGGCGTGGCGTCTGGCGCCATGAAGCGCTGCCACGCCTCCAGCTCCACCTCCTGCAGGTGATTGAGCGACGGGTGAGAAGGGGAGGTCCGCGCGCCGGCACGACGTGCCGAGCGCTGCTGTCGGTCCGCCCACGTGTTCCCCGGCCTGCTGATCGTGATCCTTGGCCCGCGCGCGCTCCCGCGGGTGAGCTCTGTGCGTACGCTTGCAACGCCCGCAGGGAATGCACGCCGCAGGGAATGCGCGGCCCCGTTGAGCGCAGGCGCCCGCGCACCTCGTACGCAAACTGCGCCACGTGCACCCGGTCCAGCTGCTCCTGCAGCGCGGCGCTGCCGATACCCCGGCACTGCGTGGCGCGCGCGCGCATCCTGCGGCCGCCAGCGGGCACGCGCGCCGCACCGCACGGGCTTGGAGGGGTGCCACGAGGTGCAGCACCTGGGCGCTGCCCACTTGACGCTAGCGGTGCCCCACCTCACCTCAACTTGGCCGCCTCGGCGGGCGTGGGGCCGAACTCGCGCTTCGCGGCCTCCTCCTTCCAGAACGTCCACACCTCGCGCAGGGAGGAGCTGTGTTGCAGCCACGCCGGCTGCAGCCAAGGCGCCCTGCAGCCCAGCGACAGCAACCGGCATGCATGCTCTGAGGCCAGCACGTTGCCGACACTGCAGCTCACTGCTGGCAAGCTCCCTCACTTGTGCTGCAGCAGGGCCTCCACGTGCGGCTGGATCGCGTCCCAGGTCCCGGCGTGCCACGCCACGTTCGACCAGACGTCCCACAGGCGCTCCATGTCCTTGTCGGACTCTGGGTCGAGCTCACGCGCCAGCAGCAGCAGCAGCGCGTTCCTGCGAGGCTCAACCAAAGGCAGGCTCCAGCGACAGTCATCCGATCGGAGTCCAGCGATCGCGCGACGCCCCTGACGCCCTTTCCTGATCGCTGATGGCGCGTGTGAAGGAGAGTCACTCACCTGGCCAGGGCGCGCGGGTTGCTGTGGTGCAGCACAACGTCAACGCGTGCCACGTGTGCGGGCGCGCCCGCCACTGAGGCCAGCAGCGTGGTGGGGTCCGCCTGCTCCAGCAGCAGCATGCTGGCGTGCTTGTCCGACGCAGGCAGCGACGCGAGCAGGTCCGGGCAGGGCGCTGTCGTGTTCGCGGCCAGAGGTCGGGGGCCGCCGGACAGCTCATCGCGCCAGAGGATCCCGCGCGAGGGGGGAAGCAGCTGCCGCCGCTCGAGGTCCTCATCGAGGTCGTAAAGCGCGCACGACCTCATCGGATCGCGAAGCTCTGTGCGCGCGACCTGTGCGGCTGCCGCACAGAGTGGATGAGGTACATGCAGACCCCGGCTGCATCGCCATCGCTCGCACCGTGATCTGCTTCTCCATCAGCATGTGCACAGCTGCACACTGCCAATGCGCTTGCCTCCAGCCGCGTCTGCGCCCGCTGCCCACCGCCTTCGTCGCTTGCACTGGCCCACCTCTCCAACGACTGTCCGTCAAAAACAACTCAACGTGCTCCTCTGCTCACAGGCCCGGCGGCTTGAGCGCGTCGGGCAGCAGCGCGCTGAGCGCGCCCACGTCGATGGGCAGCTGCACCAGCGTCCGGAAGGGCTCCTTCATGGCCGCCTGGGCGCGCCACGCCGACCACCACGGGCCACCGCCCACCTGCACCCCGCACACGCTCAACGCGCTCGCTCGCTCGCTCTCGCCATTCCACTGCACCAGATGCCGAACCGTCGCCTGTGCCACAGCCGGCCCGCACAGACGCCCAGAGGTACGCCTCCAGCGACGGTCGCCGTCGTGCAAGCAGCGGGCCGCGTGCGTGCCAGGCGGGGCCAAAAGCAAACCACGCACCTCGACCGCCGCGGACTCGCTCGTCACGTCCAGCAGCAGGCCGTCGTCGTGCGGCAGCGGCGACGCCAGCAGCGACCCCGACCCTGACGCGGAGGAGGAGCGGTTGATGCCGGCGCCGGGGCCGCCTCCCAGCGCCAGCGAGGTGAGGGCAGGCGGCAGCGGCAGCGGCGGCAGCGGGAGCGACGCCAGCGGGCCGGGGAGGGCGATGGAGGGCGCGGAGCTGGCGGCGGGCGGGGCGTCGCGGCGCCATACGCGGAGGCGGGCGCTGCCGAAGAAGCTGTCCTTGCAGAACGGGGTGAGGCCGTGCTGGATGGTGGGCGCCCTGTGGGTGGAGGAAGAGGGGGTTGGGTGCGTGAGGAGGCACGGGTGAGATGAAGAGCAGAGCGGGACGGCTGAGGCGGGCGCCGTTCACGGCAGCCGCGGTGCGACGGAGAGGGCGAACGGGGCGCTGTCCTCGCGTCCAGATCGCGCGTTGGCGGCGCGCGGTTGCGAGAGCGCGTGCGTGGGTGAAGCGTGGGCCGGGTGGTGGTGGGGGGGTCGCTCGCTCACTCTCACCTGAGCACGACGCCGGCGTCGCCCGGCTCACACGTGGCCTCCACCAAGGCCTCATATTGGTCGTTGAAGCCTCGGATGCGCCTGCGCAATGAGCGCGTGAGCGCACGCTGAGGCGTCCGCAGCGGATGCAATCCACCGCCGCGCGCACACGCGCATGCATGCCGCGCAAACGCCGCCGCCCTGCGACCTGCCTGGCCTGCGTGAGCGTGCAGTCGCGCTGCAGACATGAGGGCCCGCTGCGCTCCCTTGCCTCCAGGGACCCCACCGCGCAGGCAAATCACGCGGGTGCGCCGCCCCACCCCACCTAGCGTTCCCTCGCCTTCCCTCCCCATGCCCTGACGCAAAGCACGCACCAGCTGCCCCAAGGCTGCACCTCCCACTCCAGCTCGCCGTTCCAAGGCACAATCTCCACAAAGTCCTGCTCGCCGCCGCCCGCCGCCACCGCCGCCGCGTCGCCGCCCTGGCCGTTGAGCAGCCCCCCCGGGACGGTGATGCCGATGAGCCCCACGTCCTCCTCGCCCAGGCCCAAGCCCTGAACCAGGGCACATGACGGACACAGTCTGGCACGCTTCTGGCGGCCCAGCCATGCCGTGCGCCGCGGACAATTCATTGGGCCGCACGCCTGATCGCAAGCAGGCAAGTCAGGCGTCCCGTCTGCACACGTAACGCGGCCCACGCACTGGGGCACCCAGCAGCAGCGCCCGCCGCGCGCCCACCGCCGTCAGGCTCAGCCCAGGCACCCTGCGGGCACGCACCCACCACACGCGCTCCCCCGATTGCGCCCTCCTCTCAATCAACCTGCCCGAGCTCGCGTTCCCAGGGCCAGGCGCTGGGCCCCTCAGCACGCGGCTCGCGCCAGGCCTGCTACTGTGCATCCCAGGGAGGCACGAAATGCCCCCTGTCCGCTGCCTCAGGCCCGCACCCGGCACAGGTGCCGCACTGGATCCAGTGCCACAACGAGGCACCCAGGCCTGCCAGTGCTGCTGTCCCACACGACCTGCCCCTCTCCGCCGCCTCTCGCCTGCACCCAGCCCAAGTGGCTCACCCCGCCCAGGTGTTGCACTGGATCCAGTGCCACTTGGAGGGGAAGCCGCCGCCCCAGTTCTTCTCTGCGTACGACGGAGCGTTCCGGAACTCGTACCGGCGCTCGCCCCACTGCACCCACCCCGTGGCCAGCCCGTGAGACATGAGCACCTGCGCCACCACGCGGGCATGTGGAGGCGGTGGCGGCGACGCAGCAGCCGCAGAGGGCGGCAAGTCAGCCTGAGGAGCGCGCAGTGCCTGCCGCGCACAGCATCCGTCAGCAAGGCACAGCGCCCCGACCAGAAACGCAGTTCCCTGGGCCGCGTGTTCATCCTCAGGCGCACGCGCGTGGACATGCACCACTGCTGCCAGTGCGAGCACGCCCCCTTGTGAAGAGGCTGGAGGCGTTCCCCTCTGAGCGTGCTGCAAAGCCCGCCACGGCGCACCTGCCAGTGCGGCTCAAACACCTGCAGCACGCTCAGCCAGCCCGCCGTGGCCTGCTGCGGTGCGCCGTCGCCGGCGCCCCCTGCTGCCCCCCCAGCCCCCAGCGCGCTGGCTAGGCTGCTGGCGGCGGCCGCCAGCGGGGCCACTGGGGACGACGGGTCGGGCGAGGAGGGGCCCCAACCAGAGACGGGCTGGATGGTGAGGCTCCAGGAGCACGCAGGCACAGTGGACAGGGCCTGGCCTGCGCCCGTGGGCGGCAGCGGGGGCAGGGCAGGGGTGTGCTCGCGTGCGGCCTGGGGGCCACTCACGCGGGTGCGGAGCGAGGGGGAGCGCGCACCTCCGGCGTCGTCCTCCTGCGCCAGGATGGAGCCCTGCTGCAGCGTGGCGCTGGCCTGGAAGCCTTGCTCCACGAAGCGCTCGAACTCGTCCTGCGAGGATGTGGGCGTGGGCGGGTGCACACACGCGCGCGACCGCGATCGCGTGACTCCTTGCACGTGCGCAGCGGACACCGCCCTGAGCACCCCACTGCCCTCCTCGCATTGCTCGCATCCCCTCAGGCAAGCTGCGCACCTGGTCCACGATGCGCGTGGGCACGACGTTGAGTTTGGGCCGCAGGGTGGCGCCGAGCTCGAGCCTGTGCGCGTTGGCCCAGAAGCTCCGCGTGTCGCGCGAGAACTGGCAGCAGTAGCCGTCGGGGCCCATGACTTGCACGCCCACGCCCTGGTGCGGCGCCTGCAGCTCGGCCTGGCCCGAGGTGCCGAGCACGCTGCCTGCTCCAGGAGCGGCATCGGCCGCAGCGGCGCCCGGGTCCTCCACAGAGTAGATGAGGGCGAAGCTGTCCCCGGTCTCCGGGTCCGTGACCTTCCAGTACCAGCCCTCAAAGAAGCGGCGCGGCGTCCCGTCGTAGTGGTAGCCTGCGTGCGGCACCGGCGCCACCGGCTGGCCCAGCAAGCTCCCCGAGGTGCTGCTGGTAGGGGTGGTGGTGGGCGCTGCTGCACGTGGAGGTGGTGCCAACGGCGGCGTCCTGAGCGGGAGGAGCGGGCGGGCCCGTGGTCCAAGGTTCGCCGCGCGCGGCACAAGGGGGCATCGTGCTGCTGCTGAGGAGCTGCGCGCGCGCTCCTGAGTGACGCCGACTGACCCCCTGCCGGTGCTGCGCATCCTGCTCAAATGAAAGTTGTGCGGTGGGGCGCATGGCCAAAGTGCCGCCCCGCGCAAGCCCAGCGAAGGCCTCTGCACAGCAGTAGCACGCAGCGGCCACATCAGCAGTGCAGCAGAAGTGCGTGGAGGCGTGCTGAGCAAGGAAAGGCAGCTGCTGCTTCGGCGACTTGTGCACGGGGAGGAGTCACGACGACGACGAGAGGCAGCGCTGCACCTGCAGCGCACTGACGAGCTCGCTGTCACGACAAGCTCCCTGACGCGGCAGCGATGGCGGGCGTCTTCCCCACGCGGTGAGCGACGCCAGAAAGGCGACGGAGCCAGCAGGAAAGAAGCCAGAGCGGAGCAGCTGAGGGCTCTCAGCTATCCAGGCAGGGAGAGGAGGTGCTGGCGTTGAGGGGCACTGCATCCGTTCCCTGCACCACCAACGGGCACCGGGCAGTGCAATGGTGGTCGCATAGCGTCTTGGCGTCGAGGAGCATCACCGGGCAGTGCGTCCTCTCGCTTTGCCGCCCGCCTGGTGCAGGAAGCGTCCCTTCTACACCTACCTGCCGGTCATGTCCATCGCATCGCTGTTTTGGTGGATCACGGGGCTCGGCCTCTGGTGCGGAGAATCGCAAGTCCACGGGGGGCGCTGCACCGTGCGTTGCGGGCGCTCCGGCCCATCGCTCAGCGCCCTGCCGGTCTCCATCTGCCCCCTGCGCGCAGGATCCACTTCACGCAGACAGCAAGAATCAACTCGCAGAACCTCATCGACATCCTGGGCCTCACGCTCAGCGGCGGCCCCACCGGAGCGGTGCGTGCGCCAGGCGCGCGGCACGCCCCTGCCTGGCCGTCCTCCTGCTGCGTCCTCCTGACCGCCCTGTCACGAGTGGCACCCTGCAGCCGCTGCAACCACGTCGCAGCGGAGCGCGGGGCTATGCCTGCTGCCAGGCGGTCGGGGAGACCGCCTGCCCGTTGCGGCGCCGGACCGCCAGCCAGGGTCGCCCGCCTCACGCAGACCAGTGCGCCGCCTGCCGCCCCGCCGCGCAGATATCGCGCATCTACCAGTCCATGATCGCCACGTCCGTGGTCTATGCCATCTTTGCGGTGCTGATGCACGCGCTGGGGCTCTGGCGCGCGCTCATCGAGCAGAAGCAGGACGCGGGAGGTGCGCGGGCGCGGTGGCGGCGCCGTGGAGGAGGCGTGCACTGGCCGGCATGCCTTGAGCACCAACACGCCTGGTGCTGCCATCTCTGGCCAGCTCTGGCAGGTGGTGGGTTGCGGCGTGCACTTCGCTCGACCGAGCACCCCCTGTCGCGTGCGTGACGCCTTGCGCCTTGTGGCGCAGGGGAGGTGGACGAGGAGGACCACAGCTACCTGCTCTGGTGCAACGTCCTCATCCAGGTGCGTGCTACTGCCGCGGAAGGAGGAAGGCTTTCTGGCCGTTGGACGCCCTCTCCGACGTTGGGCGCCGCTTGCCCGGTCAGAACACGCGCTGCTGCCACGGCCACGCCCCGTTCCTCGGTGCCGGCGCGCCTGTGGACGTCTGCAGATTGCGTGGTGGTGCATCGTGCTGTGGGAGATAGTGCTGGGCGTGGGGTTCGGCGCTTACGCGGGCTATATCTACGTGTTCAAGTCAGCTATGACCAACACGCTGGTGAGCGGCGCTTGGTGTACTTGCCAGGGGGGCTTGCGTGGCATGCCACGCACACGGCACAGGGGCGATAGGAGCGCAGACATGGCCAGGGGATTGCGGGAGCGGTCGAAGGCGCCGAGGCAGCTGTACCGCCGGCAGTGGATTCGATGCTGCACCAAGTGAGATTGAGTGTGCCCTTGGACGACGCCAAGACAGGCGCCCGAACTCTGTTGCTGGCCCCCTTGCTCTTCTCCCCCCTTCCTTCCCTCCGCCTGAGCAGCTGCTGCAGGCGCTCTCTGGGGGCCCACCGCCCACGCCTCCGCCCGGCTTCTGCCCGCTCCAGTGCCTGGACGTCACGTCGACCGGCCTCTTCAGGTGCGCGACTTGTTTTGGGGGGCAAGGGGGGCTGTTTGGCCGTCGCCAAGCATGGCGCCATGACGCTGGTGCCCTCGCCACGGCGTTGCCCGCCACCTGCGCGCAGCTACTCGCGGAACCAGGCGCAGCAGGTTGTGTTTTGCGTTTGCGACCAGCCCACGCTGCTGGCCGCCAACAGCGCCGTGCAGGTGCGTGCGCGGGCGCTCTGGCAGCAACGGGGCCGGCTTGCTCATCTCACGAGGATGCAGCGAGCTGGCGGGGGCAGGGTGCTGCTGGTGGGGGCGCAGGGCGAGGCGAGGTGGCGCGATTTGGCGACGCTGCCGTGCGTCCCGCAGGCGGCGTACAATGCGGTGCCGGGCATGCTGGTGGGGATGCTGCTGATGACAGTGTACGGCGTCGTACTGCTGGTGTACCTCACGAGCATGCTCGTCCGGGTCAATATGGAGCAGGTGCGCCTCTTGCATCAGCCTGTAGCACTGGCTGTCGGGACGCACGCCACATTGCCCCGCCACGTGGTCCTCGCGCGTGCTGCCGCGCCCCGCAGGGCATCTCGGACCGGCTGGAGCAGCAGGGGTTCGTGGTGGGCGGCACGGTGGCAGTCAGCAAGCCGGCTCCTCCTCCGCAGCAGCAGCAGGAGAGGCTGTCGCAGCAGCAGCAGCAGCAGCAGAGAGCCAGGCAGCCAGCGCCGCAGCGGCCCCTGCTGCGGTGAGGATGGTGCTCCTGCGTCGTCGCCTGTACCCTATCACAACCCTTGCAACCTCGCTGGCGGCGATGGTGGAGCTCAGTGGAAGACGCCACATGGTGGAAGACGCACACATTTGAACGCGCGCTGCACAGCCAAGCAAAAATGCTAGCGCCACGGAGCTCCTGAGCTGAGCAGCGGCAGAGCGACGTCGCGGCATGCGCCCGCAGCCAGCGCCACCCCTCGCTTCCGCCGCGGTGCAGCACCAGCTTCAGCAGCCTCTGCCGGCCGCTGCTGCTGCTGCTGCTGTGGCGCCAGCAGCGGCGCGGATGGCGCCCTCTGGCACAGCCACTTCCCCACCGCAAGCTGTCCCGCAAAGCCAGGCGTCGTGGAGCGCGGCCATCGTGCGTCTGCTCGCGGCTCTGGCCTTGCAAGTCCTCAGCCTCGGCTCAGGCGCGACTCGCAGGCTCTTCAGCGCCCTGCTTCGGCTCCCCGGCGTTGCGCTCGGGTGGGCGCGGGCGCTGCTGCGCCAGCCGTGGCCGCTCAAGCTGTTCCTGGGCCTGGTGTGCGCCAACGTGACGTTCGGCTTGCCGGGAAGCAGCAGCGCTTCCAGTGGCTCCCAGGCGGGCGGGTCGGGCGAGGCAGCGCACGTCTCGGCGGTGCTGTCCCTGCTCTGGGGCACCATCCAGTGAGTAGCGCCGAGCCGCGCTCACGCACTGCTGCACGCAGCGCATCTGAGCCTCTGCCTGCACGACGATTTGGCGGACGGGCCGGCAGCTTGTTGACCGGGGTGGCTGTCGCTCGGCGCCCGCACCGCGCAGGCTGCACAGCAGCATGCGGCTACACCTTCCCGGCTGGCTCTCCGCGCGCCTGGCTCGCACCAAGCCGCTGCCGCTGCCTCCGCCTCCTCCTCCTCCCTCCGGGCCCAGGCGGGAGCGGCGCTCACACGACGCTCAGCCGGACAGCAAACCGCAGCTGCCCATCGCAGGCGCCTCCTGCCGCACCAGCGCGGAGGAGGCGCTGCTCTCGCGCATGCTGAACGCGGCGGCGGCCAGCAGCCAGGCGGGCGCGGCGGCGGCGTTGGGCGACGGCGGCGCGCCCTCCCCCGGCGCCTCCACCACGGGCAGCGGCGTGGGCCCGGCGGCGGGCGGCGGCGGCGGCGGCGCGCACGAGGGGGAGGACCAGGTGGTCGTGCTCAGCTCTCAGGTGTGCGAGCGTGCCGATGTGTGCGTCTGTCCGGGCATCTCGGCGGGGGCGGGGCCGCCCTCGCGTCATTCAACAGGTGCCTCGCAGCGGGTCGCTGGCAGGAGGAGGCCACAGGCACCCTGTGCAGCTCTGCACGCCTTTGCGCTGCATGCGTGCACGCAGGAGCTCACGCGCACCATCCTCCGCTTCCTGGAGCAGCAGCAGCAGCAGGTCAGGCCGGGCGCGGCGGCGGACGGCGCCCAGGCCGGCCTGCTCAGGAGCAGCGCCCCCGCGCCCACCACCGCTCGCCCCACCACCGCCGCCGCCTCCACCTCAGCACCAGCAGCGGTTGCAGCGGGCGTCATTCCTCCGCAGCAGCAACCGCAGCCGGCAGCGGCCAGCGGCGGCATCGGCAGCAGCGTGCGCAGCAGCACCGCCGCGCCGCTGACGCAGCTGCTCGCCAGCTCCTCCTCCAAAGCCGCCTCGGACGGCCCCGGCGGTGGCGAGGCGCTGCCCGGCGCCGCCGCCGTCGTGCACGACAATGCGCTGTTCCAGCCCACGCTCCAGCCCCCGCCCAACGGCTCCTCTGCCCTAGCCCATGCCGAGGGCTTTGCGCGCAGCACGCAGTCGTCCTCGTTCGGCGGCGCCGGCGGCGCAGAGGGCGACGGCGACGCTGCCACGACTGCCCTTCCAACAGACAACGCCGACGGCGCAGACGATGGGGCATTGGCCGCGCCGGCTCCTGCTCCTCTGCGGCAGCTGGGCAGCAGCGGCGGCGGCGGCGCCAAGGCGGTGGCGGCAGAGTGGAGCGCGCGCATCCAGCGGATGGGCGTGCAGCAACGCTACGGCCCGCCGCCGCCGCCGCCAGCCTCGCTGTCAGCGTCGCTGCCGCTGGCGCCCACAGCCCCGCACCCCTCGCTGCCGCCGGGCGCGAGCGTGGCGGTGGCAGGGCCGCCGCTGCTCACGCGCCGCTCCTCCTCGCAGCGCACGAGCAGCGACGGGCCCTCGCTGCCGCCCACGCCCGCCGCCCCTCCCCTCCCCACCTCTGCAACCACCACCGCCACCAACCACTCCACCACCAGCGCCTCTGCTCGCGCGGCCGCGGCGAGCGGCAACGCCGGCAGCGGCGGCAGCCACGCCGCGGCCGCGGCGGCGGCAGCGGCGTCTGCCATTGAGGTGGCGCTCCGGAGCTCTGGCGACAAGAGCCTGAGGGTGGGCGCGGCGGAGACGGCGGCGGCGCAGGCCGTCTACCGCGCAGCGTCCTCCCGCCGCGCGTCACTGACGCAGCCCTCGCTGGGGAGTGGCGGCGGCAGCGGGGGCGTGGCAGCGGGCGGCAGCGGGCCACCGCAGCAGGAGGAGGAGGAGGGGCGGGCGGCCCCCGCCGCCTCGCCGTTTTCCGCAGCTGCTGCAGCGGTGGGCAACGCCGATCAGGTGGACGCGGTCGCAGACGGCGGGGGCGCCGCCCGCAAGCCCGTCATCCCCGCGGCGCCGCGCGCTGGCAACGGTGGTGGCGGCGGCGGCGGCGGCGCGCCGCCCTCGTGGGGCGGGGGCCGGGTGGGCGGGGCAATGCCCGCTGCCGCGCACCACCACCACGCGGCGGGCGGCGTGGCAGCGATGGAGCGCGCCGACACTGCGGGGTCCCTGGACAGCAGCAGCGTGCGCGCGACGCCTCACAGCTCGCCTGGCGGTGGAGGCGGCGGTGGTGAATCGGGCGTGGGGGCGCTGGGGGGCCTGGCAGGCGGCAGCAGCAACGCGCTGAGCGCTCTGGGGCGCATGGGCGGCGGCGGCGGTGGTGGCGCTAGGGGCGGCAGCGTGCAGCAGCAGCAGCAGCACCTGTTGGCGTCTCCGGCGGGGAGCAGCAGCAGCAGCAGCGCTGTGAGCGTGGCGGGCGGGGCGCTGCCGCTGCTGGGGTTGCTGGGACGCAGCCGCAGCACGCAGCAGCAGCAGCAGCAAGCGGCGGGGGGCGGCGGGCGGCGAGGGCGCGGCGGCGCGGCGGCGGCGGCGGCGGCGCCGTCGCCGGCGCGCAGCAGCAGCGGGAGCGGCAGCGGCGGGAGGAGGGCGGGGTGGGGGAG
>VFQP010004350.1_pt1 | contig 13281 bp, 19 predicted proteins | sample 3512351 | NCBI WGS metagenome assembly VFQP01 (sample SAMN10412372, study PRJNA504923) | tailings metagenome | isolation source: Relicate 1 Philex TSF1 revegetated site | place: Philippines: Tuba, Benguet | collected 2017-08-29 | reverse complement strand
CGACCGGCGGGCCTGGAAACGTGATGCTTTCTCGCTGGCCAGGCCTCAATCTCATCCACGCACCCTTTGCGAGCAGCGAGGGGTCGACGGTGATGCCCACGGCGGCCGAGTTGAAGCCGGCGACAAACTGCTGCGCCGTCTGCCGCTTGGCCTGCACCTGCCGCTCGCGCAGCAGCGCGCCCACCGTGGGGCCCAGCCCGCCGCCGCCGCCGCCGCCGCCGACCTCGTCGGCCGACCGGTCGCCCGCCGGCACGTCGTGCTGCGGGCACGGGGAGCAACGAGGCACGGCTTGAACGGGCGGGGCGGCATGGACGATCAGTCGTGGGCTGCTTCTGCTCGGTGGCACCAGCGAGGGCAGAGCGTGCTGCAGCCGCTCTCCTCTGCACGCTTCCCTCGCCACCTCGCCGTCGCCCTAGGCTCGCTGGCCACACGCGCACGCTCTCACCAAGGAGTAGCGCTGGTCCTGCTTGACGGCGCCGGCGGGGCCAGGGCGCCCCACCGCCCTCCCTTCCGCACTTGCCTACGCCCCGCCCCGACCCCGGCTCGCGGCCACACACACACAACAACTCTCACCAAGGAGTATCGCTCGTCCTGCTTGACGGCGCCGGCGGAAAAGAGCTTGATGGCCTCGGCGGCCTCGGGCTCCAGCTGCGCCAGCGCGTTGCGCGCCACCAGCTCTGACGCCTCGGACAGCGTGCCGCCCAGGAAGCCCAGCACGGCGCCAGACGCCACGGCGTCAGAAATCACCTGCGCCGCCGATAGCAGCACGGCGGCGTGGCGGATTAGACTGGCCGCCGCAAGCGACGCACGCACGCACGTGGTGGGCAGTGCACTTGTCGTGCAGTGAGAGAGGCACAGAGCGCCGTCCTTCGACCGTCAGGCGCTGCACTTCTGCCTCAGAGTCGGGCCTGCCGCTGCGCTGCAGGCTGCGGCGCCGCGCTGCGTTCGCGCCCCACCGGCCTCCCGCTTCCTCGTGTGAGACATGCAAGCTCTGCCTCCCCAGCGGCGTCGTGCCTGGCTGACGCCCTGGCGCACGGGCACGCGCCCCTCGGCCAGCATCTTGAGCAGGGCCGTCTGCTTGGCCTGGTGCACGCGCCGCACGAAGCTCTCCTGGTCGGAGGACGCCAGCATGGTGGGCCAGCCCATGAGCTGGAAGTAGGTGCGGACGAGCGTCTCGGGGCTGCCGTCGCCTGCGCGAGGAGCGCGCGCGCACTTGAAGCGCTTCCCCAACAGTTAAGCTCACGGGTCACGACATGCAGGCCATGGCCATGGGTAGCAGCGCAGCAGGGCCCCGGTGGTTATCAGGAGCCCCCCTGCTCCTGCACTGCGTTTGCGCTCTCGCGCACCGGCGGAGAGCAGGTCGTGGTAGATGTGGCACGGCCACTGCACGCACTCGTACCTGCGAGAGAGAGCACAGCCGTGGCGAGGGCGGCAGCCTGTCGCGCCTGGGTCGAAGGTTTGCCGCGCGCTGCTGGCGGGCCCAGCGACGCCTACCCGAGGTCTTGGAACGCCTGGTTGAACGCTGCCCGGTGCCCGTCCATGTGCATGTCGACCACCGCGCCCTCCAGCTGCGCGCACACGTGCGCAGGGCGCAAGCATAACGGCCCGTCCGGCTCGGAGGGCGGCCGGGAGTTGCACCCGGCCGCCCTGGGCCAGACAAGCACGTCGCGCGACCGCGGGGCGTGAGTGATCACCTCGAAGAGGACGAGGGTGGGTTGCTGGGGCGAGGTGCTCGGGCTGGGTGACCAGGTAGCCCGCGCGGCGCAGGTCTGTCGCCCGCCTGCTGCGTGGTGAGGCGGCCGGCGCCTCGTGCACACTGTCGCGCCCGCTCCCGTGTCATTGCTGGCTCGACTCCAGCTGCTGACCGTGCCTGCTGCTGACGCTGCGCCGCTCCACGCGTGCGCGCCCGTCAGCGCGGTGCATGCTCGCCTGCTGGACGCCAGGCGGCCAGCCGCACACGTGTGGCACGACAACTGCGCCATCCAAGCTCACATCCAAGCTCGCGCCCGCACCGCTGATCACGCGCATGCAGGAAAGGGCTTGCGCGCTGATCGCACGCTCCGCGACGCTTGCTGGCCTTCCACGACACCATGATGACCCTCAGCGCCGCCAGCACCAGCTCTGCTGCCGTGCAGGGAGCCGCTCGCTCGCGCAGGGCGACCGTGCTCTGCCGCGCGCAGCAGCCCCAGGGCGAGCAGCACCAGGCCGCGCGGCGCGCGGTGCTCTTCGGGGCGATGCTGCCGGCGGTGCTGGCCAGCGCGCCTCGCGCGCTCGCGCTCATCCCCGTGAGTGCGCCATCGAATCGGGCGTGTGGCTGTCCTGTGTTGCTGGCCCGAGCGTCCCTGCAAGCAGGCAGCGCGCCGACGCGTGGGCGGTGCAGGGGCCGGCGTTCGCACTGGCGCAGCGCGCGAGCCAATGGCAGCGCGCGCGCAAATCGTGACCTGCCAGATCACCGTGCCTCATCCACACAAGAGCAGCTCGCAGAGCGTGCTCCTCCGGGCCACTGAATGCGGGCGCAGGACGAGGAGGATGAGGAGCTGGTGGAGAAGGCCAAGGCCAACCGCGCCAAGCGCCTGGCGGAGCAGCGCGCCACCACCCGCACGTTCATCCAGGTGTGCGCTCGTCGACGCGCCCTGAGCTTGAGCAGCAGCAGGAGATAGCAGGAGATAGCAGCAGCAGGAGCGGGAGCAGCAGGAGGAGCAGGGGGAAGGCAGCGCGTGGACCGCGTGAGTGTGCCACGCTGCGCGCTTCTCTCGCGTGCTCGCCGCAGGAGGGCGGCCTGACGGACAGGCGCCTCGACCAGGAGCTCATCCCCGTGCAGAAGGCCGTCTTCAAGCTGGTGCGCTGCGACCCCTTGCACCGCAGCTGCACGATGTTCAGTGCCGCCAGCGGCGTCGCGTGGGCATGCGTGGTGCTGGAGGGCGGCGTCTCAACGCCAACGCCCACCATCACCATGGGGGTGGGCCTTTGGTCGCCGCAACCCGCTGCAGGCCGAGTCTGGCTCGCAGCTCGAGACGGGCGACGTCAAGGCGGCGTCGCGCACGCTGTCCGAGGGCTGGGTCAGCGACTTCACCACCGCCGCCACCAAGGTGCACGCAGTTTTGCCTCCGCACGCGCCGTGCTGTGCGGGCTGTGCGGTCCAACGCCTGCACCCTCGTCACGGAAGGCAGCACACTCCGTGACAGCCCGAGGACAAGCAGGACAAGCAGGACAAGCAGACCGCCCCTGCCAGGCCACGCCCCTGGGCGCGGGCGGATGTCGGGCTCTATGGCCTGCGGGGATCTGCCAGGTGCTGGACCATAACGCCGCCGGTGCCCGCCACGCATGCACAGGTGTCGACCTCATCACCGGACGCCGTGCTGTCCAAGCTGGCCAGCCTGCAGACCACGGCCAGCAAGGGCGACCTCAAGGCCAGCAAGCGGGCGTACGTGGACCTGGTGGACGCGCTCCAGGTGAGCGTGCCCTGCCGCCTGGACAGGGCTCTCTTTGCGCCCCCGCTGGGCGCTCCGGGGTGCGGAGCGGTGAATGGTTCTGCGTGCTCTCTTTCATTTCTGCAGAGCTGGGCCTCGACCTCTGGCCTGACGTCGTCGCTCAAGGGGCTCTGAGCCCAGAGCTGCGTCGAGTTCCTCAACGTGGGCGGCGTGTGGAGCGTTTGGTCGGTGTTGATCCCGCGTGTGGACCCCCTTTCTCTCCGGACAGATCGTGAAGCCTGCGGTGAACGTTGCAAGGATCGCTGCTGCCCCTGCGGCCCCTGGTCCTGGTGTGCCGAAGCCCGCAAGCCCTGAAAGTGTGGCAGTAAGCGAGCAGCAGCGCCTGCAGCAGCAGCTCGGCCAGCTACACGTTGCAAGGAGGCGTTCAGCGTGCGGCGAGCTCTAGAGGCTCTGCGGCAGCTGCCTGCGCTTGCGAGGAGCCGCCACCTCGCTCTCGAGGGGCGATGGCGCCCAAGCAGCAGCAGCAAGAGGAGGAGGAGTACGAGGACGAGTATGAGGACGAGTATGAGGAGGTGGACGCCGAGGAGCTCGCTGCTGCTGATGGTGCGTCGGAAATGACTTGCCACCATCAGCAAGGCCGTGGCGGCCCGAGCGCGCAGCGGCGAGCGCAGCGCGAAGGATCCGCTCACTCGCAGCTCCGGTAGCTCGCAGCGCATCGCGATCGCCTGATCAGCGGTCGCTGGGCGACAAGGCCGCAGCCATAGTGCCACAGCAGAGCGCGTCAGGGAGTCCACAATGCTCTTTGCTGGCGATGCAGGGGAAGGAGAGGACTATGAGGGCAAGGTCGAGGACGTAGACGAGGACGACGAGGAGGAGGAGGGCGCGGCGGCGGGCGGGCAGCCCGGCGCGGGCGGCGACCAGCAAGAAGAAGAGGAGGAGGAGGAGGAGGAAGAGGAGGAGGAGGAGCAGGACGACGCGGCTCTGGCTACGCCGTGGACGGGCCTCGCCAAGCTGCCGGTGCGCGCCGCGGCACGTTGCGTACGGCGCGGCCGTCACCACGGCCCCCCAAAGCATCACCGTCGCGATGGTGCACCGCTGACGGTGTGAGTGCAGGAGCGCGAGGAGATGGTGGGCTACCTCGCTGAGCTGGCCGACGCCAACTTCAAGCAGCTCAACGTGCTGCTGCTCGGTGCGCGCCGACGCATCATGGCCGGCTGGGAGGGCAGGAGACAGGGGACCTCGTCGCAGCATCCAGCACCGGCCGTGCGGCAGCTGCCACTGTCCAGCCGAGGCATCCGCAGCCCGCACGTGCCCGCGTTGGCGCTGGCGCAGGCGCTCGCCGCACACCTGCCGGTGGTGCACGTTGGCTGTGGTGGTGTGCCGCGCAGGCAAGAGCGGCGTGGGCAAGAGCAGCACCATCAACAGCCTCCTAGGCGAGCCGCTGGCGCGCGTGCAGGCGTTCAAGCTGCAGGCAGACGCCGAAATGGTGGTCACCTTTGTCAAACAGGTCGGTCAAGCAGCCCCTGTCAGTCCTCGGTGCGGTCCGTTGGGGGCAGAGGGCACCAAGGCGCGCCAGAAAGGGAGGCGTGCGCCGCCGTGCTCTTCACTTGGCACCTCACGCGTTGGCTTGGCGCGCGGCACCAACGGCGCGAGTGGGCTGGCCGCGGCGAGGGCCCCGCTCGCTTGCCCCGCTTCTGCTTCCCCGAGGATGAACTGTTCAGCGGCCTGACGGTCGAGTGAAGGCAACGCAATCCGCTTATTGATATGCTGAGGGGACACACTAACACACCGCCACCACCACCACCACTCCGCTCGCACGCACTCTCTGCGCCCGCTGCCCACCTGCCCACCGCTTTCCGAATCCCGCGGCGACCGCAACCAACGCCTGGCGCCTGCCGTGGCCGCTGCGGCGCCGCCCCCGGTGTTTACGCAGGTGGGCGACGACGTGTCCGAGGCGCCGGGCCTGCGCGTCAAGCTGATTGACACGTGCGGGCTGGAGGACCCCGAGTCGGGCGACGCGGTGCACTACACGGCGCTGCGCAAGATTGCCGACAGCATCAAGGGGCAGCCCATCGACGCCGTGCTCTTCTGCGACCGGCTGGACCTCTACCGCGTCGACCCGCTCGACCGAGGGGTGAGCAGCAGGGAGGGGCCCTGCGGCGGGCTGGCGGCGGCGGTCGCCGCGGTCGCGTGCAGGGTGCTGCAGCGCTGTTGCGGTCGCCGTGCTGGGTGTGGGCTGGGTTCGTTCAGGAAGGTCAGGGCGGGGGCCGCTGCAACCGTGCTCCATTGTGCTTGGCGGCCACGGGGGAGAGCAGCTGCCGGTGTTGTGCGCCAGCGGGGCGAAGCGGTTGGCGCTGACCTGTGGTTGGTTGTGGCGCGGGTCGTGCATGGCGTGCCCCGCAGATCATCCAGGCCATCAGTGACACGTTTGGGCGCAGCATCTGGCGCAAGACCATCCTGGTGCTCACGCGCGGCAACATGTCCCAGACGCCGCCGGGCACCGACTACGACTCGTTCGCCGACCGGCGCGTGCGCACGCTCAGGCGCGCCATCCAGGTGCGCGCGTGCACACAGGCAATGAGGCTGCTGCTGCCGGGGGGAGGGAGGACAGCGCAGCAGGCCAGGAGCTTGCCGCGTGCGCACGCTGCAGCGCGCCATCCACCGCGCCGTCACGCAAAGCGCCAGCAGGGCGTCGGACAGCAGGCCACGGCGTCGATTCATCCCGGAGCACGCAGCACGGTGCGTGCCGGCCTCTTTGTCCTCACGTCGCCTGCGCTGCCGTCGCGCTGGGCATGGAACCGCAGGGCCGCAACCCGCTGGCCTTCCGCAAGCCGCAGCTGCCCGCCGTGCTGGCAGAGAACAGCGCCGAGACGTGCCCCGTGGACAAGGACGGCAAGCGCCTGCTGCCCGACGGCAGCGCCTGGGTGGTGCGTGGCACTTGGCACGTGCCAGGGCAGCTGCAGGACCCTGGTGTTCGCGCAGGATGCAGGGGCACATCTGTGCGTCGCTTGCTTGACGCGCTGGGCGGCATGTGTGCGCGTGTGCGTGTGTATCGCTTGCAGGTGAGCTTGATGCACACCATCAACGACGTGGCGCTGGCGTCGCGGCCGTACCGCTACCGCTCGAGCCTGACGCGCCGGCCCAACCAGCAGCTCAAGTGGCTCTTGCCGCTCGTCGTGGCCGGGCAGGTGAGCGAGGGCGGGCAGGGTGGGGTTGGCGGCCCCGACCGTCGGCGCCGGGAATTGCTCACCACTGCGCGCCACGTGCCTTGCCGCCGCCGTGCGTTGCCGCAGTACTTTCTGTTCCGGGACTTTATCCGGCCGCGGATGGACCGCGACCTCAAGCGGCAGCAGGAGGCGGACGAGCACGTGTGGGAGGTCAAGGCGGAGCAGCGCAAGAAGCTGGGCATCGGGCCGCCGCTCAAGCCGTCCAAGGAGAACGCCTGGAGGCTGGAGCAGATCTACGAGGACGACTGAGCTTGCTGCGGCGTGCTGGCTCACATTTTTGTCTCCGCCCTGGAGGTCTGCCACATGAGCAAGTGCCCGAAGCGCTCGCGCACCAGCACGAAGAGCAATCCAAGATGTTTTCCCAGCTGCGCGACCGCGTGGCTGCCAAGCTGCGCGACTTGGGGCCGCAGGACGAGCTCGACAAGGCGATCAGCGCGGTGGTGGACAGGGGCACCGCGGAGACGCTGCAGGCGCCGGATTGGTCGGCCAACATGGAGCTCGTAGACGTGGTGAACAGGAACCCCGAGTGAGTCTCGCGAGAGCGAGTTGCGTGCGAGCATCTCCACGCACCGCACCTCCCGCGCGCGCCACCCCGTCCAATTGCGCGGGCGCGGAGTGATCAGCGACCAGGTCGAGCCAACATCGCGACGCTGCGTCATGCCAGCAGCGTGCTGCAGCGGGGGGCCCGAGCGATCTACCGTTCCGGCCCAGAAAACACCGCCTTCCGCCCCACCTGCGCAGGGTCACCAGCGAAAAGCTGCTGCGCGTCGTCAACAGGGCCATCGCCAAACCGGCCGTGCGCACCCAGGTCCTGGCGCTCACGGTGCGAGAAGAGGGAGGGGGGAAGGTGCACGGAAGGAAGCCGGAGCAGTCACCCAGCACGCGCGATTGCGTGCAGGATGACACACATGACGGTGGTGCCTGCTGCTTGCTGATCGCTGCAGATGCTGGACACGTGCGTGCGCAACTGCCACCCGGTGCTGCACACGCACCTCGCCCAGTCGCTGCTGTGGGCCGACCTGCTCAAGCTGGTGCAGGACAAGAGCGTCTCCAGGGTGCGCAGCAGCACCAGCAGCACCAGCAGCAGCGCTTCAGATGGGCGCGACAACCTGGCGCCTTCCTGCTGCACTTGCAGATCGACCTCGAGGTCAGGGACAAGATCCTCTCCATGGTCGAGGACTACGGCCGGTACCTGGCCGTCACCCACCCGTCCTTCGGAGAGGCCTACGACGCCCTCGTGGTGCGCTCTCCCCCTCCGCGGTCGCACTCACGCACGCCACGCCAGCCCGCTAGCCCGCAACACCTCTGCGCCTGGTGGTGTGACGGGCGCAGGACCAAGGCGTGGACTTCCCCGTGCGCGCGGCCGACGAAATCGTGCCCATCGAGGTGCAAGTGCCGCCGCCGCCGCTGCCCTCCCAGCTCGCCATCCTGCAGCAGGGCAACGCCGCACCCGGCGCGCCGGCCCCCGGCGCAGCGGCGGCGGCGACGGCGGGCGGGTCGCCGCCGCCGCAGCAGCAGCAGCAGCAGGGCGTGGCGGCCGCCGCCACGGGCTTCTTCTCCAACCTCGTGCAGAGCTTTGCCGGCGCCGGCACCACCACCGCCACCGGAACGCCAGCGGCGGGCGGCGCGCCGGGCGCTGCGGCGGCGGCGGCGGCGGCGGCGGCGCCCACGGCGGCGGCGGCGCAGAGAGCGGCGGCGGGCGGGCGGCGTGGCGGGCCGGCGGCGCCGGCTTTTGACCCCTCGGTGCTGGAGGGCCTGAGCGAGGAGGACAGGCGGGCGGTGGAGGCGGCCATGGCGGACATGGCGCTGGAGTCCGAGGCGGCGCAAGAGGCAGGTGAGGCTTCCCCACCGCTTTACCTTTCGCAGGGATGGCTGGCCCGTGAATCCTTTGCTGGGGTCCGCTGGGGTGGACGGCTGACGAGAGGCGTGTTTGCTCGCACGCTGCGCGCAGCGGCCATCGCGGCGTCGCTGCAGACGGCCGCCGCCGAGCAGCAGGCGGCGGCGGCGGCGGCGGGCGGCGTGCCCCAGCTGCCCACCAGCACGTCCGCGTCGGACCAGGCGGCGGGGGCTGCGGGCGCCGGCGAGGGCGCGGCGGCGGCGGTGCCGCCGCCCGGCGCGGCCGTGGTTGGCCACGGCAGCCCGGCGCGGGGGCGGCGGGAGCAGCAGCAGCAGCCGCAGGTCGTGGCCCTCCCGGCGGACAACGAGGCCGCGCTCCAGGTGCGCCCTGCTTTGCTCCCGAGGGGAGGGAGGCAGGGTCCCTCGCCCTGCCATGGCTGGCCATGCGGCCCCAGCGGCGACGTCTCTGAGCGGCGGGAGTCGTGGCGGTGTGCGCGTGGCCGCGGCGCGCAGGTGATCAGCAACAGCGTGAGTGTGTTTGGCGAGTTGGTGCTGAGCATCCCCGACGAGGAGGCGGCCAACGTGCGGGACCCGCTCATCCGCGAGCTGGCCGACCAGTGCCAGCAGTACCGCAGGTGCGTGTTGCGGGCCGGGGGCGCAGGCAGCTTGGAGCAGAACGGTAGGACGTGAGTGCCCAGCCTGCCTGCACTGCACCGGCCTTTCCGCACTGCACACTCGGGAGCCACATGCTGCGGTGGAGAGCCGGCGCGGCGACTTGCGTGCGTGCGCTGGGTGCGTCGTCCCCTGCTGCTGCCTGGCGCCCCGCAGCCGGCTGATGAGCATGGTGGGCGAGGTGGCGGATGAGGCGGTGCTGCAGCAGGCGCTGGCGCAGAACGACGTGCTGACCACGGCCATGAGCCGCTACGACGCGCTGCTGGCCCAGGCGCTCTCCTCGCCGCTGCAGCCGCACATCTCCAGCCCAGGTGCGCGCGCCTGCGGTGGGCAAGCGTGTCGCGGCAAGCCGTGGGAGGGCTCGGCTGCGGACCCTGCTCCCGTGCGCGTGGGCTCCATGAGCAGCGGGAAGGGGGCGTCTGACCTCATGGCCAGGCATAGGCTGACTGGTCTTGCTGCGTGCTGCCACTCGTGAGCGCAGCGTCGGACACTGCGGCGCGCGCCGCCGCAGCCACCACGGCCATCGTGGGCGGCGCCGCTGCCGCTGCGGGGACCAACTTCACGCTGATTGACGAGGAGGAGGAGGAGGACCCGGGGCAGGCGCTGGCCACGCGGCGCCAGGAGCCGACGCCCGCCGCGCCGGCTGCCGCGGCGCCGGCTGCGCAGGTGGGTCGCCTCTGCGCTGGGCAGCGTGTGGAGGGCTGGGTCGTGTTTACGCGCTCGCTGGCGCTTAGCGGTGCTGTGGTGCGGTGGTGCGCTGCGCCTGCAGGCTGATCCGTTGGCGGACCTGCTGGGTGACCTGCCCACCTCGACCGCGCCAGCGACCGGGCAGCAGCCCGCGCCGCATGCAGCACCGCCCCCACCCCCCTCAGAGCCGCTGATCTGATGATGCTGCGCGTGATCATGGCAACCCTGGGGCTTGCGGCGCTGGGGAAGGAGCGAGGGAAGCAGCGCGCAGCCCATCGCGATTGATTGTAGCGCGCACGTTCGTGCAGTGCAGTTCAGCTGCGTCGATCGATCGCTGTAGCGTTGCGCAGCAGGAGCATCAACCTCGCACGCCAGGAGAGAGCGCCACACGCAAGTCACCATGTCGCTGTCCCAGCAGCTGGCCAGCTGCAGCAGGCTGCTGGCCAGCGCGCTGGCTCGGTCGTCCCAGGTGCTGGCGCTCCACGGCTCGTCTGCAGCCACGACTCGAGGCTTCGCCGCGGCAGCGCAGCCGCAGCCCGTGGAGGAGGGACAAGCAGGTGGGCAGGCACCACCATCACGCATCTGCTCTCCGCGCCGCGCCCCACGCCTCACCCCACGCTTCCCAGGGCGGGGAGCGCTGCCGCGGGGCGGGCGAGCACGTGATGCCTCCCACGGCATCAAGCAGCGCCATCCTCTGCACGCTGGCCCTGCGTGTGACGCCTTGACACGTGCTGCGCGCGGGTGCGCCGGTGCGCCACGCAGATGGAGGCGGCGCGCCGGCGGTGCTGCAGAAGAAGGGCATCCGGCTGCGCGGCATGCCGCTCTACCTGGACATGCAGGCCACCACGCCGCTGGACCCGCGCGTGGTCGACGCCATGCTGCCCTACATGACGGACCACGTGCGTCGGGCCTGCGGCGGGGGTGGCAGGACGGCAACACCGCACAACGCTGCGGCGCCCGGGGCCGACCCTGACAGCTGTGCAAGCAGCGTGCGTGTGCGCGCGATGTGCGTGTTCGCGCGCGCAGTACGGCAACCCGCACTCGCGCACGCACTTCTACGGCTGGGAGTCCGAGGAGGCCGTGGAGAAGGCGCGCGCACAGGTGTGCCTGCGTGGGGGCCGTGCAGCTCCCTTGCCGTCCACGTGCGGTGGCGGGCCAGGACGCAAGGCAGGCACGCACGCAGAGCATGGCGCCGACTCGTTTGCGCCCTTTGGTTTGCGCGCCGCTGCCCGCCCCGCTGGGACGTTGCAGGTGGCGCGCCTGATTGGCGCCGACCCCAAGGAGATCATCTTCACGTCGGGCGCCACTGAGTCCAACAACCTGGCGCTCAAGGGCGTGGCGCAGTTCTACCGCGACAAGAAGAAGCACGTCATCACCACGCAAACCGAGCACAAGTGTGTGCTCGACTCTGGCAGGTGAGCCACCACTCTCGCTCTCCGTCCCCCTCTAATCCTGGTGGGTCGCCTCCTGGCGACGGCTTCTTCATCCTCCATCCACACAAGGTGCTGCAAGGGCCGGCAAGGCTCGCCTTGCTGCCCCCGCTCCCCCCCCCCGGCGTGCACTCCCATACAGGTGGCTGCAGCAGCGCGGGTTTGACGTGACGTACCTGCCGGTGCGCCAGGACGGGCTGCTGGACCTCAAGCTGCTCGAGGAGTCCATCCGCCCAGACACGGTGCTCGTCAGCGTCATGGCAGTCAACAACGAGATTGGTGCGCCATTGTACCGATTTGGGCGGGCAGCACGCAAGGAGGGGGGGCGCGTGAATGACGCACGTTGCCAGTCCGCGGCACGGCCGCTTTCAACTCGTCGGTGGCTGTTTGATGATGATGCGTGTGTGTGGTGCGCAGGCGTGGTGCAGCCGCTGAAGGAGATTGGCGCGCTGTGCCGCGAGCGCGGCGTCTTCCTGCACACGGACGCGGCGCAGGCGGTGGGCAAGATCCCCATCAACGTCAACGACCTCAAGGCGCGCTCGCGCTGCTGTGTGCTGCTGTGTTCTGCTCTGCTTCCTGGTGGCACCTCGGCGTGCCACCTGGGGTGGACGACTTTTGCACATGCGCAGCGTTCTGGGCTGGGTGCGTCGGCACCGCGACGGTTGCTGCGGCTGGAGCGAGCGCGGCGGGAAACAGCGTGCGGCATGGCGTGGTGCGGTATGGGTGCGCAGGTGGACCTCATGTCCATCAGCGGGCACAAGCTGTACAGCCCCAAGGGCATCGGCGCCATCTACATCCGCCGGCGCCCGCGCGTGCGCATTGAGGCGCTCATGTCGGGCGGCGGGCAGGAGCGCGGGCTCCGCAGCGGCACCGTGCCCACGCCGCTGGTGGTCGGGCTCGGCGCGGCGTGCGACGTGGCGCAGAGGGTGAGGCGCCCCGCTCGCCCCGCTCTCTCTCTTCTCTCTTGGCGTTCCTCCAGCACTGGCCGCAAGAGTGCTGCGCTGCGTGCGTCACGCCGCGGCGCGGTGGGTCCAGGGGGGCGTGATCGCATAGGCTGACCGGGAGCCCGGTCGAGGGGTTGGTGGTGTGTGTTTGCCTGCATCTCCCGCTTGCAGGAGATGCAGTACGACCTGGCGCACATCCGGCGGCTGGAGGAGAGGCTGCGCACCGGCCTCAAGTCGCGCCTGCAGGTGCGGCGGAGGGACCCTGGTGACGGCTGCTCCCTTACCCGCCTGCGGCAGCTTCATCAGAACAACGCCCTGGGCGCACGCGCTGACGTGCGGTTGCGCCTGCATTGCGTTGCTGCAGGGCGTGCAGCTCAACGGCCCTGAGGACCTGGCGCACCGCTACCCGGGCAACCTCAACATGAGCTTTGCCTATGTGGAGGGCGAGTCGCTCATCATGGGCCTCAAGGTGCGCACCCTCCTCCTCCTTTCGCTCCTTTCCTCGCCTTCACATCTTTCCATCTGCTTTCGCTGCCCTGAGGTGTTTTCTTGCGCCACGTCTTTCCCTCCCAAGCTCCTCCGCGCTCGTGGCCCTTTGCGCCCCCTCGGCGCCTGTGCACGTGCAGGAGATTGCCGTGTCGAGCGGCAGCGCGTGCACCAGCGCCTCGCTCGAGCCGTCCTACGTGCTGCGCGCGCTGGGCGTGGAGGAGGACATGGCGCACACCAGCATCCGGTGAGCACGCGCCGGCTTGCGCGCCGAGCTGCCCTCTGGCCCTGCAGACGGCGCATCCACACATGGTGCTGCCCTCAGCGGCACCTTGCACGACTGTCTTGCACGTCATGGCGAGGGGGGGCTGTGTGCCGGCGCGCTGCGCAGGTACGGCATTGGGCGATTCACCACCGAGGCCGAGGTGGACCGCGCCATTGAGATGACGGTGCAGCACGTCAACAAGCTGCGCGAGATGAGCCCGCTGTGGGAGATGGTGCAGGAGGGCATTGACATCAAGACCATCCAGTGGACGCAGCACTAGTGGGAGGGGACAGGGGCGCTGGC
>VFQP010004349.1_pt1 | contig 13283 bp, 16 predicted proteins | sample 3512351 | NCBI WGS metagenome assembly VFQP01 (sample SAMN10412372, study PRJNA504923) | tailings metagenome | isolation source: Relicate 1 Philex TSF1 revegetated site | place: Philippines: Tuba, Benguet | collected 2017-08-29 | reverse complement strand
ACGCCAGCACGCTGCACGCCTCCGTGCTGCTGCTGCCGGCCCTTTTGCGGCTCAATGGCGGGCACTGGCGGCCTCCCGAGTGGGCGGGCCGCGCCCAGCGGCAGCGCACCTGGCAGTCGAGGGCGATGAGGAAGAGGGAAATGGACGCCACGTCAAAGACGTTGAAGAAGAAGATCGAACTGTACAGCCTGAGGACCTGAATCGGCCTGCGCGTCCACCCAACAGAGGCAGCAGCGCAAGCCTGGGGCGAGCACCCTGTCGTCCCGCAGCGCTGTGCCCGGCGGCGGTCCGCCAACCCATGCATCACCCCAGGCGGCGTGGCGCCGCGGTATGGCTCTTGCAGGGAGGCCAAGCCGGACGCCAAGCCCAAGAGCATCTACCACTTCAGGGACCCCCGCGAGGTGCGCCTGCAGGCGTTCGCACGGGACTCACTGACCACGCGGCAAGCGGGGTGTCCCAACCGGCAAAACCCTTGAGCGCGGCAGCGGGGCGCTCACTGTGGTGGTGGTGCGGTGGCGGCGTGCCTTGCGGCGATGGCGCAGGTGGAGATTGTCGCGCGCTGCCTGCGCCACAAGTGGGTGGACGAGGACTCGGTGCACCCGTCCGGCGTCCGCGACGCCGAGCTGGTCATCAAGGTGCGGCCGGCCGGCCGCCTTTGTGGTGGTGGTGGGCCCACTCCACACCGTTTTGCCGCGGCATCTCCAACTCCTCTGGTCACCCGCGCTGCCGCCGTGGCGGCGCCCTTTTCTCGCAGGCGGGCTCTGCGCTGCTGCCCAACCACTGCTTCATGACCATCCTGCACTCGAGCTTCCTCATCGAGGCCCAGGGCTCGTACCAGTCGGGCTACACGCAGCTGCAGGTGCACAGGCGCCCTCTGACGGGGAGCTCGGTTGCGTCAGCCCTCGCTGGAGATGCAGCACTCTCTCCAACACGCCGGCGAGCGCCCACGCAGCCAACCCGCGCCTCTGCCCTGGTGGTAATGGCGTCCGCGCCTGCGCGCAGACGGCCAAGAAGCAGAACCCGTCGCTGCTCGAGCGCTTTGCCATCTTCAGCCGGGAGCAGGAGCACACGCAAAAGGAGAGCGGCGCCAAGGCCGACATGCAGGGCAACAGCCAGGTGGACCTGGTGTCTTATGTCGAGTTCCAGCGGAACCAGAGGTGATTGGGCACTCCGCTAGGGCACCCGCCTGCTCTGGGTGCTTGGGTTGGCGTACGGGAGAGCGAACGCATGTGCCTGGCTCCGCCGCGCGCAGGCTCGCGCTGAGGACGCACAAGGAGGCGCTCTTCGCCATGCGCAACTTCTGGCAGTGCCTCATGCACAGCAAGGTGCGGCGCGCTGCGCCCCTCTGCCCGCCGTGGTTGCCATGGGGGCCGCGCGTCTGAGATCGGCCGTGGATCGTGTTGATGCCCGTGACACGGCAGGTGACGTTTGTCATGCTGAGCAAGGCGGTGACGCGCATCGAGGTGCACGTCCGCCAGGCCGAGCGCGTCTACCGGTGAGCGGGGGGCGCCCCCGGGGGCAGAGCTGCGGTGCTTGGACCCCCCTTCCCCCCACTTCTCGCACTAGGCGCTCACAGCATGGGGCACCCGACGTGCGCTGCGCGCGCGCGCGTGTGTGGCTGTTGCAGCATGGTGCTGGCGCGGCACAACAGCAACGCCAAGCTCCTCCGACTGTACGCGCTCTTCCTCCAAGACGTGCGCAACGACCCCTGGTCTGCCGCCAAGTGGTTCTCGTGAGTGGGCGGGGGCGGGCGTGCTACGGTTTGCCCCCCGCGGCGCGCCAGGGCGGACGTGCAACAACGCAACGCGGCCAACCCTGCACGCCCCCGCGACGACGTGTGCGGGCGCAGGGAGGCGGAGAAGCTCGAGGCGGACGAGGAGACGATGAAGGAGAAGGACGTGTTTGGTGCCGCGCTGCCCGCCGACACGCTGGGCTTCAACCGCATGAACGACGCCGTCGGGGTGCGTCCTGCTCGCTGCTGCTGCCGCCGCATCAGGGGGGGGGGGGGGGGTGGAACACTCACGGTTGCCGCCAGCTTTTGGCGCTCACCGCTACTGCTGATTACGCTGGCCAAAACGGCCGTCGTCGCGGCCATCGCTACCGCTTGTAGCGAGTGGTTGCCGCTAGCAGTGGTTTTCCACTGCCTCCGTGCACACGAAAAGGCCTTCAATGGCCAAGCCTGATGCGATGCTCTGTCTGCTTTAAGGCTGCATGCTCCAACGATGAGCGGCAGAGGCGAGATGGCAATGCTCTGCCCTCTGTGGGCCCAATGCTAAACCTCGGAAGCCGCCGCTGCCGCCACCGCTCAGCTTCACTGGTCACCGCAACCTTCACCGCTGCGCTTAAACCTTAGGCATTTTCCTGACTTCACCGACTTCACCGACATATTGTGTTCTCCGCAGGTGGTGCTGGTCAACGCGCACAGCGAGATCCAGATGGCCAACCGCGCGCTGTGCTCGCTGCTGGGCTACAAGAAGAACGAGCTGAAGGGCAAGAGCGTCAACGTCATGGTGCCGCCGCCCTTCAACGAGTTCCACTCGTCCTACGTGCGCACCTTCATCACCACGGGCAAGCGCTCCATCCTCGACGTCACGTCCGACGCCATCGCCATGCACCGCGACCACACCGTCATGCCAATCAAGCTCACCGTGCACCAGATCAGTGGCATCGGCGAGGACAGCATCTTCATGGTGCGGCCCGCGCCCCTGCCCGCGCCTCCTGGTGGTCCCGCCACGGCGCACCCTTGGAGATGTCCCGCTCCGGCGCGTCTCAAGAGGCTCAGCCGCCCGCTCCGCTCTGCCTTGGTTGCTGGTGGTCCGCGTCCGTGCGCGCGTGCGCGCAGGGCATCATCGAGCCGCAGACGCCGCGGCCGCACACGGCGCAGGCCTGGGTGCTCTCCAGCGGCTGCTTCGCCTCGGTGGACGCCGCCTTCACCGACTGTGAGGCCTCGCCCGTCCCTCCCTTCCGGCCTTTCTCCTGAACAGGCCCCCCCCCCCCCCCCCCCAAAGGGCAGGCGCCCTGACCCGCTTTGCTTGCGTGGCTGCGCCGCGCCTTGCGCTGGCCGCAGGGTTTGGCTACAAGCCCCAGGACGTGATGGGCAACCCGCTCAACAGGGTGCTGGAGGAGGGCGCCGCCATGCTCGACCAGTGAGTTGCCTTGGGGTCTGCGGAGTACATGAGCCTGGCCGCACGGAGCCCGCACTGCGAGCAACCTCTTCTGCACGCACGCTGAACGACGCACTGCTGCCCGCAGCCAAATGCGCTTGGCCCGGCTGCGGCAGAGCCAGAAGCTGAGCGTGGCGGCGCTGCCCATCGTCCCCGACCCGCCCAGCGTCCACGGCGGCGCCGCGCCCGCCGCCTCGGGCCCCTCGCGCCTCCGCGCCGCCCCGGCCCGCCTGTCCTTTGAGACGCCCGTTGCCACTGCTGCTGGCGAGCCGCAGCCCTCTCAGGCGCTGCGCTTGATGAGCTCTGCCGACGCAGCGCCGCTAAAGGCGGCGCACACCAACCAGGTGGTGCCGACGCCCGGTGGCGGTCTCGTGATGCACACGCGCGCCTCGGCGCCGGCGCTGCCCTCGGACTCTGGCTCGCTGTTCCGGGGCGGGGCGGGCGAGGCGCAGCAGCACTTGCACCGCAGCAACACGGCAGGCACGTGGGCCGACGGCGCCCGCGACAGCGGCGCCAACGTTTACGGCGGCAACACGCTGCAGGGCGGCACGCGCTCGCGCCGCGCCTCTGCGGGCGGGACGGCGCCGGCGCCGGCAGCGGCGGGGGCGGCGGCACCGGCGCCGGGTGCGGGCGGCGGCGGGCTGCTGCCCTTCCTCTCGCGGGGGCACCCGGGCAACCTGCACATGCACAGCATGCGGGTGCTGCAGATGCACTTGGAGCGGCGGGCCGAGGACCAGGTCGGCCTGGGGGGAGGAGGAGGCGGCGGGGACGGGCACGAGCGCAGCAAGGTGTTGGCAGGCGGGTGGGGCGAGAGCGGCGAGGCTGTCTACATTCCGCGGATGCGCCTGCGGCACAAGTACGGCGGCACGATGGTCGTCAGCGTGCGCCTCTTCATCGGCAACATTGGCTCCCAGTACTTCAGTGAGCTTTGCCTGGAGCGGTTGGACGAGGACGATGGCGGCGACGACGACGAGGAGGGCGAGGAGGAGCGGGCCGACGGCGGGCAGGAGGCTGAGGCCCACCCGTCGCGCCTCATGATTGCGTGAGTGTCCCGCGTGCTGCTCGCGGGTGGTCCACGCTGTGCGGCGTGCTGCGCTCACGCCCGGCGCACTCGCGGCCTCTGCCTCGCGCGCGCAGGTGCGACCGCCGCGGGCGCATCCTGCACGCCACCAACGCGCTGGCCAAGCTGCTCAACACCACGGCGTCGGCGCTCCACGGCAACAACGCCATGCACATGCTCGACGTGATCATCCCGCAGCCCTGGGCGCAGATGCACCACCAGTGGGTGCACAACACGCCGCCTCGGCTCGACCAGGCGCGCCGCAGCTGCCGCGCCGGCATGACGGTGTGCCTGCTGCGCGCCAGCGCCGCCAGCGGCGAGGCGCCCAAGCCGGTGCCCTTCAAGCTGCGCGTGCGCACGCACGGGCAGGTGAGCGGCGGTGTGTGTGCGACTTGCATGACGAGGCGGTTCACCACCATGGCAAGGCAGCAAGGATCAGCAGCGAGGAAGATTAGGCACCAGCCCAGGCCAGGGCATGCGTCACCCGCTGCCAGGACACGGACGGCTGTGTGCAGCGCTCGCGGGCCTCGTGGCCGGCCGTGGCAGGCCGCACTTGCATCTCGAACCGCCAGAGCGTGGCGTCCTGCGCCTCCCGTCACGAGTGTTGCCGAGCCGGTGCCTGTTGCGCGCGCATGCACGCAGGGTGCTTCGGGCGACTCCATACACGTGGTGACGTTCCAGGAGCGCACCGTGGGCCAGGCCATGGACGAGCGGCGCCTCAAGCTGCGCGTCAACATGCACGGGTTCGTCACGGGCATCCTCTCCACTTCCGGTGAGCAGAGGCTTTGGTCGCGGCGCAGGTTTTGAGGAGCCCTGGGCGATGCATCGTAGCTCACGCATCGCGGTGGTTCACGCGGCCACAGGGACGAGCCTGTTTGGCTACCCCAGCGCGGACCTGCAGGGGCGCCACCTGAGCCACTTTGTCGATGTCTTCCGCACCGTCACGCCGGTGCGAATGCTGTGCTGTGCTGAGGAGCGCATGCGCTGAGCGCAGGGCGCGCATCAGCCGGGTGAGCGCGGCTTGCGATGCTTGTGGCTGCATCGCGCGCAGGAGCAAATGGCGCTGCCGCCCGCCCAGCAGCCCCGCGAGCGCCCCGACGCGACAAAGATGGCGTCCGAGCTGCTGATCGAGCTGTCGCAGAGGTGCGTGTGTTGTGCAGTGAAGCACACCGTTCGCCTGCAGCGCCGTGTTCGCACGGCGCACTCACGCAACTCGTCCCGTGCGTTGCCGGGTGCGCAGGAGCACGGAGCAGCCCGGCACGTCGTGGCGTGTGGGCGTGAGCCTGCCGCTGGAGGAGCGCGAGCTGCTGCGTCTGGGCGCGGTCGGCGCCAACATGCTCGTGCAGCAGACGGTCCCTGCGGTGCTGACGGTCGCGCCGTACTTCCAGGCGCTCAACAACCTCAAGGCCGCCGCGTCGCTGGCGCACGCCGAGAACGTCATGGGCTTCAACGCGCCAGGCTCGCAGCTGGCCGCCGACGCCACCAAGACCAAGGCCCCTGCCCGCGGCAGCGGAGGCGGCGACGCGCCGCCTCGCTCGCGGCTTGCGTCCAACAACATGACGGGACCACCGGGGGCCAAGGGCGACCTGCTCATGGCCTGGGGCGACGGGCCAGAGGGCCCGAGCGGCGCGTCCCTGATCGGGACCCAGCCGGCCGCGGACGGGTCGGCGGACGAGGCGGCCCTCCAGCACCTGACGCCCCTCGAGTCGCCTCAGTCCCCCACGCGTGGACTGCACGGCCGCCACGGCCCGGAGCCCTCGCTTGCGCCCACGTCGCCGCGCAAGCCGGTGGGGCGCGGCCGCGCGCGTCGCAGCTCGATGAGCCACCTGAGCGTGCGCGCGTGCGTGACGGACCTGGCCGATGAGGAGGCGCTCAGCCAGGTCGAGTTCGACGTCGAGGTGCGTGCGCACCTCGTGCTTAAAGGACGACGGCGAGGGCTCGTTGCGCCGCGCTCGCGCTCACCGTGCACATCGCCGCGCTGTCCCTGCTTCGATCACCAGGTGTGGCGCGCTGACATGCTGGCGGGCGTGCTCGAGCTCGACGGCTCGGGCCAGGTCGTGGCCACGCCCGACCCGCTCTCGCCCGCCGGTGCGTGCCTCACTGCTGCCTGTCCAATCGCAGCCTCGTCACTCGCGTGCATCGCGCGAGATCTCACCTCGGCTCGCACGCCACCCGCTGCGCTGCCCGCAGGCCTGCTCTTCGGCTCGCCCACCAGCAGCATCCCCGGCCTCCACCTGTCGACGCTGCTGCCCCTGCCGCCCAACTGCACCCCGCTCGACCTCTTCAAGCCGTTGCCCAACAGCATCACCCGGGCCGGCGCCGGCGCCGGCGGCGGCGCGCACGCCCCGCAGGCGCTGCGCGCCAGCATGAAGTCGGGCCTGCCCCGTGGGCAGGTGCGTTAGAATTCGCATCCGTGTGGACACATCGGCGGGGCCGGCGCCCAACTACCGAGCGTGACAGACGTCTCGCAGCACACAGGCACGCCAGCCAAGCACATGCACTGGCGCAGACGCGCGTCCCCACCACTGAACTTGAAACCATGTGACCCCATCAACGTTTGCCGCGCGGGCAGGTGGGCGCCGCCAACGTGCTCAAGTGTCAGCACGCCGACGGCAAGCCCGTCAAGCTCTCCGTCACGGCCGTCAAGAAGCAGCACAGCGGCGGCTCGTGCTACGTGGTGGTGCACGTGGAGGGCGCGCGGGCGGGGCGCGTGGACTTCAAGGAGTGGCTGCTCAGCACGGCCGAGCTGCGCCGCCAGGCCGCCGCAAAGGCACTGGTCCACCAGGTGCGTGGGGCCGTGGCCGCCTTGCAGCAGCAGCGCTGCCTGCGGCACTCCGAGTCCGGCCTGCGAAGGAGGCGCCGCACAAAGAAGACCTCTTCGCCTACCCTCGCGTGGTCAACCGGTGGCGCCCGCAGGACAGCGACGACGATGCGCAGGCCCCGCCCGGCGACCGCACCATGCACCGCTTCGCCAGCCGCGGCACGGCGCGCGAGTCGCGGTCGCGCCACTCGCCCACCAACAAGCTCTACAGCCTGGTGAAGCGCGCGCAGCAGAGCATGGCACAGGCCGGCCAGCACGCCGCCGGGCCCGACCCCTCGGGCAGCGGCCTGCTGTCGCCGCTGTCACCCAGGGCGCGCGGCAAGGAGGCCGTGTCCGTCAGCCCGGCGCCGCTGCCGGCCGACCTGCGCTCGCCGCGCCCGCTGGACATGCCCCCTTCGCGCGCCATCACGCCGCCGACCGGCACGCCCCGGCCTGTGTCGCGGCCCATGGCGCCCACGCCCGGCGCGGTCCCGCGGCTGCAGCTGGAGGAGCTGCAGCCGCCGGCGGGCGGCTCGGCGGCGCCGGGCATGACGACGGCGCGCGACGTGGCTCTGGACGTGCAGGCGACGGCGCGCAGCGGCGCGCGGGGCGGCGAGGGCGGGGACGGCGGCGCGGCGGTGGCGCCCACGTCGCGGACGGCGGCGTGGGTGCTCAGCGACGGCAAGACGTTTGGGGAGCTCCCGGGGGGCGACACGGGCGGGCGCGCCGGCTCCAGGGAGGGCGAGGGGCGGCGGGGCAGCAGCGGCAGCAGGGCCGGTGACGACGACGAGGACCGGGCCTTGGGGGCGGACGAGGGCAACAGCGAGGAGGAGGAGGAGGACCGGGAGTCGGAGGCGCCCGGCGGCGACGCCGAGGGCGGGGCTGTCGGTGGGTTTGACGGCGCGCGGAGCCGGGCCGGCGCGTCGAGGGTGGGCGGCGCGCAGGGCGCCGGTGGCGCCGACGACCAGAGCGACGTGGGCGAGGAGGCGGGTGCCGTGTACACGGACTTCAAGCGCGGCAAGCGATACCGCAAGCTGTGCAAGCTGCTGGGCAACGTGCAGGTGAGGTGCATTCGTGCGTTGGGCGCTTGACGTCGGTTGCGCCTCCCTGGCGCCGAGCAGATGAAGCGTGTGGTGCTTTGAGCACGCACGCGAGCCCCGGCGCGGCGCAGAGCCCGTGACGCTTCTTCACTTGCCCCGCTTGCGCCAACTGGCCGCAGTTCATGCTGGTGCTCCGGCGCTTCCACGTGCACGCGCTGTGCTGCGTGCTGCTGCTCTTCGTCGTGCAAGCCGTGGTGTTTGCCGTCATGCTCATCCTGCTCCAGAAGATGCAGGCCGAGGTCACGGACCTCGACAGCGTCGGTGAGGCGCCTGCCCTGCTCACGCGCACCGTTTAGTTCTCGCCCCCGTGGTGGCTGGCCGCTCCCTCCCACGCACCACGGCAGCAGGATCTCACTCTGCTGTGCTCCTGGGTGTGGCCCGACCGGCGCGCGCGCAGGCAAGGCCAGCAAGCGCGTGCACGAGGCGTGCCTCCGCGCCGAGGTGAGGCGCTGCACGCGCACCTCTGCCAGCTTTCAAGAGGCGCTCAAGCGCGTGCGGAGCTCCGCGCCGCTTGCACACACATCTTCCTCTCTGCAAGTGGGCGACGGGGGTGAGCACACCACCTATGCCGCGGCCCCGCGGTGTCCTGGACTCAGTCCTGCGCACCCACCTCTGGTGCACCGATCCATCCCGCAGTACCTCTCCATCATGTTTGACAACATCACCGTGCCGGGCCTGAGGCGCTTTGACGACGCCGACGCCAGCATCGAGTTTGCGCTGGAGGATTTGGTGGACGTGCTCAACGAGCTGAGGGTGCGCCGCGCGGCTGGTGGCGGTCTGGCCTGGGCGCCGACGGGCTCTGCTGCCGGTTGGCGCTGTGCCGGGAGGGCCACTGGGGTCTTACGCCGCAGCCGCGCCCTATTCCACCGCGGTCCCGCCTGTGCGTCCCTTCCACGTGCTGCGTCCGTGTGCCGCGCAGTACCTGCACCACGGCACCTACTACGGCTTCCGGGAGCAGCGGCAAATGACCACGCGCTACGGCCTGCGCGACCTGTGGGACATCCCCTCGCTCGCCGTCTCCAACTACCTGGCCACCACGCCCGCCATGACCGTGGCCAACGCCACCATGGGCCTCTGGTGTGTGGGCGGCGTCCCTCAGCGTTGTGGCTCAGCCACTTTGCGCGCGTAGGGGCCTCGCGCCTTCGCCGCCGCCGCGGGCGGGGTTGGAGGCCGCGTGACGCGCCGTGCGGCGCCTGCTGGGCCTTGGGGGCACGCAGGCGGCGCCTCGAGCGCGCGCGTCGCTGCCGCGCGCGTGCTGCCACACTGCCGCAGGGACCTGGGCAACATGTTCACGAGCTACGGCGCGGACGTCCTGCAAAACGCGCGCGCGTGGCGCGCCAACGGCACGTCCATCGACAGCACGGTCGCTGCAAACTGGGTCAAGGTGAGGTGGTGGGCCTACCACGGCTGCGTGGCATGTGGCTGTTGCCACACGCGCAGCGCGCGGACCAATCGAACCGCCGGCCTTTCCTCGTGCCCGCAGACAAACGGCATTGGCCCGCTGTGGCAGGGCTACCACGAGACGCTCGACGACTTCATGGTCCTGACTGTGAGCCGCTGACTTCCCTTGGCCGGGTGGTTGAAACTAGCAGCCCTGCCGAAAGAGAACGCCGCCCCTCCAGTTGGGGCTGGGAGTGGGATGCGGCAGTCAGCAGCAGTGCGCTCATGCTTTGCTCTTCCCATGAACCGCCCCCCACGCAACATGCAGGTGAGCGACAACACGCGCCTCAACAACGTGCACCTCGTCATCATCGTGGTGGACGGCGTGCTGCTGTGCGGGCTCTGCGCGCTCTACGTGTGGTACATGGCGCGGGCGGTCGACCTGCAGCGCTACACCATGTACAGCGTCTTCATGGCCATCCCCATGGTGCGTGAGGGGCTGTGCGCTGGCCCAAGTGAACACCTGGGGCAGGGGCCCACCGTGCAGCGACGCTCCAATTTGGCTCCCTCTGACCGAGTGTGTGGGATCCGGCGGCTGCGCGGCTTGGCGCAGAGCCTGGTGCGCAGCCTGGCGGTGCGCCGCGTGCGCCTGACGGGCGACGACGAGGACGACGAGGAGGACGAGGCGCAAGATGCCGGGATGCTGGCGGGCGGGGCGCTGGGAGGCGGCGCGCAGGACGACTTGCAGCAGGGCGGCAGCGGCAACAACCACGACGGTGGCGCCTTGGTGCCAGAGGGGTTCTTCCACGAGCCTCCGTACGCGGGCCTCGCCGTCAACATGGCGCCGCCGCCGCCGCAGCTGCAGGTGGCGGCACGCACAGGCTCGGCGCAGCCCGTCGGCGCGCTCGCCAAGATCACGTCGTTCCGCTTCGACACGGACGGCGACGCCGGCAGCGTGGGCGCGCCCGGGCGCCGCGCGGCGAATTCGAACGCGGACGGGTGGAAGGGCGGCAAGGGCGGCAGTGGCTCGGTGCGTGCTGGCGCCACCAAGGCCGTGCAGGCCGTCAAGCAGCACTCGGCGTCGCTCTTCGGCAAGCTGGCTTCGATGGCCATGTTCAAGTCGCGACAGGTAAGAGAGAGCCCAGATCAACACTCACACGCGTCGCCGCTGTGGCATATTATCCCCCCCAGCATTGGCCACCCTTGCAGTCCCGGCGGCGCTCACACACGTCGCTCCTTCACCGCGCCTGCACGCAGCCGGCGCACGTCGAGGGCGCCAGCAAGCGCGTAATGGTGCGCTCCAACTGGTCGGCGCTGTGGATGGTCTGGCCGTTCCTGCTCTGGGGCATCCTGGTGGCGTCGCTCAACGCCGCGCGCTACGTCAGCGTCGCCAGCATCGAGCCGTCCATCGCCTTGCTCAACGTGGTGCGTGGCGGCTGGAGAGCTGGCTTGGGGCGGCGACGGCTGCGCGTGGTTCCCTGCCGCAGCCGGCGGCCACGTGACCAAAACGACTGCCGCCGCCGCCGCCCTCGCAGGTCAATTTTGTCATGCTGCGCTTCCACCGCGTCGTTTACTGGCTGCTCATGTACCTGCACGCGCCGGCCTACTCGGCCGTCAAGGAGAGCGCGCGCGCCGAGCTGGCCAGCAACGTGCAGCTCTTCAAGCAGGAGGTGGCCGCCATGCTCTTTGGCGAAAAGGTGCGAAAGGGCGCAGGCCCGACGCAGGCTGCCCACCCCATGGTGGGGCGCTGACTCGGTGCGTCACGCCACCAGGCGGTGCACGCCACGCACGATGTCTGCGCGCGCAGGCGCTCACCGACGTGGCAGCGAGCGAGGCGCGGCACTACTCGCGCCTCACCGAGGGCGTGGCGACCAGCGCCAGCGCCACCACGCAGGTGCTCTACACCACCACGGCGCGTTGCCTGTGCGAGGACGCCGAGGACTGCCAGCCGCCTGACAGCCCATACTACGAGATGCTCTCGTACGGCCTGGACGGCATCTCCAAGCAGTTTCTGGCCAGCATCGACGCGGTTCTCAACTCGTCGCCGGAGACGGCCAACCTGCAGCACCCGGCATTTCACTTCATCTGGACGGTGCGTGGCCGACGTGGCCCTGGCCACTCGCATGCGTCTGTGGCGGGAGGACTGAAGAGTGCCTCAGACCCGGCGTCAAGTGCTGACGCTGCAATGCTGATGATGGCCCAAAACTCGGTGCGGGGCGCAGGTGGCCGAGGCGGACTTGGAGGGCGGCCTGACCGAGCTCAACGACATCTACCTCGCCTCGCTGCAGAAGCTCTACCAGACGACCGTCACCTCGCACGTCATCATGTTTGTGCTGGCCATCGTGCTGGCGCTCAGCTTCTACTTCCTCATGCTGCGACCCTACATGAACGTGAGGGAGCCAGGGGGTGGCTGCGCAGCACGCGCAGCACGCGGGGGAGCGGCAGCTTGGCGGGGTCCCACCTGAGCTTGGTGCGGTCGCCCCGCTTCTGCTGCACGCAGGAGACGCGCGGCGAGGCCAAGCGCATCGCCGAGCTGCTGGCGCAGCTCCCCGTCGAGGTGCGCCGCCTTGAAGCACCCCACCACGCCGCCACTCGCACAAACCGTCTCGCCATCTCTATGAGCGCTGCAGCACGGCCCGGGCAGCCCCGCCCCAGGAGCAAACGAGGCCTGGCTGCGCGCGGTGCGCTGCTTGCTCGCTGCGTCGGCTCAGATGGACGTGGAGGGCATTGTGGCACGCACGCTCAACATGGAGGCGGCGCGGCGCTCGAGCGCCGGCGGCGAGGCGGGCGGCTCTGACAACCCCGAGGCGGCGCGGCGCACCAAGACGCTCTCGCGCGCCCAGGGCAGCGCCGGGCACGCCCAGGCGGGCGGCATGGGCGACGTGAGCGTGCACGCGGGCAGGCACGACGCCTGGTGAGCCCTGCCGGCGTAGGCGCTGCCCGCCCGCAAGCGGTGAGCCACCCCTAGGAGATGGCAGAGAAACACACGGCGAGGCTTGGCCGCACCGTGACCATTTGTCCGACAGTGAACGATCGTCGGGTGCTTCAGCGGGCGTCTCCGTGCATCAAACGCGTGCCCCATTGCTCATGGCTCGTGACTGAGCCGGTGAAGGGCCAGTGGCCGCTCACATGTAGAGCGTAGCCGACTTCATCAGCGCTCTCTTCATATCTCCGTCGTGAGCGACAAACTCCTTACGTGTGTCCCTTCCGGAACGTGTCCTCCTCTTGGCGTGCGCGCGCTGACAGAATGAAGAAAGGCCTCAAGCCTAAGCGTTGCTGGCCCCGCCATCACCGGGCAAAGCGTTTGCCCAGCCCCCCGCGGAGAGAGCAAGATGGGAACTCTGGGCGCGACCCGGCTCTTGCCCCATGCATTTCGCCTTCCCCCTCCGCTGGCTTTCCTCTGAGACACTCAGCACAGAAAGAAAAAGAGTCCCGCGCTGTGATCGCAGCGCGGCGGCCCTGGTCTGCCTTTACTGCTGAACCTGGCGAGCCTGGCCTTTCCCAGCATGATGAACCCGGCGACGCCTGGGTGGTAACCCTGAGATGCGGGCACCACGCAGCCCAACCCCCAAGCTGCCACGGAGCACAGTGCCGTGGCCTGCCTCAAGGCAGAAGTCTCTTCTGCCTCTTCATGACCTTTTCGTTCTTGCGTCGCCTTTCTTGACGCCTCGCGTTGGTCTTCCCTCCTTGCCGCACTGCTTCTGAAGTGGTGCATGCCAGAGCCAGCTGAGAGCCCTGGCCACACCAACACCTGCATGCAAGACAAGAGCTTTCGCAGT
>VFQP010004348.1_pt1 | contig 13283 bp, 11 predicted proteins | sample 3512351 | NCBI WGS metagenome assembly VFQP01 (sample SAMN10412372, study PRJNA504923) | tailings metagenome | isolation source: Relicate 1 Philex TSF1 revegetated site | place: Philippines: Tuba, Benguet | collected 2017-08-29 | reverse complement strand
CCCCTCTCCCCTTCCGCGTCGTCGCACGCACCCTCCCCGCACGAGGCGGGGCACGCGCCGCCGCTGGGGCCCTCGGCCAGCTTTGGCAGGCGCGCATCCGTTGGCTTCAACCCCGCGCCGCACCCGCCTCCCGTGCTGCTCCACAACGCGCCGCCCGACCACGCCGGCGGCCTTCCCGCACACCGCGGCGACGCCCTGGACGCCTTCCGCAGCCAGCAGCAGCAGCCCCCCGCGTGGGCGTACCAGGCCGGCCCCACGGGCAGCGTGCACACGCCGCAGGGGCCCGCGCACCTCTTCAGGTCGGTGCCGGCGCCCGCGGCCGGAAGCACGTACGACTACGCCGCGTCAGCGCCCCAGGTGCACATCAGCGGGGCCGCCGCACCCCCGGGGCCGGCCAGCAGCTACTCTTCAGCTCAGCAGCCCACCTTCGTCAGCCAAGCGGCTAGCCGGCAGCCCCCCATGGCGCTCCCGTCGGCGCCAAGGTACACGCTGCCGCCGTGGGGCACGGACGACGTGGCGCCAGGTCAGCAGGTGGTTCCCATCAGCGCGGTGGCGGCCCGGCAGGCGAGGGACCCGCACTGGGCCGTGCCACCGCAGCGCCTGGTGCACGGCGGCGCATCGTCGCCCGTGCTGCCCGGCAGCGGGCCCAACACGCCACCGCACACCACGGCGGCGGCGCCGGGCTCGCTGTTGGGCGGCAGCGGCAGGTCGGTGGGGGGAGGCACCAAGGCGCCCGGCGGCACGCTCAGCGCGAGGGAGGCGGCGTTGGCTGCGCGCGCGGGGTCGGGCGCGGCCGGTTGCCTGGTGTGGTGAGCGCCTGTTCATTTCGTTTTGAGCGTGTGTGCGCCGTGTCCGCGTTTGTGGTGCGACGACACAGCTGTACTCGCTTGCCATCTCCTGACTTGCAAGAGTTCACGCAGCGTCGCCCAAAGCGTCGTCGCAGAGCTGGCACCACCGCAGCAGCTCAGCCTGCGTCGGCGCGCCCTTGCCCAGCCGCGCTGCTGGCTTGCCCGCCCCTACCGCCGCCGTGCTGCCCCGCACGAGCGCCCCAGCAGCCGCGCCGCCGGCGCTCGCTGCAGGCGCTCTGTGCGCGCTGGCCTGCTCTCCCTGGTGGTCCGCAGCCGCTGCCGCCGGCACGCCCAGCACCTCCCTCGCGGCCGGGCTCAGGCCCTGCAGCAGCAGCGCCAGCGCCTGCGCCACGCCCTCCTGCTGCGCCGCCGCGCCAGCCGACTCAGGCGCGTGCGCCCCCCAAGCGGCCGAGCCTTCCACCGCGCCTGGGGGTGGTGGCGCAGCGCTCCTGTGCGGCCAGCGCGCGGCCAGGTCCTCCTTGGCCAGCCGGGACTGGTACTCGGCCTTGGACACCTCCAGCTCCAGCTGCCGCAGCATGCCCACCACCTCGCTGATGGTGCTCTCCAGCGACGGCCCAGGGGAGGCTGTGGCCCCCACGCCGCTGTCGCCGCCTGCCCCCTCATCGTGTGGGGCGCCCCGCCGACCCTGCTGGCTGTTCTTGAGGGGCCCTGGTTGAGGTCGCCGTGGCTGCGTTGCCGTCGCCAAGTGCGCCTGTGGCGCCGCAGCGAGGCCGCTGGCCGCTGCCGCCGCCCGCCGTCGCTTCTTTTTGGCGAGGCGCTTGCTCCGGGCGGGCGTGGCAGAGGCCGCCGCGGCAGTGCCGCCGTCTGCCGCTGCAAAGATGGAGGGCGCCTGCCCGTCCGGCCCCTGCGCTGCGTCCAGCAGGTTGAGCCCAGAGCCCGCTGACCCGCGAGCCTGCTCCCCCCGCCCCGCCCCGCCCCCTCCCAGCGCGCCCTTGAGGTCCAGGCTGCGCGTGGGCGACGCCTGGCTCAGGTCACTGGTGCGCACGAATGGGGACGCGAGCTGCTGCCCCCTCGCGCCGGCGCTGTGTTGCCAGTGCAGGCGGCTGCCGCTGCCGCGGGCCGCCGGGCTCGCCAGCAGCAGCATGTCGCCCACAGACATGCCGCCCGCACTGCAGCCAGCCAGCCGCGCAACAGCACGCAGCTCGCGTCAGCAGGCACCGTGGGCACACGCCACCCTGACACACATCATGGTGGCAGAGCACATACCTCGGGGGCATGAGCACGGACGGGCTGCGGGAGCCCCAGGGGGAGGCGCCCATGCCGCCTGCGGCGCCCATCATGCGCCCGCCTCCCGCCGACGCGTCGCCCTCGAGCAGCTCCCACAGCGGCATGCTGCGCACGTGTGTGGCAACAGGGGCGTCAGGGGCCAGCCTGGGTGAGCCAGCACCTGGGCGACGCGCGACGGCCAGCGGAGAGAGCATGCGCACGGGGTTCGGACCTGCGCATGGTGAAGGTGGGCGAGGCCGCGCCCTTGGGCACCTCCAGCCCTGCAGAGGTGAGCTTGGGGACGAACCCGCCCTTGTTGAGCTGACGGCATGTGCGCGCGGCAGGCACGCAAGGCAGGCCGGGCACCAGGTCGGTGGGAGCGCGCAGACGCGTGCACAACCTGAGAGCAGCAGTGGGCCAGAGTGGGAGCCGGCGCGCACCTTGAGGATGCCCATGTGCTTGGCCCAGCGGCCCGTGCAGTCGCGCAGGTCCACGCGCGCCAGGGCCTGGTGCTCGCGCATGAGCCCGACAAACTCGCCCTCGGACGCGTAGCTGCGGGCAATGCACCAGGCAGCCAAGCGCTGCATGCCTGGGGACAAGGCGACACTCGTACGCACGGGCTGCGCGGGTCCATATGCTCCGCCGGCCGCACCTGAGGCCCGTGGCCCTGAGGCTCAGCATCACCAGCCGCCGGTCAAAGGAAAGCGCGTCCCTCAGCGCCAGCGCCCCGCGGTCGGTGATCTGTGCCAAAACCAGTGCGCACACCTTTCTTCAGGAGGCATCAGAGTGAGGTGTGCAGCGCTGAGCCACGCACCCGCACCACCAGCTCCTCACCCGAGGGTTGAGTGCGAGCTCCAGGTGCAGCCAGCCCCCGCACTCGCGGTCCACCTGCACCCCAACCGCACAGCAGCGGCACGCAGCAGCTGTGAGTGCGCGCGTCGCGTTGACAGGGGGACGTGGTGCAGCAGCGCTGCGCCCGGCCGCCGCGCCGCTCACGTCGTTGACGAGCTGGCGCATGGCCAGGAAGTGCTGCATGTGCGAGACGGCGGGCGGCGCGCTCATGTCGGGGTACTGCCTGAGCCCCGCCTCAAAGCCCGACTCCACGCGCCGCGCGCTGTGCGCCTGCGCACACCACCAAACAAGCAGCAGCGCAGTCAAGGGACGGCATGGGCTCCGCTGCTCCACGTGCTGCCCAGCTCTGGCGTAAAGGGAGTCGCACCTTGATGACGGCGGACAGGCTGGTCAAGCCGGCGTCGCTGAGGTCGCACGCCGTCATGTCCAGCTCCTCCAGGCTGCGGTTGGCCACCAGCCCGTCCTGCGCCAACGCCAGCACAAGGTGCGCGCGCCATGCGCCCAGACACTGTGTGGCTGCCGCCAGCGCGCTGTGGGCTTAGCGCCGGCAAGCCAAGGCGCGGGCTCACCTGCAGCACGGCCACAGGGCCGTCGCCCATGTGGCTGCCGGCAAAGCTCAGCCGTCGCAAGCTCTGCGTCTTGGCCAGGCCCCGGGCCAAGGCCATGTACCCCGACTTGGACAGGCGCTGCAAGCAGGCAAGCAGGCAGGCAGGCAGGCAGGCAGGCGTTGTACGCGTGCGGCCTTTGTGCACAGCGAGACGTGCCCTCCCCTGGCCCTGCAACCGTCCTCACGCGCACCATGCCCAGCTCCAGCTCGCAAATCTGCGCGTGCGCCAGGATGTGCTCAAGCGTCGCGTAGAGCTTGAACCGCACACTGCACGGCAGCGTAGCAGCGTGGCGCGTGAGGAATCAGATGGGGCCGTGGCGCGTGCAGTGGACCGCGCACAGATCCGCTTGCTGCGCGGTCGCTCACAGCTTGTGCTGCACGTGCGCCGAGGAGATGCGCACGCCGTGCTTGTGCGCCTCGGACGTGAGCGGCGGGGCACGCTGCGCCATGTCTGCGTCGTTCTCGTCGTACTTGGAGTACGCCGACTGCGGGCTGTGCCTGCGGTGGCATCACGGCATGCAGATCGACGACGTGGTGGGCCGCACGCGGTGAAGCAGTAGCGGAGCAGGACTAGAGGTCCGCGTTGAGCGCACCTGGGGATGCTCTTGAGGCGCAGCACTGTGATGTGCTTGCCGGTGGCGCGCAGCTTGCGCACAAACGCCTCCACGTCATCGCGGTGCATTGCCGCGATGTTCACCTGTGGGTGCGCATCATGGGGTCGGGCTCACTGCACAGCCTTGAGAGCTGGCTCTGGGCTCCCCAATCGCCTGCGCTCCAGGCGGGCGTTCGCCGTCCAGTGCACTGAGCTGCGCGCCTGGCCGCTCACCTCGACCGCGCCCGCCTGCAGCTGCGCGTCGATCACCGCCGTCTTGGTAGCTGCGACGCGCCTCGCCAGCGTGCGCCTGGTCTCGCGCACGGGCACCTGCTGCCGAGCTGCATCTGCGTCTGATGGGGCCGCCTGGGCCCTGCGTGTCCGCCATCGGAGCAGCAGCACGTCCAAGACCACAAGGAAGTGGGCTGTTGCTGCTTCTGTTGCTGGGCTCCCGTGGCTGCTCTGCTGGCCCTGAGCGGCTCGCCGCGCACACACGCGTGCGCGCCTCTGGCCAGGTGCTGCACAGGGCCTCAGCCCGAGGGACCCAGCGCGTCACCTCTGCGCTGAGAGGACGTGCATGCTGCCCACGGGCGGTCCTGAGGGAAGGAAGGGCGGGCGCTGTACGGCGCCAGATGACGCGGGACATGCAGCGCTGCCCAGGCCGCCACGCCCTGCTTCAGGCGCGCTCCTGTCGTCGCTGGCCATTTTCAGGGGTCCAGCTCAGCCAGCTGATCAGCCACAACTCAGCGTGCGGACGCTGTTCGCTCGCAGCCTGCATGGCCGCAAAGCTCTCGGGGCCGTGGGGTGCTCGCACAGCAAGCGCCGCGCCGTCGGCGCGCCATCGCGATGTTTTGATGAAGCAGGGTAGCCTGGATGCTCGGCGGTGGGCGAGAGCACGTTCCAGACCCGCTGCCGCAGCCGACGGAGATGGGCGAGCGCCCAGCTGGAGCAGTCTTGAGGCTGCTGCACGCAGACAGCGGTGACTTTGACGAGTGAGTGCTGCTGATGGGCCCGACGCAGTCAGTTTGACACCGTGGCACTTTGCGTCCGCAGCAGGGAACACGCTCCGGCACCGCGTGCTCGCCTCGCAGGCAACTTCGCCATGCCCTCGCTCTCGCCTGCTCCTTGCTGCCGGCGTCATTGGCCAGCCAGCTGGCATCACGCTGCAGCGTGCCAGCCGCTGCCCAGGCGCTTGCCGTGGGGGCGCCGCCGGCCGTGCACGCGCACTACCTCAAGGCCCTGTGCAGCTGGGCCACCAGCAAGCTGCTGCAGGCCACCAAGCAGAAGCAGCAGCCCACATCGGATGCAGTTCCAGCCGCCCAGCAGAAGAAGCGCAAGGCCAAGGGACCCCCACAGGACGCTGCGCCTGGTGCAAGCGCCCCTGAGCAGCCACTGGAGTCGTCGCCCTGGCTGGACGCCCGTGTCTGGTGGCTGCTGACGGCCCTGCTAGCCGCAGGCGCCGACCAGCCCCACCCATCCCTGGTGGCGGCAGGAGCGTCCGCCTGCCGCACCGCCCTCGTCGCCCCCGCAGGCAGCGGCGGTCACGCCTCGCCCAGAGAGCTGTTGAATGCAGTCTGCAGCTGCCTCGTGCGGGCGACCTCGGGCGGCCGCGGAGCTGCGCTGCACGCCGGGGGCGCGAGGCTGGCAGGGCAGGGCGACGCGCCCGGAGCGGGCCTGGGCGACCTCGCCCGCGACTGGCACGGGCCCCTTGAGGCCACGGCCAGCCTGCTGACGGCACTGGTGCCGGCGGGGCAGCTGGGCGCAGCGCGCTGGGCGGGCGACCCGGCCTGGGGCCTCCTGGCGCTGGTGGCGCTGCGGGGGCTGGGCGCGGCGGCGCAGGACGTGCAGAGCCCGCGCAAAGCGCTGGGCGTGGTGCTGTCGCGGCCGGTGCTCCACGCGCTGCTGTCCCTGGCCTTCCCCGACCACCTGGCGTCCGTGGTGCTGCGGCCCCTGGTGCGCCCCGGCGGCAGCATCAGCGGCGAGGAGGCAGCGGACAGCCCCAGGCCGGAGGGCGGCGCGGCCGCGGTGGGGGTCCCGGCGGCGCTGCAGCACGCCGCGCGCCAGGTGCTGGAGGCGTCCCTGCTCCACGAGACGCACGTGGCGGGGCTGGCCGAGGCGTGCCAGCGCCTGGCGCAGCCCGTGCTCGCTGCCTGCGCGGCGGGGCAGCCGCTGCAGATGCGCGGCCAGGCGGCGGCGGAGCAGCCGGCGCAGCGGCGGGAGGACTTGGTGGCTGCGTTTGGGCTGCGGCTAGAGGGCGTCCGCAGCTACCACGCCTCCATCCTGCAGGTGCGACTGCTTTGTGCAGCTGCAGGGTGCCGGCTGCTCCGCAAGTGTGCCGCATCCTGGCGGTCCATCACACGTGGTGCATGTGGTGCCTGTGGCGCAGGCTCTGGTGGAGGCGTGCGGCGCAGGCGCCGCGGGCGTCAGGAGCAGTGCGCTGCAGGGCGTGGCGTGGCTGCTGACGCGCGCGAGGCCCGCCCTCGACCGCGCCAGGAAGGTCCAGGCCGCAGGTGAGGCGCGCCGCCGTGCCTGCTCCGCTGCCGGCGAGTGCGCTCCTGGGGAGTGAGCGCAACAAGGGGACACTTGATTGCCCGTGGTTGGTGCGCCGCAGAGGCGTCGTCCGCGCTGAAGCTGGCCCTGGGGCGCTCCAGCAAGCACCAGGCTGCTGCCGCCGGGGAGGAGGAGGCGCAGGCGGGCGGCCAGCAGCCCGGCAGTGAGGGCGCGGCCCTGGTCCACGCTGAGATGCACCTGCTGGTGGTGCTGGCCGCCCTGCTGGTGCCCCTCACCAACCCACCTGACCCAGCCGCCGCAGCCGCACCGGCAGAGGGGCACGAGGCAGCAGACGGCCGCGCCAAGGGCAAGAAGGCGGGGGACAAGGGCAGGGCCGCAGCGCCGGCAACGGCCAGCACCGCAGCTGGGCCTGGGAGCGGCGGGCAGGGGCGCTGCGCGGAAGCGGTGCTGGGGCTGGCGCGCCTCCTCAGCGCAGCGCAGGTGAGGCGCGCACGTTTCTTTGCGCCCTTCCTTGTGCGCACTTGCCCCGCCAGCGTCACATCGCTCAAGTCTGAATTGCTTGGTCCTGTGCTGCCGTCACACGCGTGCCCCGCCCTGCCGCCGCCAGGCCGCGCGCGCGTACGAGCCCACCGTGGACCGCACCCAGGCGCACCGCGCCTTCCTCACGCGCCTCTCCCAGCTGCTCCTGCTCCTGCCCTCCGACCCTCTCGCCCCCAACCTCCCGAGCGGCCCCGCCGCCGCGCCCCTCGCGCCGAGCCCGCCAGACGCAGCGCTGCCAGCGGCAGTGTGCTCGGCAGTGTGCGCGCTGCTTGACCTCGAGTACCGCGCACTCACCGCCTCGCTGCCCACCATCTGGGGCCTCCTTGTCACCACGTCCTCCGCCACGCACGCCGAAAACTCAGCCAGCGGCAGCGCCCACGCGCCGGGGACCGGGTCCGCTGCCGCCGAGGAGGAGCGGGCGGGGGGCGGCGGCGGCGCGGAGGGGCCGTTGGACGGGGCCGGAGGTGGGCTGGACGTTGCGGCGGCGTGTGCGCGTCGGCTGCTGCTGGCGTACGCCGAGCTGCGTCAGGTGCAGGCGCTGCTGGAGCACCTGGTGGGCGCCCTGGTGGAGGAGGCGCGGGGGCAGGGGGCTGAGGGGCGGGGTGGGCTGGCTCTGTTGGTGCTGCAGCCGCGGGTGCTGGACGTGGTGGCCACCGTCGTGTCCAAGCTGCACCCAGGTGCGTGTGCGTTTGTGCACCTGCTGGCGTCCAGGTGAACCGCGGGAGACGCTGTCGAGGCGGACTGCGAGTGCTTCGCCCTTTGCTTGGTGCTCGCAGGCCAGTGCGCGCCGCTGCTGACGGCGCTGTCGGCGCGGCTGCGGCCCCTGCTGAGCGACCTGCCCCCCAGCCAAGCCGCCGAGGAGCAGGGCGCTGGCAGGGCGGTGGCCGCGCACCTGGCGGCGTCCACGCTGCTCACCACGTGCATCTACGGTGCGCAGCGTTGACCAAGCCCCCCACTGCTGCAGCTCCCAACGTCCACTCACTCCGACGGAGCAGCACAGCATGAGCATGCCATGCTGTGGACGGCTCGCCTGCGCGCAGCGTTTGAGCTGGAGCTCCCCACCACGTCGCCCATCGCCCAAGCCTGCCATGGCGTCGTCAAGGACCTGTCCGCACCGCTGCTGGAGGCCGTCACCTCGACCTGCCAGGGCGCGCGCAGACGCAAGGCGGGCGAGCCAGGCGAGCCCCAGGGGCACGCGCCCGCACCCAGCCTGCTGGCAGCGCTCCTGCACGCCTACACCGCCGTCATCAGGTGAGCATAGCTGCTCGCCAGGCGCCCACGGTCTGCCGCACGCTGCCGCAGCGCGCCACAGCTGCGTCCATCCTCTGCGTCTCTTGGATTTGCATCTGTTTGGACGCCTCGGCAAGGCCGGAGTGCAGCCACTGAGCGTATCAGATGCCTCGCAGCGCATCGGCATGCGAGCCAAGGCACATGCACAGGTGCACCGACACGTCCACAGGTGCACCGACGTGTCCCCCACTGCGTGTGCTGGTGCGCCGCCACGCAGCCTGCACATGAGCTGCGTGGCGCTAAACCCCGAGGTGCCGCCGCTGCCCGGGCAGTGCGCCGCGTGCGGGCTGACCGTCGGGACCGCGGGCGCGCAGGACGCCGGCGGCGACGACGCGAACGACCCCGCACGCTTCACGCAGCAGCAGGGCTTCTTCGCCGCCGCCGAGCAAGCCGCGGGTGCGTGCCGCCTGCGCCGGTGTGGGCTGTTTACGCAAGCGCTTGGGCTACCTGCCTGCTGCACAGTGGTCTGCAACGCACCGCGACGTTTCCACCTTGCACTGACGCAGGCGCGGCGGCGTGCTCGGCGCTGCACGCGGCAACGCGCAATGGAGGCCAGCGCCTGATGCGCAGCGTGGAGCGCCAGGGCGATGCGCCGGGGCCCGAGCCCGGCCCAGCAGACCCTCTGCTGGTGCTGGCGGCCCTGGTGTGGGACCCCACGCTCTCTCGCGCGCTCCTGGCGACGCCAACCGCCGACAGCCCGACGGCGCGCAGCGCAGCGGCGCAGGCGGCGCAGGCGGCTCTTGCCGCCGCCGTGCACGCGTGCATGGTGCAGCGCGCCGGGGTGCTGCACGACCGCGTGCTGCTGCTCCGGTGCCTCTGCCGGGGGCAGGCCGGCGCCGCCGCGGCTGACGCGGCGGCGGCGGAGCGGTGGACGCAGCGGCGGGACGCGGCGCTGCGGCAGTCGCAGCTGGAGCTGTCCCTGCTGGTGCAGTCGCTGGTGCCTGAGGCCTTGGTGCTCAGCGGGCACCACGACGGCGGCGGCGCTGCAGACGCGCCCATGGAACCCGCGTGGTTGCAGCTTCCCGCCGCACCGGCCACCGGGGCCCTGCCGCTTCAGCTGGCGCAGCTGGCCACAGCGCAGGAGGAGGGCCGCAGCAAGCTCGGTGGCCCGGAAGCGCTGAGCGGCCTGTTGGTGCCCGTGGTGTGGGCGGGCGCGCTGCAGGTGGTCAACTGCATGGGCGAGGGGCCCTGGCTGCCAGGAGGGCGCTTGCGGGCCCTCCTGGAGCTCACCATGCTCGCGCACAGCAGCAGCAGCAGCACCACCGGTGGTGACGGCGACGGTGGCGACGGCGGCAGCGGCGGGTCTACCCACTCCGCCTCGCGGCAGGCGACGGCCTCACCGCACGCCGCTCCTGGGGCTGGGCTGCAGCCCCGTCCGCAGGAGGAGGGCCGCACGCTGCAGGATGCGCTGGTGGCCCCCGCCGCCACGTGGCTCCTGGCGGCGCTGCCCGAGTGGCAGGCGCTGCCGCAGGTGGAGCCGCTCCTCGTCCCCGCCTGGTGCGCGGTGGGCGCGCGGCTGTGCACCCGCCTCGCAGCCGCCGCCCGCGCGTGGGCCGCGGCGGGCGCGGCAGCGGACGGCGCGCCTGATCATGAAGCGTGGCCGGCCGCAGCGGTGGACAAGCTACAGGGCGCGCTGCTGCTGCTGCAGCAGGGCCAGCCCGCCAAGGCCGGCAAAAAGGTGCAGGCAGCGTTAAAGCTGTGCGCCGCGCAGGCGGCGGTGGGCGCGCCCTCCGTGCAGGCGGTGGACGCGGCGGCACAGCCGGCGCGGGGAATGGGCAAGGCACGGCGATCCGAGCAGCGGCTGGCGGGCGCGGTGCAGCGGGCGGCGGCGGCGTGCACGGCGCACGCCCGGCTGGCGCTGTCCCACCTGCGGCTGGCGCGGCTGCCGCCCGCCTCGCTGCACGGCCTGTGCGAGCACCTGGTGGTGGCGCTGGCGCTGCAGCTGCAGGCGGCCAGGGGCGCACTGCTGCGGGGCCGCGCGGGGCCGGGGCCCTCGGCGCACCAGCCGGCGGTGGTGTGGGCGCTGGGCGGCGCCGTGCACCAGGCGCTGCTGCTGTGCGGCTCGGCGCTGGGCGCGCTCACGTCCGCCGGCCAGGAGCAGGCCGCTGAGTCGGGCGGCGCTGGCGACGGCGCTGCAGACGCGAGCGGGCCGCTGAGCGTGGAGCACAGGCGGGTGCTGGCGTGGCTGCGGTCGAGCTGTGACCTGGTGGCGGGCCTGATAGGGCCTGGGGAGCCGACGCACCTGCCCGGGGGCGCGGGAACTGGTGGGGAGGAGCGGTGTGGCGTGGGTGTGGACAGCGGGGGCGGGGACGCTGGCAGCGTCATGGCAGCGGCGGCGTGGGTGATGCAGGGGCTGGTGGACGTGCACCTGCAGCGGCAGCTGCACGTGGTCGGTGCGGCAGCGGCGGCTGTGGGTGGCCAGGTGGACGGCGCCGGTGGGGCCGCTGCTCGCGCGGTGCTGCGCGACACGGTCCGGGCGGCAGTGCATGCGCTGGAGGGCGCTGCGAGCGCGGCAGGGCCGGGCGGGGGGCGGGAGGTGGCCGTGGCGGCCCTGTCGTGCGCACAGCAGTGCGCCGCGCTGCTGGCCGCTGCCTGGCGGCACGTGGCGGCGGCGGCGGACGGCGGGGCGGCGCTGGAGCCCCCGCAGGGCAGCAGCGCGGCGGGGCGGCGGCGGCAGCGGCGGGCATGCCTGGCGGCGGCTGGCGCTGCTGTGCGCGCCGTCGCTGGGGAGCTGGAAGAGCTGGAGAGGAGCCTGAGGGGCCTCATCCTGCTGCACGCGCCTGGGGCAGCCGCACCAGCAGCGCCGGCAGGCAGTGCCGAGGGTGGCCTGGCGGGGTCGCTCCTGGACAACTGCCTGCTGGCGTATGCCTCGCTGGTGCAGCTGGTGGGCACGTCGGCGGCCGCAGCCGCCGCTGCGCCTCCTGCCAGCGCACCTGCCGGCGGCCGCAAGCGCAACCCGGCGCAGCGGGATGCGGACGGCGAGGCTGAGGGCGGCGACGGCGACGGTGGCGGTGACGGCGGCGGCGCCCTGCTGCAGTCGCTGCTGCTGCCTCAGGCGCGTGTGCGGGAGGTGCTGAGGGCGGTGCAGGCCGCGTGCCAGGGTCAGGAGGAGGGCTCGGCGATGGCGCGACGGAGTGCGGCGGCGGTCGCTGCCCTGTCGGCGCTGGCGGCGCTGCCGCTGCTGCCTGGCGCTGGCGCGCGCCTTCACCCAGGCGAGGACGAGGAGGAGGACGGCGAGGAGGAGGACGAGGAGGAGGGGCCTCCGCACCCCAAGGCCACCAGGCGCGCCGCCACCTCGCCCTCGGCTGGCGCCGCGCAGCAGCGACCAGCACCACGCTCGCAGGAGGAGCCGTCCCTGCACACGGTGCTGCTCGAGGCGCACGTGGAGCTGCTGGCCGCGTGCTGCCCTCCCGCCGTGTGCGGCCTCCCGCCGCCCCGCCTGGTGCACGGCGCGCACGAGGAGCTGTCGTTCGACCTGCGGCCGGGCGACGCGTGGCGCCACGTGGCGCGCGAGAGCCTGCTCGCCTCGCTCAGGCGCGTGCGCAGCTCGTCATGTCCAGGCCCGGCTGACTGTGCTGCCGTCAGGCGTGTCCTCCAACGTTTTGCACTTGTTCGCCTGTGTTGCGTGGTGCGCAGGCGGTGCGCGTCCATCAGCGCCGCGCGGCTCAGGGCGCAGCTGCAGCACCTGGAGCGCGGCGTGCGGCACGACTTGCTGGCCCTGAGCGGCGGCGCTGGCCTCGCCGCGCCCCGCCTGGTGCAGCGCCTGCAGTGCGTGGTGGTGCTGCTCGAGGTGCCCGGCGGGCCCAGCACCACGGCGGTGCAGAGCAAGGCGTCGCACGCGCTGCTGGCGCTGCTGGACCAGGTGCTGCTGCACGCGGCCGCCACCACGCTGGCGTCTGCGCCCGCCGCTTGGCACGCCGCGGTCACGGTGGTGGCGATGCGGGCGGTCGAGTCCATGGTGGGGCGGCCTGCCATGTTCAGCTGGAGCGACGCTGAGGCGGGCAGTGCTTTGGGGGCGGTGGCGCGCCTCTTCCCGGCGCACCAGGCCGGCGCGCAGCGGCACCGGAGGGACCGGCTGCAGGGCGCGCTGTGCGAGGCGTGCGCGCTGCTGACGAGCTGCGTGCGGCACCGGGGGCAGGCGGTGCGCTCCAGCATGGCGCTGCTGCTGGCGGCGCTGCAGGGCATGATGGCGCACGTGGTGGTGTGGGCGGAGCAGGCGCACCTCGCCGCGGAGGGGCGGCAGCACGGGAGGGCGCTGCCGCGCTTGGCGGGCGCGGGCGCGGGCGGCGCAGAGCAGGAGGAGGTGGGGGAGCAGCAGGCGGCGCTAGCACAATGCGCGGAGGCCATGGCGAGGGTCCAGGAGGCGCTGGTGCAGCAGCAGGGGCAGGAGCACGTTGCCGCCGTGCGGCCGTACTGCGTTCACCTGGTGGCGGCGTACATCACGCATGTGGCCATGGCGCTGCCCCCGCCGCCCGCGGTGAGCTTTTGCGTGTTCTCATCGTCATTCTAGTGGTGGCTTGGCACGCAGGGCACAACGCATGGCATTGCACCGTGCTCTCGTGCAGGAGGACGGTGAGGGCGTGGGCACCCAGCAGCTCGAGGTGCTGCAGCCAGGCCAAGGAGGGCTGCTCCCACCAGCAGCGGCGGCGGCCCTCAAGCGCGGCGCGCTCCAAGCGCTGGGCGCTTTGGGCGAGCGGGAGCTGCAAGCGCTTCACGTGGCGCTGGGCCCTGGCTGGGGCGGTGCACGACGTGGCGTGCTGGCTGCGCTGCGCAGCGAGTGGGAGCGCAGCGTCAAGTACACTGGCAAGGTCTAGGC
>VFQP010004347.1_pt1 | contig 13289 bp, 11 predicted proteins | sample 3512351 | NCBI WGS metagenome assembly VFQP01 (sample SAMN10412372, study PRJNA504923) | tailings metagenome | isolation source: Relicate 1 Philex TSF1 revegetated site | place: Philippines: Tuba, Benguet | collected 2017-08-29 | reverse complement strand
CCGGCCAGCAGCGCACCAATGCGCGCCACGTTGAGGCCTTGCTGCGCTTCGGGAATTGCACAGCCAACGATGGCATCCTCGATCAGCGCCGGGTCCAGGTTCGGCACCTGGGCCACGGCAGCCTTCAGGATCATGGCCAGCAGGTCGTCCGGGCGCGTGTTCCTGAACGCGCCCTTGGGGGCCTTGCCAATCGGCGAACGGGTAGCCGCAACGATGTAGGCGTCTTGCAGTTGTTTCATGATGTCGGTTCCTCGTTGGCCTGATTAGTTACGCACCGGCTTGCCCGTCTGCAGCATGCCCATGATGCGCTCCTGCGTCTTGCCATTGCCCAGCAGATCGATGAACGCCTTGCGTTCGAGCGCCAGCAGCCAGTCTTCACTGACCAGCGAGCCGGCTTCCACGTCGCCGCCGCAAACGACTTCGGCGATGCGCGCGGCAATCAGGAAGTCATGCGCCGAGATAAAGTTGCCATCGCGCATATTGACCAGCGAGGCCTTGATCGTGGCGATGCCCGAGCGGCCAGCCACGGGGATCAACTGGCCCGGCAGCGGCGCACGGTAGCCGGCATTGGCCACCGCACGCACTTCGCTTTGCGCCACGTAAAGCAATTCGTGAACGTTGTAGACGATCGTATCGGTCGGTTGCACGTAGCCGATCTTCTGCGCATCGAGCGCCGAAGTGGATACCTTGGCCATCGCCGCCGCCTGGAAACGGTTGGTGACGAAGTTCAGGTAGTTGGTGCTGCCCGCGGCCTGCGCGGCCTTGGCCGCTGCGATCGCGGCTTCCTTGAGACCACCGCCGGCCGGCACCAGTCCCACGCCAACCTCGACCAGCCCCACGTAGCTTTCCAGTGCCACGACACGCTTGGCCGAATGCAGCATCAGCTCGCAGCCGCCGCCAAGCGCGATGCCCGACACGGCCGGCACCACCGGCACCGCGGCGTACTTCACGCGCATCATGGTGTCCTGGAATTTCTTTACGAATGGCTCGATGCCCTTGGCACCGCCCATCATGAAGGCCGGCATCGCGGCTTCCAGGTTGGCGCCGGCCGAGAACGGACCACCGGGCGCACCAAGTTGCAGCGACGTCGGCTGCCAAACCACCAGACCCTTGTAACCGGCTTCGGCCAGATCCACGGCGCGCACGATCGTGTCGAGCACATCGGGGCCGATCGTGTTCATCTTGCTCTTGAACGAGATAACAAGTACGTCGTCGGCACCTTCGCTGGTCCAGATGCGCGCGCCGTCGTTCTCTTCGATGGTCTTGCCCGCGCTGCGCGGATCGGCGGCATCGGTACCCTTGAGCGCGGCGCGGAACACCTGGCGCTCATACACCGGCAACGCGGCGCGCTTGACAAACGAATTGGTGGCGGGCGACCAGGAACCCTGCGCGCCGTGCACCCCACCGTTGTCGGCCACGGCACCATTCAGTACCCATGCCGGCAGCGGCGCATTCGACAGTGCCTTGCCCGTGTCGATATCTTCCTTCACCCACTCGGCCACCTGCTTCCAGCCCGCGGCCTGCCAGTCTTCGAACGGACCCGAGTTCCAGCCGAAGCCCCAGCGGATGGCCAGGTCGATATCGGCCGCCGAACCGGCGATCTGCTCGAGGTAGACGGCGATGTAATGGAACACGTCGCGGAACACGCCCCACAGGAACTGCGCCTGCGGATTGGTGGACTCACGCAGCAGCTTGATACGCTCAGCCGGCTCCTTCTTGAGCATGCGCACGACGATCTCGTCGGCCTTCTTGCCCGATTCCACATACTGGCCGGTCTTGGCGTCCAGCACCTTGATGGCCTTGCCTTCCTTCTTGTAGAAGCCCGCGCCGGTCTTCTGGCCCAGCGCGCCCGCATCGACCAGCCCCTTCAGTACGGCCGGCGTCTTGTAGACCGGCGCGAACGGATCACCGGCAAGCCCGTCCTGCATGGTCTTGATCACGTGCGCCATGGTGTCCAGGCCCACCACGTCGGCGGTGCGGAACGTGGCCGACTTGGCTCGTCCGAGCTTGGTGCCGGTCAGGTCGTCGACGATATCGAACGGAATGCCGAACTTCTCGGCCTCGGCGAACACGGCCAGGATCGAGAAGATGCCCACCCGGTTGGCGATAAAGTTCGGCGTATCCTTGGCGCGCACTACGCCCTTGCCCAGCGTGGTCGTCAGGAACGATTCCAGGCGGTCCAGGATTTCCGGCCTGGTGGTCGCGGTCGGGATCAGTTCCACCAGATGCATGTAGCGCGGCGGATTGAAGAAGTGCACGCCGCAGAAACGCGCCTTCAGCTCGGCATCAAAGCCATCGGACAGCGAGGTGATCGACAGACCCGACGTATTGGTCGCGAAGATCGCGTGCGGGGCCAGATGCGGAGCCACCTTCTTGTACAGGTCGTGCTTCCAGTCCATGCGCTCGGCAATCGCCTCGATCACCACATCGCATTCCTTGAGCAACGCGATATCGTCGTCGTAGTTGGCCGCACGGATCAGACCCGCTTCGTCCTTGATGCCGAGCGGCGCGGGCGACAGCTTCTTGAGGTTTTCGATCGCACGCAGGGCGATACCGCTCTTCGGGCCTTCCTTGGCCGGCAGGTCGAACAGCACAACCGGCACGCGTGCATTGACCAGGTGGGCGGCAATCTGCGCGCCCATGACGCCGGCACCCAGCACGGCGACCTTCTTGACGATGAAATTGGACATACGCGCTCCTTGGAGAGTGAGCGTTTGAAGAAGAGGGTGAATATGCTTGTAGTTTTCTCCGCTCTTCCGTTTCACGGGAGAGCGGAGAAAACCATCGGCAATTCATCAGAACAAGTCAGCGTCCAGTGCCATCAGCGTGGCCGAACCTGCGCGTGCCTTGCGGATTTCCGCGGCGGTTTCCGGCAGCAGCCTGGCGAAATAGAAGCGTGCCGTGGCCAGCTTGGTGACGTAGAACTTGTCGCCGCTGCCCTGCTTTTCCAGCGCGATCTTGGCCATGCGGGCCCAGAAGTACGAGAACACGAGGTGACCCACCACGCGCAGGTACGGTACCGCGGCGGCGCCGACTTCGTCGGGGTTGGCCATCGCCTTCATGCCGATTTCCATCGTCAGCTTCTGCACCTTGTCGCCGATATCGGCCAGCGGATTCACGAACTCCTGCATCGCTTCGTTGGTGCCTTCCGCCTCGACAAACTCCTGCACGATCTTGCCGAATGCCTTGAGCTTGGCGCCCATGTCGCCCAGGATCTTGCGGCCCAGCAGGTCCAGCGCCTGGATCGTGTTGGTGCCTTCGTAGATCATGTTGATACGCGCATCGCGCACGTATTGCTCCATGCCCCATTCAGAGATGTAGCCATGGCCGCCGAACACCTGCATGCCCTCGTTGGTCGAGGTGAATGCATTGTCGGTCAGGAACGCCTTGATCACCGGCGTCAGCAATGCCACGAGGTCGGCGGCTTCCTTGCGCACGCTCTCGTCGGGATGCGACAGTTCGCGATCGATCTGCAGCGCGGTCCAGTAGCTGAACGCGCGGCCACCTTCGGCATAGGCCTTCTGCGTCAGCAGCATGCGGCGCACGTCAGGGTGCACGATGATCGGATCGGCCGCCTTGTCCGGTGCCTTGGGACCGGTCAGCGCGCGCATCTGCAGGCGGTCCTTCGCATACGCCAGCGAGTTCTGGTATGCCACTTCGGTCAGGCCCAGGCCCTGCGCGCCAACCCCGAGGCGGGCCGCGTTCATCATCACGAACATCGCGTTGAGGCCCTTGTTGGGCTCGCCCACGAGCCAGCCGCGCGCGCCATCGAGATTCATCACGCAGGTGGCATTGCCGTGGATGCCCATCTTGTGTTCGATCGAGCCGCACTTGATGCCGTTGCGCTCGCCCGGGTTGCCGCTGGCATCGGGGATGAACTTCGGCACCACGAACAGCGAGATGCCCTTGGTACCGCCCGGCGCGTCCGGCAGGCGGGCCAGCACCAGGTGAATGATGTTCTCGGCCAGGTCATGTTCGCCGGCCGAGATGAAGATCTTGGTGCCGGTGATGGAATAGGAGCCGTCGGCCTGAGGTTCTGCCTTGGTGCGCAGGATGCCGAGGTCGGTGCCGCATTGCGGCTCGGTCAGGCACATCGTGCCGGTCCACACGCCCGACACCAGCTTGGGCAGGTAGGCCTGCTTCAGTTCCGGCGTGCCATGCGCGTGCAGCGCTTCATACGCGCCATGCGACAGGCCCGGGTACATCGTCCATGCCTGGCCCGCCGAGTTCAGCATCTCGTACAGCGCATTGTTGATGATGATCGGCAAGCCCTGGCCGCCGAACTCCGGGTCGCAGGCCAGCGCCGGCCAGCCGGCTTCCACATACTGCTGGTAGGCCTCCTTGAAGCCCTGCGGAGCGCGCACCACGCCATCGCCGACATAGGTGCAGCCTTCGCGGTCGCCCGGCTGGTTCAGCGGGAACACCACGTCGGCGCAGAACTTGCCGGCTTCCTCGATGACCTGGTTGATGGTGTCCGCGTCGATGTCCGCGTGTTGCGGCATCGCCTTGAGTTCGGCTTCGGCGCCGAGCAGTTCATGGAGCACGAACTGCATGTCGCGCAACGGTGCGGTGTACTGGCCCATCAAAGACTCCTTGGAGGTTTTCAATGCCGCCACACGCGCGTGCCGCACAGCCCCGCAAGGGAGCCCATGCGACCGTTGCCGGGGGCGGCTCAGGTTCGGTAAGACTGAATCAGTTTGTTGAGCGCGACCATGGCAAGTTCGGCACTGTCCGGCAGGCGCAGGAAACGGGCGTCGTGATGCAAGCCTAGTTCAAGGCTGTACATTTCGAACAGCATCAGCCGCGGATCGCAATCCGCGCGCAGATGCCCCTCTTCCTTGGCCTGGTCGATCGCACGCATCAGCGCGGCCCGCCAGATCGTGACGCTCTTGACCAGCTCGTCACGCACCGGGCTTTCCGCGCGATCGTCGTACTCGACCGCCCCGCTGATGTAGATGCAACCCGTGGTCACTTCCTGGATGCGCTTTTCCATCCAGCGCCGAACCATCGACCACAGGCGAGGCAAACCGCGCGGTTCTTGCAGCGAAGGGTAGAACACCTCCTGCTCGAACCGCCGGTGATACTCGCGCACCACTTCCACCTGCAGGTCCTCGCGCGAACCAAAATGCGCGAACACACCGCTCTTGCTCATCTGCATGCGTTCCGCGAGCAGGCCGATGGTCAGCCCTTCGAGCCCGTCGCGGGACGACAGCTCCAGTGCGGCATCGAGAATCGCCACGCGCGTCATCTCGCCCTTGCGCAAGGGCGTGGGCGCGGCGGCGGATTCAAGACGAACTGACTGGTGTCGCATGTTTTTCTCTCCGTTCCTTGCAGCCCCCGACATGGGGGCAGTTCCTGGCCTGACGCAGCGTCCGACAGGCACCACGACAGCAAAAACCGCCGCGAATGCACGAAGTCTAAGCCAAAAAAGAACGGTCGTTCAGATTATTCTGGCGGGGCCGATTGGCATCAAGTATTTAATTAGACCGGTGTTTCTAAACGCACGGCGCGACAGGCGGATTCGCGGCGCATTGCAGCATCGGCTTAAAAGCCGCGTGCAACCGCCGGATGCACGCAAACCGGCATTGCGGGTTGCGGCAGGACAGCATGTTACCTTGATCCGCCCTAATAGCGTCCGGTGACGCCTGCGATCACGACGCCAAGACGCAACACGTAGTAGGCGGCCCAATTGGCAAACCGGCGCAGCCGCGGCACCCGGGCATGCACTTCGGGAATCACGCGCGCGCTGCGCTGCGCCATGGCGCGCTCCAGCCGCGCACGCAAGGTACTGGCAAAGCCCGCATCGTAGACCGCCACATTCGCTTCGCGCGCCAGCAGCAAGCTGAACGGGTCCATGTTGCTCGACCCCACCGTGGCCCAGGTATCGTCCACCACGGCCACCTTCGCATGCAGGAAGCTTTCCTCGTACTCGAAGATTTCCACGCCGGCCTCCAGCAGGCGCGCATAAAGCGCGTGCGTGGCGTAATGTTGCAGCCGGTATTCGACCATGCCCTGCAACAGCAGCCGCACGCGCACCCCGCGTTCACGGCAGGCCAGCAACGCACGCCGCATCTTGTGGCCGGGCAGGAAATAGGCGTTGGCCAGGATCACATCATGGCGCGCCGCACCAAGCGCATAGAGATATTCGCGTTCGATCGTGCGCCGGTTGCGCAGGTTGTCGCGCATCAGCAAGGCGGCGGGCACGCCATCGGGCCGGACATCGTTGCGCGCCAGGCGCGCGCCGCGCGTCAGCGTCTCCACTTCGGCGAATGCCGTGGCGGTTTCACGCAGGCCGCGGCGTTGTGCAATGCGAAACCAGAGCCGCGCCGACGCCAGCGCGATCTGCGCCACCAGCGGCCCGCGCACCCGCACCGCGAAGTCGAAACGCGGACCCAGTTCGGGAAGATCGAGCGGGCCGTGGTTATGGTCGTCGATGATATTGATGCCGCCCACGAATGCCACCTTGCCATCGACCACCGCGAGCTTGCGATGCAGACGCCGCAGATGGCGCCGCGCGAGCTTGAACCCGCGCATGGGCCGGTAGATTTCCAGGTTGACACCACCAGCGCGCAGCCGCTCGACCAGGGCGGCGGGCATGTCGCCCGCGCCAAACCCGTCGACCACCAGGCGCACGTCGACACCACGCTGTGCCGCGTCGATCAGCGCCTTGCCAACGCGTACACCTACGTCATCGTCGGCATAGATGTAGGTCTCGACGACCACATGCACCTGCGCGCCCTCGATGGCCTCGATCAGTGCCGGAAAGAATTCCTGCCCGTTGCTGAGCAGATCGACAAGATTGCCCGGCACGGGGCTGCCACGGCGCCGCACCCAGCGCATCATCCGCGCTTTGGCAATGGCGCTGGTGACACCGATCCCGCGCGCGGGATCAGGCGGTTGGGCCGCCGCCGGCGGTGCGTCGGGCGCGGTGGTCGAATCGGTTTCGGCGCGGTCGTAGGTCCGTGACATGACTCGATTATCGGCCAACGGGCGGCTCCTGCACATGGCCTGGGCGAACTCTGCTATCGTCGGTGTCATTCTGACGCCCAACAGGGAAAGCATTGTGAAGGTTTTTGGCATCGCCGGATCGTCGGGCAGCGGCAAGACCACGCTGCTGGACCAGTTGATTCCGCGCTTCGTGGCCGATGGCCTGCGCGTCGCCGGCATCAAGCATACGCACCACGGTTTCGACCCGGATACGCCGGGCAAGGATTCCTGGCGCATGCGCCAGGGCGGATGCGAGAACGTGGTGCTGGTGGGGGCGCGACACCTGACGCTGATGCGCCACTATCCCGAAGACAAGCCATCGCCGGAGATTGGCGAGGCGCTGGCTGTGCTGCCGCGCGACACCGACCTGGTGGTGGTGGAAGGCTACAAGTGGAGCGATTTCCCGAAACTGGAAATCTATCGACCGGCCAACGGCAAGACGCCGCTGTGGCCCGAGGTGCCGGGCGTGGTGGCGGTGGCCACCGATGCAATCGACGAGGTCACTGGGCAGACCACGCTGCCGCTGCTCGACCTGTCCGATATCGACGCCATCTACAGCTGGATCCGCGACTACCTGGCGTCACACTGATTGCCAGCTGCTCACGCCTCCGGAATCGCCACGCGATGCGCCAGTTCGGCCATCAATGGCACGTGGTCTGAGCGCTGGGCCCATTCGCGGCCCGTCAGCGCCTGCGTGCGCTCGAAATCGAAACCCCGCGCATAGATGCGGTCAAGCTGCCACCACGGCATATGGCTTGGGAAGGTATGGATACGGCCGTTCTTGGCATGGGCCGACTCCACGGCATTAAGCGTGTTGCAGATCTTGGTATCCAGCTTGTGATTCCAGTCGTTGAAATCGCCGGCAATCACCAGCGGCGCATGAGCGGGAACCACGGCACGCACGCGCTCCACCAGTGCGCTGGCCTGGCGCACACGGCTGCGTGCGAACAGTCCGAAATGCACGCAGATCAGGTGGGCTTCCACGCCATGGATATCGGCCACCGCATGCAGCAATCCGCGTTGTTCGAAACGATGATCCGAAATATCGAGGTTCTCCGACATCAGGATCGGATGGCGCGACAGGATCGCATTGCCGTGGTGCCCATGGTCATACACCGCATTGCGGCCATAGACCGAATGGGGATAGGCATCGGTAGCCAGGTAATTGAGCTGGGTGTGATCGGGGTCGAAGAGCTCGGCGGCAATCAGCCGGTCGTTGCGATCCTGCACTTCCTGCAGGAACACGATATCGGCATCCATGGCCTGCAGGCCGGTGCGCACGCTCTGGATGCGCGGCTTGCCCGAGAACCCCGTCACGCCCTTGTGGATGTTGTAGGTAACGACACGCAGCTTCATCGCGCGCCCCCCGCATCTTCCACCGGCAACGCGGCACTGCGCCAGACCAGTTGCCGTACTGCTTCGGCATTGCTGATCGAGAAGCAGCGTTCGGCGGCCGCCTGCCAGGGCAGCCATTCGAACTGCAGGTGTTCACGCGGCGCCAGCGTCACGGGCAATGGCTCCGGCACGCACAAACCGAACCAGTGTTCGGTATTGCGCGTGATGCCCGGCGCATAGCGATGCCGCCATTGGGGATAGATTTCGTAGTCGATCGTATGCTGCCAGTCGGTCAGCTGGTAGCGGTTTGCGACAATGCCCGTTTCCTCGGCCACTTCGCGCGCCGCGGTGGCCGCCAATGGCTCGTCTTCGGCATCAAGGCTGCCCGTGACCGACTGCCAATAGCCTGGCCGGTCGGCACGCTCGATCAACAGGACTTGCAGGTCTGGCGTATGGATGACGACCAGCACCGATTCGGGAATCTTGAAGTGCATGGGGCGGTGGAAAGGACAAACCCAAGCATAACGCAGCGGCGCATGCTTGGGCGTCTCCCGTATCCATTTACCGCGATATGGAATATGGGGTGTGATATCAGGCCGGCATATCAGCCCGGCATTAGGCCAGGGTCCGTTCGCCCGGCTGGTGCGGGGCCAGGAAGTGATCGCCACCGCCGGCCGGCGGGGCATTGTCCTGGACCGCACCGGGCGCGCCGCGCAGCCAGGTATCGAAGACTTCGGGCGAATCACCATGGCCCCAGGCGGCACGCAGTTGCTGCATCAGCGGAGCCAGCGCCTGGGTATAGCGTTGCGATGCCACATGGGCATGCTCGGCCAGCGCATCGGTGCTCTCGCGGACCTGGGCAGCCATTTCGGCGCGCTCCTGGCCGATTTCCTTCTCGCGCGTGCCTAACTGGTTGTACTTCTGAATCAGGAAGCGCTGGTAGTCGCCAGCCTCCACACCCTGGGCGGCCTGGGCATTGACCTGCTCGAAGCGCATCACGATGCTGGCGGTTTCCTGCTCCACATGCGCGGCCTCGGCACTCAGGTCCCGCAGCACATCCTGCAGGCGCAGTGCTTCGCGGCGATGGGTCTGCAGCCGTGCGGCCTCGTCGTCGAACGTGCGTTGGGCAGTCAGGTAAGCCTGTACCACCGGCTGCGGCGCTACCACCAGCAGCGGATCGGCCCCGCCCGCGCGGCGGCCGGACAGCAGCGCATCGTCTGGCAGGCGCAGGTTACCCACGTCCTCCAGCCAGCGGCCGCGCGACATGACAGTGGCCACGGTATCGAGGGCCAGCTTGCGCAGCGCTTCGGCCCGCTGGGCCGCCACGGGCTCCGCCCCATAGGCGAGATCCGCCACCGGCGGCTGGGCACCCTGCACGGCATGGGCAATATCGGGAACGCAGGCGGCCACGGTCGTGGCCACCGACTCCGACATCGCCTGTGCCGACTTGCGTACCGCGCGGCGCAGTTCGAAGCGCGCCACCAGCATCATCAGCAACCCGGCCACCAGCCAGGTCAGGATGGTTTCCGCATGCGCCTGCAAGAAGGCACGGATCAGTTCTGTATCAAGTTGCATCAGTCTTTCCTCCCACGTCACGGCCGGCCTTTCGGGTGGGCCAGCATCGCGCGCATCAGGCAAAAAGACATTCTCGGCCAGTGCTTCGTTCCAGCCGGTAACAAATGGAAACGGATCCTTTCATCTGGAACAAAAAAACCGCGCCGAAGCGCGGTTTTTTTGCGATCTGGTAAAGATCAGGCCGTGGTCTTCGGCTCCTGCGCACGCAGGCGGATATGCAATTCGCGCAGTTGCTTTTCGTCCACCGTGCTCGGGGCCTGCGTCAGCAGATCCTGCGCACGTTGCGTCTTCGGGAACGCAATCACGTCGCGGATCGAGTCGGCGCCAGCCATCATCGTCACGATACGATCGAGGCCAAAGGCCAGACCGCCATGCGGCGGCGCGCCATACTGCAGTGCGTCGAGCAGGTAGCCGAACTTGGCACGCGCTTCTTCGTCGTTGATATTCAGCGCGCGGAAAACCTTGCTCTGCACGTCTTCGCGATAGATCCGCACCGAGCCGCCGCCCATTTCCCAGCCGTTCAGCACCATGTCGTAGGCCTTGGCGATGCACTTGCCCGGATCGGTCTCCAGGTATTGCATGTGCTCGTCCTTCGGGCTCGTGAACGGGTGGTGCATGGCCACCCAGCGCGCGTCTTCCTCGTCGTACTCGAACATTGGGAAGTCGACCACCCACAGCGGCTTCCAGGTGTCCTCGAACAGGCCCGTGCTCTTGCCGAATTCCGAATGGCCGATCTTCAGGCGCAGCGCGCCGATGGCGTCGTTGACGACCTTGGCCTTGTCGGCGCCAAAGAAGATGATGTCGCCATCCTGGGCGCCGGTGCGCTTCAGGATCTCGGCAATCGCGGCGTCGTGCAGGTTCTTCACGATCGGCGACTGCAGGCCATCGCGGCCCTTGGCCACTTCGTTGACCTTGATCCAGGCCAGGCCCTTGGCACCGTAGATACCCACGAATTGCGTGTAGGCATCGATCTCGCCGCGCGAGATGGCATGGCCACCCGGCACGCGCAGACCCACCACACGGCCGTTGTCGCTGTTGGCCGGGCCCGAAAACACCTTGAAGTCGACGTCCTTCATCACGTCGGTCAGCTCGGTGAACTCCAGCTTGACGCGCAGGTCCGGCTTGTCCGAACCGAAGCGGGCCATGGCTTCGCGGAATTCCATCACCGGGAACTTCGCGTCGAGGTCCACATCGATGGCGTTCTTGAACACGGTGCGCATCATGTCCTCGAACAGGTCGCGAATCTCCTGCTCGGTCAGGAACGACGTCTCGCAGTCGATCTGCGTGAACTCGGGCTGGCGGTCTGCGCGCAGGTCCTCGTCGCGGAAGCACTTGGTGATCTGGTAGTAGCGGTCGAAGCCAGAGACCATCAGCATCTGCTTGAAGATCTGCGGCGACTGCGGCAGCGCGAAGAAATGGCCCGGGTTCACACGCGACGGCACCAGGTAGTCGCGCGCGCCTTCGGGCGTGCTCTTGCCCAGCATCGGGGTCTCGATGTCGATGAAGCCTTGCGCGTCCAGGTACTTGCGCACTTCCATCGCCACCTTGTAGCGCAGGCGCAGGTTGTATTGCATCTGCGGACGGCGCAGGTCCAGCACGCGGTGCGTGAGGCGCGTGGTCTCCGACAGGTTGTCGTCGTCAAGCTGGAACGGCGGCGTGACCGACGGGTTCAGCACGCTCAGCTCGTGGCACAGCACTTCGATCTTGCCCGAGGTCAGGTTGCTGTTCTCCGTGCCGGCCGGACGCGGGCGCACCTTGCCAACCACGCGGATGCAGAACTCGTTGCGGATTTCTTCCGCTGCCTTGAACATTTCCGGACGGTCCGGATCGCACACTACCTGCACCAGACCCTCGCGATCGCGCAGGTCGACGAAGATCACGCCACCATGATCGCGGCGGCGTTGCACCCAGCCGGTCAGGGCCACTTCCTGGCCGATCAGTTGTTCGGTCACCAGACCGCAGTAGTGAGTACGCATGGAGGACATAGGAGAAATTCCCTGTAAAGCACGGCTGCAAGGCGCAGCCGCGCGCAAATCAATTGGTATGGGTGTCGGCGACTTCAGCGGCGGCGTCGGCGGCCACGACGGCGACCGCGGCGTCGGCCGCGTGATCGTCATCGTTCTGCTTGCGCGGCAGATCGGTCGGCGCCACGACTCCCATCGACACGATGTACTTCAGCGCCGCATCGACGGTCATGTCGAGCTCGATGGTATCGGCCTTGGGCATCATCAGGAAGAAACCCGAGGTCGGGTTCGGCGTGGTCGGCACATACACGCTGACGTACTCGCCTTGCAGGTGATTTTGCACGTCTCCGCCCGGTCTGCCAGTCAGAAACGCAATGGTCCACGACCCTTCGCGCGGATACTGCACCAGCAGCGCCTTGCGGAACGCGTTGCCCGAGGACGACAGCAGCGTGTCGGACACCTGCTTGACGCTGGTATAGATCGGACCGACTACCGGGATATGTCCCAGCAGCGCTTCCCACCAGCGCACCAGGCGCTGGCCGATGAAGTTGTGGGCCAGCACGCCCACCACGAGGATGAACAGCAGGGTCAGGATCGCGCCAAGGCCCGGAATGCGGCGCCCGAACAGGTTCTCGGGCTGCCACGCCACGGGCAGCAGCGCCATGCTCTGGTCCATCGTGCCGATGATCAGGTTGAGCACCCACAGCGTGATGCCCAGCGGCACGAGCACGAGCAACCCGGTCAGAAACCAGGTCTTGACGGCGGAAGTCTTCTTGGTGGCCACGGCTTGCCCGCGTTCAGTGGCAGGCGCACGAACCGGCGCAGCCGCCGGCGGCCGGCGCGGCCGATGCCGTGGCCGTGCCCGACGACGCTTCGGCGGCGGCCGGGGCCGCCGCGGCGTCAGCCGAGCCGGCCGCACCGGCCGTGCCAGTTGCGGTAGCGGGCGCACTGGCGCCGCCGCTGCCGCCGCGGAAGTCCGTCACGTACCAGCCCGAGCCCTTGAGCTGGAAGCCGGCCGCGGTCAGCTGCTTCTTGAAGGTCCCGGCGGTGCCGCACGATGGGCAGTCCGTCAGCTGAGCATCGCTCATCTTCTGCAGCACATCGCGCCCGTGGCCGCAGGCGTCGCAACGGTAGGCATAGATCGGCATGGTTCTCTAGTGAAATCTGAAACGTAAAGCGGGTAGATGGCTGCGCCGCCGCAATCGACAAGTGCGATACACGTGAAAAAAATGCACGTGCGGCGATGCAAAGCCTCGGATTATAAACCGTCGGCGAGGTATCTACTGGCAGGAAATGGACTCATTCCGAGGCGCAATCGTCACGAATGCGCCAGGAATGATCAATGTTAAGCAATGTGCACTTCTCGAACCGGCGGGTGGTCGCTGATCCATTGCGGCAGCAGCGAGCCGAACACCATGCCGCTGATCG
>VFQP010004346.1_pt1 | contig 13293 bp, 11 predicted proteins | sample 3512351 | NCBI WGS metagenome assembly VFQP01 (sample SAMN10412372, study PRJNA504923) | tailings metagenome | isolation source: Relicate 1 Philex TSF1 revegetated site | place: Philippines: Tuba, Benguet | collected 2017-08-29 | reverse complement strand
GCCTGTTCCGCCGTTTTTATTGCGTGTGTAGCTTGCCGTCAATCCCCAGTAATTGGGTCCATAACCTTTCCACTGCTTCGGGTTTTCTAAGCAGTATTTGTAATCAATGAGTACCTGATTTTTGTTTAAATCAAAATAATTTTTGATGAGTTTATCTGATAAATTCGTAGGATCTAAACCGATATAGGAATAATGAGCCCAGAATAGTGGTCCGCCGTATTCTTCGGCTCCGTTGTGTTTTACATACATCGGAAGTCCGTATTTTTCTTTATCTGAAAGGTAAGTTCCGTTTCTTGTCCAGCCTTTGTAATAGGTTTCTGCATCAATAGAATAGGTAGGCGAAGAAGCTGCGAGAATGTATGTAATCAGGCATTCATTGTACCCTTGCAAAGGAAAATTCATTTCCCACTGATATTCAGGTGACCAGTGCCAATATAAAACTTTTTCTCCGCCTTTGGTGTACCAGTTCCATTGAATTCCTTTCCAAAGCTCGTCACATTTTTTGGCTAAAGCTCTTTCTTCGGCGTTTCCGTTTTTGAAATATTCGCGAACCATCAAAATGCCTGAAGTTAGAAATGCCGTCTCCACCAAATCTCCGCCGTTATCTTTCTTTCCGAAAGGAACGGTTTTGCCTGTTTCACCATTGATCCAGTGTGACCAGACCCCTTTGTGACGGTCGGCTTTCGCCAGGAAATCCATCATGGTTGTGAGCCTTTTTACCACCTCGTTCCTTGAAACAAAACCTCTTTCGACTCCAACTAATATTGTGGCTAAACCAAATCCTGAACCTCCTGTTGTAATAACGTGCTTGTCTTTATCGGGATAAATATCGTCTTCGTGATAACGTTCTCTTCCTAAAAACGAATTGGGTTCTGCGTAATCCCAGAAGTATTTGAGTGCGTCTTTCTGAACTTTGTCCATCAACTGTTCGTCAGCAATGCTGGATTTGACGGCTGCTGTGTCTGTAATATTCTGATTGATCTGGTTGTTTTTGCAGGAAATTATAGCTAATGCTAAACCTCCTGTCAATACTATCTTTTTCATTTTTAAATTTTATGGTTAAAACTTAACTGAAGATTTTAAACTTCAGCTAAGCAAATTTTGATTTATTAAAATCCGTATTGTGTAGAATGAAAACCAAGCTTGATTAAACCCTGTCTAACATCCGGTGCATTCATAAACAACTGCCATAAAAACTGAGTTTTATGGTTTTCTATCATAGGAGCAATGGTTCCCTGATCTATCGCCAAATATCGTGGCGTCACCCAATTATAATGTACAGAGTATGCATCATAAGGTCCAGCTACTCCAATATATTTACTGTAATTTTCGTTATAGAGGAACTTTAACATATTCATACTTTCAACCGGTGTATAAGGCATGTTTGAGAGTGCTGCCGTAGGCGTGATGATTCCTAAATCGTTGCTTGGCTGATGTGCAGCGTAATCATGTGCTCCTGTGACCGGATTTCTGGAATAACTTGCGGTAAGTCCCCAACTTTTCGAATTATATCCTAGCCAGCCTTTCGGATTTGCCACGCAATATTGGTACATGATTTTTGCATGATTCGTAGTAGCGTTTCCGTAATTAACGTAATCATCTGTTAATCCCCGCGGATCAAGCCCTAAAAATGAGTAGTGTGACCAAAACATGGGTCCTACATTTCCGGGAGCTGTATTGTGATTAACCACTAATGGCAGACCATACTGAGAAGCTGCACTTACGATAGCGCCATTTCTTGCCCAACCGTTTGTGTAAACTGGCTTATTGATAGTATGAGTTGGTGATGCAGCTGCAAGTACGTATGTGATTAAAACTTCATCGAAACCTTTGAGCGGCATATCCATTTCGAAATTATAGTTAGGTGACCAATGCCAGTACAAAGTATTTTCGCCTTTGGTGTACCAGTTCCACTCAATTCCTTTGAAAAGGGTGTCTGCTTTTTGTGATAATGCAATCTCCGAAGGATCTGTAGAATTTTTGAAGTATTCTCTTACACAGATTAAGCCCTGAGCTAAGAAAGCTGTTTCCACCAAATCTCCTCCGTTATCTTTTTGACTGAATGGGATTACCTGACCCGTGTTTCCGTTCATCCAGTGAGGCCATGCTCCGTGAAAACGATCAGCATTCTGAAGGAAATTTAATGCCGTTGACAATCTTGAGACAGCTTCAGCTTTCGTAACGTAGCCATTCTTAATACCTACCAGAATTGTCATTAATCCAAAACCAGATCCTCCCGCTGAAACAACGTGAGCATCTTGTCCCGGATTATCGGTATGGTATCTTTCTCTTGCCAGTTTAGAGTTACTTTCCGCATAATCCCAAAAATATTTTAATGCATCTTTCTGCACCATTTCGATGAGCTGGGTGTCGGTGTATTGAGTGGGCTGTGTGACAATAGGAGTTTCATTCGTCCCCTCTACAATAGGGTCAGAAGAACAACTGCCACATAGAAATATGGCAGTTGCTATTGTTAATATGGGTTTTAAATTCAAAACTATTTTTTGTTTACAAATAAATCATTTATTTCAGCACTCGTCAAGGCGCTGTCATACATTCTAAACTGATCTAGATTACCTGCCCATGGCTTCATCCAACTATCAGAGCCTGATTGACCTCCAAGATTAAACCCTGTTACTTTTGTCGCATCCATATTAACTGGACCATGAGTTCCCCATGTTTTCGGAGTTCCAAACTGAACACCATCTTTATAAAATGTTAATGATGAATTATTAGCATTATAAACAAATGCACAATGGTGCCATTGATTATCAAAAAAACCAGAAACCGGAACTGCATTTCCAGCACCCTCCCAAGTAAGCCAAGTATCAACTTTATTTTTATCTACCAAAATCATTTTCACAGCAATACCATTTGATGTAGATTCATTCATGAGCATCATTGAACCTTTTGTCCAATGTTCATTAGAGGAAGGAATACTGAAAATATGTTCTGCACTATTTGTAGTAGCTCCATGTTTCATCCAATAAGAAATCGTAAAACTACTTGCCTTAGCGACAAAATCATTTGGAGTAAGATATTTTAGAAATGCACTGGTAGACCCTTTATATGCTTTTCCTGAGATTCCAGCTTCACTTTGAATAGATTTATCTGGAGTAAAAGATGGGTAGCCCGAAAGTTCTTCTGAAAACTGATATCTTAATCTGCTATCCTCTTTATCAAAAGGAACATAAAACCTTAATGATCCAGCTGGTAAAACAGCATTATCCTGAGGATAGTCTCCCAACTCTGATCTATCCAAATCTTGACATGATAAAACAGCTACAGATATTGTACATAATGCACCTATGTTGATTAAAAACTTTTTCATTCTAAGCATTTTTAAATTAATAATTTGGATTTTGAACTAATACACCTTGAGCCTTATCAATTGCTGTTTGTGGAATAGGGAAATACTTATTTTTGTCCTGATAACCTTTTGATGAAAGAACATTTATTGCATCTCCCCATCTTACTAAATCATAAAATCTTTCAAATTCCATAGCAAACTCTACCCTTCTCTCGTGTTTAATTGCTGCTAAAGTGGCAGTAATGCTTGATAAACCTGCTCTTGATCTTATCATATTAAGATAAGTTGTAGCTTTTCCTGCATTTCCAGACTGTAAAGCAGCTTCCGCAGCTATTAAAATAATATCAGCATATCTTATAAGTTTAATATTTTCCCAATGATTTTTATTTTGAGCATAAAAAGTTCGTTCAGAAGGTAAAGTATAAGCTTTTCCATTCCAATACTGTTGTGCTAATGGAGGAGAAGATGGTAATGTTAAATTGGGAGTATTATAAATATCCGGACCTCCAGAAGTAAGGATAGTAGTCTTTTTTCTAAGATCCCCATTTTCATATATTGAAACTAATTCTGTTGACGGCACATTGAAACCCCATCCTAAATCCCAAACTCCTGAACCTCTAACCCCTTGTGATTCATAGAAATTATTGGTATATTTTGTAGGAAAATCATATGTCTTCTGAACCTCTAAAATGGATTCCTTAGAATTATTTCCAGCTTTTGTAAATTCAGCATCATAAGAACTATTTAATTGGTAAATTCCTGAATTTATTACGAGTTCTGCGTACTCTAGAGCTTTAGCATAATTTCCCTGATACAAATACAGTTTTGACAAAAGAGAATTTGCCAATCCTTTTGTTGCTCTTCCAAGATAAACTGAAGGCCATTGATTAGGCAAAACATTTGCAGCTTCTTCTAGATCTTTTTTTATTTGTGCATCAACTTCAGCTATAGTTTTCTTTGGAGCAATTTCGTCTACTGGTGTTGCAATCGTTTTTAATATTACAGGTATTTCGCCGAAATCTCTTCTTAGTTCAAAATAGCAGAATGCTCTAATAGCTTTTGCTTCCGCAATATTAACTAATGTCCCAGATGATGTGTCGCCAGAAGCTTCTGCTGTATTTATTAATTCGTTAGCATCATAAATAATTTTGTAATGACCATTCCAATCACTTGTGATATTTCCATTTGTAGCAACATAAGCAAAGTTATTGAAAACATTTCCGTCTGTAGCACCATCATTTGTTGTACTTCCTTTCTCATTATCATCTGCACGAATGCAATGTGTCCAGACATAAGAAAAATCACTTACACCGCCTTGAGTTCTTAAACTAGAATAAAGGCCGAACGCTTTTGCTTCAAAACCACCTAACGGCACTTCACCAACAGTAGGTCTGCCTTCAGGCTTTAAATCTAACCAATCTTCACCACAGCTGTTAAAAGATAAAACTGCTGCAGAAAAAGCCACAGTATATAAAATTTTGCTAAGATTTTTTATTTTCATTATTTTCTTTTTTAAAATGTTGCACTAATTCCAAAACTCGTTATTCTTGGATTTGGATATCCGCTGTTATTAATTCCAAAACTTGTTGCAGAACCTCCAAATTCTGGTGTGAATCCGTTTACACGATCCCATGTTTTCAGATTTTGTACATTTACATAGAGTTTCAATCCTTCAAGTTTATATCTTCCTACAAGTTCTTTACTAAAGTTATAACCAACTTGTACATTTCTAATTCTAAAGAAACTTCCATCTTCTATCATATAAGTTGAGTTTTCTCTATTGTAAGCAGATCCTGTATAGCTTCTTGGCTCCCAATTAGATGTACCGGGTCCAGTCCATCTATCCATTCTCTCACTTCTATAATTAAACGGAGCAAAAGAACTACCATTTCCCCAATCTCTAAATACCTCATTACCATAAACTCCATAAAAATCGGCACTAAAAAACACTCCTTTATAATCAGCACCCACACTAAAACCATACGTAAAATCAGGAGTAGGATTACCAATGATTGTTCTGTCATCTGATGTTATTTGACCATCTCCATTAATATCTTTATATTTTAAATCTCCTGGTCCTGGTGTTCCAATCGTGGAAGTTGGGGAAAGTAAAATATCAGCATTAGTTTGATATACTCCATCTACAACATAGCCATAAAATGCTCCAATCGGCAATCCCTGTTTATATATTGACGGTCCAATTATATTATAGTAACCGTCTTTATAAGTGTTTAGAACCTTTGTTTTTGTTGTTGTCAAATTGCCATTGATGTAATAAGAAAAATTTTCACCTACTTTATCTTTCCAGCCAATTGTAAATTCGTACCCTTTTGCTTCTATAGAACCTCCATTGATGAAGAAATCAGGATTTGATGGAATATAAGTTAACAAATCTTCAGTCCTCTTATTGTAATATGCAACGTCTATTGATAATCTTCTGTTTAAAAAGCTTGATTCAAATCCATATTCGTATGATTTCAAATGTTCCCAACTCAAACCAGGCATTGTTCTAAATTCTGGTACAAATGCAGGATAAAGATTACCATTAAAAACACCAGTTCCCCCTTCCAAGAAAACAGGGTACCCAAAATAGCTTCTTGGTGTATATTGATTACCTAGATCTCCGTAAGAACCTTTCAATTTCAAGTAATTAATGAAAGATAAATTTTTCATAAAATCTTCTTTGCTAACCTCCCAAGCTGCACCAACTGACCAGAAAGTATCAAATCTATTTCCTGGAGCTAACATAGAAGAACCATCTCTTCTTAAAGATCCATTTACCATATACTTTCCTGCAAAATTGTATAACATTCTACCAAAAAAAGAAACTTGTCTTTGTTTATATTGACTGGTATTAATTGATTTGGTAGCTGGATCAACAAAATCTGAACTCAGATACCAGAACCTTGGATCATTTGGCATTTGCCCCATAGGATTTGTTAAACTGCTTCGAGCATTACCGGACATTGAAGTAAACTCTCTATTTACTGTTTCAAAACCTGCCATTACAGTCAAATCATGCTGTCCAAATTTATTTTTATAGGTCAATAATTGATTTTGTTGGAAAGTTAAATCTCTATTTTCAAATTGGTTAACTGTGGATAAAATTCTCCCAGAATATGGTGCTACACTATTTGTTTCAGGAATATATACGTTAAATACAGGTTCATATCCTCTACCTGAACCATTTCTATAGGTTAAGAAATAATTTGACCTAAATGTAAAGTTTTTGAAGAAATCAAATTCTATGTAAGCATTAGGGTTAAACTGAAAGTCTCTATTTCTCTGTGTAAATCTATGACCTTCGACCAAAGCAAGTGGGTTACCAATCTGTGCAGCCCCTAACTCTTGAGGTAAAGAATTATATAAACCAAAATACTGACCTGGTGTAATATTAATTGGAGAAACAACAGGTGTTGCATTTAATGAAGATCCAAAACTTCTTAACTGAGGTAATTTGCCGTAGGAACCTGTAAATCCAAGACCTGTTCTTATAGAATTGGAAATTTTAAGATCATCGTTGAATTTAAAAGTTAATCTTTCATACTCTTCATACTTTATAGAACCATCCTCTTGCTGATAACCAAACGAAAAGCTCATTCTATTCTTCTCACTACCATTAGATATAGTTACATTATGCTGATTGATTATCCCTCCTTTTTTACTTATCTCATCAATCCAGTTGGTATCACCGTTGAATAATCCAAAATCATAAGCAGGCTTATTTTGTTGAAATAAATCTTCGTTATACAAAGTTTTAAATTGTGCAGCATTGGTAAGATCAGGTCTATTATCAAATGACTTTACTCCAATAGATGAGTTTAAAGTAATACTAGTTCTTCCAGTTTTCCCTCTTTTTGTTGTAATAATTATAGCACCGTTTGCTGCCCTGCTTCCAAAAATAGCAAGTGATGATGGATCTTTCAAAACCTCCATAGACTCAATATCTGCGGGATTCAAGAAGTCAATGTTGTTTGCAAATACTCCATCTACAATATAAACCGGATTTACACCATTGATGGTTACAGTACCTCTAATTCTTACATCCGCTTGTGAGCCTGGCTGTCCTGAGTTTACAATAGATAAACCTGCAACTTTACCTTGTAATGAGTTCAATGGGTTAGATGCTGGCTTATCTGCAACTTCACCACCGTCGACCCTAACAATGGATCCTGTTAAATCACGCTTTTTTGCAGTACCATACCCAATCATCACCACCTCCTCTATTTTCTGCTCTTTAGAGACCGTGTCCTGAGGAGTAGTCTGTCCGTTGACGTTCATTCCGAAGTAGAGAACGGCAATAAGACAGGAATACTTTAAATTAGTTTGTTTCATATAGTTTAATTTTATCTTGTTTTCTTTAATGTCATCAATTTGTTATGTTCAAAATAAGACATTATCTCAAAAATAGAAAAATTTATGAAAGTTGTTAATATTTCTTAAAAAAATTTTAATAAAGCAATTTTTATTAGTTTATTTTTAAATTATCCACAATTTTAACTAATTCTTTTTTTATTTATAAAGATAATTTTATCAATTTCACATCAGATTTTTTTTCATTTTTTCATTATGAAGCAATAAAAAGATCCAAAAATGGCAGCAAGAACTCTTTTTTGGAGTTTTTGATAAAAAAGGGCATTAAATTTGTCTTAAATTTTAGCTTGAAAAATCTCGTCACTGAAGTTTTTTGATGCAGAGTTTATTGTAACTACATTTGGGGTTTAAAAAAAAATCTTATTATTTTATTTAATAAAAAGTAATACCTACTATGAAAAAATATATTTTTGCTGCAATTATCATTTTTAGTACGGCAGCAGTAATTACTACAAGTGTTCAGTCATGTTCTACGCTTGCCACCACAGATTTAGGTTTAGCGGTCATCAAAAGAGTTCTGCTGGGCGGAATCAATAAAGGAGCCAATATCTACGGAAATAAAGAGGCTTTCCTACAGAATAATCTTGTAGACAAAGCGTTACCGGGCGAACTAAGAAATATTAACTCAACTCTGGAAAAAATTGCGCCCTCCCTTGTTGCCAAACAAAGAGAATATATTGCCGAAGCGGCAGCCTATACCGTACAAATATCCAAGCCTATTCTGGAGAACGCTGTCAATAGTCTCAATGCACAGGATGTGACCCGCATTATTCAGGGTGAGAAAGGAACTGCCACTTTAATTTTAAAAGAAAAAACCCAGGCACAGCTTATTCAGGCTATTGCACCACGAGTTGAGCAGGAACTTAATAAATATGGCATTGTAAAAACAATCAATACGGCTCTTTCGGGAAGTAATCTATTGGGAAGCCTTTTAGGAGGAAATACAAATAATGTCAATGCGGGCGGACTGAGCATTCTGGCTTCCGAACAGATTGTGAACGGACTTTTCAATATCATTGAAGACCACGAAAAGCAAAATTCTGCGACTCTTCTCGGACCTTTCGGGAAAAAATAATTTTTACTATCTTTAAGTATGGAAATATTACAAGGAAATAACCACGCAAGTCCTGAGGATTTTTATAATTCGTTAAAGGAAAAACTGGAAAACAATCATGATTTTCCGGAAGATTATCTGTTCAAATTTATCATTCCGACCGATGAGGCAAAGATTACCGAAATCTATAAAGTTTTCGACGGCATCAAATTTACCATGAGCAACCGCGAGAGTAAAAACGGCAAGTATACTGCATGTAACATTAATGCGTTTGTTTTAGATGCAGATCAGGTAGTGTTTATTTATCAGGAAGTGGCAAAAATTGAAAATGTTATTTTGTTATAGAATAAAAATTTTAAATTACAGGGTCGGCAATTGCCGGCCTTTTTTTGTTTACAAATAATCTTGTATCAAACTACAAAGCAATCCTAAACTTACAAACACTGTTAACATAAGCATAACCTGAACTCGGGATAAGTTTTTCTAAACGCAATAGACAAAGAGATTCAATTATCAGGATTCAGTTTTGAGTGTATGTCCTTTTAGTACAATAAACACAATGCCTGTTTTCCTACCTTCACAAAAAAACTCAGCGATCTGCTGAGTCATTATTTACGATGGTTTTTCACCTTTCTTTACCTCCGAATTTCTCGCTGCTTTTACCAGCTCGTTGGTATCGCTGTAGAGCAGTTGCCAACCGGGAACATCCTTCATTGCCGTTAAAAGACCGAGGTAGGTTTTCAGGTTTTTCTCAAGATCTTTGCGGATGGCACTTGCACTCGTCATTTGCCGGAGATCCGCATTGGCTTCTGCCTGATCTGCAAACAGTAGTTCAAAATTTTCGTGCCTGGCTTTCATATCTGCAAAAGCGGCAGTTAAGGAAAGAGCTGTTATTTTCTGTGTGTTTTCGGGAGTTTCCAGTTCTTCGATCAGCTTTTTCATCTGTGCGGTTTGTGAAGAATAACTTAAACGATCCAGATTCAGCCCAAAGGTTTTGAAAATGCCGTACAACTCCTCCGCCAACTGATAATTGGGTGCGGAAGACAGCTTTCGGTACCCGTTGAGAAAGGCTTTCAGATTGGTATAAGCGACGTCCCTTTCGTGGTCTGCCGTGGCAACGTCTTTTCCTTTTCCGCTGTAGATCTGTTTGGTATAAACCTGGTCATACTCGGTGTAGGATGTCTGCAAAGCTGCGGTAAGCGGATGATTGGAAATCACAGGATATTTTCCTGACTGAATGTTGGTAATAATTCTCTGATCCAAAGTTGCAAGATCTTTCGTGCTAAGCTTTGTAAGTGCAATTTTCATACGTTTGCGTTTTTAATTAATAATTTAAGAATCAAATATATAAAATTTTGAATATGCTTTAAATATTGTAGTGATTTTTAACGCAAGGTTCACAAATATTTTTTCATTACTACATGCTTTTAAGGTTCGCAATGGCGTTCTACTCAGCAAAGAAATACTAACGAAATCTTCTGTGATTACAAACAAGCTTGTTTTAAACCAACGGATTGCTCCGGAAGTGACAAATAAGGTTGTTTTAAACTAAAGAAGTTCTCCGAAGGTTTCCTGCAACTTGTTGGAGACTTCAGGATGACTATGGAAGTTACAAACAGGGTTGTTTTAAATAAAATGCAGATACAGGAGGTTTGTTTTAAGGGTGTTTGTGAGTTACTGCGGATGCGGGTGGTTTGATTGAGTGTTTTTATAATGAATTATATAGATTACTGGAATCCGTATTTGTAATTAAATTGCTTTTTCTATATTTACAATTATTAATATTTTGTAAAAATTATATAAGTAACAGGAATAAATAAATGGCAGAAAGAATACTTCTTAGTTCATATTCTATTAAGATCAAAAATAATAAAGACTTTGCATATCTAAGTGCGTTTAATGACGTTGATGATTTTTACAAAGTTTTAGAGAAATTTCTTGATTTTATTATGAGAAATGTAAACGAATTGACCGACAGATCTGGTGAACATAAAATATATCTCACATTAGAAGAGAAACCAAAATTTAACAAGAAAAAAAGGATATGCTATGGATACTTTTCCAGTGGAATTAGTGGCGAAGATTACAGGGTAAAAGAACTTGCAACAAATACAACACTTTTAAATGTCAATCGATCTAACCACGCTTCCTTCAGAGATGTCTTTTTCTATTTCTATATTCCACAAAATAAATCTTTAGGTTATTTAATTTTACAGCGTAAGACAAATTTTGGAATTAAAACAAAATTACAACCAGCATTAAATAGTTTTCTAAGTAATGAGGGATATGTAAATAATTACTTAACTCTTCAAAATATTGTTCATATTTCTGTTTACCAACAAATGATGAAATTAGGAAAACTAAAGAAAGTAGAGCTTGTAAAAAATAGAATTCCTGATAGCTTAGAAGAATATTTTAATAATGATCAAAATTATAAGGAAAGTAAGGGAACATTTAGAACATCATTTTCGAGTAGACTTTCTTTGCCTGAAAAATGGAAAACTTATATTGATAAATTAATGAAGAAAGAATTAAATCAAACTGTTGAAATCGATGGGTTAGACGATAGTTTTACGGATCTAGAATTTCAATTGGATTTAAATGGTAAACAAAAAACTTTCTATATTAAAAATCGTCATAGAGTTCAGCCAGATATTGATGTAACAAATAGTATTGAGTTTGATAATGGGATTCCAAAAACAAAATCGCTTGTAAAAAATTCCAAAGAATTAATTGATGATATACTTGATTTAGCTCCAAAAAATGCTTAGTAGAATTGATTTTAGAAAAATAGTTACTGCTCATTATAAATCTCTTTCGAATCTTAATTCAAGAGGTACATCATTTAGTGATATTTTACTATTTATATTTATTCCTTTATTGATATCATTCGGGTTAGTATATTATGGTATTTCAATTCAAAAACAAATAGGAAACCTTATTACTATGATGTCTATATTAGCAGGTTTCTTATTCAATTTACTAGCAATTATACACACATCATTAGGTAAAATCAAACAAAGAATTAAAGAAAATAATGAACATCGAAACTCTATAAAATTTAAATTTGCAACTGAAATTCATGCAAACATTTCTTATAATATATTAATAACATTATTTCTTATAATTTTTTTAGTAATATTTGCATTCAATATAAATTTTAAGTGCATAGTTTATAACCGTATTTTCATTAACATATTTAATTTTATATGTATATTTTTACTTTCGCATTTTATATTAAATCTTTTGATGATTCTCAATAGAATCTATATTTTGCTTGATAAAGAAGACGAATAAGTTGTGTTATATCTTGCAAATTTATAAATCATGAGCATACAATAAAAACAAAGTACAGTTATAAATCCGCTGTTTTACAGTTTTAAATAAATAAAAAATTAAAATGAACTTAAATAAGGTACAGAAATTAATATCATTATTATTTATTTTTGCTTTAATAGCGATGTTAATATTTTTAACGCCATTTATTAAATATAGTTTTGGAAATAAATATACCTTTTATGGAAATTTTTTTATTGAGAATAATTTAATTGCTTATCCTAAATTATTAATACAAATGATTGTCCTGACTGTTATTTATATACTTACTATAATAATTTTTAAATCAAAATGATTTTAAGTTACAAAATACTTGACTGACAAAAAACCTGCCTCACAGCAGGTTTTCCTATTTGGTTACTATGGACAAGGCAAAAATTAAAAACAAAGTGTTGTTGCAGACATTTACTGTAACCACCCCGTCAATTCGCCTTTGGCGAATCGCCACCCCTCCAACGGAGGGGAACCTGTGCGAAAACAGCACCTTATTTCTGACAAAGTTAATCTCACCATTTAATCTTTAAACAAAAAAAAAGACGTGTGCAGATTCCCCTCCTCCGGAGGGGTGGATTAATTTTCAAAAGAAAATTAAGACGGGGTGGTCAGTTCCATTTTGAAAAAAACGTAACTTCGTTCAAAATAAAAACACAAATGTTAGAAAAGCATATATTAACACACATCAACGGCATCATTATCTACCGAAACTTTGTCGAAAACCTGCCTTACAATCCGCTACTCATAACTTTGGCAAAAGAAAAAAGAAAACTGGGAATTTTATCAGAAGTCTTGTTTTGGAAACAGATCCGAAATAAAACTTTTCATCATATTGATTTTGACAGACAGAGAATTATTGGAAACTACATTGTTGATTTTTATGTAAAAGCGTTGGGCTTGGTCGTTGAAATTGATGGAACAAGTCATGATTTTAAGCAGGAATATGATCTGCGGAGAACAAGGTTTCTGGAAAGTCTTGGACTGAAAATTTTTAGAATTACCGATTGGGATGTAAAGCAGAATTTGTCTACAGCAATGAAAGATCTCGAGAATTTTATTATTGAAAATTATAGCTAAACTTCTTGGAATGAAAAGGGTGATTTAATTCGTTTTACATAACCACCCCGTCAATTCGCCTTTGGCGAATCGCCACCCCTCCAATGGAGGGTTACCTGTGCGAAAACAGCACCTTATTTCTGACAAAGTTAATCTCACCATTTAATCT
>VFQP010004345.1_pt1 | contig 13293 bp, 9 predicted proteins | sample 3512351 | NCBI WGS metagenome assembly VFQP01 (sample SAMN10412372, study PRJNA504923) | tailings metagenome | isolation source: Relicate 1 Philex TSF1 revegetated site | place: Philippines: Tuba, Benguet | collected 2017-08-29 | reverse complement strand
TCAACGCCGCGTTTTCCCACATCCGGCTGCGGCGCAGCAGATAGCCGTGCAAACCGGCGGCGAGCAGCACGCAGCCCGACGACGCGGTGATCGTCGCCCAGACGATTTCCTCCCACGTGCCGATCATCAGCACGGCGGGCTGATAGACGAACATGAACGGCACGATGAAGCCTGCCGCACCGATCCGCACCGCCGCCCAGCCCGCCTTCCATAGATCGGCACCGGCGAGACTCGCCGCCGCGAACACGGCCAGCGCCACCGGCGGCGTGATCGCCGACAGGATGGCGAAGTAGAACGCGAACATATGGGCGGCGGGCTGCACCACGCCCAATTTCATGATCGCGGGCACCAGCAGCGACACCATGATGATATAGGCGGGCGTCGTGGGCATGCCCATGCCCAGCACGATCCCCGCCATGCCGGTCACGACCAACGCCAGGAACAGATTGTTCTGCGCCAGCGCCAGCACGATCTGCGTGAAGGAAATGCCGATCCCGGTCAACGCGATCACGCCGATGACGATGCCCGCACACGCGCATGCCAACGCGACGGCGAGCGCGTTTTTGGCACCGTCGATCAGCGCGTCCACGACCGTCCACCAGGTGATGCCTTGGCGCGTATTGGCGCGCATCAGCGCCACGGGCAAACACGCGATCGTGCCCGCGAGTGCGGCCAGCGGCGCCGAATAGCCCGCGAACATCCCGCCCAGCACGATCGCCACCGGAATGAACAGATGCCCGCGTTCGCGTAAAACGGCGCCGAGCTTCGGGCATTCGTCGTCCGGCATGCCGCTGAGGCCCGCGCGCTTGGCTTCGAAATGCACCGCGCCGAAACAGGCGAGGTAGTAGAGCAGCGACGGGATCAGCGCCCAGATCGTGACCTGGAGATACGAGACGGCGAGATACTCGGCCATCACGAAGGCGGCCGCCCCCATGATCGGCGGCATGATCTGCCCGCCGGTCGAGGCGACGGATTCGACGCCCGCCGCGAAATGCTTGGTGAAGCCCGTGCGCTTCATCAGCGGAATGGTGATCGGCCCGTCGACCATCACATTGGCGACGGCCGAGCCCGAGATCGTGCCGAACAGCGACGACGACACGACCGCGACCTTGCCCGGCCCGCCCGCTTGGCGGCCGGTCAAAGCGAGCGCGAAATCCATGAACAACTGGCCCGTGCCCGAGCGTTCCATGAACGAGCCGAACAGCACGAAGACCAGCACGAAGGCGGCGGACACGCCCAGCGTCGAGCCGAAAATGCCTTCGGTGGTGAGGTAGATTTGATCGAGTGTGGCCATCACCGTGATGTTGGTGAAGAACAGCGCGTAGCCGAGGAACACCATCGCGGTGATCGGCAGCGCCCAGCCGATCACGCGGCGTGTGGCCTCCATCACCAGCACGATGCAGGCGACCGCCATGACCTGATCGAGCGGGGTCGGATCGTCGATATAGGGGATGCGGTTGATGAGGTATTTGTAATTGACGAATAGGTAGAACACGACGACCAGCGAGCCCGCGAGGCACAGCCAATCGATAATTCCCGGTGTGCCGCGCGTCTCGCCCCGGAACGGGTAGATCAAGAAAACGAGCACCATCGCGAACAGCAGATGTCCGCCGCGGAAGAACAGCGCCTCGGGCGGGGCCGCCGCGATCACCCACATATGCCAGAGCGACATGACGGCACCGATGATGCCGATCAGCCAAGCGATCGCGCGCGAATACGTCATGTCGTGCGAAGCCCCGTCCCCGAAACGAAAAGGGCCGGCGATCTTCCGCCGCCGGCCCCGTCGCGCTTTACATCTTCACGCCGCGCTCGACATAGAACTTCTTGGCGCCGGCATGGAACGGCACGCCGATATCCTCGCCCATCGCGGCGGGGGTGATGCCGTCCATCGCTTTGTTGACCGCGACCAGATCGGGCATGCTGTCCTGGATCGCGCGCATCATCGTATAGACGCGGTCCTCGGGCAGTTTGCACGACACGATCAGATGCGCCGCGTAGCCGATCTTTGTCACCGCCGTCGTCTGGCTGGGATAGGTGTTGGCCGGCAACGTGACCGCGACATAGCCCGAATTGATCTTCTTCATCGGATCGACCGAGTCTTTAAGGTCGAGCACGCGGATGCGCCGCGACGTGGCGAGATCCATCACCGACGATGCGGGAATGGTGGTGCCGAGCGTGAAGGCTTGGGCGTGACCGTCCTTCAGCAGCGAGACCGCGTCGTTGTAGGACGGCAGGAAATTGACCTTCATGTCGGTATAGGACATGCCGACCGTCTTCAGAATATGCTGGGTGATGACTTCGGCGGTGTTGCCGCGCGTCTGCACCGCGATCGCCTTGCCGCGCAGGTCGCGCACCGAGTTGATGCCCGAATCCTCGTTCACGACGATCTGGAAATACTGCGGATAGAGCGAGGCCATCTGGCAGACATTCGCCGCTTTGCGCGGGAACGGCTCGACACCATTGACGCCATCGACGGTCGAAATCGAATTGCCGAAGCCGATTTCGGCGCGGTCTTCGTCCACGCCGCGCACATTGGCGATGCCCGCCCCCGGCAGCGTCTGCACCGACAGCCCCGGAATCGCTTTTTCCCAGATGTTCTTGAGGGCACCACCCAGCGGCACCCACACCCCGCCCTGCGGGCCGGTCATGAGGCGATAATTGTTGGCGCCTTGCGCGTGGGCCGGAACGATGGCGGCCATAACGGCCAAACCGACCGCAGCCGGCAGAAACCGACGGATCATGCTAACCTCCCATTTCGTCCAGGCCCTCGGATCGGGGCCCTTTGACAGGGGCGATTAGAGCATGATCCGCCGCGTAACCTCTAGTGGATTTCCGGCTCCGGAATCGGGGCCGTGCCGCGCAGGAAGTCGAAGTCGCAGCCTTCGTTCGCCTGCGTGACATGCTTCAAATGGATCATGCCGAAGCCGCGCGGATAATGCGGTTTCGGCGCCTTCCATTCGGCCTTGCGCTTGGCCATTTCGGCATCCGAGATTTCCAGCGTCAGTTTGCGGCCGGGCACGTCGAGCGAAATGATATCGCCGTCGCGCACCAAGGCGAGCGGCCCGCCCAGCGCGGATTCAGGCGCCACGTGCAGCACGCAGGCGCCGTAGCTCGTACCCGACATACGCGCGTCGGAGATGCGCACCATGTCGCGCACCCCTTCCTGCAGCAGCTTCTTGGGGATCGGCAGCTGACCCCATTCGGGCATGCCGGGGGCGCCCAACGGGCCCGCCGAGCGCAGCACCAGCACCGAATCCTTCGTCACGTTCAAATTCGGATCGTCGATGCGCGCGGCCATGTCGTCGTAATTGTTGAATACGCAAGCGGGCCCGCGATGGACCAGCAAATGCGGTTCCGCGGCCGGCGGCTTGATGACCGCGCCATCGGGGCACAGATTGCCGCGCAGCACGGCGAGACCGCCCTCGCCCTTCACCGGGTTGTCGCGCTTGCGGATCACGTCGTCGTCATAGACTTCCGCGTCCTTGATGTTCTCGCCCAACGTCTTGCCGTTGGCGGTGATGCAATTCAGGTTGAGATCGCCTTCGATGCGCTTGAGCAGCCCCGGCAGGCCGCCCGCGTAGAAGAAATCCTCCATCAGGTATTTGCCCGACGGGCGGATATTGCCGAGCATCGGCACCTTGCGCGACAGCGCGTCGAAACGATCGAGATCGAGCTTGGCGTCGAGGCGCCCGGCCATCGCGACCAGATGGATGACCGAATTGGTCGAGCCGGCGATCGCCAGCACGGCGAGCACCGCGTTTTCGAAGGCCGCGGTCGTCATGATGTCGCTGGGCTTGAGGTCATCCCACACCATGTCGACGATGCGCCGGCCGCACGCGGCCGCCATGCGCACATGGCCCGAATCCGCCGCTGGCAACGCCGCGGCACCCGGCAGTGTCATGCCCAGGGCTTCGGCCGCCGACGCCATGGTCGAGGCCGTGCCCATCGTCATGCAGGTGCCGAAGCTACGCGCGATACCGTCTTCGATTTCGCCCCACGCCTTGTCGTCGATATTCCCGGCGCGCTTCTCGGCCCAGTATTTCCAAACGTCGGAGCCCGAGCCCAGCGTCTTGCCGTGCCAATGGCCGCGCAGCATCGGGCCCGCCGGCATGAAGATCGCCGGGATGTTCATCGACGCCGCCCCCATCAGCATGGCGGGCACGGTCTTGTCGCAGCCGCCCATCAGGACGACGCCGTCGACCGGATTGGCGCGCAGCAATTCCTCGACGTCGATCGACAGCAGATTGCGGTAGATCATCGTCGTCGGCTTCATGAACGGCTCGCCCAGCGACATCGCCGGCATTTCCAGCGGGAAGCCGCCCGCCTGGAGCACGCCGCGCTTCACGTCGTCGACGCGGCTTTTGAAATGGTGATGGCAGGGATTGGCGTCGCTGAACGTGTTGATGATCGCGATCACCGGCTTGCCCGCGTAATCCTCGGCGTCGAAGCCCATTTGCTTGGTCCGCGAGCGATGCCCGAAGGACCGCATATCCTGGACGCCGTACCAACGATGACTGCGCAGTTCTTCCGGTTTCTTGCGACTCATAACGCTCCCTCCGACTGTGGCATGGCCACTTGCATGCTTGGCCGGGAGAATGCGACGTTTCGGGTTCGGCAATCAACTCCGACCGACAAATTCGCGCTAATTTTATGCTCGAGCACTATTGCAGCAGCCGTAAATACTTATAAGATTGCGCCTAAAGCAACTAGGCCTCGGATAAAACTTTAAGCGTCATGAAGAGCTCTGCATCCGTTGAATTGTATTCTCAACAGTTGCTGGCCCTGCAGGCATCATCCCGTTTTACCATTTTCCTCTGTGGCCCAGCTCTTCGCGAGAAGTCTCCAGCCGCACGCCTAAGAAAACAGTTACAGGAAACACTGACAAACGAGAGCTATGACGTCGTGCTGGGGGAAGACGACGGATTGAACAATTCGAGATTCAAAATTGGGCTCAATGCGCAAGATCAAGAACTAGAATTTATCTCTGACAGTTGCAATGCAGTGGTGATTATCGCAGCGTCACCGGGATCGCTATGCGAACTAGGATTATTTAGCTGGCATTTTGTGAATCCAAAAGGAAAAATCCGAAGCAAGCATGAAACGCTATTTGTTGTTATTCTTGATAAGAAATTCAAAGGAAAGAAGAGCTATATTAACGAAGGGCCACTGAGGTCCTTGTTTACATTTGGACAAGTCTTCTATGCCGATTTTAAAAAATTTAGACCATCAAAGCTTCTAGACCAATTGCAACAACGGCGGTCGCTGCACACCATTCGTCGTCGGCGAGCGCCAAAATGAAAAAGCTTTTAAATCTGACAACGTGCCTCTGGTGCATTTCAGTTGCCCAGCCAGTATCGCGTCGAGAATTGAAAAGTGTTATTTCTCAATTCACCAAAAGCACTCCCTCAGAGATTCCCGATAAACTGCTCGACGATACGATTGAAGAGCTTGTTGGGGCACGCCTAATCATTCCATGCAGAACAAATAAAGTCGACTACTACTCCCTCACTGTTCTTGGTAACGCTGAACTTCCGCGGCCTCTCAGAATGTTGAGAGATAAGACGCGTCTACACTTGCTGAATCGAAGTCGACGAGGCAAAATCAATTTATCGCGTGGGGTGTCCGGTGAGAGATTGGTTGGTGCTTCGCCAACTTCGGATACCAGTAGCAGTTCAAAAGCACGCGCGGCCAATGAAACCCGGCCGTCGCTTGCTCCGGTCGTGTTTCATTGGCCGCGCTCACTAGGGCAGCTAGGTTCAATAGCTGGCTCGTCCGGCGCCTCACGCGAACCCAGATTTCCGCTCCTGTCATTTTTAGACTTCAAACACCTAAAGGCAGCCGGCGGCAGCGCAAGCTCCCTCAATACAATTCTGGCATCCGATCTAGCGCTGATAGTTGGAGTATCACCTCAGTTAATAGCGAGGATCAGGTACTCATCCGCAAGATATTACAGAAGCTTTAGCATTGCCAAAAAAGGAGGAGGCAAGCGGCGGATTGATAGCCCAAGAGCTTTCCTAAAAGTACTGCAAGCATGGCTGAGCGACCACGTTCTTTGCAGCTTACCAATACATCCCTCTGTGCATTCGTTTCACTGCGATCGTTCGATCGTCTCAAATGCTCAACGTCATGTCGGAAAGTCATTTGTCGGAAAGACTGACATCAAAGATTTTTTTGGCTCAATAACGGGAGAGCGTATTTGTGATTTTCTGCTGAAGTCAGGATACACCTTGGAGACGGCTCTACTGATCTCTGAGCTGTGCTCCTACCGAGGAGCCTTACCACAAGGAGCCCCCTCCAGCCCCACTCTTTCAAACGCCTATTTATATGATTTTGATAGAAAATTTTCGGATTGGTGCAATTCACGCGATATCGAGTATACGCGATACTCTGACGACATAACCGTTAGCTCGGAAGTTAGATCGGATGTAGCTTCCGCCCTTGAGGAATGCGCGAAGAGATTAGCAAATCAATACAGTCTTGAAATACGGCGCGATAAGACACGCATCGTTGCCAACTCTGGCCAACAACGTGTCACGGGAATCATAGTCAACGAAAAGGCTTTACCGCCGAAAGTCTTCAGAAAAATGGTTAGAGCTGCATTTCATAAATCATCAAAAAGCAGCCACATATCAAAAGACAGACGCAACGAATTAGAAGGATATGTTGGATATTTGCAAAGTTTTCCTTCGCTCCGCGATAACAGACAAATTACGGCATACAAACAAGTGCTGCTCAACGCTCAAAGAATCGGCACAAAAGAAAAGAAGTAGATGGATAATTTACGTATCGATGGCGGCCGCCTTTGGGCCTCGCTGATGGAGATGGGCGCGATCGGCGCCACGCCGAAAGGCGGTTGCGCACGACTTGCACTGACCGATCTCGACCGCCAAGGCCGCGATTTGCTCGTTCGCTGGGCAAAGACAATCGGTTGCACGGCCACGATCGATCGCGTCGGTAACATCTTCCTGCGCCGCGAAGGCGCCAGACCCGAGCTTCCGGCCATCGCGACCGGCAGCCATCTCGATACCCAGCCGACCGGCGGCAAGTTCGACGGCGTCTATGGCGTGCTCGCGGGCCTCGAAGTGCTGCGCACGCTGCACGACGCGAAGATCCAGACCGATCGCGCCATCGAAGTGGTCGTGTGGACGAACGAGGAAGGCTCGCGCTTCTCGCCCGCGATGATGGGCTCGGGCGCCTATGCCGGCGTGTTTCCGCTCGACGAGGTCGAGGCGAAGACCGATGTCGACGGCAATCGTTTCGACGCCGAACTCTCCAAGATCGGCTATCGCGGCGAGGCGAAAGTCGGCGGGCGCAATATCGGCGCCTATTTCGAAGCGCATATCGAACAAGGCCCGATCTTGGAGGCCGAGGACAAGACCATCGGCGTCGTCACCGGCGCGCAAGGCCAGCGCTGGTACGAAGTGACCGTCGTCGGCCAGGAAGCGCATGCCGGCCCCACGCCGATGCGCCGCCGGCGCGACGCGCTGGTGGGGGCATCGCGGATGATCGATGCGGTCAACAAGATCGGCCACGCGCATCAGCCCTATGCGTGCGCGACCGTCGGCTTCATCCAAAGCTTTCCCAACAGCCGCAACACGATTCCCGGCCGCGTGTTCTTCACCGTCGATTTCCGCCATCCGGACGACGAACGCCTGTCGTCGATGGATGCGGCGCTGAAAGCGCAGTGTGCTGCGATCGCCGAACAAGGCGGGCTGGAATTGGAGATCAAGGATTTCTGGTATTTCCCGCCCACGCCGTTCGCGCCGCATTTGATCGAACGCGTGCGCGACGGTGCGGCGGCGTTCGGCTATTCGGCGATGAACATCATTTCGGGTGCGGGCCACGACGCGGTCTATATGGCCAAGGTCTGCCCGACGACGATGATCTTCGTGCCGTGCAAGGACGGCATCAGCCATAACGAGATCGAGGACGCGAAGCCCGAACATCTCGAAGCGGGCTGCAACGTGTTGCTGCGCGCGATTTTGGAGGCGAGCAAAGCGTGAGCGCCGAAGCTTCCACGCTGTTGCGCGAGGGCGAGGCGTTGCTGCGCCGCCGAGCCTTTGCGCAAGCGCGCGATGCGCTGGCGCGCGCCGTGGAGCTTTTGCCCGCGATGGGGCCCGCCCACGCGTTGCTCGGCCGGGCCGCGCACGCCACCGGCGATTTGGCGCAAGCCGCAACCGCGTTCGATGCGGCCAAGGCGCTGGGCGAGTCCGGCCCCGATTTCGAGCGGCGCCGTGGCAATCTGCTGATGGATCTGCAGCGCACCAGCGACGCGGCCGAGGCGTATCGCACAGCGTTGACGCGTTCGCCCTTCTCGGCGGGATCATGGTACGGGCTGGGTACGGCACTCGCCGAGCTCGACGATGTATCGGGGGCGCGCGACGCCTTCGCCAAATGGGGCCAATGCCCCGGCCCGGCGGGCGCGGATGCGCATCTCAACATCGCCGCGATCTCGCGGCAGATCGCCCTCGACGACGATTTCTTCGCATCCCTGCCGCCGCCACCCGCGATGGCGCCCGAGGGCGACTATGCCGAGGGCGATGCGCCATTGATCTTCGCCGCCGCCGATGCGGGCTACGCCGCGCGCTTCGCGGAATTGCTGTCGGGCAATCTCGCGGCGCGGGCGCCCGGCATCGCGTTGCATCTGCATGTCGTGAACCCGACCGCCGAAAGCGAAGAACGCCTCGCGCGCGTCAAAGACCTTACGCAAGGCCATCTCGATTTCGCGGTGACGCGCGAGACGACCGATTTGGCGCGTTTCGACGGGCCCGACGGGCATATGCCCGCCAAGACCTATTACACCTGCGCAAGATTCCTGGCCTTGCCCGCTTTGCTCGCACGTTATCGCCGGCCGATTCTGGTGTGCGACATCGATATAGCGCCCACGCGCGATCCCCGGCCGTGGCTCGACGAACTCGCGGCGGCCGATGCCGGCGGCAACGTCAAAATCCGCTACGATTTCGCCAATCATCTTCTGGCGACGATGATCTATGTCGGCGACACCCCGGCCGGCCGCGAATTCGCGAACAAGGTCGCGGGCTATTGTCGGCATTTTCTGGAAACGCGCCAAGCCGCCTGGACGCTCGACCAGGTGGCATTACGCGCGACACAGCTTCATCTGCGCCGCCAAGGCGTGTGGCGCGACTTCCGCGAATTCGCGCCGAACATCATGAATTGGATGGACGACGATTACCCGATCGAGGAAACGCAAAAGCGCTTCCTGTTCGTCTCGCTCTATTCCAGCGTCCCGCGCGCTTAACGATCGAATGGATGCGCGTGGTTGAGCGGCCCGTGGCCGCCGCCATAGCCGGGGGCCGTTTCCATCGCGCGGCGCACATAGTCGCGCGCGCGGCCGACGGCGGTTTCGAGATCGAGATTTTGGGCAAGGCCGGTCGCGATCGCCGAGGCGAGCGTGCAGCCCGTGCCATGCGTCGCCTTCGTCTTGATGCGCGGCGATTCGAAAACCTTGATGCCGTCTTGCGTCGCCAGAATATCGACGACGTTATCGGAGTCGAGATGCCCGCCCTTCAGCAACACCGCTTGGCAGCCCAGCGTGATCATCGCCTGCGCCGCATGGCGCATATCGGCGGGTGTGCGGATGCTCATGCCCGACAAGGCTTCGGCTTCGGGCAGATTGGGCGTGAGCAACGTCGCCAGCACCATCATGCGCCGCTTCAGCGTCGTGACCGCTTCGGGCAGCAGCAGCGGGTGGCCGCCTTTGGCGTACATGACCGGATCGACGACCAGCTTGATGCCCTTGGCTTCGGCTTCCAGCGTGTCGGCGACGGCGTCGATCGTGGCGCTATCGTGCAGCATGCCGGTTTTGATCGCGTCCGCACCGATATCGCGCAAGCACAGACGCATCTGCTGGGCGATGAAATCGACGGGCACCGCATGCACGCCGTGCACGCCATGCGTATCCTGCGCGGTCAGCGCCGTGATCGCCGTCATCGCGTAGCCGTTATTCGCGGTCACGGCCTTGATATCGGCCTGGATCCCCGCCCCGCCGCCGGAATCCGAACCGGCGACGATCAATACCCGTCCGCGCATGGCTTACTCCGCCGCCCCGCGCTGGGGCTTCGCGCGCCGCCCGGGCCCGCCTGCCGCGGTCGCGTCGGCTTTGGGCGTGGGCTTCGCCGCCGGGGCCGAGGCTTTGCTGCCGCCGGCCTTCGCGCCGCCCGCGTCGATCAACGCCGAGACGATCCCGCCGACCGCATCGCGCACGGCATCATCCGTCGGCCCTTCAGCCATCACGCGCACCAACGGTTCGGTGCCCGATTTGCGGATCAACACGCGGCCATTGCGGCCGAGTTTCTTTTCCGCCGCCCCGATCGCGGCTTTGACCTTCGAATCGTCGAGCGGCGGGGCGGAAGCGAAGCGCACATTCTCCAGAAGCTGCGGCAAAGCTTCGAATACATGCGCCACGTCGCTCGTGTTTTTGCCCGATTGCACGATGGAAGCGAGCATTTGCAGACCTGCGATCAAACCGTCGCCGGTCGTCGCGTAATCCGACAGGATCACATGGCCCGATTGCTCGCCGCCGAGATTGGCGTCGAGTTCGCGCATTGCTTCCAGCACGTAGCGGTCGCCGACCTTGGTGCGCGTCAGCGTCAGGCCTTCGCCTTCCAGCCAGCGCTCCAAACCCAGATTGGACATGACGGTCGCGACCACCGTGCCCTTGCGCAATTTGCCGTCGGCCTTCCACGCGCGCGCGATGGCGGCGAGAACCTGATCGCCGTCGATCAAGCGGCCCTTCTCGTCGACCAATTGCAAACGGTCGGCGTCGCCGTCGAGCGCCAAGCCGACATGCGCGCCATGCGCGACCACGGCCTGTTGCAGCGTTTCGACATGCGTGGCGCCGCAATCCTTGTTGATGTTGAAACCGTCGGGATCGATGGCCAGCGGCACGATCTCCGCGCCCAATTCCCACAACACGGTCGGCGCCACGCGATAGGCGGCCCCGTTGGCGCAATCGACGACGATCTTGAGCCCGTCGAGGCTCAAACCCTTCGGGAAGGTCGCCTTGGCGAATTCGATATAGCGGCCGGGCGCATCGTCGATACGGCGCGCGCGGCCGAGTTTTTCGGGCTCGACGCGGCCGGAATCGTCGCCGATATGGCGCTCGATCTCGGCCTCCAATTCGTCCGACAGCTTGTAGCCGTCGGCGCCGAACAATTTGATGCCGTTGTCGTGATGCGGATTGTGCGAGGCGGAAATCATCACGCCCAGATCGGCGCGCAAGGACCGCGTGAGCATCGCGACGGCGGGCGTGGGCATGGGCCCGAGCAGCAGCACGTCCATGCCGATCGACAGGAAGCCGGCGGTCAACGCGTTCTCGAACATATAGCCCGAGAGCCGCGTATCCTTGCCGATCAACACGCGCGGGCGGTGATGGCTTTTGCGCAGCACCTTGCCCGCCGCGATGGCCACCGCCATGGCGGTTTCGGCCGTCATCGGCGCCACATTGGCGAGGCCGCGAATCCCATCGGTTCCGAAAAGCTTACGCATATCGGCGCTTATAGGCGGCGGGAGAGTCCCCGTAAAGACACGGGTTATTGCGGTTTATTGCGCCGATTCGACGGCTTTCCAGACCTTCAAAGCCTGGATCGTCGGCGCCACGTCATGGACGCGCAAAATATCCGCCCCGCGCGCGACGGCGGCGAGACCGGCCGCCAATGATCCGGGCAAGCGATCCTTCGGCTTCTCGCCCTTCGACAAGGCGCCGATGAAGCTTTTGCGCGACACGCCGATCAGGACCGCGACATCCAGCGCGCGCAACACGTCGATCCGCGCCAGGATTTGCGCGTTATGCGCGACCGATTTGCCGAAACCGATGCCGGGATCGACACTGAGCTTCGTGCGGGGAATGCCCGCCTTCTCGCACGCGGCGATGCGGGCGGCGAGATAATCCGCGATCTCCTGCGGCGCGTTTTCGTAATGCGGGTTCGCCTGCATCGTCTTGGGCTCGCCCTGCATATGCATCAGCACGGCCGAGACGCCGCGCGCGGCGACGAGATCGAGCGAGCCCGGCCCGGTCAGCGCCGTGATGTCGTTGACGATCGAAGCACCCGCATCGAGGGCCGCTTTCATCGTGTCGGCATGGCGCGTATCGATGGAAACGACCGCGCCCGCTTTCGCCAAAGCCTCGATCACGGGTACCACGCGGCGGCGTTCTTCCTCCGGCGGCACCGGTGCCGAACCGGGGCGCGTCGACTCGCCGCCGATATCGAGGATGTCCGCGCCATCGGCCATTTGTTCGAGGCCGCGCGCGATCGCCGCATCGCGATCGAAATGATCGCCGCCGTCGGAGAACGAGTCCGGCGTCGTGTTGACGATGCCCATGACCAGCGGACGGTCGAGGGCGAAACGGTCGAAGCGGCGTGTCATGCGCAACTCGTGTTTACCTCCTCCTTGAGGGGGAGGTCGCGCCGTCAGGCGCGGGTGGGGGTGAATGCATCGAACGGAGCCCCCCCCTCCACCCGACGCTAACGCGTCACCCTCCCCCACAAGGGGGGAGGGATGCAAATGCAATGACGTTGAAAGCAGACGGCGTAGTCAATGCCGTACTTGCTACTGAAATGAGTTCAGGCCAAAGATCGGATATCATCTGACCTAGAACGACTAAAGCGTTAGACAAGAATGACAATGAACAGCGGCATGTTGCGAAGCCAGCGGCGCGGATAAAAATGGATTGGAAGCGCGGACTGATCCGACTTTGGATTGTTGCAACCGCACTGTGGCTCATATTCTGGGTTACGGTTTCGGTAATAGACGCGCTCCAAGTAAGGAACAACTCCGCACGTCCACCCAAGCCGACCGAAATCGCTGAGTGCATGGCGCAACGCCCCGGTCCTTGGTGCAATTTTCCCATTGCGGACTCGTTGCGCTGGCCCGGTCTGCCAGAGTTGGCCATTGGGTTGATTCCTCCCGTTATCTTCTATGGCCTCGGCGCAACATTGTTCTGGGCATTTAGCGGCTTCCGCCCTCGTCGGAACGATGAATGACTGGATGCATAATCCTGAGTTGCTTTAGCTAATAGGCAGGATTTAATCGCGACGACGGCGCGAACGCACCAACGAAAACGGCCCCGCTTTGGGGGCGGGGCCGTTCGTCGCAACTTCTTCTTGGGCGTTATGCGTTATGCCGGCGCCGCACCCGGATCGGCGGCGGGCTTGGAGCCGGATGTCGGCACCGAGCCGCGACGCCCGCCGGTCTTGGCGGCCGGCGGCGGGGCGTCCGCATCCGGGCGTTCGATCGTTTCGCCGCGCAGCAAGGTCTGCACCTCGTCGCCCG
>VFQP010004344.1_pt1 | contig 13294 bp, 11 predicted proteins | sample 3512351 | NCBI WGS metagenome assembly VFQP01 (sample SAMN10412372, study PRJNA504923) | tailings metagenome | isolation source: Relicate 1 Philex TSF1 revegetated site | place: Philippines: Tuba, Benguet | collected 2017-08-29 | reverse complement strand
ACTATATTCGTATATCTCTCGGGAGATATATGTTGATTGTAATATTAATTGCTATCAGAGTCACTCGATCGGTTGTGATAACCCTTTTCTTCAAGATATTGGAGCATTCGCTTTCCACGATCAGACTCAACGTCCCAATTATGCCATTGTATATGAGAATAATCTTCAACACTGAGGAGATAGTTCTCGAGAACAGTAAATGGGTCGTTCCCTGAAGGAGAGACATTTACAATTTGAAAATACGCAGCGATACACTCTGTAAGGTTTTCCGGAATACACAAAGGTGGTATTCCTTTGATGTAATAAGCGTCAATATAACATTCTATTACGAACTGCAGATCATCGGAATATAACTGTGGAAGTGCAGAAGCCAAACGAGATAGGTTTTCACCACCGAGAATTGCCATGTGTTCATCGAATATTTCCTTTACTTCATCCGGATCAAGTCTGTTCATCGCATTTCGTATTCGTGTTGTATCGACTACTCTCTTCTGCAAGTAATCGTTAATCGCCATTTCGAGTTGAAGATTCAACGGTAGCTCACCACGATCGTATACTTTATCAATCACATCGAATTTCCTTGAGTCCCGGAGGATATGACGTGCAGTAACACCTTGTTCATTCATGTTTCGAATATCAAAGTACTGTATCACAAGATCCGGAACAGCGTACAACATTTGGAGTACACTACTATCTGGTAGTTGTTTGCGGATCGATTCTCGTTCGAGTAATCGAGTACATCCTTCTTCCCAGATCGAACACGTCTTTATTGCATTACTTGGAGGTACCCAATCATGTCGGAGAAATAAAGATAACATCTCCACCTTCTGCTCCTCATTTGCTTTTCGATAAATAATACCATGATTCCACTGATCACGGATGTGTTTCGATTGCAGAATACAAGTTGTTGCGATCTTGTTGCAGAACTTACTTACAGTATACCAAGCACAAGGATTGTATGAAATAATCACAGATATAATATCACTCGGAACATCAACGGAGTCCATCTTAACATTCGATCGAGAAATCCGATTCACAAATTTGATTGCACCTCGAGTGAGTGGCATTAATTCATCATCGTCATATAGACGAACAGTCTTCCTTTCGAACAGATTATGCATGTTTGGTACATCTGATGTATAAACACGGTAGTGTCGGTTCTTCTCCTCTGGTTGGGTATTGGCTTGATTCATCTTGTGTTGTGGGATAATAAGTATATATTTCCTTACTACTTGTGGCGTTATATTCCCGAGGGAATATAACAAGTTGAACTGAATACAAGTTTCCAAACTTATGTATATGAACGTATAACTTCACGAACTGTGGTTGGTAGATCCGTTCTTTCAATATAGATACTTCGAACAAGAGATGATGGAATACTTACCAGAATTGTCGAAATTCCATGTACGTACTCTGCATCAAACATAATATCGAGAAGTTCGTTTCGATCATTATCACACGAATACGGAAGTAAGGATTCAACAAGTGGGAATAACTTTGCGATACTTGATTGATCTGGATAATCTCTCAACAAAGAGTATAGAACTCCGAATCGTACATTGATGTCGGAAATTTGTGACATCGACCACGTCAATGTATCAATAGTTACAACTCCTCCACGAAGGAATCCAGTTGCTTGATTATATACTCGATGTATGAGTTCGTGAAGTTTTGGCGCCCGTAATGAACCCATCGATAGAGATATGATTTGCTGTAGAATTTTGGAACTGTCACGGTCAAACTTCGTATAATATATACCAAGAGGTATATATTGAGTACTTGAATTACAACTTGTCAATAAGGTCGTTTAGTTCTTCTGACTCGAAGGATTGTATCTTGTCCATCAAGCTTTCGCGTGGTTTGACTGCATAACCGCACTTCAAGAAGTGAATGAACAAGTCAACGATATCTTTGTCTATGAAGCCCCAGAGATGTTCATATATCTGCGAGTAGTCAGTCTTGTTCAATAGATATCCCCTGAGTAATTGCCACATCTCTTTTGACATTCCACCATATACTCTCACGTGATCGTATGTTTCGAGTATTCTGTGACATTCTTCACGAATCAGATCAGGATACTTTTCGAGATATCGTTGACTACCTTGAATATAGTTTGCCCGAATACACCACAAGAGACATTCACATTCAACTTCATATTGGATCATCATTTCACACACCTCCAAGAATCGATCCATACATTGACTATCTTTCTGGATGGTTTCAAATACATCGGACAGAATATCGTATACAGATGCTTCGTGTCCGATGTAAGATGAGTCCAAAGTATCACAAATCTCGTTCACATAGTCGAGTATGTTCATATATGCTCGAATATTGGGAGATAATTCATGTCTTGAGTACAACTTATCGATGAGGTCAGGACGATGTTTCCGAGAAAGGCAATCATATGCGAATTGTTCACGACCATATGGACCTTCTTTGGTACTACAATACTTTGTATTCTCAATATGCTGGATTACTTCGTCCGGAGCATACCGAAGACAGTCAAGAGCCATATTGTATTTGTTAATCAGATCTATTATATGCGGATATTGTAAGAGTTTCACGACGGTACTCTTTTTCGATACATTACGTAGTACACGTTCTGACAAGGACCATTCTGCATCCAAGAATATTGTAAGCATCTCAGGGTTGTTCTCATAGTTTGCCTTGATGAATATTGCACCATCATTCCACTGTTTTCGAATATGATCCGAGTTCAGTATATGCTGTTTGGCAATCTCTCGACAAGACTTACTTACAGTATACCACATTGCCGGACCAAATGAGATGATACAACTGAGTACATCTTCGTATACATGAACTGGTTCGAAGTTATAAGTTGATACTGGCTGACGCGTAACAAAGAATGATTGGAATGTTTGGCCTCTCGCTGGATTTGGAATTAGTTCTTGAAGATAAGGATATGCGCCGGAATCCTCTGTTGGTCGATAATTTATCGATTTGTACGGCACGTCTGATGTGTAAATACGATACACTAAATATCTCAAGTCGGGTCGACCGCCATATTTGAAGAGATCCAACATGTTGTTTGTCTCGCTATGTAATTTTGCATATATCTCTGTGAGATATATGACAAGATAAGTCTTTGATGTTACAATTGTCGAATAAGGTTCTCCAGCTCTATGCATTCATAATCGTGAATAGCCATAGTTACTACTGGTGGTGGTTTCACTCTGTAGCCACACTTCAAGATGTGTATGAATAGATCAACATCAGCGTGACTTATACATATCCATATATTGGCTGTGGCTTTCGAGTAATCTGTTTGTGACATCAAGTAGTCTCGAAGGCGTGCTTGAATACGTCTAAGTGTAATATTATCGTTCACACGGGCAGTTTTCAGCCTCATGAGAGCTATAGCAACATGTTCACAACGATCATTGATTGGAATATCTCTTGACAAATACTCTTCCACGCCTTGGATATATTGACTTGATATCGAACAGAATAATATCAACTCGGGTAATGGTTTACCCGTGATGACTTCACAGATCTCAATAAACCGAGATCGAAATACCTCGTTTTCGCGGAATAATGTGTCGTTAGTTATACGAGGAAAGATCTTCCGATAAGTCTCGCGATCAATGGTTATTGCTGGAACTGTTGAAGTAATGCCTGATGTATAGTCGATGATCTTCATTGATATACGAATCTCTTCACTGAGTTGATCTCGAGTGTACCACTTATCGATGAGATCGAAACGTCGAAGTTCAAACAACCTGTCATATGCTCGAATTTGGATGTTCGTGAAGCCGTACTCTTCAACAATATGGAATGTCATATCGAGTACATCCGGGAAGTACTTTACAGTCTCTTCAGGTGAATATGAGAAACAGTCGAGTATTCTCTCATCCTTACGTATTATCTCTCTTACGTAGTCATAGCGTAACAGTATCTTTAGTATCATATCTCGACTACCTGGACATCCGCGCAAGATGTTGATGATTGAGCTATTGAACTCCCACTTTGCATCGAGGAATATCGTCAAGATTTCAGGAGCCATTTGATGTACTGCCTTGCGGAAGATTGCACGATTATTCCATTGCATCTTCACATGATTCGATGACAATATGCAATCTTTGGCAATCTCTCGACAAGACTTACTTACAGTATACCACATTGCTGGACCAAATGATATAATTTGTCGTAGTACATCTTCGTATACATAAACTGGTTCCAAGTTACACTTCGATGGTTGCTGACGGGAAACAAAAGGTCTAGTTATATCGGATCCAGGAAACGTGTCAGGGTTCGGCAACATCTCATTCAGATACGGATAGGATGTTTCATTTGTCGACTTTCCATAATCGACAGAGGAGTATGGGATATCAGATGTGTAGATACGATATGCTAAATATCGAAAGTCTACACTTCTATCGATAGCGATTTGCATAATGACGTTGGAGTTCTAGGATGTATTTTGGAGCTCTCTTTGCCGAGATCTATAATCACTCAACGGTTCCTCCCATCAAACTAACTATATTCTTTCGATATATCTCGCTTGAGATATATCAAACTAACCATATGCTTTCGATATATCTCGCTTGAGATATATCTGTGTTATCTGTTATATATAACTGCATCAAGATGTATTATAACTTATCAATGAGTTCGTTCAGTTCCTTCGAACCATAACTCCGAACTGTATTCATTCTCTCCCGAGATAGTTTCACCTTGTAACCGTGTCTCAAGATATGTATGAATATATCAATAGATCTTTCCGTGCAACATGGCCAAATAGGTATCCGAACGCTCGAGTAATCAGTTTGCGACATCAGGTAGCTGGAAATAATACATCTTATATCCACCGATATTTCCTTCTTCCACGTTATGACGCTTAGAAGATCCGGACACTTGACCTTGATTGGTATATCTTCCTGAAGATACTTCTGAACACCATGGATGTAGTTACTGTCTGCTGACCACAACAAGAGTCTTTTGATCCAGTCACGCTTATCTTCCAGAAGTAAGGAAACCTCAAGAAGTCGTTGACGATAGCCTTCATCTTCTCGAAATCGTAATGCGACGAACATACCATTGAGTAATATGTCATTATGTATTACGTGACCTTCTTGAATTTCGTGAATCGATGGTAAACTTTCGAGAGTACCCAGTACGTAGTCTCTTATATTCATCGACAGAAGAACCTTCGGACTCAATTCATCCTTTCGATATAGTTCATCAATCAAGTCAAATCGACCAATGTTAAACAATACATTATAAGCACGGATCTTGTCGGTGGACTCGGAATCGTCATCAATAGCGGAGTAATTCTTGATACCTGGGAAGTGTTGGATGACGGCGTCCGGGGCATATTTGAGATAGCTCAGGACACGATTCTTCACGTGAATAAGCAACCGAATATGATCATACATCAACAGCTTCTGAATCATCTTTCTACCGATCGGACCATGTTGCTGTGTTAAATCGATTATATCTATCGGAAGAGTCCACCCAGCACCCAAGAATATCGTGAGGATTTCCGGATTTCCCTCGTGCTTTGCCTTAAGGAGTATCGCATTGTTGTTCCATTGTCCGCGAACGTGATTCGACGACAATATACATTCTTTTGCCACCTTATGACAAGACTTACTTACCGTATACCATCTTGCTGGACCAAATGATATGATTTGATGCAGTACATCATCAAGAATTGATATTGGTTCAAGATTCACAATCGATGGTTCTTGACGAGATACAAACTTCGGTGGTGGAGATGGTAAGCAAGTTGTTTCGATCGGTAACAATTCGTTCAAGTATGGGTAAGGTACGGAAGTATTGGATATCCCATATTCAACGGAAGAATAAGGAATGTCGGATGTGTAAATACGGTAGTTTGCCTTGTAATAGATGCCGTAAGTGAGTTGACGATTCTGGTTCTCCATGATGAGGTTAGAATTGATATTGTATTTTGCATATATCTCCTCGGAGATATATGTTTCGAGTTTGTGTATGACAAGTTACTCGCTATCGGAGGAATCGGAGTTCTCAGAATAACCATGTTTCTTCATGTGGCGGAGCATCGCCTTTCCTCTCACTGATCTGATTTCCCAATTGTGGTAATCTATATGAGAATAATCGATCACCGAGAGAAGATGATCTTCCAAGTACTGAATATTCTCTTCAATATCCGAATCTATATTATCAATGAGGCTAAAGTATACATCAATACATTGATCAAGTGAGTTTGGAAGTCGGATAATTATTGCAACATCATCCCGTGTACCTTGTTTTACGAATTCTACGAGAATATCATTGATGGCACCCTCTGTAAGATTCTCAACACCGACAAGGTTAATTAAGCGACGAATCTTGTCAACGGTTCCGTACTCAACATAATAATCTATAGTTTCTTCTCGACAGACAAGGTCAGTCTGAATCATGAGCTCTCTTACGATCTCAGTGTTCTGTAGATTCTTCTCCAGATGATCCCAAATTGCAATATCGAACTGTACCCAGATCGGTAATTCCTCGCGACGATAGATCTGATCAATCAAATCATATCGAGATGCATTGAGAAGCACCCGATATGCTCTGTTGTTCCGTGTGTCAATTTCATGACCTTTCAAACTTTTCACATCGAAGTATTGCATCACCACTTCAGGAACCTGACGTAACATATGAAGCACTACTTGATCCGGAAGAGATGATCGTATTGACTCAAAGCTTAGAAGTTTACAACAGATATCCTTCCCGAAGTAACCGTTAACATGTTTGGAAGACGGTAATAACCATCCTGCTCGTAGGAACGGGTTAAGTATTTCGACCTTCTCTTCATCGCATGCTTTCTCGAAGATCACTCTTGCATCCCACTGTTTTCGAATATAACTCGATGTTTGAATGAATGCTTCTGCGATCTTATGTGTTGCTTTACTCACCGTATACCACTTACATGGACCAAAAGAGATAATTACTGATATTATATCGAATGGAACATCTATGGGCTCCATCTGATAGTTCTCCGTTGGTATCTTCATTACGAACTTTCTACGAGGTATCTTTGGTAAAGCACCTTGTCCTTCGTAAAGGAAGAGTGTTTTGCCGAAGCCGTTATCAGTGTTTTGATTTGGGATATCGGAAGTATAGCTGCGGTATACAATCGGTTTGTTATGAGAACGAAGTATTGGTGGAAGGTTACTCATTCTCGAATTGGTGTTATATTTTCTTTCTCGTATGTGTAATGTATACATACGTATAATTGCGACACATGTCACGTTCACGTACATGCATTCATTGACTTTACGATGTATGAAGAGAAGAGTAGTCGAATGACGCGAGATTTGTGGACGATACTCTTCGGATTGTCCGTCGATCTGAGAGATGATCCATATCCAGATCACTATCTCCAGATATAATAAGGAAATGTGTATTTGGAAGCATATCGATATCGGCTGCCGCAACAGAGAATGTAAGTTCTGTATCAACAGATTGTTCACCACCTTGAGAACATAAATAGTACATGATATTATCATATGGGTATGAATCAAAGTATTCTCTTACTTGTTTGCACATTCGATTCCATGAAGTCATATAGAATACGAATAAACAGTTACGATTCTCATGAATACAACCGAGATCGGAGACGCGAGATGTATTCTCGACGTCAACAAATGCAATGAATGAATAGGAAGAGGATCTTCTTAAGAGTTCTGTGTATTCTTCATTGCATGTAATTGCGGGTGGAGGAGATGAATCAGGTTGCATCATCCTATCATGTGAGAGATATCTTCGAGATATCGGTATGAGCACTTTACCTTGCTCACGCCTCTTATTATTGTCATGTCGATATATCGATGATACATGAACTCTTCTTGATGGGTTCATGTTGCGGTCAAAGTACACAAGATACCATATCAAAGATGCGTAGATATTGGTACCTGCACTTTCTTTCGTCGTTATCTTCTTCCGATAACGAGTTGGAATATCAATAAAGTCCGCGGTGAATTGACGATCGCTCAATGTAATATTTACATCTGAATCAATCATCATATTCGCAAACTTTCGATTTGGGGTTGTTACTCGCTCAACAGCACCTGTCTTGGTCTCAATTCCAAGTTCCTTTGCCTTCTCGAGATGTTCATCCTTTGTTCTTTCGTGAAGCCAGGAATCCACCGTGAGTGCAATCAAATCAGACTTTACGAGCCCTTTCATCCATTTGTTGACTTTGCTTCGATTTGCATAGTATTTAAACTGTTCGCCACAATTTGCAACATATGTCTCAAGAGTGACATCATGACATGCCAAATGATCTCGAAGTCGTGTAATAATATCTTCAATGTTCTGCATCTTTACTTTTGTTGAGAGATATGAGATATCCCAAGATAAACTTCTCTTCGTATACCCATTCACAAGGTACGCATGATATATCGGAGTTGAATTCTGGTGAGAGAAAGTTTCCTGATACCCTCAAGACGAGAAGAATCCGATATCGAAATGGATATTTGGACTTCTCAGAATTCGACGATCTTCAATCAGTTCTCAAATGAAGACGCGAAAGATCCTGATATTATGAGTTTGATTCCGAAGATGGATCAAATAAGTAGGTAGTCTATTCACAAGTCACAATTATTTCCATATCACATATGTATGTGATATGAGTAGTGTAATATTAGTCAGATGAGTAGTTGTATTCCAATTCGGAATACGAAGAGCTTTAGGTGTTAACGATACATCTCTTGTATCGTTACGATACTTTCGAAAGTGATACAACTGTTCCGGAGCCCATGATTGGTTACTCAAAGTATCTCCGTTCCTGTACAACATATCTCTTTGTTTTCTCGTATGTTCGATATCGAACATACATTATATTCTTTAATTGGAGCAACAATTACAGTGTTGACACGATGATCGTAAGACGATAGTTTTGTCTACATCTTCAACAATCTCGGGAGGTGTAAGTTTCTTCACAATTGGGAGAACTTTCGATGATTCGAATTTACTGACCATTCGATATGCAAGGCCTGTTGATAGCCCAGTAGTGTAACCATGACTTATGATATGAAGGTATAATTTGTCATACTTTGGATTGAACACGTACCACAGCTCATATACATCGTTATATGGTGAATAATCCTCAATCTTCATACAATAGTCTTCCAACAGTTCCAAACACTCAAGGTCTTGAATGTGATTGTATAGAACATATCCTGACTCGATCATCGTTATGAATGTTTGAAGAATCGTTGCTTCGAAACCCTGCTTTGCTAACATCTCAGTTACACCAGGTACATAGTTGAACTTCACCATGAACAGAAGAAGAGAACCGTATAACCGAAGTAAATACTCTTCATCGTGAACGAGTTGATAGAATCGATCCATTCGCTCTCTTGTTGTATCACTGATCACTGCATTTGCGCCATCGTCGAGAGGATTATCATTACTAATATAATCGTAAGATTCTCCAAGTAGGTCCGATTTATCATCATCGTTCATGTTACGAATCATAAGTTTGATGTTGTCGAGATTTCCGCGACCGTACACGAGATATTGAATTAATGTGTACACACGCTGGTTCCCTTCAGATAGGTCATTCAAAGTATATATCTTGTCAAGAAGATCGTATCGATGAATGTTGGTAAGTACGTCGAATGCGTTAATTGTAAATGTTTGATACATCTGACTTATGGTCATACTTAGATTCTTCACATCAAACACTTGTACTATCGCATTTGGTATAATTCGAAGAAGTGTGAGTTTATCCTCGTTCGACATGGTGTCTCTCACTGTGCTGTGGGTTACGGCATGACTGAATATCTCATTGAGTATCTGTGTTACTGAATCCGTACAATAATAAAGAACGTACATAATACCCGTTGGAAGAGGGAATCCCAACCGAAAGAACATCTTCACAATATCAACCTTCTTCTCGAAGATCGCCTTGATAAGAATAGATTTGCTGTTCCATTGTTTGAGGATGTGAGATGATTTCGAAATACATTCCTCAGCGATTGATTTCGTCGCTTTACTTACAGTATACCATTTACATGGTCCATAAGAGATGATATTACGAAGTATATCAATATGAACGGTAACTGGATCCATCTTTACATTCTCACAGGGTTGCCTTGTTACGAATTGATCGGTATTTGGAACCTTTACACCTTGAAGCGATCGGTGAGAGAACACGTTGTATCCTTCTTTCGGACCAATCAACTCGTCAAGGTATAGACACTTCATATTCGGTGGAGTGTCTCCGATGTTCTTTGTGTTCGGATGATCATCAACATAAGTGCCGGTGATGCAATTTGGTATATCGGACGTATAAACGCGATGTGTTTGGAATCGCAAATCCTGTACATTTACACTCACAGCAGTTATGGCGACTGGCACTTGTGGTTGTTCGTCCTCCATTCTGTATTTTACGGAAAGGATTGCGTACGAACTTCAGACAAGATAATTAACACGTATATTCCCTACTGAGAATATATCGCAATTCGGTTATGAGTGAATTTGGTTCCAAAGATCAGTATTCTGCATGTTTAGTCTTACGAGACGAGCAACTGCGATCGCAATATGTTCTCGATATCCATGATTATAGAGATATGTGAAGACATCAAGTGTTGAAGGGTTCAAGTATTTCCAAAGATCACTAGTAATACTTGAATAGTCGTCTCTTGTTAACAACGCTTGTTTCATTACCTCAACATGTTCGTGAGTTGTAAGAGCGTCACCATAACTCAATCGACGCATAATTTCCTTCACTGCATTGTTATTTACCACAATGCTTTCGAGAATCGGAAGATATCGTAATGTAATTCCATACTCAAGCACAAACAAGAGTGCTTCTTGATTCACTGACCATTCATCACACACAGAATATAGAAGATCAAAGAACCGACGAACTTTGATTGTATCACTGTTCGTACGAAGATAAGGAATAAGAACCATGAACCTTGTGATTTTGGTTGTCACAAGAAGATCAACAAAGAGTTCACGAAGTTGAGTTTCACGAGATTCTCCTTGTATGTGGTCGTACATGAATATATATGCTTTACAGTAATTTGGTAAGGTCTCGAAGTTGAAATGAGTCTTGAGTAGATCGAATCGCATTTGGGACACAATGATATCATGGGATGTATGAGTATTCGAGGAGAATAATCTCAACACTTGTGCCTCATCGGTATACGAGAGGCCATGAACTTGAAAGTTTGAAACTGTTGCATCAGGGTTCATGGAAAGACATATGAGTACTTCTTGTGTGCTCATATTCTCTCGTACATAAGAATGTGACAGAAGATACTCAATGAATCGTCCTGGAATACCCGGTATCTTCTGAAGTTCAATGAATGACACTTTGAACTTGTTTCGAAGGAAGATATTACATATTGCATAATTACCTGTATCAATCGCGCGACACGGAATGAATAGATTATCCCATAATGCCCGAGCGTATGCCGATGTGGATATATAGAACTCTGCGAGTTTCTGAGAACTCTTATTTACCGTGTACCATTGTGTAGGAGAAAAGGAAAGTATGATGTTTCGAATATCAGATGGACAGTCGTGCCATGCGATCTCTTCAGTACCTGATTGTTCAGTTGTATCCATGTTGAATTTCGTAGGTTATTTCATATCATCCAAGAGGATGATATGTCGCGTTCTTTACTGGGGATGATAAGCAATGGTCATTTCTGCATCGATCTGATCACGTATATGTTGAGGAGTTAAGGATATTACACGATCCTTTACCTTTATTTCATGGAAGATCGATCCACGATATAATCTGACAATTCGATATGCACTTCCATCGAGTATACCGATACGATATCCTGAATCTAACATATGTGAGATCAAATCATCATGCTCATAACTATAAGATTGCCAGATATTATATTCGCACCAAGAATAATCAGTAATCGATAAACAGTACTTCTTCAGAAGATTTCGAACTTCTTCATTTGCGTTTCCGATGCGAAAGATTATACGGTCACCGAGGAGTACATGAATGGCATACTGTCGGATATCGTCTCGTTGGAGAAGAATCTCGACACCACGGGAATAATTAAGTTCTACAACCATTCCCAGGAAATTATACATCGCTGGCTCAATATAAGGTTCATCATGAAGGAGATCAAAGATACGATCCAGGTGAGAAGTCACACCAGTCGATTTCATATTCACCAGTTGCGAGTAACATTCTTGAAGAACAATGCCGAGCGAGTTAATATCAAGATCCCTGAGAATTTGTTTGAACTCATGTGCATTACCGATTCCACTCCGAATGTACTTGTTGAAACGACTCCGAATTTGTCGTTCCTGAGATAGTTCATTAAGTACGTATACCTTATCAATAAGATCCCAACGAGAGATTTGAGCAAGTATGTCGAACGTGTCTTGATCTCCAACACGTACATCTTTCATGTCGAACTTATCGATTACGATGTCAGGATAGACCTTCATTAATTCGATCTTCTCAGAATCGGAAAGATCAGTCACATAGGTTATCGCGATCTGTATGATGTTTTGAATGATTGGTAGTAGTGCGTATGACATTGAATCTCTTAGAAGGATACCAATGAGTTCATGTGATAGTCCAAACCGGTTTCGAAAGAACAGTCTTGTTATTTCCGGAACGTCCTCGTAAATAGCTTTGTTGATTATGGCACCATTCTTCCATTGATTTCGAATGTGTTTTGATTGTGTGATCGATTGTTCTGCGATCTTTTGTGTTTTCTTACTCACTGCATACCAAGTTGCTGGACAATATGGTATAAGATGAACAAGGATATCAGAATGAAGAACAATCGGATCGAGAGTCTTCGAAGACCGAGGAAGTCTCTCAACGAAAGATAAAGCAATGCATCGGGTGATAACGACACGGGGCTTTACTTTCTCATTCAAGTATGGATAGTCGTCTTTTGGAATAACAACTGAGTTTGGTGTATCACTCGTATAGATACGATACTCTCGAAATCCATGTGATGAATGAATATCGAGTCTCGGTACATGATAATCATCTCCACATTCGTACTCGAATGTACACTCCATCTTGTATTTTACTCGATATTTACAACGTCGCTTCCCAGAATAAAATCAAACAACAACTTACTACTCACACGCAATCATGGCCGACCAACCAATCTACAACGACGTTCTCGTAAGCTACATACTCCCATACGTACCTAACGACTTTCTATCTCTCTCGAAATACTATCGAGATCAAGCGAAGAAAGAGCTCTTATCTCTTCGATTGCTCGATCGTCCAAACAATTATACCAATATCTTCAATAGAGCTGATACACCGCTACTTCCAACAACGTTTAAACTCTTC
>VFQP010004343.1_pt1 | contig 13295 bp, 15 predicted proteins | sample 3512351 | NCBI WGS metagenome assembly VFQP01 (sample SAMN10412372, study PRJNA504923) | tailings metagenome | isolation source: Relicate 1 Philex TSF1 revegetated site | place: Philippines: Tuba, Benguet | collected 2017-08-29 | reverse complement strand
CGGTGGGCGCAGCAGCCTGCAACAGCGCAACAGCCGCCAGATCAGCAGCCACAAATGTGCCACAGCCTTGAGGGCGGGCCTGCCCATGTACAACACGTTGGCTGTGACATAGCGGCCAGCAGCCGGTAGCACGGCGCGGTAGCCAAAGCTTAGGTCTAGGCGACGAGGCAGGTGGTGGCTAGCTGACTCACGCCAGCTTTCGTGGTTGAAAACTTCTTTGCGATGAAAGACAGGGCCTGGTGGCGTGTCTCGAGCGTGCTCCACCTGGTGATGACAGTTGGCGATGCGTCTACAGGCAGGGGTCCGGCACGAAGCACGTGGCGACGTGCACGGGCTCGTTCCAGTCGGCGCGCCGCCCCGCCAGCCGGTCCAGTGCCTCGACGGCGTCGGGCTGCCGAGACGCGTGCAGCACGCCGACGTGGCGCACGTGCGGCGGCAGCGCCGCCACAAAGTCCACCAGCGCATGCCGGTCCAGCAGCTCGTAGCACGCCACCTGAAAACAGGTGTCGTTTTCGGCAGCAGGGTGGTGAGGGTGATGATCCGGCATGATGCGATCGTTCCGCCCAGCACGCCGCTGGGTGCTGGAGGGAGGCCCACCCCCACCAAGCATCTGGGCGCAGGAGTGACGCCTGACCCGCACCCGCACCCGACGCGCACCTGGACGCGGTCCACGGAGGGCGGGATGGCGCGCGCCAGGCATGTGCCGAACTCCTTGTCGTCGGCATGCAGGCACAGCGTGCGCACGCGGCGCGCATCGTCGTTGGCCTGCACGCCGCATCGCGTGGGCAGATCACACGCCACGCGAGCACCGCAGCACATGGTGGCGTAGACGGTTGACCAAGAGCCAGACGGGCCTGCAGGTGCCTGCCACATAAGCCGTGGGGCCACGTCGCGCTAAGCCAGCACGGCAGGCGGCCTGACACCTGCGACACTCACAGCACTGCCGAACCCCTCAACGTGTCAATGTCCATGTGGCTGTGGTGGCCTGTGCAGGTGCCACGTCTGCTTGCTGGCCCTGCTCCTGAAGAGCGCGTGGCTTGAGCTGGTCGGGCCACAGCCGCATCGTGGCGGTGCACGGCCGCCGCGTCCCCTCACGTGATGCGTGGGTGGGGAGCGCAGGGGCAGCGGCACCCTCAAGAGAAGCGGCACAGGCTGGGCAGCCAGCCAGCACACCAGGAGCCTACCGCAAGCAGCAGTGGGACCGGCGTGCATCGCAGCCACGCGGACACGACCAGGAGAGCACCATCGGCGCTCGCTCGTCCGCACAGCCCCACCACTGGCGAACGCCACGGCGCGGGAGCGCGCAGACGGGCTCACAGCATCGCGGGGCGCAAGCGGCGACCGCAGCAAGAGCTGCCGGCGCCGCAGGCTACCGCACAGGCCGGTGCGGGCCAATGCGGGCGAGCAGCCGCACGCGGTGCAAGCACCCAGCTCCACCCTTGCGCGCACCTGCAGCACCTCGAGCACCTCGGGCCAGGCCTCGAGGCAGTCCCTGAGCGCCAACGCGTTGACGCCCGTCGCCGCCGCAACGCCGGGCGCGCGCGCGTCGCGCGTCGCCGACAGCGCGAAGCGCACCAGGTCGCGGTCGAAGCACTGCAGCTCGAGCAGGCGGTCGTCGGGGCCCAGCTGCCAGTACCGCGAGTGCCGCTCTGACCCTGCGACGAGAGGGCACCGCGCAGCGCGGGAGCGGACACGTCGCGCTCGCAACTGATGCACACCCCACAGAGCGACCCCTCTCCAGACGCACCTGGACCACTCGGCTCGACCACCAGGCGCTCGCCCAGGTCCCAAAGCCGCAGCGTGCACGTCAGGTTGCTCTCGCGCGGCGGCCGGCAGCCCTGCACGAGCGACCGCACATCGCGCACACATTGCTCTCACGCGTGCGAACCGCCACCACCACCGCACCAAGCGCGTTGCCACTGTTCCACATCGGCGCACCTGCAGGACGCCGCTGAGGGTGAGCGCCTGCAGCTGGCGGATGGGCAGGCGCACCACGTCGCCCAGGTAGGCGTCCTCCAGCCGCAGCGTCACCCAGCCGCACTGCAGCCGCGCCCAGTCGCCGCGCAGCCGCAGCGGCGCGCAGCACGTAACGTGCCGCACGCGCCGGCAGCGCGCCAGGCGCCGCAGCGCGTGGTCGCTGCCCTCGCTCTGCAGCTCCACCGTCGTCACCTGCGCAAAAGCATGGCGGCGCGGTGCTCGCATCGAGGGCAGCGCGGAGCTCGATCGCACGTCACGGCAGGAGCGGATGGACGCACCTCTGGCGCGGCCGTGTCCAGCAGGTCGCCGGCAAAGGCGCAGCACGGCATGCCCAGGACGCGCAGCGAGGGCGTGCACGTGAGCGGGGAGAGCAGGTCGACGGCGGCGTGGTCCGCCGAGCCGGTCCGCAGCCGCAGCACCTGCGCGCACAGGGAGGGAAGGGAAGAACGCAACGCGAAGAAGCTCCGTCAACCTGCCAGGAGGCACCATGGGGGATGTGGCACCGCGTGGCGTGCCACATCCAATCACGCACGCGCGCCCTGGTTACCCAAGGGACCTCACCTCGAGGTGCGGCACGGCATGGTGCGTCCACCACCACCGCGCATGCCTGCCCAGGCACACTCAAGGGTGCACCAGCAGCTCACCTCGAGGTGCGGCACCACGCGCAGCGCCTTCCTCAGCTGCGGCGCCGCCGACCCCACGTCCAGCCTGCACCACAGCAGCTCCAGCTCGCGAAGCTGTCGCCAGTCCTGCAGCTGCAGCTCTGCACGCAGCGCAGGAGGAGCGAGCACGCGCGCGCGAGGCCAAGGGAAGCGCTGAAGGGCACCGCGACGCGTTGCCAGCACAAGGCTGCGTGTGCGTGCTTTTGCGGGCGTCGGGCTGCGCTTGAGGAAAAATGATCGCATGACGTAGAAGGCAGCAGCACCGGGAACAAAGGCTCACCGACGAGGTCGCGCTCCGAGAGCTGCAGGCGGTGCAGCCGCAGCGCCGTCACGTAGTGCCGGAGCCACGGCGGCGGCGGCGCGTGCATCGGCACCTGGCACGCACGCGGGGCAGGGCGGTGCACGCAGGCACGGGCATGCAGTTGGCTATGGCAAGCGAGCGTGTCCGCGTGCTGCGCGTGTGGCGCGGGCGCTGGCGGGCGGGCACTGGGCATGCAGGTCTGGAGCGGGCGCGTGTGCGGTGCGTCTTCCGGGTCCACGTGGGGGGTCGCGGCCTGGTGGCTCACAGTGCACTTGCACGGTGCCGGTGCGGGCACAGCCTCGGCGCTATTGGCACGTGTGCCCAGTACGACCACGCACACATGCACCCAGTCCAACTGATGCACACGGTGCCCGCCCGCCGTGCGCGGCGCTGGGCCCCACGCACAGCACTGACCGTGCACAGCGACATGTGCGGGCGGACGGTCACGTCCAGCGCCGGCGGGGAGAGCGCCAGCACCACCGTCTCCAGGCCTGGAGGCCACCGCCGGGGCGCCTGCGCAACAGCGTGGGGTGGTTGCGCCACGTGATTGACGCCCCGCCGGCGTGGGGACCTGAAGCAGCACCGTGACGGCCAGCCCGTGCTCTCACCGCGGGTCCTTCGGGGTGGTGCGTGATGCCGAGCCGGGGGGCCACGGCCGCCACGGCCAGCGCCAGGAGCCGGCACGTGCGGAAGAGCGCCCGCCACGCCGGCGCGCCGCCCTCCCGCCCGCAGCGCCGGGCCACGGCGCGAAGGAACTCCGCGGGGAGCTCTGCGTGCGTGTGCATGTGTGTGCAGCGGCAGAGGTGGCGACATCGATGAGGCGCATGCGCATGCGCGCGCGTGCGCTCCGAGGGGCCGTCCGCGTTTTGGCCCCGCAAGCGCTGCACGGCCGTCCCAAGCTGCGCAGTCATGCATCGTGATGTCTTGCACCGCTGAGCCGCGCGCCCTGGCCGCGCTGGCAAGGCGTGCGCCCACGCTGAAGTCGCGCCTCGGGCAAGGTACCCGAGGTCCCGGCGAGCGCCGAGCAGCGCGCGGAGGCCCCCCAAATCGCGCACCGAGCAGCCACGGCGCGCCATAGAATCGCTCCGCGTCGTCTGGCGCGCCCGCTGGGGCCTCCCGCTGCTGCTGCGCCAGCGGCCCGGATGGCTCGAGGCCCATCATGGCATCGCGCGCGGCTCCAGCACCGCCAGCGGCGCCGCTGGGCCCAAAGAGACGCCGCATCTGCTGCACGGACATTGCGTGGCTGGAGCTGGTGGCTGTGGGGGACAATCACGCGATGCGGACGGGGGTGGCGGACCGCTCGCGGCGCGCGTGTGTGATGTCCCAGGCAGGTGCTGCTGCAGCAGCCCGTGTGTGCGTGTGTGCGATTTGCGTTGTGTGATCCTCTGCGTGTGCTCAGGCCCATCGTGCGCGTGCCGCTCTTGGCCCGTCCGCAGCGTGCATCTCGCGCGCCTTCAAGTTCATCGTCACCGCACGACAGATATTGTGTCGGGGGTGTTGCAGCGCGCACTAGGAGTCGAATCACGCGCGCTGCGCAGTTCAAGCTAAGCAAGTGTCGGGGTCGTCGCTCGTTGCGCGTCCGTCGGTCATCATCAGGCGGCCGGCACGGCCTTTGCGGCCGTAGTCGCCGCCGCCCCGCCGCTTGCCGCCGCCGCCACCGGCGCGACGATGCCCGCCGTCCAGGGCACCTTCTCCGGCGCCGTCTTGTGCTCGCTGCGGAACGCGGCGCTGAACCGGTCCTCGTGGTTGACCTGCGGTGCGTGTGTGTGTGTGTCGGATTTTGCATCTGTTTGGACACCTCGGCGGTGGAAAGCCGGAGCCCAGCTACCGGGCGCATCAGATGTCTCGCAGCACAAAGGCAAGCGTGTGCGTGCAGGACACAGATGCATGTGGTTCTCCGGCTGCGGCGCATCACGAATGCAACGGCAGTGGCTACAAGCGAGTGCCTGCGGCGCACGTGCACCCGTTGCGGCGGCGGCGGCGGCGGCAACCTGGTGACCAGGTGCGTTGCCGAGCTGCGGCGATGGGCTGCCCTGCCCTTCACGCACGCGAGGCGCGCAACCACACACGTGACGTACAATCGTTGGGCACGCTTAGCGTGCCGTGCTCTGAGCCCTGTGCTGCGGGGCCTATTGGACGTGCCTGCTGGGTGCTGAGACGCGAGGCATCTCTGCACCCGTGCGTGTGCCTTTGGCTCGCTTGCCTTTGTGCTGCGAGACATCTGATACGCCCGGTAGTTGGGCTCCGGCCCCGCCGAGGTGTCCAAACAGATGCAAAATCCCACACACACACCCGCTCTCTCTCGCGTGCTGGGTCTACCGCCGGGCGCACGTCCCTCTCTCTCCCTCTGACTCGCTGTCTCTGGCTCTCTTTTCCCGCCCGAAGGCGGTGCAAGGCACATGTGCCAGGGCGCTTTGCGACCTGACTCACTTTGTCTTTCTGAGTCTGTGTGACCGCAGGCAGTGCGGGACGCGTACGCCATGGCGCTGTGCGACCTGGCCGTGGCGCCGCGCCTGGACGCCATCCAGCAGGCCATCAAGGACTGCGCGCGCCCCGCCTACAAGGAGAAGCTGGAGAGGTTCAGGGCGGACGGCGGCACGGCAGCGTGCCGCCTCGCCCTGCACCAGGTGTGGTTTGGCAGGGGCGGGGGCGGCAGGGGGACGGCAACGCGTTTTGCAGAGGTTCAGGGCAGACGGCGGCGCGGCGGCGTGCCGCCTCGCCCTGCACCAGGTGTGCGCGATGAGCGCCACGCGTCGCGCAGAGGCAGCGCTCCTCGCAAAGCAGTGTGTCATACAAAGTGGCGGTGTGGACCAGCCAACTGGGCCGTCACCTCCACCTCGCAGCGCGCTGCGTCGCCTGGCGCGTGCTGCGCCGTCTGCCCCACCCGTCGCCGTAAACCCTAACGTCAGCCTTAATCCTGCAATTCGCGCGTGCAGCCGCTGCTGGACGCGGCGCTGAGTCAGCGCAGCGAGGTGTGCGCCTCGCTGGCGCTGGCGTGGAGCGCCTATGTTGGCTACAGCGCCACGCACGGCGGCGGCGGCCCCAACGTGCTGGTGGACCTCGCCCTGCAGGTGCGCCGAGCCCTAAACCCTCACACCATGTGCCATGTGACTGCGTTCGTGGGCGCCACGCCCCTGCGGTGCTGCGGCGGCGCTCTGACGTCCATGGGTGGGTGCGACGCCGCGGCATGGGGGCTGTGCCCTCGCATGCCCCCGCAGGCGGTGCAGCTGTGCGACGTGGGCGCCAAGGCCCTCGCCGAGGCGAGGGCTCAGGGCGCGGCGCCGGACGCCGCGCTGGGAGCCGCGCTGGCCGGCGGCGAGGTGCCGCACCTCCAGGTGAGGGCTTTGCTAGGGTTTGCAGCGGTGGGGCTGCTCGTTTCCCAGGACGTGCGCCCTCAGTGCCCTCTTTCCTTCCTGCCCATGTCTTCTCGGGTCCGCTGCCACCGCTTGCTGCCTGATCGCTGCCACCCGGCCCCGCGGAAAGCGTGCTGTGCGTGCTGCGCGCGTCAGTCGTCGAGGCCCTGAGCGAAGCCGGCCAGAAGCTGCTGTGCCTGCTGCTTGCTTACCGCAGGCGTGCGTGCTGTACGTGCTGCGCGCGTCGGTCGTCGAGGCCCTGAGCGAAGCTGGCCAGAAGCTGCTGTGCCTGCTGCTTGCTTACCGCAGGCGTGCGTGCTGTACGTGCTGCGCGCGTCGGTCGTCGAGGCCCTGAGCGAAGCCGGCCAGAAGCTGCTGCTCCAGCGGCTGGCGGCGCTGCTGCAGCGGCCGGGCTGCCCCGTGCCCACCGCCGTCGTCGCCCTCGAAGGTGCGCGCATGCCCAAGTCCTGGGCCAAACCCTTATCTGCCCTCCTCAGTGTTGTCGCGTTAAGCGCGTCGGCTGGCCGGGGCGGCGCCGGCAGCGCCCACAGCGCGTGAAGCGGTGCCGCGCAGGCTGGCAGAGCGGGGGGGGCGGAAACGATTGTTCGCGGGTGCGCCGCTGATGCGTTCAATGACGCATGTGCTCACAGGCATCTCGCTGCTGCTGGATGTGCTGGGGGAGGTGGGCGAGGAGTCCGGCGCCGCCACGGTGGAAGCCGCAATCGTCGAACAGGTGCCTGTGGCCAGCGTCCGCGTGTTTGCCGTTGCTTGCGTCCGTTTCGGCACCTCGGCAGAGCAACTGGCGCAACTCGGCAGGTCCTGCGCAGGACTTGAGGAGGATGGCGGGCGCGGGCCTCCGTGCAGAGTGGCCATGGCCATGGTCTGCAGGCCGCGTGCTGTGCGCGCTGTGCTGTGCGTGCTGCGCAGGTCGGCAGCCCCAGCACGTCCGTCCGGCAGATGGCGTCGCAGGCGGCCGCGGCGCTGGCCGCCGCGCAGCCCGCCGGCGCCGCCGTGCTGCTGCGCTCGCTGCTCGACCAGCTGCAGGTGAGGGCTTCAGGGCTCATTAGGGCTTAAGGGCTCGCGGCGGCTGCTCTAAGATGGTCACGGTGTTGCTGCCTGTGCCAGGGCCAGAACCAGGGCTTCATCGTGCCATGCATGTGGGAGAGAGCACGCCGTTCGGATGTGGTTGTGTGAATGCGCGTGCCCGCAGGCGTCCACCCGGCTGCTGGGCGGCTCAGACCCCGCCCTAGGTCAGGGCTTGCCAGCCCATGACGCGCTGGCCGACAAGCCCCAGCCGGTGCTCATGGCCACGGCGCATGGCGCAGCGCTCGCCGCCGCCAGCGTGCTCATGGTGAGGGTCTTGGTGAGGGCGGCGGAGGCGCAGCCACCAGCCTTGCTTGACCGCACCCACCTCGCTCACGATCCTTGCCATCTGTCCTCGTGCAGCTGCCGTGAGCAGCAGGGCAGGACCCAACGCCCTCTGCACACGATATGGATGGACTTGCGCAGGTGGCGGCGAGGCTGCCGCTCTCCGTGCCCAGCGCCCTCCCCCGCAAGGCGTACGCGCTGGCCGTGCAGCTCATCCTGAGCCCCTGCAGCGAGGCGCCGTCGCTGAAGTGAGCAGGGCATGGGGGCCTTAGAGCTTTAGGACTTAGGGTCACGGCGTAGCACTTATGCTGAGCCCCTGCAGCGAGGCGCCGTCGCTAAAGTGAGCGGCGCATGGGGGGCCTTAGGGCTTCAGGGCTCGCATTCGGCACTCGAGGACGTTGTGGCGCCCCCCTCAACGGCCCCTGCAGCACCAGCGCGAGCAAAAGGGCGGCGGCGCATCGCTTTTTGCTCCCCTCGTCGTCCACACCCCTCAGGCGAGCGCCAGTGCGGGTGCCCGTCGCGCGCTCCGCTTCACTCGCTGCCTCGCCGCATTTACTTGTGTGGCACTGCGCAGGGCGCTGGAGCGAGAGTGCGGGTACATCGTGCTGGGCGCGCTGTGCACGTCCTGGGGCGCCCGCACGCTCTCCCTCTCCGCCTGCGAGCCGCAGCCGCTCCCGGCGGGCCCCGGGGCGGCCAACCCTAGCTCCCCGCAGGCGGCCGCCGCGGCCCCCGGGGCGGCTGACCCTAGCTCGCCCCAGGCGGACGAGGTGACCCCCGGGGCGCCCAACCCTAGCTCGCCCCAGGCGGAGGAGGCGGCAGCTGTGCCCTCACCGCCGCAGCCGCCGGTGTCGTCGCCGCTGCCGGCGGGCGGCGGCGCGGGCGGGGTGCTGGCGCAGGTGGTGGACTGCCTGGCGCTGGCGCTGGGCGACGGGGCGAGGGCGCAGCTGGACGAGGGCATGTGAGTTAGGGCTTTGGTCAGGGCTTCGCGGGGACGCGGCAGGTTTCGCAGCGTCGGTTCGCGCGGCGTCTGCGTGAGGTAGGAGCGAGGCAGACGGGCACGCGTGAGCCCTGACTGAGGGCTCGAGGGGCATGCGTGTGCATGCGTCTGGCGCAGATATACGCACGCGGGCGGCGACGCGGAGCTGGCCATGGAGCTGTGGTGGCGCGGCGTGGCGCTGCAAGCGCTTAGGGCCTACATGACGAGCATGCTGGGCACGGGCCTGGCGGCGGACGCCGCCGACGCGCAGGTAAGCTTTCGGTTAAACGTTTTGGGTTTGGCGGGTGAGGAACTGCCAGTGAGGCGATGAGGATCCTGCAACGCTGAACCCTAACGCGTGGCCATGCGCTGCTCGCAGGTGCAGCGCATCGCGGACCTCCTGGCGCCGGTGCTGGCCACGGTTGACACGCAGGTCTGCATGCAGGACCCCTACAAGGCCCAGGGCGGGCCCGCCGGTAAGCCCTAAACCCTCGCCGCTGCACCAAGCCGTCGTCGCCTGGCGCCTGCTCAACGGCCACAAAACCCTCTCACGCATACGTCACGCAGGGCTGCTGGCAGCGTGCTCCGCCACCTTCCAGCTGCGGCTGCTGGCGTGCGTGGAGCTGCTGGACTTCAACCGACTCTCAACCGCCAGCCAGGCCATCCTGCTCAAGATGTGCAGCAAGCCCGTCAGGGCCGCCGGCATGGCTGCCGCCGGCGTTGGCGTCAGCAGCCCTGCCGCGGCGCTGGGCGGCGGCGGCGTGCAGAGCGTTTCGTCCATCAGCTTCCAGCCAGGTGCGTGCATGCCTTAGGGCTTGGAGCTAGGGTCTGGCACGAGGCGGCTCGCCACGTCTCCATCGGCGCCCAGAGGCTCTGCACTGTTCCATGCTTAGACACACTGCACCAGCGCTGCCAGCTGTCAACCCAACAGTCCAGAGCCCGAACTGCCATGGCCGAACCGAATTCGGCAACCTGGTGACAGTGAACGGTTCAACCTTGGCACGCCCATGACGCTCGCAGCGGTGAGCGCCGCGCTGCACCGCGCCGCGCTGCGCTACTGCCTGGCCCGGGAGGACGCCGCGCTGGGGCCCTGGCCGCAGGGCCGCTTCACCGCCGAGGACGAGCTGCACGACTTCTCCGGTGAGGGCTTACTCCACGGGCGTTAGGGTTTTTGAGCCGGCCGTTTGACGCCGCCGGGACGCAGCCACCAAGGGTGCCCTGTGTAATCGCGTGCGGACGCCCAAGCCCTAACCACCAAGCCCTGATTGGCATGCAGGTGAGCCGGGGGCGCCGCACAAGCAGCCCTGGGAGGCGCCGCTGCTGCTCACGCTCTTCCGCCATGCGGACCCTGCATCGTCGCTCGGCGCGTCGGCCGCCGCCTCCGGCGGCCTCACCGCCGCCGCCGCCGCGGCGGGCCCGGTGGCGCCGCCGCCGCTGCGCGGCGGCGCGGCGGGCGGCGGCGCTGGGGGCGCGGGCGGCGGCGCTGCGGCGGCGGCTCTGCGGCGGGCCGTGGTTTCGGTGGACCGGGAGCGGGGCGCGCTGTACCCTCAGCCCATCGGCCTGGTAGGACCTCATGAGGGCTTAGCGCCTCTTCCGCAGCCGGACGGAAAGGGTGCACTGATGGGAGCAAGTGGGGTTGCGGTGCTGTGCGTGCTGCGCGGCGGCCGCAGGCGTCGGCGCTGGTGGCGGCGCAAGCGGCGGTGCTGGGGCGCATGCTGGCGCAGGCCCCGGCCCCGGTGCAGCTGCAGATCCTGGAGGTGAGGAGGGGGCGGCCACTGCCACGCGTTTCTCTTTCGTCGTGGCGGCTTTGATGCCTCTGCAGCAGAGCTCTCAGTGTCACGGTGCTGCAACGGGGCCCACTGCCCTGGCCGTCTTTGGGCTTTCCCTCTGATGGCTTGTACACCGTCTGCGAGCGTGCTTACTCGTGGCCTGTACCCCTTTGCAATCATCCCTCTCTCTCCCTGGTGACGACGCTGCCACGGTGGCGCTCTCTCGCGTGGTGTGCTGTGACGTGGCACAGGACCTGACGAGCGCTGCGTCGGCGGGCAAGCGGCAGCGCCTGGCGCAGGACCGGGAGGGCGGCGCGCTGCGGCGCCACGCCGCCGCCACGCTGGTGGCGGTGGTGGCCGTGTGCGGGCTGGCGCCGCTGACGCGCCGCGGGGCCGGCGGCGGCGCGCACGCGGCGGACGACAAGGTGCGTTTAGGGTTAGGTTAGGGTTTAGGGTGGGCGGTCGCGGTGGAGGAGACAGCTCCAGGGGCGAGTGTGGGACGCCAAGGGCGAGTCAGAGGGAGCGAACTTACATGCAATTGCGCGGAGCTGTGGGTGGCTGATGTAGAGGAGACGTGCAGAGCCCATGGGCTGTGCTCGCTCTGTCTTGCGCCTCACGCGTCCGTGTCGCTTTTGCAATCTTGCTGCTACTCCTGCAGCCGGCGGACATGGTGTTCCTGCTCGTTCCCTGTTGCCCTGCCGAACCCTAGCCAAACCCTGACCATTTGAACGACTTGTGCTGCAGCTGGCGGACAAGGTGCTGCTGCTGGCCAACGCGCTCATGGACGGCGGCGGCGCCGCCGAGGCGGGCGTTGCGCGGGCGGGCGCGCAGCTGCTGGCGGCCAGCGCCTGCCTAGGCAGCGACACGTGGGCCGTCAAGGTGAGGGGCCCGACAGACCTCCACGACTGCAGGGCGCGGCTGCAACCGGCCTCTCTGCGCCGGTGTCCCATGCTGTCCCATGCCATGCTCGCTCGCGTCCGTCTTGCATTCGCCTTGCACTGTTGTAGTACTGGCGAGATGGGGCGAGATTGGGAGCACCTTGCTGACCCGTTGCTGTGGCTCCTCTGAAAGAACGAAAGGACGGGAACGCCGGTAGGCGTGGTTGAGGGTTGAGGAAGGCTGGGTCGTGCACCTCCCGACTAGGCACTTCCTCGCCAAGCAGGCTGTGCCCGTCCAGTCACCATTGTGGCTCCTCTGATCGCGCGTTCGCAGGTGGCCCAGGCCATCGTGGACGAGGTGGGGCGCACCACCGGCCTGCACTCACCCCTGCTGTTGCTTTTTGCACTGCGATGACGTTCGCAGGTGGCCCAGGCCATCGTGGACGAGGTGGGGCGCACCACCGGCCTGCACTCACCCCTGCTGTTGCTTTTTGCACTGCGATGACGTTCGCAGGTGGCCCAGGCCATCGTGGACGAGGTGGGGCGCAGCGTGGCGGAGGAGCGCGACGCCGAGCGGCGCGCCGCGCTGTGCCTGGCGCTGGGCTGCATCCACCGCGCCAAGGGAGGCCTCACGCTGCAGGTGCGTGCCAACTGTTGCGGTTGCCACCTAGAGAAGCGTCTAGACGAACAGAGTCTAGACGAACAGCCTCAAAGCAGGGCAGTCGACACGACCCGACGGCGCCCTGCCCATGACGTCGCCCGCGATCGCCGCGCCCTCTCAGAGTCAGGCAGTCCCGCCGAACCTCCGCGACGCGTGCTAGACCTGCGCGCCACACGCGCGAGCTCTGTCGCGGCACGCGCAACCCTAACCTCAACCCTAACGCTCATGCGTGCAGGCGGTGGTTCCGGCGTCGGTGGGCGCGCTGCTGACGGCGGTCAAGCGGCCGGTGGGCGGCTCGGCGCTGTGGGCGCTGCACGCGCTGGCGCTGTGCGCCGGCAGCGCGGGCGCCGGCTACGTGCCGCACGTCCGCGCCACGCTGCAGCTCTGCCAGGACCTCATGGTGAGGTGTAGTGCATTGCCTGTAGCCCTTGGCTTGAGGTCGCTCGCTGTGTGCTGCGCCTCTGGTGCAGCTCTGCCAGGACCTCACAGTGAGGTGTCCCCTGAGGTGCGATCAAAGGATCCTTCCCTTCGGGTTCCTCGCCATGTGCCCCACTAGCGCTGCAGTGCTGTGCCTGGACCTCACGGTGAATGGCCGCTTCCCTCGCCGCTTCCCTCCTTCACCTCCTCTGCGCTCCGCCGCTCAGCTGCCACAGCGTTTTGCCCGGGCCGCTCATCCTCGGTGACCTGCATGCCCTAGCCGTGCCCATGCACTCCCTAACCTCAAGCCCTAACTGGCCTCTCCATGCGCGCAGGTCAGCGGGTACGCCGCGCCCGGCCTGCGCCCCACGTGCGCTTGGCTCGCCAACTGCATGGTCGGGGTTTTGGGCCCTGAGTTCACCCTAGGCAGCGCCTACTACGGCGTGGCCAAGGCGCTGACCAGCGACCTCGTCAACGCCGGCGTGCTGGCAGTGGACGACCCGCACGCGCTGGGCGCGCTGTGCTCCGGCGCCGGCGGGGCGGGGGGCGGCGTGGCGGCGCTGGCGGGCGGCGCGGCGACGGCGGGGCCAGCTGAGCTGCTGGTGAGGGCGCGCGTCGTTTGCGGGGCCGCGGGCGTGTCCAGGGGCGTCAACGCGGTTGCAGGAGTGTGGGGGGCCGGCGAGCTGCTGGTGAGGGCGCGCGTCGTTTGCGGGGCCGCGGGCGTCAGCAGGGCGGTTCGCGGCAGACACCAAAATCCGGGCCGCTGCCGCACCTGGGGGAGAACAGCAGGCGACCGGCTACGGCTGCAACGGCGGCGGCACGCTGGTGCAGGGAGCAGCAGGCGTCAGGCCGCGGGCGTCAGCAGGGCGGTTCGCGGCCAGACACCAAAATCCGGGCCGCTGCCGCACCTGGGGGAGAACAGCAGGCGACCGG
>VFQP010004342.1_pt1 | contig 13296 bp, 14 predicted proteins | sample 3512351 | NCBI WGS metagenome assembly VFQP01 (sample SAMN10412372, study PRJNA504923) | tailings metagenome | isolation source: Relicate 1 Philex TSF1 revegetated site | place: Philippines: Tuba, Benguet | collected 2017-08-29 | reverse complement strand
GCCAACGCCAGCAGCGCGCTCAGCGCCGCCAGGCGTAAGCAGGGCGCCATGCCGCGCGTGCACTTCCAGCCCAGCAACGATGGCTCAGGAGGCGACTCGGACGACTTGGAGCGGGGGCCTCCTGGTGGGCCTGACGATGGCGCGCAGCCTCCCGCCGCGTTCCAGTGGCCCCCATTCTCGGTGTGGAGGCGGCTGTTCTTCTTCGACTGCGACAAGCTGGTCTACACGGGGTACAAGCGGCGCCTGGAGCCCCAGGTGCGCTCGCTTTCGACGCGTGTGTGTGGACGGCCACAAAGTCCGAAGCGGCCCGGCGCAGTCGTGGCGCCGCGCCAGCGGGCGTGCTGCTCCGCTGCAGCACGATCACGCGCGGGGCTCCTCGCGAGGCCGCTGGCGCAGCGCTCTGGAAATGGCAGGTAGCGGCGCGGTCATCCAAGCGAGCGGCAACGAGCGCAGAGAGCCACAGGAGTAGAGAGGCCTCTGGTTCGATGCGGAAGGGATCCGTCCGTGCAGAGGGCACGCTGCGCAGCTCAGCTGTGGGGGCGCACTGGGGGCCACGCCAGGGGCTCCCGCCGAGCAGCTGGCGGCTCAGCCGTCTCACCAACGCGGCCGCGCGCCGCCGCCCTTTCCCCCACCATCACAGGACTGCTGGAAGGAGCACTCGGTCAACACCAAGCGCCTCATCAAGATCTTCACGCCGGCGATGCAGGTGCAGAAGCTGAGGCAGGAGCAGGAGCTCATCCTGCTTCGCGACGCCCTTGAGAACCTCCCGCCGCCGCCGTCCACCTCCCCAGCCGCCGCCGCGCTCCCAGCCGGCGCGGCGCAGCCCGCAGAGCACGCAGCCGCCGCCGGCAACGGCGCGCACGCCGCGACGCCCGCCGTCAGCAGCGCCAACGGCGCCAGCAGCGCGGTGCTCACCCACGGCACCAGCTCACCCGACGCCACGTCCTCTAGCCAGTCAGACACGGGCTCGCCCACCAAGATCGCCGTGGCCACCAAGCCGCAGACGCAGCAGCCGGCGGCCGCGGGGCTGCCGCAGACGCCGCACGGCAGCCCGCAGACGCCTGGCGGCGGCGGCGCGGGCGCCGGCCCGGGCGGCGCTGCAGCCGCGGGGCCGCCGGGGGGCGGGAAGAAGGGCAAGAAGGACAAGGGGCCGCCGCTGCCGCCGCTGGAGAAGAAGCGGGCGGGCCTGCAGGTACGCGCGTGCGAGCGAGGGGCACTGCTATTGGGCACGCAGTGGCCGGCGTGTTGACGCGCCGGGCTCGGCGCACCTGGGAGGCGTCAGCACCTCCGACTTGCGGCAGGCTGGCGACACAGACGTGTGTCGCGGGTGCTTGCGATGGACAGCTGAAGCCGAGCTTCAAAGGTCAAGAGGGGGCATCACGTGATGCACGGTGTGCCACTCACTGCACACTGGCGTGCGCAGGCCGAGGTGGACAACCTGACCAAGCGCATCGACCTCAAGCGGGTGGTGCTGGCGGGCAACATGAAGGCGCTGCTGGGCACGGCCGTGCTCTACGTGGTGGCGCAGGTGCGCGCGCAGTGTGCACTGGATCGGGCTGAGGATGCAGGTGCCATGGTAGTGGCGCAGGCGTGCATGCGTTTCGGGGTCTGCAGCGTTCAGGGGCAGGCAGGCCGCGGCGTAGGATGTTGTGGTGGCGCAGGTGCGTGCTCAGTGTGGGGCCGGAGGTGTGGGCGGGGAATGCGGGCGGCGCAGGTGTGTGTTCAGTGCGTCTGGGGATTGGGTTCGGGTAGGGCGGACGATGCAGGAGACGCGGTGGCAGCAGGTGTACGTGCTGGGTGGGTGGGAAGGGAGCAAGGGCAGGCGGCCACCGTGCGGTCGCCAGCGGTGCAGCGTGAGGATGGCCTGCTGTGCGCTGCGGCCGCGCCCGCTGACGCCTTGCTGTGTGAGCGCTTGTTGCAGGCTTGCTCGCTGGCGGGGCCGCTGCTACTGCAGCGCATCGTGGCGGGACTGCAGTGCACGCCCAACGCCGCCACGGGCAAGACGTGCGAGCCCAAGTCCCAACTCTACTAGTGAGTGTGTCTGTGTGTGTGTGTGTGTGAGTGTGAGGGACGGGCGCAGCCTCCCTGGTGCTCGCTGCAGGCTGCATCAGCCCTGCTCTCATCAGCTCTGCTAGTAGTGAGGCAGGCGACGGCGCAGCTCGCCCAGCCCTTTCACCAGCGCTGTGCAAGCCGCCTACAGCGGCGCTGCCAGTGGCAGCGGACGGCGGACGGAGCCTGCGGCCTGCGCAGCCCGAGAAGCGCGCGCACGCTTCGCCCGTGTCCTGACGTTTGTGCGCGACGCGTGGCGCCGTGCCCGTGCCTGTGCGCGCAGCTACTGCATCGGTCTGTTTGCCGCGCCCTTCATCCAGTCGGTGTGCGAGAACCACCAGACGTACGTGCTCTACCTGGCGGGCACGCGCATGCGCAACGTGCTCATGGCGGCAATCTACCGCAAGTGCCTGCACCTCAGCAACTCGTCGCTGCAGGTGCGGGAAGGGTTTGGGGCGGCGGCGGCGGGAGGGCGCGTGTCGCAGCTGTTGGGCTGGCGCACAGATGGGGGGTTACGATGGGAAGCCGACCTGTAGGCTGGGGCCCGGGGGTTCGGGCGGAGGCGAGGGCAGGACGATTGGTGGGGATTGATGGGCTGGGACGGGAAGCATCCACGGCACCGCGGCGAGTGTTTGCTGCTCCGCGAGCGCCCTCACCGTGTGCTGCGTGTTCACTTTGGGCCGAGCGCGTTCGTGCGTGTACGGTGCGCAGGAGGAGAGCACGGGGCGCGTGGTGACGCTCATGAGCAACGACGCTCAGAAGCTCCAGGACGCCATGATGGCCATCCACGCGCTGTGGGGCTCGCCGCTCTACATTGTGGCGGTGCTGGTGCTGCTCTGGCAGCAGGTGCGCAGCAAGGGTTGGGGGGGCTGGGAGGTGGCTTTTGAGAGGGCGCAGGAGGGAGGGGAGGGTGATGCTCTTGCAGCAGGTGTTGTGGGAGGGCGTTCGGAGGGAGCAGAAGAGGAGGGCACCGGGCGCTACGCTGCGCTCGGTCCCGTCGGCTTTGGGCTGGACGCGTCCGAACGCCCCGGCGTGGCCGTGCGCAAGCGTCGCGCGAGCGCCGAGGCGGCCTGGTGGGCCAACTCGTTGCCGCAGGTGGGCTGGGCGACGCTGGTGGGCCTGGCCGTGATGCTGCTGCTGGCGCCGCTGACGGGCACGCTGGCGGCCAAGCTGGGCCGGCTACGCCGCGACATCCTGCAGTGGACCGACAAGCGCGTGGGCTACATGAACGAGGTCATCTCGGGCATCCTCATGATCAAGGTGCGCTCCCGGTCTCGCTGCACGAACCGCGCGCTTCGTGCCGGGCGCCTGGGCGGGGGCAAAGAGGCCGAGCGTGTGTGTGGGCAGCGTGTGTGTTTGGACGTGGAGAGAGCTCCTCTGCGTCTAGTCCGCTGCTGCCTCGTCGCGCCTCCATTGCGCACCGCGCGGTGTGCGTGGCCGCGAGGCGTGAAGCGGGCGTCGAGCGTTGCGCGCGCGCTCCTGTGCCTGCCTTTGCGCCTTTGCGCAGTTCTACGCGTGGGAGGCGCCCTTCACGGCCAAGGTGCAGGGCGCACGGCACCAGGAGGCGCGCATCCTGCGCAAGACGGCGGCCTGGCAGGGCGTCTTTGGCATGCTGCTCTTCAGCGGGCCCGTGCTGGTGGCCATCTGCTGCTTCGGCGCCTGGACCATCGCCGGCAACAGGCTCACGCCCGCCGAGGCGTGAGTGCCAGCGCTGGGGAGCGATCGCGGGGCTTGCTCCCCGCCCCACGCGCGCGCCGGGCATGCTTCGCGTCGCCGCTGTTGGGGCGGCGGGTGGGCGGCGTGGCAGCGTACAACGTGCGGCTGATCCCGACGTGTGAACCAATGCAATTGCATGATTGTATGCCACTGCTGCCTTGACAGGTACGCGGCGCTGGCTCTGTTTGCGCTGCTGCGCTTCCCCATGTCCTTCCTGCCCATGCTCATCACCATGGTGGTCAACGCGCTGGTGGCGCTCAAGCGCATCGGCGGCTTCCTGAACAAGTCAGAGAGCGAGCTGGGCAAGGTGCGGCGTGGGAGGGTGTGGGAGGGGCCCGCAGGAGAGCCTTCAGGGCGCACACTGCAGTGCGCCCTGAAGGGGTCAGGGATGGAGCAGGGGCAACGACTGCTTTGGCGCAGGAGAGACTCGCTTGCAGCCAGCCAGAGATGCCTGCGTCTCCCTTCCTGCTGACCCCGCCGCCGGCCAAGCCCTAAGCCCTGCGCCTCCATGCGCGATTGCCTTTTCAGGAGGTGCTGGACGACCAGTGGCCCGCCGGTGAGGTGCTCATCCAAGCCGGCGAGTTCGTGTGGGACAAGGCGCAGGCGGCGCCCACCCTGGCGGACATTGACCTGGTGGCCAAGCCCGGCAAGCTCACCATGGTGAGGGCCTTGGCTAGGGCTTGATGGCTCCGTCTCGCCGGCTCGTGCGCGCGCTGCGGCGGCAGCTCACGCCAGTTCCAGAGCGCCGAGCGGTCCCTTCCCTTCCCTTCGCACCTCACGTCCTTTACTTCGCTTCCTTTCCTTTCCTTTGCCTTTCCTTCTCGCAGATTGTGGGCGGCGTGGGCAGCGGCAAGTCGAGCGTGCTGGGCGCGCTGGTGGGCCACATGACCAAGCGCGCCGGCCGGTGCAAGGTGGGCGGCCGCGTGGCCTACGTGGCGCAGACGGCCTGGATCATGAACGACACGCTGCAGGAGAACGTGCTGCTGGGCGCCGACCCCATGGACCCAGACCGCTACTCTGTCGCCCTCAAGGTGAGATCAATTCAGTTCCTGATCTCGCCTCTTATTGAATGCATCTTGCGTGGGCTGCCTGCCGCACCCACGCCCAGGCGCAATCAGCGCAACGGCGGCCCGCCACCGCGGAGCCGTTCAGACGCGCGTGCTGTGCGTGCTGCGCGTGCTGTGAGGGCAGGTGAGCCAGCTGGGCCCGGACCTGGACATCCTGCCCAACGGCGACATGACGGAGATTGGCGACCGAGGCGTCACGCTGTCGGGCGGCCAGAAGCAGCGCGTCAGGTGCGCGCAAAGTTTGAGCTGGACGTAGTGGCGCTTGTAGCGCCGTAGGGCTGTCTTGGGCGGGGCCAGAAGCAGCGCGTCAGGTGTGTGCGCCTGGCCCCGTCCTGGGGCCTCTGCCACGGCGCTGCATTGTTCACTAGCGAGGAAAGACCGACGCCTCCTCACCCCACCGCGACGCCCTCGCCGCTTGACACCTTCCGCGAGCCGTGAGCCCTGAAGCTTAAGCCCTCGGCCCACACCCTCGCCCATGCGCGCAGCATCGCGCGCGCCGTGTACTACGACGCTGACGTGTACCTGCTGGATGACCCGCTCAGCGCGGTGGACTCGCACGTGGGCCGCTCGCTGTTTGAGGAGTGCATCCGCGGCCCGCTCAAGAGCAAGACGGTCGTGCTCGTCACCAACGCGTTGCAGGTGAGAGGGCTGTGCGTTAGGGCTTCAGGAGGCTGGGGAGGGCGGGGGGTTAGGGGGCGGTCGTGCTCGTCAGCAACACGCTGCTAGGTGGGGGCTTTGCGTCAGGGCTTCAGGGCTGCGAGGCTGTGGGACAAGGCGGTCGCGCTCGTCACCTGACCGCCTCGCGAGGGCCGCCTCACGGCCACAGCAGGCTCTGCTCCCCGCCTGCCCGCCTCCACCTGGGCCCTGCGTGGCTGTGTTGCGTCGCTGCTACGCGCAGTACCTGCCATACGCCGACCACGTGGTGTGGATGGAGGACGGGCGCATCCGGGCGCAGGGGCCCTACGCCGAGCTGGTGGCGCACGGTGAGCGCTTTTCCTCCAACCCTAGCGCCAACCCTCGATACCGCCGTCTCAGCCTCGAAGAAGCAGCACCTGGGCCCTGCCGTGCGCAGTATGAAGAAGCTGTGCCTCCACGCCGATCTCCCCGCTCTGCCGTCGCCAGCGCCCCGTTACTGCACCAGTGCTGTCGTTCCTGTCGTTCCTGTCTGGGCATGGCTTGCCATGTAAGCCCCCTACGGAGTAGCGAGACGACACACCTGCAGGTGGGCCTCGCGATCGTCGCCGGCGGCCACCGCCTCCTCCAGCAGGGCAATCTGCGGTCACGCGTGTGGTGGCGCGCCGCGCTTGCTCCAAACCTTGCAGCCGGCTGGTGCGGAGCGGCGGCGAACCCCCCCAGTGCACGCTGTCCTCGAGCGCGCTTCCTGTCCTTTCCTCGCCCCCCGCCGCCGCGCGCCCGCGTACCTGCTGCACGGCGCCCTGCACCGCCACGCTCGCCTCGACGGCCCGCTGCTCCGCCTGCACAGCGCAGGCCCAAGCACAGACAGGGCACACGCACCCAGCAGAAGTCACACACCCGTGCCCAACGCAGACGCGGAACAACGTCGCGGGCACGCCCCCGCCCCTTGATTCCTGCTCGCTCAACAACGTCCAAGCGCCCACACACACCCCCCACACACGTGCGGACCTGCGTGGCGCGCGACATCCACAGCGTCACCTCCTGCAGCAGCTGCGCCTCGCCCTCGCTCTGAGGCGGGCCCGACCGCGCCGCAGAAAGCTTGGACAGCGACCCGCCCACACCCATGCCCACGCCCGCGCTCCACCCGCTGCCCGCAGGGCCCAGGCTGCCGCTGCCGCCCACCCCGGCACCGCCGCCAACGGACCGGCGCCGGAGCGCCGTCCCGCCCTCGCCGCCCGCCGCCGCCGCGTCGCCCGCCGCCGCGGCGGCGGCGGCGTCCGCTCCGCCGTCGCCGTCGACGCCGCCCCCAGCGCCCGCGGGCGTTGCCGCCGCGGCGCCGCCCGCACGCGCCGCGCCGCCGCCCCGCGCGCCCGCCGCGCCGGTGCCGCTGCCGCTGCTCACGCTCCCGCCCGGCGCACCCCCTCCTCCTCCTCCTCCTCCGCCGCCGCCGCAGCCGCCGCCGCTCACGCGCAGCGGCACGTCCGCGCTGCCGCGCCGCGAGGCGTCGGCGCCGCGGAACGGCAACCTCCCCTTCGCTAGCTCCGCCCACGGGAACCCGCCAGCAGCGCCGCCGCCGCCGCCGCCGCCAGCGCCGCCGCTACCCATCGCCACGCTGCTCAGCCTGCTCCCCAGCACGCTGCCTGCAGAGCCCTCCACCTGCAGCGCCGCCGCCGCCGCCGCCGACCCCGGCCCGTTGCCCTGGTGATGCAGGTTCTGCTGCGACGCCGACATCGCCAGCAAGCCTTGGAGGCTCCCGACGCTCCCGCCGCTGCCCGCCACGGCCAGCGCCGCGCCCACCCGCGGGCTGCCGCCCACGCTGCCGCCGGCGCCGGCGCCGCCGCCCACACCGCTCAGCGCGGCCAGCCGCGCGTGCACCGGGTGCGGCGCCGCCGCCGCCGCCGCCGGCTCCGCCGCGCCCGACGCCGACGCCCGGCCCTGCTCCGGCCCGCCGGTGCTGCCTGTCGCCACGAGGTTGTGCCCCAGCGTGATCGCCGCCGTCGTCGACTCGAGGTGGTTGGCGCCGCCGCCGTGGTGCGGCGCCGGCGGCACGTCGGCGGTGGAGAGCAGCGACTGCGCTTCCACGTCCGCCTCCATCTGATCAGACACGCCGCCGGACGTGCCCTTGGCCAGGCGGTGGCCGGCGTGGCCCAGGGCGGCGTTGGCGGGCGGCGCGGCGGCGGTGTGGTTGGGGAAGAGCTTGACCGACAGCCAGCCGGCGTGCGAGAGCGAGGACTCGTTGGCGCCGTTGTGCGTGCCACCGCGGCCGTCGCGCGCGCCGCCGGGGCCGTTGGGCGTGTCGTCGTCGCCGCCCAGCTCCTCCCGCCAGGCCTGCGCCGCAGGCGAACGCAGTGGGAGGGAGGGTCAAGGCGACCGGCAATCTGAGCTGGCTTGCGCAAACACTGTAGAGGGCGGCAGGAGGGCGGGGGCGCAGGAGGAGGGAGGGCAGGAGGAGGCACTGCGGGGTGAAGAGGGAGGGCGGCAGGCAGGAGGGCGGGAAAGGGATGAGGCGCACCTGCCAGGCGTCGCTGCCGTCGATGTCGTCGCTGGCCTCTGCCGTGGGCCAGGCGCCGCCAGCGCTCGACCTCTCGGCGCTCAGCGTGGCCCGCCGGCCACTGCGCGACGGCGCCGCCTGCCCCAGCGGCGGCGGCGGCGGGGACGGGCTCAGCGGCCACTCAGGGGACGGCGACAGCGCCGCCGCCCGCTCACCCAAGCGTGCCGCCTCCTCTGGGGAAGCCGCGGCGCTCCCAAGCGGCTCGGGGCGGCTCGGCGTGGGCGTGCGCCGGCCGCTGCTGCTGCGCGCCGCCGCCGCCGGCGCCGGCTGCGGCGCGCCGTCAGGCGGCAGGCCGGGCGCCGTCTCGGGCGGGGGACGCTGCTGGCCGAGGGGCTGCGCTGTGTGGCCGATGGTGCCATCGGCACCGGAGCTGGGCGACGCCGCACCAGGCACTATCGCATGCTGGGCGCTGCCAGCGTCCGGCCTGACGGCTTGTGCAGGGTCGAGTAGTGGGCCTGCATCCGGCGCGTGGCCCGGCGGGTGGCGGTGTGCTTCGTCGCTCGACGGCGCGAGCTGCAGCTGCGGCGCGGTGGCGGCGGGCTGGCCGCGCGGCGAGGCGCCGCCGGAGCGCCGCGGAGCAACCGTCGGTGCGGCGGCGCTGGCGCCCCGCTGCAGCGGCGCCGCTGCTGTTGTAGCCGCGGTGGGGGCGCTGCCGGTTGGCGGCGCCACGCAGGGCAGCCAGGGGTTGGCGCCGGGCGCCGCGCCGCCGCCGGGCAGCAGCCGCCGCATCGCCGACGTGGACAGCTGCTCAAACGCCACGGCGGGCGTGGACAGGCGCCGCTGCTTGTGCCCCCCCGGCCACGCGCGCTCCGCCGCTCGCAAACGCTCGACCCTTGCGTCCGCCGGGTGCAGCATGCGCAGCACGCCGCCGGCCCCCAGCCCCTCCCCAGCGGCGCCGTCCTTGCTGCCATCCCAACGGCCGCCGCTGTGCCGCTGCGTGAGGCTGGACATGGACACCAGCTTGATGTGCGGCTCGGCGGCGCCGCCGTCGCCGTCCGCCTGCGCGCGCCGGCCCCGCTCGGCGGGCCCCTCGGCCTCCTCGTCCTGGCCCCGCCGGCGCCGCCGCCCGGCCGCCGCCGCCGCGCCGTCATCGCCGTCGTCGTCGTCGCCGTCCTGCCCGCCGCTAGCGACCGCGTCGTCGTACAGGACGTTGTTGAAGGAGCGCTGCTCGGACAGCAGCGGCATGGCGGCGTGCCTGGCGGCGGCGGCGGGGCGCGCGGCGGCGGCGGCGGCGGAGGAGCAGGGCGTCACGGCCATGGTGCTGGTGATGCCTGGCGGCATGAGCCAGCAAAACTCCCACGTGCCGGCGCCCGCCTGCTGGTGCGCCGCTGCGGCGGCGCCGGCGGCCGAGCCGCTGCAGCTGGGGCTGGGGCTACGCAGCGCGCTGGGTGGTGTGTGGCTGCCGCCGCTGCTGCTGGCGCGGGGCCCCGCGCGGGAGGCGGCGGCGGCGCGGCGGCGCAGCCGGGCGGCGGGTGACGCGTGCGGCGGCGTGGCGGAGCCCGCCTCGCCCTGGGGCTGCTGCTGCGGAGGAGGAGGAGGGGGCGTGCACGAGGTGGACGCCGAGGGCGGGCCGCCGGCCCAGGCCCAGGAGGAGATGCTGGCGGAGGGCGGCGTGCTGTCGGGCCCCGCCGAGCGCGCCGCCGCGTGCGGCGGCGGCAGCGCCGAGGAAGCCTCGGGGGACAGCGTGGCGGCTGCTGCTGCTGCGGCGGCGGCGGCCTCGGCGTGCGAGAGGCCGGGGGGCACGGGCAGCGCCACCAGCGGCGGGGCGCCGCGGCTCATGTGCAGCACGGCGCGCACGACGGCCTGCGCCAGCGGCATGATGGTCTCGGCGGGAGGCAGCGCGTGCAGTTCGACTTGTGCCTGGTTTAGGGCGGGGCCGTCGGCCTGCTGCTTCGGCGCGGGGCCCTCCTGTCCTTGTGCTGGTCCTTCTTCTTCCGCTGCTGCTTCCTTGGCCATGGCGGAGTAGAGCTGGTGCAGTTGCAGGAGGCTCCGGACCAGCGTGACGAGCGCCGCCTGCATCTGCTGCGCCTCGGGCAGCGCGGCACCGGCACCGGCGTCGAGGGCGCCCGGGAGGGGCGCGCCGGCGGCGCCCACGCTGCACTGCATCATGCTGCGGATGTGCTGGCGCAGGTCTGGGTCGTCCAGGAGGGCCTGCTCGGTGTGGGAGGGCGCCGCCCGAGGGGAGGCTGCAGCGGCTGCATCGGCGGCGCTGCCAGCGGCTGCAGCGGACGTGCTGCTAGAGGGCGTGGCGTGCTCTGCTGGTGGTGCGATGCCGTCGGCCGGCGCGGCGCGCTTTTGCGTGCCACGTCGCCGGTGGCCCCAGGCGAGCACATTGGCCAAGGCTTGCTGCGTGCCCAGCAGACCCTTCCTGGCTGCGCCAGGTCGTCGCTGCTGCTGCTGCTGCCGCTGCTGCTGGGCGGCCGGCCGCGCAGGCCGGCGCACGCCAGACGGGGCCAGCCGCTGCGCCAGGCCGGCCAGCAGCCATGCCAACGTGAACGCCTGCACACCAAAGCGCACGCAAAGCAAGCACGCTCGTTGAAGCGTCTTTGGGGACGCTTTGACCTCCTTCTGCCTGCCGTGCACACTCACGGCGAACAGCTGGGCGATCATCTTGGTTGCGCGCGCATCGCTGCAGCGGAGATTGCGCGCTCGGACGCGCTTGCCGAGCTTGCACACGCCACATGCAAACACTCTGGTGGCCCAGCACGACGACGGAGTCCGCACGCTAAGGAGAGCGCGCGGCGTGTGCTATTTATCGAGGGGCTTAGGCTTGCGGACACTGCTCACTGAGCGCAGCTGCGCAGAGTGGGGTCGCAGACTCTGGGGCGCCAGGGCGACTCGCCGAGCGGCGGTGCATGCTCGTGAGGCTGCTGCGCAGCCCCGTGATCACGATGATGGCCACCGGCATCCCTAGCAGCGGAGTCACAGGGGTGAGGAGGCCTGCGCGAGCCGCCGGGCGCTCGCCAATCGCGAGGAGAACGTGCATTCCCGCCAGCGCTGCACAGCGCACCCATGGGCCGCGATCTGGTTCGCGTCGCCGCGCGTGCAGGGACGTGCGTGGCGCGCCTCCATTGGCAGCGGCAGGTGCTCGCCAGGACCGCTCGTCGTGCGCCGGCCCCTTCAGTGCACAGCGCAGCTGCTGCAGGGCGGCGGCGAGCAGGGCGCAAGCGAGGGACAGCAGCAGCAGCAGCTGCAGCAGCAGTGGCACGGCGGCGTGCTTCGCCTCCCGCCGCAGCTGCGCTTCCTGCACCTCGGCAACAAGCCGATCGCGCCGCGCGACGTGAGCGCGCAAGCCGCCGCAGGCGGGCCGCCGGGCAGCGGAGGAGGCGCGGCAGGTGGCGGTGGAGGCGGTGGTGGCGGCGACGAGGGCGGCTCGGGCAAGGGCGATGACGGCAAGGAGGAGCCGGACACGATCCTCAGCCTCAAGGAGGTGGGCGGCCCGCCTCTCGGCGAGCACTGAAGAGCCGAGGAGCAAGGCAAGCAGGGACAGCACCGGTGGCTCTTGCGTGCGCAGGTGGAGGCTCTGGCCAAGGAGAAGGGCGTCAGCCTGCCCGCCGACATGCTGCAGACCGCCAGCAAGTTCGGCCTGCGCGCCAGCGTGCTCAACACCTTTTTCGCCGCCTTGAAGGTGATTCAACTGGGCCCACACTTGGGCAAGTGTGTGTGAGCCTCTGCCCTGCTGCTCCGCGTCAGCATGGTAATGGGCGTGCTCCGCTTGCTGATTGGCTTGCAGGCGGGCGGTTTGGCCGGATTGCTCGTGCGGACTGTACCATACTTTAGGGACCGCATCCTGGCGGACAACCTGTTCCTGTTCAAGATCGGCGCCGAGGTGCTCATCGACTCGGGTGCGCTTGCAAGTTTGTCTGCGACGGCGTGTTGGAGAAAGGGGGCGGGGAAGGCAAGAGACAGGCAGACGCCTCAGGGGCAACGTGAGTGCTCGTGGCGCGCAGGGTGCGCCACGGTGGCCGAGGTGCGCAAGCGCGGCGACGACTTCTGGGCCGAGTTTGAGTTCTACCTCTCGGACCTGGTGGTGGGCCTGGTGAGCACGACGTCATGTTGGGGAGTGGTGGGAGGCGTTCAATGCACGCGGCCTGCGTAACGGAGCCCGCTCCCCGCTCCGGTGTGCACGGCCAGGTGCTGGACGTGGCGCTGGTGTCGCTCATGGCGCCGGCGGCTGTGCTGGGCGGCGTGAGCAAGGCGGCCATGGCCACCACCTGGCTCAGCCGGACGCTGTCCTCCATCCCCAGCGCCTTTTTCGAGGCCAGCGTGCCGGTGAGGGAGCGCTGAGCTGGCGCTGGGTGATGCTCGCAGCGCAATCGCAAAGCTCCCCGGCTCCACAGGTGCTGCCAAGGCAGCACTGCTGACGGGCCCCGCGACCAACGCCCGTCGGGCTGCTCGCAGGGCGTCAAGACGTACGGCATTGCGCAGCGCTTTGGCTGCCTGCTGGTCAAGTTCCTCGAGTACTCGCTGGCGGGCATTGCCTGCGGGCTGGTGGGCCAGGGCGTGTGCAACGCCGTCATGAACCTGAAGTGCGTGTGTGAATATGTAGAGGGGGGGGGCAGGGACGAGGCTCGAGTTTGTCACGGTGTGCACCGGTGCTGGACGAGACTCCTCGAGGGACCGCAACGTGCGGTGCGCTTGTCGCGCAGGCGCTCCATCCACGGCGCCAAGGAGGACGACGTGCCCGTGCCGCCGCTGTTCAAGACGGCGCTGGTGTGGGGCCTCTTCATGGGCGTCTCGTCCAACCTCCGCTACCAGGCGCGTCCCGGCGGCGAAAGTGTTTGGGCCGCCGTCTGCTGCAGGGGCCGGTGGGTCGCCTTACCACGAGGTAAAGGCTGAGTGCCGTATCTCGCTCGGCGTTGCCGCAGATTGTGTTTGGGCTGGAGCGGCTGGTGGACATGACCATCGCCAAGTCGGTGCCGTCCGTCGCGTACGGCACGACCGTCACCATCCGCTTCGTCAACAACGTCATCGGTGAGAGCTGCTGCAGGTGGACGACGCTGTGGCGATGCACCCCTGCACAGCTGGCCCAGCTGACGTGCCTTTGCGGTGGTGGGTGGTTAGGTGACGTGCTGGGTGGTGGGCGCGTACCAACTTGCGCACTTTGTGTTTGCTCATTGCCGCACGCTTGCCGCAGGTGGCGAACAGTTTGTGGATCTTGCTCGCCTGTGCAAAATTCAATGAGCATCCTGCTATGCTCTCCTGCAAGCTCTCGGTGGGGCCCTGCAGGAATGGCGAGCGTTGGTGATTGCTGCGCCTTTCGCTCTCCACTTTCGG
>VFQP010004341.1_pt1 | contig 13298 bp, 11 predicted proteins | sample 3512351 | NCBI WGS metagenome assembly VFQP01 (sample SAMN10412372, study PRJNA504923) | tailings metagenome | isolation source: Relicate 1 Philex TSF1 revegetated site | place: Philippines: Tuba, Benguet | collected 2017-08-29 | reverse complement strand
GAGCGATTGGTTAGTCGGTTTTGTGCTCCATTGAAACTGGTTTTTCATTCGAATTTCATGCATTAATGTCGCCGGTAGTTCACTTATAAAACGCGAAGCATAATGCCTTTCTTCACGACCGTATTGCCGACGAATTTCTGCATAAGATAGGGTTAATTTTTGCATTGCACGCGTCATACCGACATAACATAAACGGCGCTCTTCTTCCAAACGAGTCGGATCTTCCATGCTTTGTCGCCCTGGGAATAAACCTTCCTCCATCCCAACCATGAAGACCAGGGGAAACTCTAGTCCTTTTGCGGCATGTAATGTCATCATGTGCACATAAGAATCGTGCTCTGCGGCTTGTAAATCGCCGGCCTCCAAAGATGTATGTGCTAAAAAGGACACTAAGCTAGGCATTTCCCCTTGCTCAAGGTCTTCATCGCGAAACTCTCTCGCTGCGTTCACAAGTTCTTGTAAGTTTTGTATTTTTGACTCACCTTGCTCACCCTTGAGTTGTGAAAAATGGGTTTTAAGACCACTTCGTTCTAGGGTTAGGGTTAATTGCTCCTCCAAGCACAATGAACGAGTCTCTAAACGTAACTCATGAATCAATCGCAGAAACTGACTTAATGCGGTGGTTGCTCGCGGCGGAAGAGCACCGGCATGGATAAGTTCTGAGGCAGAGCGCCACATCGACTGTTCTTGCTGTCTGGATAATGCTCGGATTTCTTCCAATGTTTTTTCACCGATGCCCCTTGTAGGAAAATTCACCACACGTTCAAAAGCCGAATTATCTTCTGGATTGGCTAGTAAGCGTAAGTAAGCTAGTGTGTCTTTAATTTCGGCGCGATCATAAAAACGAAGGCCTCCATAAATTCGGTAGGGGATGCCTGCACGTAAAAAAGCTTCTTCTAGGACACGAGATTGAGCATTCGATCGATATAGTACCGCAATATCGTGGTATTGAATTGCCGTTGTTTGGACCGCTTGTTGGATACGTTCACTGACAAAGCGCGTTTCATCAAATTCATTGAATGCACGAAATACATCGATGAGTTCTCCTCGTCCACTGTCTGTCCATAAAGATTTTCCCATTCGTGTTGGGTTGTGGCTAATTAATGTGTTAGCTGCTTCAAGGATAACAGATGTCGATCGATAGTTTTGCTCCAAACGAATGATCTCTGTTGACGGGAAGTCTTTAGAAAATCGTTGGATGTTTTCAACTTTCGCGCCGCGCCATCCGTAAATCGACTGATCGTCATCTCCAACCACCATCACGCTTGTGTCCTGGCGTGTTAAAAGTCTAATCCAAGCATATTGAATGGTATTGGTGTCTTGAAACTCATCAATAAGAATGGCTTGGAAACGGTCGTGGTACGTTTGTAAGAGTTGCGGATGGTTTCGAAATAACTCAACAGTTCGTAGCATTAATTCAGCAAAATCTATGACGCCTGTAGTTTGACAAGCTTTTTCATACGCTTGATATACTTGTAACCAAACACGACCTGGTCCGTAGCTTGAAACATGTACATGCTGAGCGCGCAATCCTTCATCTTTTTGTGCGTTAATAAAACTTTGAACGGCTTTAGTTGGCCACTGTTCAGTATTGATGTTTAAGCCCGCCATGATACGCTTGATCAAGCGCTCTTGATCATCACTATCCATGATGTGAAAGTGCTCTGGAAGATTAGCTTCCAGGTGATGAGTACGCAATATGCGATGGCAAATGCCATGAAATGTTCCAACCCAAAGGCCAGAAACAGATATTTTCAACAAATTAGCCAGACGAGACTTCATTTCGTTGGCTGCCTTGTTGGTGAATGTGACAGCAAGAATACCATGAGGAGAAATGCCTTCTTGATGCATCAACCATGCAATGCGGCTCACTAAAACACGCGTTTTCCCGCTACCGGCTCCTGCAAGTACAAGTGTATGACCTAATGGTGCGACAACGGCTGCCCGTTGTTGCTCATTTAAATCATTTATCCAACGCTCATCCACGCATACCCCCCTTACATAAAAACTGTTATCGTTAAGACCTATACTCACTGATTCTTGATAAATAGCTGCCATGAACGGCTGCGGAATGCACATGAATGATACATATAAGCTCAGAGAATAAATCTGGTATAGGTCTTAAGCTGAACTACTGACATAAAACTGTGTCTGAACTATACCATAATCGCTCAAAACATATTAGTATGTTACAAAACTCTAGTTAATTTTAGTTAGGATAAGGAGACCCTATGAAAAACAAGATGATTCAATCGTTGACAGGTGGTTTAGCATTGATGGTTAGCGGTGCACTGTTCGCAGGAAGCCCTATCGAGTACACGCAGTTGACCAGTTTACAAAACCAACCAGCGACCAATACAGTTAATCTGGCCTCGCTAGAAACGGTAGATGGTATTCAAAACATAGGTAGTGCTCTCAATAAAATAACGGTTAAGGATAGCGGTTATTATTTTGTCATTGCAGCAGGGCAGGTGGGTGCAATTAAAGAAACGTCATCAGTTGGTGCAGTTGATCTTTGGTTTGTAAAAAATGGCACGGCACTCCCCAATACAGGTTCACGCGCATCCGTTTCTTCTCAGCTCACTTCGGTGATTGTTTGCCAAACGATTTTGCCCTTGAATGCGGGTGATTCAATCAGCGTGGGATTTGGTGCCTCAGATCCTTCTTTTGGTTTGGTGACGATTCCATCAGCTAATGGTAAACCAGCAATCACTAGCATAACATTTACGATTTATCGCTTAAGTTAATAACATGAAAAAATACGCACTCATCTCGATATTACTCAGTCTTCCGCTATTAAACGCTTGCGCCTTACGTGGGCAGAATCCGGATGATCCCTATGAGTCCGTCAATCGAAAAATTTATAAATTTAACGTGCAGATGGATGATATGTTTTTAAAACCTACCGCAAAGATGTACGTCACGGTTGTGCCAGTTAAAGTGCGGGCTGGCATCAACAATGCTTATAACAATGTTAACATGCTGCCTACTATTGCAAATGATATCCTACAGGCTCAAGGTCAAGACGTGATCAAAGATACATGGCGATTTTTAATCAATTCGACGATCGGTGTCGCAGGTATTTTTGATCCTGCTAGCGTTTGGGGGCTGCCACCGCATAGCAATGATTTGGGATTAACGTTTGCAAAGTGGGGCGATAAACGTTCCCCTTTTATCATGATTCCATTTCTAGGCCCAAGCACCATCCGAGATGGAATGGGATTGTTGTTTGACTATACTTTTTTTACCCCGTATCCGTATATCCCGTGTGATTCTGTGATTTACGGCTTGATGGCTCTAAGATACGTCGACTTGCGTTCACAGATGTTTGAAACAGAAAAACTGATGCAAGATGCAATTGATAAGTATTCGTTTATTCGAGATGCGTATCTACAGCATCGACACTTTTTAATAACGGGCGATCAGCCAGATAATGGCGAATTGTATGTCGATGAAGCAGATGGAAAGTCAAACGCGGATCCACTCTTGCAGCAGAAGCCTGCAAATGGTATACCATCCAAATTTCCACTAACCACAGCATGATATGTTACATATTGCCTTGTTTCAGCCTGAAATTCCGCCAAATACTGGAAATATTATTCGTCTTTGTGCAAATACTGGCTCGCAATTACACTTGATTCATCCCTTGGGTTTTGAGTTAGATGATAAGCGTATGCGCCGCGCTGGTCTTGATTATCATGAGTGGACGCAAGTAGTTCATTATGATAATGAAGAGGATTTTGTGCAACAAAACCAGTACAGACGCATTTTTTCTTGTTCCACAAAATCAGAACATTGTTATACCAGTCCTACCTATCGGGATGAAGATATGTTACTTTTTGGACCAGAAACTCGTGGTTTGCCAGCAGAATTACGCACTCGTTTTAACGGAATTCGTATCCCCATGTGTCCACAAAGCCGTAGTTTAAATTTATCTAATTCAGTCGCTATTATTTTGTTTGAAGCATGGCGCCAACTTGATTTTTGTGGGAGTCAATCATGAAAATGGCTGTATGGATGGATCCGCTTCACGCAATATATCCCAAAAAAGACTCAAGTATTGCTATGATTCAGCGAGCGCAAGAGTTGGGAATTGAGTGTTATTATTTTACGATAGCTGATTTATTTTGCCAAAACGGTGAAGGTTTTGCTCAGGTCTACGATATCAACTTATTGGATTTAACAGCGAAGCGTTGGTACGAGTCTAATCCACAGGGGATAAAACCACTCAACTATTTTGACATCATCCTTATACGCAAAGACCCGCCGGTTGATATGGCTTATTTATATGCCCTAAATATCCTGGAATTAGCTGAAAAAGCGGGTGTTTTGGTTGCGAATAAACCACAAAGTTTGCGGGATGTGAATGAAAAAATGTTCACATTGCATTTTCCTCATTGTATTCCAGACACACTTGTTACATCTAATATCGAACAATTAAAAACCTTTTGGGCCCAACATCGAGAAGTGATTTTCAAACCCTTGAATGGTATGGGTGGACACAATATTTTTCATGTTAGCGAAGATGGCCGTAATCTGTCGGTGATTCTTCATGCATTAACAGCGCATCAAACTCAAATCATCATGGCGCAACGCTTTATTCCAGAAATTTATACAGTAGGTGATAAACGCATTATTTTAATCGATGGCAAGCCCATATCGCATGCTTTGGCTCGTTTTCCCGCGCCTGGGGAAAGCCGAGGAAATTTAGCTGCTGGAGGATTTGGTAAAGTTGTCCCGTTATCAGAGCATGATGAGGAGATTTGCCAGCAAATTGGCCCCATACTACGTGAGCGAGGTCTACTCTTTGTGGGTATTGATGTCATCGGAAAATATCTTACTGAAATTAATGTCACCAGTCCTACCTGCATTCGAGAGATTACGGACGAAGTCAAAATAGATATTACAGGTCACTACCTTGATATTCTAAAAGACAAAATGAAAATGCATTAAGTGTACTGTGGATATATTGGAAAAAGAGCATCTCTGCTTTGTCATGCTGATGGCATGACAAAAGCGTTTAAATATCCTCTCCCATCATTATTTTTATATAACCCTATGATTTATTTGTTTAATTTATGTTTATTGACGATTATTAATTATTCGCGTATAACTTCTATTATCTATTCGCAGGTTGGTTCCTGACACAGCCAACTGGTTTCGTGGATATTTTTCTGTGGTCTAATCAACGTTGGTGCTATGAAATTATATTATAAAAAATCTGCATGCTCTTTGATTGTTCGAATAGTTTTGAACGAGTTGCAACTCGCTTTTGAGGATGAAGAAGTTGACTTAAAGGCTAAGACATATCAAGGTAATCAAGATTTTAAAGTCATTAATCCTAAAGGATCAGTACCTGCTCTTGTATTGGATAATGGCGAAATTTTGACGGAAAATGCTGTGATTTTACAATATCTTGCGGACACATATTCGCAAGCTTGCCTGCTGCCATCTTTAAATAGTTTTGAGCGTTATCGTGTGTTAGAGTGGTTAAATTTTATTGCTACAGATATACATAAGGGTTTTTCTCCTTTATTTAATCCCATGATTCCTGATACATTAAAAGCAGAAATTCTGAAGCCAATATTGAAAACGAAATTTTCGTACATCAATCAACACTTACAACATCATGTTTTTATTCACAACAACATGTTTACTTTGCCGGATGCTTATTTGTACGTCATGGTAAGATGGGCTGTTGGACATCAAATTGATTTAAATGATGCAACGTTTTTAATGCAGTACATCAATCGATTGGAAGGACGTGATGCAATTAAACGCTCATTATCGCAAGAAAATCTCTCAGTGATTTCGATTGAAAGAGTTTAATATTTTTTCTCTGCGAGTGCAGTGGTAACCAATCATAAAAAATACAGCGAAATAGAATCATCAATAAAGATTTACTGTTTCTGATAGGGATGTTTTGTCATATTGTTTATACGTCTAGTACTAAATATCAGAATGAAAAACACGCTACCTGATGTCATATATATTTTATTGTCTGGCTGAAACTATCTACTTACGACAAGATACAGCAGGCTTATCTGTCAAAGCTCCCTTGGATAAATTTTTACGACTAGGATCGGGACTGTTGATGATGTGGGGAAGTAAAAAGTTATAGCCTTGGTTGAAAAGCGAGGCTAACAGAAAAACTTTAATCTGAAGTATTGAGCTTTTTGCAGTTTCTTTAAAACAACGGTGAAAAAAACTTGGCCTTGTCATGTACATTCCATTTAGTAAGACTGGTTGTATTGTAAAAAAATTAGATAAAAATAACAAGAGCTCCTAGGTTTAGTGGAAAGGTTGATTCAGAATAATAAATAGACAAAACATGTGCTAATGTCATTCATTTGCTTTGACTATAGCGCTAGCCCAAGTAAAATATTCTACGGCGTCGGTTGCGAATTATCTTTAAAATCATCGATTGATTTGAAATAAGGTGTTAAAGGTTCACACCCCATTCCAGATACGATACCTGAGACAATAGCTAAGCTCAATGCGGAACGCGTAACGCGAAGAAAAGCTAACTCAAGTAGCCGATTGCGATTTGCTTCTAATAAATTTAATGCACCCTGCTGCTTAATGAGCTGCGTAAATTTACACCAAATATCAATCACATTAGTGGGAACCAGTTTATCTTGATTCGGTATGATGTTTTCTATAACTGTATCCCTAAAATAGGTGATTGGAAACATAGATAAAGCGGCCAAAGTGCCACAAGTAGCACCTGAGAGAAAATATTTTGCCTTTTGATTTTCTATAGGTATACGTTGTGCTATGGGTTCGTTGAATAAAAAATATAATGAGTAGGTTGTATGACTCACCATTAACCTTGGGATAAAGGCGGTTTGCATCAGCACTCGAGTGTTATGTCGCGTTCGGCAGTTAAACGAGTCGTTAATCGTGCCCAACCGTATTAAATGGCTTTTTATTTCCGAAAATTGTGTTAAAACTGTGTCTGCTAGGGAAAATGAAAAAGTAGACGAGAATGAAAATTTATTTTTTTGTTGCGGCGTATTCTCGTTTGAGGTGCCATCCAAGGATGTTTCTGAAGCGTTGATACTTTTTTTGTTGTGACTACTATTGCTGCTCATATAGGCATTGCGAGCCGTTCCACCAGGCAAAGACGCTGTATAGCCTCGAAAAAGTCGGTGCAGCATAGCCGCACTAATAAACGGTATACCTGAAAAAATTTTTCCGCCAGTAAGATTATTAAATATTAGGGCGCTCGCTGGGGATTGAACAAGGGCCGTCGCAGCACTTGTCACCACCGCTGTGATTAAAAAATTAGCGGCATCCAATGCAAAACTTTGAAGTTTCGCTTTCGTAAGCGTTCCCGATACAACACTGGTTAGGTTCGTATTAGAGTCTTTCATAAGTTTGTTACCACTCTTTTTTGTTCAGTTATTATATATATAGATCTATTTGTTTTCAATACTTGTTTTTTAATTGCATACAAAATTAATAAATTCAGGTGCTTATAAAGTATTTACATCCAAAAAACATGTTTTACTCTAGTTTTAAGATAAGAACCAGTTGTGAGCATATAATACAACTTTAGGTTTACTAGTTTTCCTGAAATATTAATATAAAACAAACTCAGATGACTTTTTAAAAGCACTCACTTGCAAGAGTCTGAGCTAATTTATGTATTCAGATAAAACGACAAGACGATTTTCCGTCTAATTGTAGACAAAGTGCTGTTAAATGCGGTACATTTTGCTTTTTATGTTAGATGGACTATTAATTTAATATTCTTTAAAAATTGCGTCAATACAGTAATTTTTTTAAGGCTATTGTAGATAGTTGATAAGTGCCTGATTTTTTTTGCCTTAATTTTTGTGCAAAAATAATTACAATTTGGAATAAGCCATGCGTATTGCTCTGGTAGTAGAGTATGATGGTAGTCAATATCATGGTTGGCAATCCCAACCGGGTTTGCGTACCGTACAGGGCGCATTAGAGGCTGCATTAAGTCGGATCGCCGATCAAGAAGTGAGTGTTGTGTGTGCTGGTCGAACTGATACTGGCGTTCACGCCACACATCAAGTAGTTCATTTTGACTCAGTAAAAACGCGCAACATTCGATCTTGGATATATGGCGCTAATTCATATCTTCCTAAAGATTTGTGCGTCAAAGCAGGGAAAGAAGTCCCGGAAACGTTTCATGCTCGTTACTCTGCAACTGCAAGACGATATCGATATGTGATTCAAAATACACAAATTCGTCCAGCTTTATTACGTTCAAATGTGACTTGGCAATATCGCCCCCTGAATCATGAAGTCATGCATGAAGCGGGCCAAGCTCTGATTGGTGAGCATGATTTTACTTCCTTTCGCTCTATTGAATGTCAATCTAAAACACCGATGCGGTGTCTGACCAATTTAAATGTCTGGCGAAAAAAGGATTGGATTATTTTAGATATCACTGCCAATGCGTTTTTACACCATATGGTTCGAAATATTGTCGGTGTATTGATGGCAGTTGGGTCTGGTCAGAAAACGGTGGATTGGGTTAAAGAAGTACTTTTAGCTAAAGACCGCAGATTGGGTGCGGAAACAGCATCACCCTATGGTCTATATTTGGCTGAAGTAACTTATCCTTCTGAATTTGATATGATAAAGCCTACCACTGCACCCTGGTTTTTCGAATAAATAAGAGATTTTGAAAATGAACGATCGTGAACATGAGCAAACTGAACAATCTAAACCTTTGAATTTTGTTGAACAAATGATCACACAGGATTTAGCCTCAGGGAAATATAGTAGTGTGGTGACACGTTTCCCACCGGAGCCAAATGGGTATTTGCATATTGGACATGCTAAATCAATTTGTCTTAACTTTGGTCTAGCTAAGACGCACCAAGGTCGGTGTTTTTTGCGTTTCGATGATACAAATCCTCTAAAAGAAGAAGAAGAATTTGTGCATGCTATCATTGACGATGTTCGTTGGTTAGGTTTCGAGTGGTGTGCTGAAACATATTCTTCAGACTATTATCAAACACTTTATGATTTTGCGCTGATATTAATTCAACGTGGTTTAGCATATGTTGATAGTCTGACTGCAGAAGAAATTCGCTTACATCGTGGGACGTTACAAGAGCCCGGCAAAGAAAGTCCATATCGAAATCGCTGTGTTGAAGAGAATCTTGATTTATTCAAGCGAATGAAAGATGGTGAGTTTCCTGATGGCATGCATGTTTTGCGTGCACGTATTGATATGCAATCGGGCAATATCAATATGCGAGATCCTGTTTTGTATCGTATTAGGCATGTGCCTCATCAACGAACAGGTAGCGAATGGTGTATTTACCCCATGTATGACTATGCTCATCCCATATCAGATGCATTAGAACATATCACGCACTCATTATGCACCCTGGAGTTTCAAGATCACCGTCCGCTATACAATTGGTTTATTGAACATTTACCTGTTCCAGCAAAACCAGAACAAACAGAGTTTGCTCGGTTAAATTTATCTCATACAGTGACGAGTAAACGCAAACTACGTCTTTTGGTTGAACAAAATATAGTTGATGGATGGAATGATCCACGGATGCCAACTATACGAGGTATGCGGCAGAGGGGGTATCCTCCCGCAGCAATAAGGCAATTTTGCGAAATCATTGGATTATCACGTAGTGATTCGGTGATCGATATGTCTATTCTTGAAGCTTGTGTACGCGATGAATTAAACCGTACAGCCAAACGTGCGTTGGCTGTTTTGAATCCACTGAAAATCGTGATCGAAAATTATCCAGAAGATAAAGTAGAGTATCTAACGGCTTCCTTTTTTCCCCAAGATCCAAACGCACAGACCCGCCAACTACCTTTCTCTAAAGAATTGTACATCGAACACACTGATTTTATGGAAGATCCGCCTAAAAAATATCATCGGCTTTTTCCAGGAGCAGAAGTTCGCTTGCGGCATGCATATGTTATCCGTTGCCGTGAGGTGATTCACGATGAAAAGGGAGACGTGGTGGAGTTACGATGCACCATTGATCCAGATACACTGGGTAAAAATCCGGAAGGCCGTAAAGTCAAGGGTGTCATCCATTGGGTATCTGCAGCACATGCTCATCCAGTCACGGTTTATCAATATGACCGTTTGTTTTTGGATGCAAACCCTGGGCGTGAAGAAGACTTTTTACAATTTATCAATCATCATTCGATGCAAGTACAACAAGCATGGTGTGAACCAGCCTTGGCCGAACAGTCATTAGAAACCGTGTTGCAGTTTGAGCGCTTGGGATATTATTGTGTGAACCGCTTATCTGACGATCAACGTGTCGCCGCTTACCACCGTGTAGTGGATTTAAAAGACACCTGGACACCCTCGAGGTAATCAAGATGTTAACTTTATTTAATTCACTAACACGATCTAAAGAACAATTTAAACCTATAGTTGAGGGTCAAATTGGTCTTTACGTGTGTGGTATCACTGTGTATGACCATTGCCATTTGGGTCATGCACGGTCTATGGTTTCCTTTGATGTATTGGTTCGTTTTTTAAGGCATAGTGGCTACAAAGTGCGTTATATTCGAAACATTACAGACATTGACGACAAAATCATTGCAAGAGCGAGTGAGCGTGGCGTCAGCATTGAGGTACTGACTAATCAATACATTGAAGCGATGCATACTAACGAACGAGACTTGTTTATTTTATCGCCTGATGAAGAGCCAAGAGCTACAGCTTATCTAAATCACATGATTGCGTTAATTAATCGGCTAGTTGAGTCTAAGCTTGCCTATGTTAGTGATAACGGTGATGTTTGCTTTGAAGTAGCCCGTTTCGAATCGTATGGTAAATTATCTCAAAAAGATATTGATGGTTTACTTGCCGGCGCACGAATTGAAGTTGTTCAAGCCAAGCGTTCCCCTTTAGATTTTGTTCTTTGGAAAATGGCAAAACCAGGCGAGCCAGCGTGGCCATCGCCTTGGGGAGAAGGGCGTCCAGGTTGGCATATTGAATGTTCGGCCATGGCAATGGATTGCTTGGGTGAGCAATTTGATATTCATGGAGGTGGACTAGATTTACAGTTTCCACATCATGAAAATGAAATTGCTCAAAGTGAGGGAGCAACCGGTAAGACATTTGCAAATTACTGGCTCCATGCGGGTATGTTGCAAGTTAATGGCGAAAAAATGTCCAAATCTTTGGGTAATTTTTATACCATTGATGATGTGCTAAAAAAACATCATCCTGAAGTCATTCGATATTTTTTATTAAGTAATCATTATAGAAGCCCTTTAAATTATACTGAAGATAATCTACAAAGCGCTGGAAAATCTTTGATGCGTTTATATCAATCTTTGAAAGATATAACATACGATAATGCCGTCATTGATATCAATTGGGTGATGCAATTTAATGCGGCCATGAATGATGATCTAAATACTCCCGTGGCTTTGTCTATATTGTTCCAACTGTGCCACGAATTGAACAAAACCAAGTCGGCTCATTTGGCGCTTACGCTCAAACATATAGGGGGAATACTTGGTATACTCCAAGATGCACCTGAATCTTTTTTACAAAAAGGTATAGATGTGACATCAGATGATACGCCTCCAATGATTGAGTCTCTGATTGCTGAGCGCGAAAAAGCACGCGCTAGTCGCAATTGGGCCGAAGCAGATGCTATTCGTAAATCGCTTTTAGTTCAGGGTATTGAACTTGAAGATACACCAAATGGAACTACCTGGCGGCGCAAATAGATCGCATCTGATTTTTGTATGTTTTTAATATACTTTGTTATTTTAAAGAAAATAATGACAAAATTTATTTCTATTCTATACTTAGCATAAGTTGGCTAAAGCCGTGTATGTTAAGGAGATAGAGATGACCAAACATGATATAAAACACCATCAATTACCAACAGATGATAAGGACTCTCGGGAAGATTTATCTGATACTGATGAAGAGTCACTAGGTAGTCAATCACAACATGATGAACAGCAAGCTCAGCATCATGCGGGCGGATTGGGCGAGTTATCTGACAAGCAAAAAGAAGATCTGGCAAAAAGAGCTTCAGAAGTGAAACAAACCCGAACGCTAGAGGATGCAAAAAAAGCAATACGTGAAAAAGAGGGTATGCATAAAATGGCTACGGGGGTGGAGTCTCATAAATCTCGTTTTTCGTTGTGGGGTAAGAAGAAAGATGCGGATGGAAAAAATGAAAATTTGGTATACGGCCGAGGCCAAGAGCATAAAACAGGTGGACCTAAATAAGAACCGCTAAATTAAATAAATGGATAACTCGCATTAAATGACTCAGGTGAGACTTGGTACATGTTTAATGCGAGCCCTGAAATCATCAGACCTCTCTAGAAACTCTAATCTTTAAAACGAGAGCTTTACACTGCTCTTAATGGTTACAACATACGTCGTCTTTAAAATTTCCTGTGTTAAAATATAGTTTATTAAAAAAAATAAATGATATGCATATGAAATCTCTTATAGTGCGGCTTTTTGTGTTGTTTATTCTGCCAATCGAAGCGGTACAAGCTCAAAATTTTTTAGTGATTAGTGATGTGCACTTAAATCAAAACATATCTCATACAATGCGTTGGATGCCAAAATCATTTTATATTTTAAATGATATGGATAAAAAAAGCTTTTTAGAATTGATGGATAATATCGTTGAGGCAATCAAAAACGGTGATATTCCTAAACCAAAATTTGTACTATATCTCGGTGATATGACAGGTCATATCCGCTTGGGAAAAAACTTTGTTTGGGAAAGTGAGCTAGCCCTTTTTAATAAATTTACACAAGTATTTCCAGATATTCCCATACTTTATACTTTTGGAAATAATGACTCATTTGTTTCAGATTATGGCCCTTTTCTGTCTTTAGACGAAAATGAAAAATTAAAATCACCGCTGGATGTTGCCGTTCAAACAGATCAATGGCACAACGGCTTTATCTCCAAAGGGGGGGGGTGTGATGACCCTAATCACCAATTTCCTTGCCTGTTGTCTCAAAATCAAAACCTGGGTTACTATGCAGCTTATATTGATCCTAAATTAAGATTCATTAATTTAAATACAGTGATGTTATCAAAATGGCAATCATCTCAAATATCTCCTGATGCTAAAGCCCAATTTAATTGGTTGGAGCAGCAGCTAAGTGAAGCAAAAAAAAATGGAGAATCCGTGATGATTGCCATGCACGTGCCAATAGGGAAGGCTTTATATGATGACCAGATGTTTTTGGCCGCTGAAGCGAATCGACAATTGGTCGAATTATTCCGCAGCTATCACCCAATCATTATGGGAGTTTTAGCGGCCCA
>VFQP010004340.1_pt1 | contig 13298 bp, 10 predicted proteins | sample 3512351 | NCBI WGS metagenome assembly VFQP01 (sample SAMN10412372, study PRJNA504923) | tailings metagenome | isolation source: Relicate 1 Philex TSF1 revegetated site | place: Philippines: Tuba, Benguet | collected 2017-08-29 | reverse complement strand
TGGAAAATAAGAAAAGGGTTTCATTTCTGAAACCCTTTCGAACTTTCGCTCCCCCTGCTGGACTTGAACCAGCGACCCTCTGATTAACAGTCAGATGCTCTAACCAACTGAGCTAAGGAGGATTATGTTTGACAGGCTGCAGCTTTCACCGCTACCTCCCCTTTCGGGGCAGCAAAAATAGGGAAAATCAGTTTTAGAAAAAAAGCAATTTTTAAATTTATTCGAAGAAAATTTTGGGGCTAAGAGCGAAAAAAGGGAAATGAGGAAGAAAGAGGTGGAATTCCGGGTTATGTTGCAGTTTTATGTAATTCGTTGGATGGCATTACCTGCGTAATTTTGTCGACCTAATTCCTTAGTATATTGTTTATCGCAGATCTCCATACCCATTCCCGTTACGCACAAGCTTGTTCGAAATTTCTCACGGTGGAAACGCTCTATCAATGGGCGCTGATAAAAGGTATTTCCGTTATCAGTACCGGGGATTTTACTCATCCTGCATGGCTGCAGGAATTGCAGGACAAACTCGTTCCCGACGGACAAGGTCTTTTCAGGATGAAATACACTCCGGCGGGAAACCAGATGCCCGGCTTACCGGAAAATGCGGACCAGCCCTGGCTGACCCCTGCAAAAGTGAAGCAACTCGATGTACGCTTTATGCTTTCGACAGAAGTCTCGTCCGTTTACAGCTATGGCGGCAAAACGAGAAAAAATCATAACCTGATCTATGTACCGGATTTCTCATCCGCTATCTGGATCAATAAACGATTGTCGAGGTTTGGCGACCTTGCCGCAGACGGCAGACCCACCATCTCACTTTCGTCCCGTGATCTGCTCGAAATCGTACTAGAAACTCCCGGCGGTAAAGCCCATCTTGTTCCCGCTCACGCCTGGACTCCCTGGTTCTCTACCCTCGGTTCCAAAGGCGGATATGACAGCATTGATGAATGCTTCCGCGATCTTTCAGCATACATCTTTGCCATCGAAACCGGACTTTCTTCTGACCCGGCCATGAACTGGCGATGGAGTCAGCTCGACCGGCTCACGATGCTGTCAAGCTCTGATGCGCACTCGGCTCAAAAACTCGGTCGCGAGGCCAATTTGTTTGAAACAAAACTCTCCTATGAGTCTATGTTCAATGCTATTCAGCAGGGAGAAGGGTTTCTCGGCACCTATGAGTTTTTTCCCGAGGAAGGAAAATACTCCTGGGATGGGCATCGCAACTGTGGTGTATGCCTGTCGCCTGAAGAATCGATGGCACTCGATAATCATTGCCCGAAATGCGGAAAGTTGCTGACTGTTGGCGTAATGCAACGGATAGAAAAACTCTCCGATCGAAAAGAACCGCTCAGGCCGGCGAAAGCCGCAGCATTCAAATACATCATCCCTCTCGCAGAGATCCTTTCTGAGATTCATGGCACCGGCGTGGACTCTAAAAAAGTGATGAAAGCCTATGCCGATGTCGTTAGTAGTTTTGGGAATGAGTTCGACTTATTGCAGGTAGTCCCCGTGAATGACATCCATCGTTACAATCCGTTACTTGCAGAAGCTATCCGGAGAATGCGTGCAGGTGAAGTGATCCGCAAAGCGGGGTATGACGGCGTTTATGGAAAGATCAGCCTGTTTCCGGGAAAACCATCTTTGGAAGCGCTCACTCTGTTCTAGCCAACCCTTTCCGGCGAATTAAGTATTTTCATAGAAATAAATCACATGAGAAAAGTATTTGCGCTGATGCTCCTTATCCTGCCGGCAATCGCATTTTCCCAGATCGATACAGCCTTTATGCAACGGCTTAAAGCAATGGAATCAGGCGAAATGCTTAAAACAGATACCACTTCCCCTCCAAACGACGCTTTCACCCGTAAGATCAAAAAACTACGGGAAGAAAAAAGCGGGCTCAGTATTGAACTTGTTATGCAGATCAAAATAAAAGAAGAAAAGGAAAAAGATAAATCCCGCCCGGCTGAATATTATGATAAGCTATTAGAAGAAATGACTACAGGAGAAACCAGTCGCTTATTAGAAAACTGTCTGGTTAATATGTACCGCGAATCGTATACGGAAAAAGAAGTTGATCAGCTGCGAAAGTTTTACAAAACCTCCGCAGGAAAGAAAATGAATACCGAGTTTATCATGCTGATCGCCAGATCAGTGAAAGATGCCGAACAGCTTATGAAACTTGCCATGACAAAACTTGATGGGAAGAAAGGATTCTAAACTACGAATCTTTATTACAAGATGAACTATAGTACTCCTTCCCGCCTCAGGAAAAAACCGGTAACGCTGGAAGACGGGGATGGTATCCTACAATTGTATCCGCTTTTACATAATGGAAGTTTACAATTTCAACAAACCGACCTTATGTAAGGTATTCACCGGTTTATTATCCCAGAACAATTCAAAATCTTCCAGCCCCGCAGCAGCATAACTATCCATTACATCTTGTAAGGTAAGCGTCTTTGGATTTGTGATCGCCACTTCTTTCAATATCTGCGACAGCCAGTCTCCCTGTTCTCTGCTAACACTGATGCTAGTCTTTGATCGCTTATCCTGAAAAGTAAGCGAAGTCATTTCCCAGCTGTTTCCCTTTTTACTTTTTGTAAAATGTTCCACAACCGGAGGTTTGCCAAGATATACTACTCTTGACGTCGGCTTGCTCGTGATATAAAGATCTTCCTCAAGGGTCTTCTGAATATAATCAGGCGCAACTGTTGTTTTCGGCACTTTGAAATCAAACCATTTCTGCAATGGATCATTCAATCCAATGCCATGCATATAATTCAACAATGATTTTTTCAATGCAAACGAAAACGCTTCATGGTCTGCACCCGCTTCATCTATATGCTCAAGATCATTATTGGCAAATGAACCGACAAGTGCTGATTCTCTTTTTACTTTGAATTTCTCCGGCTGCATACCAACCGGACTGTGCACCGTCATCGTGAACAAATGCCAGAAGGCCGATTGCAAAACACCCGCAGCAAACATTTGCCTGACCATCTCCAGTGAATCGATTGTTTCCTGATCAGTTTGCGTAGGAAAGCCATACATCAGATAGGCATGCACCATAATACCCGCTTCTGTAAAATTTCGGTTCACCTGCGCAACCTGGCCAACCGTGATCCCTTTATTGATAAGCCCAAGCAGACGATCACTGGCCACTTCCAGACCGCCGGAAATGGCGATGCAGCCCGATCGTTTCAGCAATATGCAAAGATCCCGCGTAAAGCTTTTTTCAAAACGGACATTGGCCCACCAGCTTACCGTCAGCTTGCGGCGAATGATCTCCAACGCAAGTGCGCGCATTAATGCGGGTGGAGCAGCTTCATCAACAAAATGAAAACCATTCTGCCCCGTTTGCTTCATCATCTCCTCCATCCTGTCTGCAAGCAAAGAAGCAGCGATGGGTTCATAAAGCTTTATGTAATCAAGGGATATATCACAGAACGTACATTTTCCCCAGTAACATCCATGCGCCATTGTCAGCTTATTCCACCGGCCATCACTCCACATGCGATGCATGGGGTTCACCACTTCAATAGCTGAAATATATTTATCAAGAAGAAAATCGCTGTAGTCGGGCGTGCCAACCTGCGCTTGTTTATAGTCGGAACAGCTTTTATTGTTGATATAATGCACTGCACCATCCTGTAATGTGAATGTGCGCTTCAACTCTTCTGTTGAGCGATGCCCTTCCACCAATTGCACGAGTTGCTCCAAAGGCGCTTCTCCGTCATCCAGCGTGATATAATCATAAAATTCGAATACGCGTGGATCACTGAGTGAACGCAGTTCGGTATTCGCAAAACCTCCACCCATGGCCACTTTGGCTTCCGGATGATTTTGTTTCACCCATTGTCCGCATCGCAATGAAGTATACAGGTTTCCAGGGAAAGGGACAGAGATCGCCACCAATTTAGGTTGCAATCTTTCCATATGAGACTTCAACAGCCTGATCAGCAGTTCATCAATAAACGTATAATCTTTTTGCAGCGCGGCATACAGCTCATCAAAACTATTCGCTGCGCGACCAAGTTTTTCCGCGTAGCGGCTGAAGCCAAAATGTTCATCAACACATTCAGTGATCAGGTCAGAAAGATCTTCGAGGTACATCGTGGCCAGGTGCTTGGCTTTATCCTGCGTGCCCATGGACCCAAAAGCCCAGTCGAGGTCTTCGAGTTGTGCAAAGCGGCTTGCTTCCGGCAGAAAATCACGCTTGCTGATACGATGCGCAAGGGTAGGATTATGTCCCTGTAAAAAAAGGATCACATCATTGATCGTATAAATATAATCTTCCTGCAATGCCACGATACGCGCAGCATTTTCAGACAGAGGCTCTTCCCTGCGGCTGATACGGTCGAATAGCTCCTGCAAACCTTCCTGGCAGAATAAAGCGAGCGTTACCTCAATACCAAGATCACTTTGAAAGGAAGGGATATTTTTCGTATTCAAAAAACCTTTCAGATAGGCCGTGGCCGGGTAAGGCGTATTAAGCTGGGTAAAAGGCGGAGTGATCAAAAACACGGGAACGCTCAAAGTCAGGAATTTCAGGCAAAATTACGCTAAACCTGCCGTAAACGGCCTGCTGAAGAACCGGGAAAAACTATCTTTACTCTGCGTGTGCCAGATTCTGAAAAAGTCCTTCCCTGGCCTTTAATCTCAACTGATTGGAAGATTTGACATTCAAATTCAACAAAGAAATATTTGAGGACTATTCCGGCAGGGAAGGGAAATTCGTCCGCTCGTCATGCTTGCCGGAATTTATATGATAGAAATAGAATTCGGCTATGAAGACCGCTCGGAAGTAGAATAGGATCATTCTGTTTAGAATAGCGACCAGCATATAAAAAGGGCCTTCTATGAAAATATACAACATCAGTTCCAACAATGACTATAAAGGAATTTCAGGCATCACTGACAAAACCGTCGGAAACTTCCACTATTATCAGGGTCAGTCCCTGCAAAGCGGTTGGACTCCTCCAGTATTTGCACTCACGGAATCGATGCTAAAAAAGAAATCCGATCAGCTTGCTGAACAAAAACTGGACGGAAACTTTGACGCCAGATGTCATGCCAATATCTTTCTGATCAAAGAAATTTTTATACCCTCGCTACGCGTCCTGAATGCCGAGTTTCTTCCCGTGATTATAAACGGGCTCGAAGAAAAATTTGTATTTATGAATATGTTGTCTCCTATTGAAGCAGTGATTGCAGAAGGGCTGGACTTTAAACAAACAATGGAAATGTTCCGTAGTAAACGCATCCATTTCAATCAGGAAAAGATCGGCCAGCTTATAGCATTCCGTGATAAAAAATTTGCAAACAACTACTACTGTGTTGCCCAGTTCATCGAACTCGTAAATAGCGCTGGGATCAGGGGCCTGCGGTTTGATATGGTGGGCGAAGCGTCTTAAAAATACTGATCATAGGATGACTAACCGTGTGTAGCTGCACCGGTCATGAGCGGTAAGGATTCATTGCCGCGAAACCTTTCTGCACTCTAAGCAGTTTGCTTCGAACTTTTTATTTAACTCTCACATATACGCTGCTGCCTCCATCCAATGCAGGAATACCAACATAACGCGTTAATGTGTTTTCCTTCAACTCAAAGAAGGTTTTAAGCCCTGCAAATATATCCGGCGAAAGCCTGTCTGCCAAACGATCAGCTCCATATCCCACCAGCGTATCTTTTACTATTCCAAATACCCGTGTGTACTGAAGCGTGTTATTCGCATACTCATACAGCGAGTCTTCTGTTATTACCATTTTAAATCCATTACCTGGTTCATATTCTACATGTCCCATCATACCATCCGCACTTCTTAACTCCCAGGTACCGGCATATGCAGAACCCTCATTTTTTTTCTTTGTACAAAAAGGTAAAATCGTTGCAATGGCGATCATCAGCAATAGAATTCGCATAGTGTACTGTTTTAATGCTCATGATCACATACTGACGCCCATCGTTGCACAAACAACATATTATATTTGTTTCGCGGGTTCTCATCAACAGGCCCTTGAACTAGTTTTCCGTTAAATCCCCCAGGGCAAGCTATTTATTTTGTTTCACTAATGACAATACTGACCCCTGCCGGTCGGTCATCATCAAAATTCGTCCACCCCGTACCGCTTCAAAGTAGCAGCCATACTTTTCTGCCGCACCTTCAAACCGGTTCGTCAGTTCCATCTGCCAGTCGCTCACTACAAAGTTTCCCTTGTAAATCTGCCGCGAGAATTTTTGGTTGCCAACTACTCCAGACGCACCCGCATGATCACTTTCATATTTACCTCCATTAAAAAAAGTAAATTCATTCGCAATAGAAGTTGCCGTTGCGCCGGCAAAACCTCCCCCATTCACATAATAATAAGAAAGCGATGCATAGTCACTGCTGGCCCATTTGCCCGTAAGATCCGCAGCAGCCACTGCAAATCTGTTGCGTCCTTGCATACCCGACACTTTATCCCATCCGAACTCTTCATTACGATAGGCACCGAATTCCTGCTCATAAGCACGTTTGTCTGCTGTCACAAATTCGAGATATCGTCCATTACCATTTGAATAGTGCTTCTTAAACAAAACGATATGAACCTGTTTACCAGTTACTTTTTCCGTTGCATCAGCCTCTGCAAAAGCAATCGATTCAAAACTCTGTATCGGCTTCAACTCGTAATTCCTGATATTGGTATAACGCGGCGCCACCAGTATATTCCAGGCATTCTGCAAACCCTCTTTCAATACTGAATTATAAGCATCCGCCTGTTTGTTTGGATAATGGATCAGTACACGAGTGTTGGCTTTGGTTACAACCGCCCATTCCTCTCCTGCCGTCGTGATCCAGCCATCATCCCAGTTTGTGTTTTGAAACTGGTATTTGACCGGTGCGTTCTTCTCAACCAGTTTGTCCGGCTCTCTGTTTGCGGGCGAATTATTTGCATTATGATCTACCTGAGTATTTTCAGCGGGTGACTTTCTAAGAGTGACTGAATTATTGACCTCTTCAATCGTTTTCAGAAACTTCGTGCTATTGGTCTTGCCGATCACACTGATCCGATTGCCAGCATTACTGATCACCTGGTGACGGATGAACATTTCCAAACCATCAAAAAGCGCTTTTCCTTCACCCACAACTGAAGTCCACTGCCCGATCTTCTTTACACCCGATCTTTTCGGCCCCGACGTAATAGAAAGATTTTTTGCGGTCAGTTCGTTCCATTCTGCATTGAAATCCGAGTCAATATTGCCCGACGAAGCAGTGGCTTTGTAAATAATGATCTGACACCAGTTGTTCTGCTTATCGATATAGGTAAATGTAATAAAGCTGTTATTCTGATCTTTTGTCCAGCTACCACTCGCAGGAAGAGTATAATTCACAAGATCGTAGCTACCCTTTTGCGAATACACGAACATTGACGTCAGCACGCAAAAAAAACCAAATAGCATTTTTCTCATACATTGCTTTTTTATCGGAATTACCATTCACTTAATATGGTTCCTTTCATAATACCTGTTCCCGTTACAGAACCATGTCCGGAGATCAGACTCACTTTGTCCTGCACACCGATCGTAACTTTCTGTCCAAGCGCCCCTGCCGTCATTTCCGCCGTGCCGATCATATTCACATCCCCGATTCCGTGTGGTCCCACTTCCACTTCGATCTCTGTTGTTACGGTTCCCTCCACTTTTACTGGTCCAACATTTCCTCCTGCAGAAGTTTCTATACCTCCTCCGATTGTACCGCTCCAGTCTTTGACCTGGTTATTGGCATCAAGTTCGATCGTAAAATCACCGCCAACAAAAGCTTCCACACCCAGGGGACCGGCATCGCCACCAACACTGATCCGTGGCTTTACCTTAACTGTAGCACCAATATATTTCTCTCCAAGTTCTTTTGTTGTATAAGAATGTGTGCCAAAAAAATAAGTGGTATTGGTGCGGCCGCAACTGATCTCCTGAACAGCAATTCCATAATTGATGGTCGCTTTATAATTGCAGGCAACATCATCAAAATCTGACAGCTTGCCCGGCTTACCATTTTCCTTGTCAACGCAATCTTTAAACTTCCCTTTGTAACCCCATAAATTAACCGGCTGCAGCTCCCGTACTTTTTGTAACCAGCCAAGCTGAAAGTTAAGGACGATCAGCCTGAATTCAGTCGGGCTGGTACTCGTAAATTGAGACCAATAGGCCATATCATTATAAAAATGACGGTACAAAGGCAAGGTTTCTTCGTCGTATTGTTTCTTTCGTTCATTCGAAGCTTTGATAAGTGCATTGATCGCATCCCTGTGTTGCGAACAAGGCGCTTCAGGCGCAGCCGGCTTGTATCTCTTTTCGATTTCATCCAGATCTTTTCTGTATGTCATGAACCGATCCGTTTCTTTCTTGAATTTCTGTTCATAAAAGGTTTTGCACTCGGCCAGATTGATGGTTGCCTTTCTGAAGAAAGGCGATTGTGAAATAGTAAACAAACCGCCCTGCTCTATTGACGCCATCGCAGATTTAGCCATAGCTGCTGTAGAGGCCGCATATTGAGCCGTAGCCTGGCTGATCTCTTTTTGAATTTGCAGCATTTTGTTATCAACCGCCTTATTAAACTCTTCCCAGGCTGGCGCCAGCGCATCCATCTGCGCGATGGACATTGGATAATCCGGGCGCCGCATATTCAGCAATCCCAGCGGATCTGCACTTGCCCTGAAAGGGATCCGCAGATCTTTACGTGTCAGCTTCTCGCCAAGTTTATTCAATTTCTCTTCTTTCTCTTTTGTATAAGAATGACGGATAGATTTCTTTACTGCCTCAATCGCCTTCGGAACATTTCCCCGGCTTTCCTCAATGGATGCCTTGGTAAGATTGGCCTGCGGATGAAACGGATAGATTGCAAGCGTACTATCCAGGTATTTCTCTGCTTTTGCAAGGTCTCCTAATCCAAACCAGGCTTGCCCCAGGTTGTTCAGGACTGTTGTATTCTTACGGTACTTAACACTAAGTATCTGGAGGATCGGGATGGCAAGATGTTCGCCGCCCTGCATGGTTAAAGCTGCCGCATAGCTACTCAGATTATCTGCATCGCTGGCATCTTCCGCACAAACTTTTCCCAACAGGTAAAGCGACAGCTCGGGCTGTCCGCTCATCCACAATGAAGTGGCCATACTTCCCGATTGACGGACAGATTTTGCTTTAGCCTGGATCTCTTTGTAAATATTGTTCCCAATAACGATCATTTTACTTTCCATTTGGGCTGTCATCTTTTTTTGTATCGCAGCAATATAAGCAGGCAGTTTTGCTGCCGTCACCTGTTTGGGTATTGCCGCAATCCGTGCATTGTCTTTCCTTGGAACGATGCGTTCTTCATCCTCAAAAGCTTCCGCCAGTTGTTTATCACTTGCTTTCGGAACTTTTACATTTTTCATATTCGGCATCTTAATGCCCATGCTATCCATCATTTTCCGGTCTTCACCACTCATTTCCTTCATCATCTCCTCCATCATTCCCTGCGCGTCTTTAAGAGCGGCCTCCATCTCTTTTTGTGTTGGTGCTTTTTCTCTGGCCTTTGCTTTGGGTTTTGTCTGGGAAAAAGAAGCTCCTGTAATGAGTAGTAAGACAAGCGCGAATGCAATTTTCATGGTGTAAGTTTTTGATTCGTTGGTACTCAAAAGTAAAATTTCCCTGAGGCGCACCTATCACCGGAAAGGGCTATTCGACCCGTTTTAAGTATCCCCTGAAGGCGGTATGCTTTTCTGCGGAAATCGATGTTTATTTGTGGTATGTGCCGCCGAACCATTTTGCAGGGTAAGGGACCATTCCGCAAACTCCTCTTGCTGCTGCTGCTCCCCTCCGCTTTGCTTTCTCAAACAGCAGAGCGGGACAGCCTGCTTCCACGGCTGAAGGAACAGGTGCGGGATACAGCCCAGGTCAGGATCATGTACGGCCTGGTCAGGTATTATGAAAAAAGCAATCTCGATTCTGCCTTATACTTTCTTGATAAGATCCGGAAGCTTTCTGCAGAACTGAAATACGACAAGGGTCAGGAACTTTACCATGAGCGTATGGCAGTAGTTGCCTTTACCAATGGTGACCATCAGAAAGCACTTCGTGAAAGTCAGCTTGGCCTGAATCTCGCCCGTAAACTGAACGACACTGGTGCCGAGATCGCCATGCTCAATATGCTCGCTATCTGCAACCAGTATCTTGGTAAATACCAGGAGGAACTGAATTATGTATTGCAGGCACAGGCAAAAGCAGAAGAAATTGGAGACACAGAAAAAATGGTTCAGCTTTATCATAGCCTTTGTAATGCCTATTCCGATCTCGGGCAATCACGCAAGGCAATTGATGCCGCACTAACCGGGTTCCGTTTGCGTGATCTTTATAAAACCAAAGCACCTTATTTCAACCGCCTTTATTCCAGCATCGCACAGGAATATGAGAAGCTCGGATTCGTTGACAGTGCCATTTACTTTTACAATAAAGCGATCGCTACTTCCAAGCAGGCCAACGATGCGTTTGCGGAAGGAATGATCTATAAGTACGTTACCAACTTTTATTCTTCCCTGGGGAAATATGAAAAAATGCGGGAGATGGCGGCTCAATCACTTTCACTGGCGAAAGAATTGAAAAGCCGGAAAATGGAAGCTGCCGCGTTTTATAATCTTGCGGCTGCTCATTATTACACCAATAATAACGAACTCGCCCGCCGGTATCTTGATCAATCGCTTTCTATTGCTCTCGCTGATACGATACGCGATGAATTACAGAATGCCTACATGCTGCTTTCGTATATCGCGGCACGCGATGGAGATCACCCGGCTTCAGCAAAAGCGCTGGCACAGGCAGATTCATTGAAACAAGCCGGACTGAATGAAGAAGTAGCCAAATCCGCCGCAGACCTGGAGAAAAAATATGAGACGGAGAAAAAGGAAAGCCAGATCAAACTTCAACAGGCCTCCATCCGTCAGAAAAATTCGCTGAATTATATCCTGATGGGGAGCGTAGCCGCAGGCCTGGTCATTGCACTGCTGGCTTACCGCAACTACAGGAACAAACAAAAATTACAACAGCAGCGCATCAGCGAACTGGAAACGGAACGTCAACTGCTTTCCACCCAATCGCTGCTCAAAGGTCAGGAAGATGAACGCAGCCGTCTCGCAAAAGATCTGCACGATGGCCTTGGTGGATTGCTAAGCGGCGTGAAACTCCAGCTCGGCGCGATGAAAGGAAATCTTATCCTCAATGAAGACAACGGAAGATCGTTCAATCTTGCCCTTTCCAAACTGGATGAATCGATCAGCGAAATGCGCCGGGTGGCGCATAACATGATGCCGGAGGCATTGCTGAACATGGGACTTCAGCCCGCTTTGCAGGATTACTGTGACGGGCTTTCAGAATCCCAGTCATCACCAATCCACACAGAGTTCCATGGGCTCGAAGAAAGAATGGAACCTTCGGTTGAAATCGTTCTGTACAGGATCGTTCAGGAACTGTTGAATAATGTGGTAAAACATGCACAGGCTACAACGATCGTGGCACAGGTGATCCGTCAGAACAATCTTATCTCTATTACCGTTGAAGACAATGGTAAAGGCTTTGATACAACAGCTATGGAAAAGTTCCGCACAGCAGGATTACAGAATATTCAGTCAAGGGTTAATTATCTTCACGGCCAGTTGGATATACAATCCACGCCGGGTAAAGGTACTTCTGTACACATTGAATGTTTAATTGAATACAATGAGCAGCAACAAGGATAAAATAAGCGTATTGGTCGTTGACGACCATCCGATGGTTCTCGAAGGAATGCAATCGATGTTGTCTCAATTTGGATTTGTCGAACTCGCAGGTCTTGTTACCAATGCCTGGGAAGCGATGGAACTGATCAAAAAACAGCAACCGGATATTGTTCTTACGGATATCAATATGCCGGAAGTCAGCGGTATTGAACTCGCAGAAAAGATCAAAACAGAATGCCCCGGAGTGAAGGTGATTGCGATGAGTACGTTCAAGGAGCGGAGTTATATTTCCCAGATGTTGCAGCATGGCGCAGTTGGTTATTTATTAAAAAGCGCTTCGCGTGAAGAAATAGAAGAAGCTCTTCTCCGCGTGCACGAAGGGTATCTTTATATGAGCCAGCATCTCCACCTGGCGGAAGCAGAAAAAAAGGAATTGAAGAATCTCCCGGTGCTTACGTCGAGAGAGAAAGAGGTATTGCAATTGATCGCCGATGGCTGCACGAATCCTCAGATCGCAGAAAAGCTTTTCATCAGCTTGCATACAGTCGATACACACCGGAAAAATCTGTTGATGAAGTTCGGGGTGAATAATACAGCGTTACTCATAAAAATTGCGGCGAAGGCGAATTTACTGTAAAACGCGAAAGTAACGCGGCGAGCACGGCGAAATACAATGTTATCCCGTGGCTGTTTCCGCCGCGTCCGTTGCATATCGCCGCGCTCGCCGCGTTCATTATACGCAAACTAAAGACTAAGACTATACCACCAGGAGAAGATAAGATTCAGTTCACTGGTCTTCCCTGGTCATACAATTCCATAAAAGAAGTATTATTTTTAGGTATCATTTCTAAAATGGAAAAACTCAGAACCCACATACAAGAGATCACTCCCCTGAGTGATGAAGAATTTGACTACATCAAAACTTTCTTCACCGTAAAAAAAGTAAGAAAGAATCAATACCTCATTCACGACGGTGATGAAATAAAACATGAGTTCCTTGTACTCCAGGGAATTTATAAAGTGTTTTATGTAGATAATGATGGGAAAGAACATATCCTGCAATTCGCTCGTGAAAACTGGTGGATGTCTGACTACACCGCCTATTTCAAACAACAAGCCGCTACCATGTTCATCGAGTGTCTTGAAGAAGGTGAAGTTCTCTGCCTCACATTGCTGGGCAGGGAAAAGCTGGCAGCCGACCTCCATAAAATGGAGCACTTCTTCCGTGTCAAACTCACCAACGGGTATATCGCCTTGCAAAAAAGAATATTATTGTTACTCTCCAGCACACCACAGCAACGCTATGAAGAATTCTCCCGGCTATACCCCGATCTGCTTCAGCGCATTCCTAAAAAATACATCGCGGAATTTCTTGGCGTAAGCCGGGAGACACTGAGCCGGCTGTATTCGAATGGAAAGTGACAATGGATCAAGATCAAAAGTTGGGGAAGGGGATAGTTTTAATAGTTTGAAAGTTTAAAGGGTTGAAAGTTTGAGGGTTGCGGTGCTTATTTAGCACTCTTTCGGAAAGTAAATAGTCCATGATTCCGGAAGGAGATCGGGATAAAAGTTGG
>VFQP010004339.1_pt1 | contig 13299 bp, 11 predicted proteins | sample 3512351 | NCBI WGS metagenome assembly VFQP01 (sample SAMN10412372, study PRJNA504923) | tailings metagenome | isolation source: Relicate 1 Philex TSF1 revegetated site | place: Philippines: Tuba, Benguet | collected 2017-08-29 | reverse complement strand
GCTGCGCGCTGCGGGCGTGCGCCTGGCGTGCGTCACCGACCTCGAGATGCAGGTGGGGCGGGGACCGGGTGCGCTACGTGGATGGGTGCCAGCATCTCAAGCTGAGCACGCGCTGTTCGCCTGTGCTCAGGATCTCACCGTGGACGCGCTGGTGCCTCCCTCGCTGCACGTGGCGCTTCCCAACCTGCGTTCCCTCAAGCTCCGGCGCTGTGTGCTGCCCCCCACTGCGGCCACGGCGCAGCTGGACAGCGAGTGCAGCAGCCTCCAGCACTTGGAGGTGTCGTTGGGCGCCCAGGCGGCCTCCCTACCGGCGCAGCTGGCGCAGCTGCCCTCTCTCCGCGGCCTCACCTCGCTGACCCTGCACCACAGCCCCTCCACGGCTTTCCTCCCCAGCCTCAGCCAGCTGACGGCCCTGGAGCTGGGCAGCCTCTTCCGTGGCCATGACGAAGACACGCAACGCCCCACTGCGGACTGGACGGCTACGCTTCGCCACGTCGCCCAGTGCACGCGCCTGCAGTCCCTCGCCCTCCCCGCCGCCACCGCTGAGGAGCTGCGGCCCGTGGCCACGGCGCTGCCGCAGCTGCAGCACCTGCACCTCAACTACGATTTCAGGGAAGAGCGCGACGAAGAGGAGGAGGTGGAGCTGGACGGCGACGCCATGGCAGAGGTGCTGCTGGGCCTGACGCAGCTCACCAGCCTGCGGTGGGACGAGGCTACTCCGTACGTGATGCGGCGCTCCCACACGGACCGCCCCTGCAGCTGGAGGGAGCTCACGTTCTGCAGCGTTGGCGTCCAGCAGCTGTTGCACCTTCCTCTGCGCTCGCTCACCTCACCCGTCACGGTGTGGACGTTGGACGTTGCGGCTCGACATGGTGTGGCGGATGTGCAGAGGCTCGTGGGCGTGCTGGTGGGCGAGGGTGGGCCCGGCGTGAGGTGGCTGTGGTCCGCCTGCTCCGTGCGCTTCAGCAACTGGTGCTCGAACCCAGGGGTGTTTGAGCACGGCGCCACGCCGGCGGACACGCCGGCGGCGCTGCTGCGCGCCCTGCAGCCGCTGCTGGCCGGTGCGCCAGAGGTGTGCGTGGACAACGTCAAGTGGGACGCGGAGGCGGTGCGCGCGCTGCCGCAGTGCTGCAGGAGGCTCAGCGTGGTTGAGGGCGAGGTGTCCCTGGTGGCCATGGTGGAGGTGGCGCGGCGCTTGCGCCACCTGGAGAGCGTTGAGCTCAAGTGGTTGGCGGTTGAGCCTTGGGCTGTGGTGGGGTACCTGGTGGCTGAGGAGGGCGAGCGGCGCCAAGCGGGGGAGGAGCAGGGCAGGCGGGTGAGGGTGAGGGTGCACCAGCCCCGCAGTGAGGCCGCAGACCACTGGGAGCAGGCGCGGGACGCTGTGCAGGCGCTGGGCCTGGCCTGGCTCGACCTGGTGGTGCAGGAGTAGTAGGGGCAAGGCGTGTGCTAGCACCTGGGGCCTCAACCTGGTGCGGACGGCTCTGTTTCCATTCGGGTCACCATGCCTCTGTGGGTTGTGGCTCACGCACCGATCGCTGATCCTTGCAGCGAGAAGTCAGGTGCGGATGCTGTGTGCCAGGTGCGCCGGGTGGCCACCGCTATGTCGCTGGCCGCGGGGGGCGCTAGGCGGGGCGGGACGGGGCGCTGGGCAGGGCGGGCAGAGAGGGCAACGCTTGTCTGCCCCCTCCCCCCTCTTGTGTGTTGAGCTTTACATCTGGTGGAGCCATCTCTGGCAAGCAGATGATCATATCACAGACCGCATTACTGCGCACACGGCACGGGTGTGGTGCCTCACTCGGCGAGACCGCCACACTGGCACCCCCAGCCACCCCAACGCCCGTACGGGCGGTGGGGTGTAATGCTGGGCAAGGGCTGCCCCCTAGCCACCCTGAATCGCCCGCGGACCGCCCGTGTGACGGAGGCACGTGCGCGCTCCGCCTTGCGTTTTGAGTCCACACGCCTGATGCTGTTGCCGCCTGTAGCTTGCTTGCCAGGGCCCTTCTCTCTCATCCTGTGCCTGCTCATCGTGCGTCTGGGGGATGCCTCACGGTGGCCTAGTGCCCCTGCGGTCGCTGCCTGCGCGATGGGTGTGGGTGCTGCCCCCTTGCCCTTGCCACGGCCACGGTTCTTGTTGAGGCGTGTCCTGCGGTACCTCGGCCTCCCCGTGCTCTGCGTGCTGCTCCACTGATGCCACGGTGAGAGGCTGTTCGTGCTGACGTGGCGCGGGTGTGAGGGCCCGGTGTCACGTGTGCTCATGCTCTGCGTGGCTATCCTCTGCCAGTTGTCTCTCATCCCTGGGCGCACCTGGTGGGGGTGACGCCGGCGCACAGGGGTTGGGCGTGTTGGGAGGTGGCCCACCTGTGCGCGCTGTTTTGCCTGCTGCACTGAAGGCCCGGTGGCTCGTGGACGTGTCACTGCTTCTGCGTGCCGCGCGTCTGTGCAAGCGGTCTCCCTCGCACCGCATCCTCTGCTGCGCGCGCACCCTGGCGTGCACCCCAGCACGTGCGTACGCGGCCAGCAAGCACGTGATGGTGAGCAGTGGGATAGAGCAGTCAGCACGCCGCTTGGGACCCACCACCCTCACTTGCTCAAGGCGCGCGTGGCGCCGCATGGCCGTGGGCCTCCGAGGGCGTGAGCGGCGCGCCCCATCCGCACAGGACCTCACCCACAGGCCCTGCGCTCTCACGATCAGCACCAGCACGTCGCATCCGCACCGCGCTATCAGCACTGCGCGTCCTGCTCCCCAGCCCCGCACGCCACTGGCCCGCGCTTGAACGGCCGCACACCCCAGCGCTCACCCACCCAGCAGCAGCGGCATGGCTGGCGCACAGGCGGCACCTGCTGACTGGTCCCGCCTTCCCCCGGAGCTGCTGGAGCAGTGCTGCGCCTGGATCGAGCGCGAGGCGGGCAGGCGGGCGGCGCTCCAGACGTGCGCGACCTGGGCGCGCGCGATACTGCACGCGCCTCGCGGCCCGCACCTCAGTCTGGACCTGTATCGCTTGGCTCCGTTTGCGCCCTCGGCTCGCGCGCTGGAGCGCCTCTGGGGCCCCTCCTCGCAAGCGGTCGCACCGCAGCAGGAGCAGCAGCAAGCCGGAGGCAGCAAGGGCGCCAAGCTGGTGCTGCATTACGGCAGTTTTCAGCGCTTCCTGGCGGAGCTGCGCACTGCGGGCGTGCGCCTGGCCTGTGTGACCGACCTTGAGATGGAGGTGAGGCCGTGGACAGAGATGCAGCGTGCCTGCGCTGCGTGGATGGGCGTCAAGATCTCACTCTGTGCCTGCGCTGTTCGCCTGTGCGCAGTGGCTCACAGTGGACGCGCTGGTGCCTCCCTCGCTGCACCTGGCCCTCCCCAACCTGCGTTCCGTCACGCAGCAAGACTGCGAGCTCTCTCCCAACACAACCACGGCGCAGCTGGACAGCGAGTGCAGCGGCCTCCAGCACTTGGCGGTGTCCATCCGGGCCCAGACGGCAGCGCTGCCGGCGCAGCTGGCACAGCTGCCCTCCCTCTGCGCCCTCACCTCGCTGACCCTGGACACCAGCACGTCCACGACGTTCCTGCCCAGCCTCAGCAGCCAGCTGACGGCCCTGGAACTGGGCAGCGACTTCCGCCAGTGCATCCGCCAGACGCAGCGCCCCACCGCGAACTGGGCGGCCACCCTACAGCTCGTTGCCCAGTGCACGCGCCTGCGGTCCCTGGCCCTCCCCGCCGCCACCGCTGAGGAGCTGCGGCCCGTGGCCACGGCTCTGCCGCGGCTGCGGCGCCTGCACCTCAACTACGATTTCGACGATGAGCGGGACGGCGGCGTGGAGGTGGAGCTGGACGGCGACGCCATGGTGGAGGTGCTGCTGGGCCTGACGCAGCTCACCCGCCTGGAGTGGGGCAACGCGTTCCCGTACGTGATGCGGCACTCCCACACGGACCGCCCCTGCAGCTGGAGCGAACTCACCTTTGACGACGTGGGCGTGCACCAGCTGCTGCGCCTGCCGCTGCGCTCGCTCACCTCGCCCGTCACAGTGTGGGCATTGCACATTGACCCTGTGGACAGCGTGGCGGACGTGCAGCGGTTCGTGAGCGTGCTGGTGGGCGAGGGCGGGCCTGGTGTGGTGTGGTGGCGTTCTGAGGTGTTGGTGCGCTTCAGCAACTGGCGCACGGACCCAGGGATCTTTGTGCACGGCGCCACGCCGGCGGACACGCCGGCGGCGCTGCTACGCGCCCTGCAGCCGCTGCTGGCCGGGGCGGCAGAGGTGCGCGTGGACAACGTCAAGTGGGACGCCGAGGCGGTGCGCGCGCTGCCGCAGTGCTGCAGCATACTCTGCGTTTGCGAGGGCAAGGTGCCCCTGGTGGCCGCGGTGGAGATGGCGCGGTGCTTGCGCCAGCTCAATAGCGTCACTTACGAACGGGTGGCCATTGAGCCCTGGGCTGTGGCGGCATACGCGGTGACTGAGGAGGGCGAGCGGCGCCAAGCGGGGGAGGTGCAGGGCAGGCGGGTGCGGGTCGCTGTGTGCCAGCCCCGCAGTCAGGCCGCAGACCACTGGCAGCGGGCTCAGGCGGACATGCGTGCGCTGGGCCTTGCCTGGCTCGACCTGGGGGTGTGCATGTAGAGGCAGGAACGAGGGGGGAGCTCTCTCTGCTGCGTGGCCTTCTTGCTCCTCTGCGTTCATGTCCAGTGGCAGGCAGATCGCTGGCCTTGCGGCGCTGGCCAGGTGATTTGAGTGCTTTGTGTGATGCCGCATCAGCTGATGCCGCATCAGCTCTACCGACCATCTGCGGCAGATGGTCGGTAGAGGCTGTGAGGCTGCTGATTGGCATGCAAAGGCCGCCGTGTTGATCACCTATGCGCCTCCACTTAGCACGCAGTCGCCCCAGCGCTCGTCTTGCTGAAAAGCGCAGGATGAGAGCAGGGCCACCCTGCGTCAACATGGCGTGCGGCGGCGATCGAGAACGAGCGCGGGCCCACGCGCACGAAGCCTTGTCACTCAAGCCGTGCGCAATCGTCAATCCGGCTCCCATGCGCCTCGATCCATCCACGCGCTGAAGATCCAGCAGCCGCCCCGGTGTCCCTTTTTCGAGTGGTGTGCTCGACGGCGGCGGGAGGACAGGGAAGGCCTGAGGCGCGCTGCTAGCGACTCACTCAAGACGCGATTGAGCGATGCACCACCTGGCTGGCGAGGATCCACCTCTGAGCGCGCTCTCGATCGCGCGCCCGCCTCGCCGCCTGAGCTCTCTCGCGCTCACCTCGGTCGTACGCGCTCGGGAAAGTGCACAGGGTGCGCCTCAGGTACATATGCGATCACTCGCCCGCATTCACACATTCGCCACGCCCTGACAGCAGAGCTGCGCGACGTCCACAGCGCCGCCGCACAGCAAGGTCAACATCTTTGACCACGAACAGGATGGCGAACAAGAGCAGCTTCGCAGGTGAGGCACTGAATGGGCGAGCATGAGCTAGCGCGTCCATGAATGCGCGCGTCGGCGCGTTGGCTTAGCGGGTCGGCGATGGCCAAGTGCGCTAGCTCGGCGGCCATCCTCCACGCAGCTGTTCAGCTCAAGCAGCCTGAGCGCTCTCAGCTGCGGGTGCCCACCCGAGCTTGACGCTCTGCTTGCACACTGACAATCCCGTTGCTGCTGCACCTCTGCGTTCGCGTGCAGGCGTCGTGGTGCTGCTGCTGGCGCTCGCGCTGAGCGGCGTGCAAGGCGTGCGGTCGCCGCCCGTTTACGCGTACTCGCCGCCCCCACCGCCCTGCGGATCGCCGCCGCCTCCTCCAGTCATCATCTCCTCCCCTCCGGCGTACAGCTACTCGCCGCCGCCGCCCCCAGTGCTCATCTCCTCGCCACCGGTCTACTCCTACTCGCCGCCGCCGCCGCCCTGTGGATCTCCGCCGCCGCCGCCGGTGATCATGGCGTCGCCGCCCTGCGCCTCGCCGCCTCCCCCGCCCGTCATCATGTCCTCGCCCCCCGTTTATTCGTACTCGCCGCCGCCGCCGCCCTGCGGCGCGCCCCCCCCTCCCCCGCCCGTCATCATGTCCTCTCCCCCGATGTATCGCTACTCGCCGCCTCCTCCGTCGTCCGGCTACCTCTCGTCCCCCCCGCCCCCTCCGTCCTACAGCTACCTCTCGTCGCCCCCGCCCCCTCCGTCCGGCTACGTCCCGTCCCAGCCGGCCTGCGGCACGCTCGCCCTCACCTACAGCCAGGTACACACTGCCGTGGAGGCTCCCCACACTTTCGAAACGCCAGCCAGGCAGCCGTTTCCAGGCCGCACACCGTCGGCGCCTGTCTCGCCTGTTTGAGGGTCACACCGTCGCCGTGACCTGAGTCGTACCCGGGCCCGCCCGCGCCCCCGCAGGACCTGAGCATCTTCAGGTCGCTGGTGCTGGCCGCCGGCCCGGACGTGGTGGCCATCTGGGAGAACCCCAACTACGACATGAGCGTGCTGGCGCCCGTCAACTCGGTGAGGCGCCTGCCCTGCCTGCTGCACGAGTGTGGGGCGTCAGCACTGCCAGGCTGGTGGCGCTGCGCGGAACGTGCGGCCGTGCAATCTCCACTCGCCGGATCGGTCGGCGCCATTTGCACGCGCTGACAACGCCGTGCTTTGTACGTTGCTGCGCTGAACTTGTGCAGGCGTTTGCGGGCGTGGACGTGCCTGCGCTCCTGGCCGACAACCTCAAGCTGCGCACGGTGCTGGGCAACCACATCCTGTGGGGCGTGCAGCTGCCGGCCAGCGCGGCGCAGCTCAACGGCCAGGCCTACACCACGCTCATCAAGACGTGAGTCGCGTGCCCCCGCAACTGCCCTGCTGGTTCCCCCCTTGCGTCACCGAGCGCGCTTGCTAGCCACGTCTGTCGCGTCCGTGCGCCCTTCCCCGGATGGTGTGTGCGTGTGGCCTCGCAGCACGCTCACGTTCAAGTCCCTGGCTGACTCGTACGGCGCGGCGCGCACCGACGTGACGGGGCCCAAGAACACGGCCTCCCTCCTCAGCCCGCGCTACACGGCGTGCAGGGTGAGTAGAGGCATGGATGGGCGCCGCTGCCACGTCAACAGCGCAGCGCGGGCCCTGGACCATCCTCCTCACGGTCGACCGGCGCTGATCGCGCCCGCACACTGCCCACGCTTGTGCTCCGCAGGTGGTTGTGCAGCCCATCAACGCCGTCCTGGGCTACTAGGAACCTGTCCATCCCTGCTCCAGCTGCCTGCTGTGAAGTGCGCGCTGCCGTCCTGACGAGCTGTTTGCGACGCGGCGCGGTGCAAGCGGCGCAGTGAGGCCTGTGGCGCGTGCGGTGGCCACAGCAAACAGCCCGCGCTCCTCAGGACCTCTGGAACCCAATCCTCGCCCCCCCCTCTGCCAAGCACACTAGAATGGACGCATGGGCTGGCCCTGGGCGGGGGCCTGCACGCCCACCCGCGCCGTGCGATCTGGGCCGGCAGCGGTGCGACAGACGAGCAGCGGCGGTGCCTGTGCTGCCAGGGGCGTGTGTGCGGAGCCGCTGAGGACTCGTGGGTGTGGCGGGAAAGCGGAGCAGGAGAGATGGCCGAGAACGGAGTGGATGCCGCCGAGGAGGTGCCGCGCGTGCTGTCAAAGCGCTGCTTCGTCGGTAATCTCGCCTGGCGGACCAGTTGGCAGGACCTCAAGGTGAGGCGAGGCGCGCGCGTTCTGGGGCGCTCTGGCGGGCTCCTTGTTGAGCTGCCCGCGGGGGATGAAGAGGATGGCCCCGGCGGCGCGACCCCCCGCCCCTGGGTGCGCGCAGGACAAGTTCCGCGAGTGCGGCTCGGTCGTCTACGCGAACGTCATGCACTACGAGGACGGTGCGGCTGCTGTGTGGGGCGGGGGAGGGGGGTTTCGGGCGCCTGAGCTGCAGGGACGCGTCGCCAGTGAGTCCACGCGCGCGCCTGGCGAGCAGCGACAGCGCGGGCTGGGGCGTCCTCCGTCGCTGCGGCACGCTCCCTGGGCCTGGACGGGCTGCCTGTCGTGGCCTGCGGGCCAGCCTGATCATCAGGCTGACGAGGCGAGGCGCAATGCGGGCGCGTGTGCGTGCGCAGGCCGTTCCAAGGGCTGGGGCATCGTCGAGTTCGAGACCCCTGACGAGGTGCGAGCTGCGCAGCGCTGTCACAGCTGCGCACCCTGGCGGGGGGCCGGGGCCCACTGTGTCCTGGAAGATCGTCGGCGAGGCACGACCACCCCCGAGAGCGCAGCGGCATCAACAGCGGCACCAGCAGCAGCAGTGGGCGTGGCGGCACAGGGCGTGTGCAGCTTTTGGGACTGCTCTCCCCTCGGGGCAGTCTTGATCAGGTTGTTGATGGGGCCGCGCTCCCGATGGCGGCAAACGCAGCGCGTCGATGCCGCAGCCGGAACGGCGGACGAGAGCAGGAGGGGCCCACGCGAGTCGTGTCGCGGGCGGCGCCTCTCCCTGGGGAGGGCGCCTCTGCCTTTGGCGACCAGCAGGACGCTCCTCAACAGGCAACCCTGCTTGGCTGATCGATCTGCGCAGGCGGCTACGGCCATCAACACGCTCAACGGCGTGGAGATGAGCGGGCGCAGGCTGCTGGTGCGCGAGGACCGCGAGGACCGCGACCTCAAGCACGTGGCGGGCGGCGACGAGAACGGCGCCTCGCCGGCGCCCCGCGCGCCGCGCCCGCCCCGCGCCGCCGGAGCCCCCGGCGGCCGTGGCACGGCCGGCGGCCGCGGAGCCGGCGGCAGGGGCGCCGGCGGCCGCGGCGGGCGCGGCAGCGCGCCCCCCGAGCGCTCTGGCGAGTCGAGCGGCCTCCAGGTGCGGCCACGCCACGCCCTCCCTGCGCTTCCGCAGCACCCCAGCTGCGGGTTCTGATGCCTCCCCGCTACCTTTGTCGGCAAAGCCAGGCGTGCGTGGTGTGGCGTTGGCGACCATACGCGGTTGCAGGTGGTGGTGCGCGGCATCCCCTGGGCCTACACGTGGCGCGAGCTCAAGGACCTCTTCGCCGAGATTGGCGACATTGAGCGCGCCGACGTGGTGTACGGCGACGACGGGCGCAGCCGGGTGCGTGCGAGCTGTGTGGGTGGGGGCGGGCGAGCAGGGCACGTGGAGCGCGGTTCCAGTCGCTGGGCCTGAAGGCGTGCCAGGGGCCTTTGCCGGGACGGCCATTTCGGCGCCGGGACGCTCGCTGCGAAGAACGAGCGCCGTGGGCGGAAGGCACGCACCACCCGCGGCCGAGCTCCCTACCCTGACAGCTGGCTTCTCACCGCGCCCGCCGCCCGCCCGCCGCTCGCGCGCCTCGCCCCTCGCAGGGCTACGGCACGGTGCGCTTTTACACGGCCGAGAGCGCCCAGGCGGCCATCTCCAAGTTCCACGAGACGGACCTGGACGGCCGCTCGCTCTCCGTCTTCCTCGACAAGTTTGCCTAAACCGGCAACGGCGGCGCCCTGACCACGGTCCGCGCGCGCCGGTTTGTGCGGCGGCGGGCGCGCCGCGGGGGACTGAGGGAGCGGCAGAGGAGCAGCCGAGGCGGCGGCGGCGCGGGAGGAGCCGCACGGTTGGCATTTTGGGCGCGTGCGCGGACGTCTCTGGCGCCGCCCGGCGTCCTCCCCGACGGCAACCAGCCGCGTAGCTGCTCTGCGCGCTTTCCTCGCTTTGCGACGGCGCACGTGCCGCGCGCCTAGTTTTGGCCCTCCCAAACTGTGCCTCCTGCAGCCTGCACCCAAGCAGCAGCGACCCGGCTGGTGGCGCAGAGGAGCCGGGGCGCGTGGGCGCTTGCTTTCCGACCTGCCCCCTCGCACCGCGCGCGAACGTCCCCCCCCCCCCCCCCCCCCCCGCACCGCGCGCGAACGCCCCCCCCCCCCCCCTGCCGCACCCTGCCCGCCCCGTTTACCCTTTTGGACCCCCAGAACCCGACCCAACCCCCCCCTATCTCTCATTGCTATGGGCCCCTCCCCAGCCGCCCCCAAGGGGGGAGAAGGCCGCGAGTGTCGCGAGGGCGCGACGCCCCCCTCTCATGACCTGACGTGACGCCCTGACGCCCCGACCGCTGGGCTGCTGACGATCCCGTGGGGCAAAGGGGGCGGCGAGCGGTTTGCGCCCTCCCGCCTCTGTCCACGCGCCCCCTGCCAGGAGCGGCAACGACCGCACCCGGCGGCGGCGTGCGCACGCCGCGGCGCCCCTCTTCCCAGAGCCGCCCTCCGCTGCACACATGCACGTGCGCGGCAAGCTTGCTGCCCTGCCCTGCTGCTCATGATCAGTCAGTGCGCATTGGCTGGCGACGGCGCAAAGCGCGGCCCGGCCGTCGACTGCGGGTCGACGGATGGCGCAGACTCTGGCTTGTGGCGCTGTGCCCCCGTGTGGGGGGGGGGGAGGAGGCGAGCAGGGCGTGGCGGCCGCGCACCGGGCCAACCAGGTCATGTGGAGGTGGTGGCGGAGCATGGCTTGTGAGGTGGGACGCCAGCTGCACCCTCTATGCCTCCCCTGCCCAGTCCCTGCACTGCCTTCCTGTGCCCCTCCCCCTGATGTGTGAGTTGCTCGGGGGGGCGGCGTGGCGTGGCGGGCACGTGCTTAGCTCGTGAGCTGCTGGCGGGCGCGCCCCCAGGCATGCCCGCAGGCGGGGGGGGGCGGGGCCTGGCTGGGGCCTCGGCGCCGCGCCACGCACTGACAAATGGTGGACCGACCGTTTTGCATTGCCATCCTTCGCACCCATCCAACGAGCCGAGCTGGACTGCCTGCGCTGCCGCCTCTCCCAGCTGCGCGCCTCCCTGCCTGTCGCGCCCTCCCCTTTCGTGCGCGTCGCCTGTCCCTGCTGTCGTCGAGCCGGCCTCCAGCCGTCGGCGTGCGCGGTGGTTTTGTGCGCTGTTGGGGGACGGCGCACGACCGAGGAACCCGGCGCTGCACTGGGGGCGGGGGCGGCGCTGGCGGCCTGCCGGCTCCAACCCAGACGAGCCGCGAGTTGGCGCCTCGAGGGCGACTATCCCTCCCCCCCCCTGCGTGCCTTTTTCCGCGCGTGTGTGCCCGCCTCGACGGGACGGACCCCCCCGACCACACCCTCGAACCTGCATTGCCCCTCTAAGCTAAAAAGAGCCCCGAGCTGCTGTTTCCCCCGCGAATGCAAAGGCGCTTGCTCTTGCACGCTGTGACGTGGTCAGGACCACGACGGCGGCGAGGACACGAGCAGGCTGGCGTTGGTGCCGCCAAAGCCGAACGAGTTGCACAGCGCGGACAGCACCGCTCGCGTTGCCAGTGGTGGTTCCAGCGCGCGCGCCTCGGGGCCGACCAGCCCGGGCAGCGCGGCGGCCGCGGCGTCCGGCGCGAGCAGGTTGACCGTCGGCGGCGCGGCGCGGTGGTGCACAGCGAGCACGCTGAAGACCTGCGTCGACGCGCGCGCGGCGAAAGGGTGTTGAGGGAGGATGTTTTCCTGCGCGAGGCGAACGAAGCTGCGGGTCGCACACCAGACGGGCGGGCAGACGCACCGTCTCGACGGCGCCGGCCGCTCCCAGCAGGTGCCCCGTGGCGCCCTTGGTGGACGAGACGGCAAGCCGCGGCGACAGCTGCTCGCCCCAGAGCTGCGCGATGGTGCGAGCCTCCACCTCGTCGCCTGCGAGCGCGCGCACGAGGGCCACCATGACCGTGATCACGCTGGCAGCAGCCCGCACGCAAAGAGGTCACGAGTCGACCTCGTCACCGCCGCGCGCTTCACCTTGCGGCGTGGACGTGGCGTGCGCGTTGACGTAGGCGACGTCGGCCGGCGCCAGCCCCGCGCTCGCCAGCGCCCGCTCCATGCACAGGCGCGCGCCGAGGCCCTGCGGGTGCGGCTGTGTGATATGGTGCCCGTCGCCCGACAGCCCGTAGCCTCGCACCTGCGGGAAGCGCGCCCGCGCCACACGAGACAGGTGAGGATTCGAAGGTCAGGTGTGGGTCGGACGACTGCCGCAGGACACCTCGCGCGCCTCCGAGGTCCAACCCCCCCCCCCACACACACACACACGTGCGCATGAGCAAGCTGAGAATGTCAGAGGACGTGCCTGGCGCAACGCACCTCTGCGTACACCTTGCCGGCGCCCCGCCTGGCCGCGTGCTCCTCCGCCTCCAGCACCACCACGCCGGCGCCCTCGCCCATCACAAAGCCGTCGCGGGCGGCGTCAAAGGGCCGCGAGGCCTCGGCCGGCGCGCCGTTGAAGCGCGTGGCCAGCGCTCGCAGACGCGAGAAGCCCGCCAGCGAGACGGCGTCCACGCACGCCTCGGCGGCGCCTGCGATCTGTGCGCGCGTGCGGTTCCGCAGGGGGCGGCGTAGGCATCACGCATGGTGAGGGGCTCAGGGCACGCACGACAGTGTGCTCAAGCTGACCCTAGGGGCCCTGCTGTGTTGATCCAAGCAGCCGCGCCGCGCTGTCGGTTCTCCGAGCGCGCTCCGCCTCGCGGGTTTCTGTTGGGCGTCCAGACGCGCAGCAGCCGGCGCCGGCGCCGCCGCTGCCGCACAGGGCGCTTTTGTGCGGGACGGTTTGCTCCTGGGGGTGCCCCCGTGTGCGCCAAGGCCAACGCTTCATGTGGCGCAGAAGCAGGAGCGAGGAGAGGGCGCAAGGCATGACCATGACGCGTCACCACGCTGCACCACGCACCTCTCAACCCCAACCCACGGATCATGCCCGGGCGCCCAAACAGGAAAAGCGCGCTCACCATGACGTCGGCGTCACCACGCTGCACCACGCACCTCTCAACCCCAACCCACGAGTCATGCCCCGGCGCCCAAACAGGAAAAGCGCGCTCACCATGACGTCGGCGTCGCCGCGCTGCACCATGCGGAAGGCGTCGCCGACGGCGTGCACGCCCGTGGCGCAGGCGGTGGAGCTGGCGTGGTTGGGACCGTGCAGCGACCACCTGCACACAGCCAGAGGGGAGAGGAAGAAAGGAAGACAAACTAGGTCGGCTTCTGTCTGCTGCGGGCAGAGCACGCGCCCTGCGAGGGCATGCGCAAGTGCTGGGGAAGGCACACGGTGCAAAGGGACGCCTCAACTCCAGGTGGATTGCCGGGAGAGCGTGCTCAACGAGGGCGGGAGCGCAGGGAGGAGGTGCGTGCCGGGCAACGTGAGAGGGGGGCCCGCACCGGATGCCAACGGCGCCGGCCGCCATGTTGGGCAGGATGCGCGGCACGAAAAAGGGCGACACCTTGCGCAGCTGCCCCGCGGCCTGCGGCCAGGCACGGGCACATGCACGTGCGGGGCACGCGGTGAGAAGCCTCAACGGTCCGACAAGCCCCAGGGCGGTGTGCCAACGCCGTGCTCTGGCTTTGCAGTTGGGTCAGAATCAGCGTCGTGGGGATGCTGCTCCCTGCGTCATCGTCCACCTCCCTGC
>VFQP010004338.1_pt1 | contig 13308 bp, 18 predicted proteins | sample 3512351 | NCBI WGS metagenome assembly VFQP01 (sample SAMN10412372, study PRJNA504923) | tailings metagenome | isolation source: Relicate 1 Philex TSF1 revegetated site | place: Philippines: Tuba, Benguet | collected 2017-08-29 | reverse complement strand
GCACTTCACTGCTGAACGCTGACGCTTCACTGCTGAACGCTGCTACGAGGTCGTCTGTCAGCGCGCGAAACATACGCTGCATCGCGGATACGCTGCATCGCGGATACGCTGCATCGCGGCATGGACGCGAGGTGTGACTGACAGTCCTGGTGCTCCTGCCTGTCTGCTGACTTCAGGCCAAGATGACAGAGGTGCAGCGCGACGTGCCGGTGAGCACGTGGTCGTACCCGGCCGGCTTCAAGGGCACCGAGGAGGCGCGGGCGGCCGTGGCGCACGTGATGCAACGCACCTTCCTCAAGGTCAGCAAGCCTGACTGCAGTGCGTGGTCCTGCAGGGCCAATACTCCCCTGGCAGAAGCTTGAGCTCAAGCTGATGTGCGTGCGCGCACATTCGCAAATTGGGCCCAGGGCGTGGAGGTGCGCGCCGACCACGTGGCGCTGCTGACGGGCGCGGGCGCGTGCCTCGAGGTGCTGGCCCACGCGCTTGCCTCCGCTGGGGAAGGCGTGCTGCTGCCCAGCCCCATCTACCCCGCCTTCCTCAACGACTTCCAAGTGAGCGAGAGCGCGCTGTGTTTGAGGCCGGGGCAACGGGTGAGACGAGGGGGAACTACAGGCGTCAAGGGGCAGCGTGCCTGACCCGTGCGCTGCGCGCGTGCAGGTGCGCAGCGGCCTGCACGTGGCGCTCTTCCCCCTGCAAGAAGAAGAGCAGGGCGAGGGCCACGCCAACGGCAACGGCGCAGCGGGGCCACACACCAACGGGCACGGCGACGGCAACGGGCGCGCGGCGGGGCGCAGCGTGACGGACCAGCTCAACGACGCGCGCGCGCAGTCCGAGGCGGAGGGGCACCCCGTGCGCGTGCTGCTGCTGGCCAACCCCAACAACCCGCTGGGCGTGGTATACCGCCGCGACACGCTGCGCGACATGCTGCTGTGGTGCCTGGACAACAAGGTGCACCTCATCAGGTGCGGGCGGGTCGGGCCGCTGGTTTGGTTGGGCACGCGCGTGCATGGACCCAGTTCGCCCCGAGCCGGCGCGTTCAGCACACGTGCCATCTGCGCACCGCTTGCGTGGCACAACTGCACCCTTGTGACCCCTGTGGCGGCGCAGCGACGAGATTTACGCGCTGTCCACGTGGGGCGAGGGCGGGCCCGAGTTTGTGAGCACCGAGGTGCTGGCGTGGCAGGAGGTGGGCGAGGGCAACATCAGTCCCGCAAAGGTGAGCCGGAGCCCTCCTTTGGTGTGGCCCCGCGCCCTGGAGGAGCGGTTGGCGCGCTACCTGCACGCGCTTTTTCATCGCATGATCAGCAGCACCGCTGGTGCTGGTGCTGGTGCTGCTGGTGGCGGGTCGCAGGCGGAGCTCATCCCGCTGCTGCTGCACACGGTGTGGGGCCTGTCCAAGGACATGTGCGCCTCGGGCCTGCGCGTGGGCGTGCTGCACACGCGCAACCACGCCGTCCTCAAGGTGCGCGCCTGGGGAGGGGACTGACCGGGGCGGTTCGCAGTGGCCACAGTGGTTGCGATGGCGCACGCTTCATCACTGTGGCCACTGCTGCTTGGTGCCAGCGTTGCTTGGTGGTGGCGCAGGTGGTGGAGAACCTGTCGTACTTCCACACAGTGCCCGGCCCCTTGATGTGGGTGCTGTCCAAGGTGTGCGCGCCTCCCGCACCGCACCGTAACGGCGCGCTGACGCTGCACCACAACAGCTTTGGGTCGCAAAGCTCACCCTGACGCTGCGTGTTGCTGCGCCGCTGTGCGCCGCCCTGGCCAGGTGCTGCGGGACGACGCCTTCATCGACGGCTTCATCGCCGAGAACCTCAAGCGCATGAAGGCGTCCTACACGGGCCTCTCAGGTGCGCGCAGGGACACTGAGCGCGCCGGCGCGTGCCGCTGTGCGCCGCCTCGGCGCCCTCACACTCTGCGTGCTTTGGTTTGGCGCGGGCGCAGACGCGCTGGCGGCGGCGGGCATCCAGCACGTGCGGGCGACGGCGGCCATGTTTTGCTGGATCGACCTGCGGGAGGGGCTGCTGCGGCCGGGCTGGGAGGGCGAGCGGGAGCTGTGGCAGGCGCTGTGCGACGTCGGGGTGCTCCTCACGCCCGGTGAGCCAGCTGCTGGGTTGCTCCTCCTCCTCCTCCTCCTCCTCCGTCTCACTCGCCTCGGCTTGGCCGCATGGGATTCACCACTTGCCCACTTGCGTTGTCCTCACCTTTCGCGCATCGCGTCCCCAGGCGAGGCGTGCAAGGCGGAGGAGCCGGGCTTTTTCCGCGTGTGCTGGGCCTGGGTGCCGGCGGCGGCGCTGCCAATCATGGTGGAGCGCGTGGCCAAGCTGCTGGCCCAGCGCAAGGCGTCCGCGTCCTCGTGACAGCGTCACAGGGTGTCCCGTCGTTATTACTTTTGCAGCTTGTTCGAAGCTCCAGTGTACACGTGACACCGCGCTAGCCGGGTGATCCGTGCGTTCCTCCTCAGACAAGTTCTCAACGCAGTTTTCCTGAAAGAGGCTGCAACAAGTGCTCAAGTGCCGACCCTGGTCCCCCCAACTCGTGAGCAGCACAAACCAAAGCGAGAACAAGCCGCGAATGAAAGCAAAACCGCGGCAGGGAAGGCAGGAGCATCATAAGACACTGCAACATAGACGACCGGGCACGCCCCATTGGCTCGCCCTGCACGCTAGCCTCGTGCGCGCCGCCGCCCCGCTCCCTCACTCATGCCAGCACAGCCTCCCTCACTCCCAGCGGGGCATGGTGCCTCCCTCCACCTGCAGGCCGAGCCCCTCCACCACAAAGCCGGCGTCGCCCAACGGCACGCCGCCGTCGCCGCCGCCCGCGCCCGCACATGACACGGCCAGGCGCGACAGCAGGCCCATCAGCGCCGCCTCCTCCGCCTGCTGCTGCGCATCGCCCACGCCCGTGCCCGCGCCCGGCGCCGCCCCCGCCGCCGCCATGGTGGCCGGCCCAGGCGGCGGCGGCATGGCCACGGCGCCGCCAGAGGGCACGCGCGCCGCCTGACTCAGCACCTCGGGCGGCAGGGCGCAGCCGGCGCACGCGCGGTTGGCCTGGCAGTAGGCCAAGAAGTGCATCCTGCGACAACAACGTGCGAGTGGCGGGCAAAGACAAAGCATGGCTGTGTTGGGTGGCAGTGGTCAGGGTGGGGCATGCGCTGTCCACGTTGAGAGCGAGAACCAGCCGGTGTCCTCACCAGTTTGTGTCCTTGCACAGCACGTGCGGGTTGCCCACCACGACGAGCAGCGCCTGGGCGCGCGTGAGCGCCACGTTGAGCCGCTTCTCGTTGGAGAGGAACCCCAGCCTGCAGCGCACGTCCAACGCGGCGGGCCAGCAGCACGCGGCAGTGGAGGAGGTCAGCGCGGCGCGCGCCTTGGGCCCGCCCCTCAAAGGAGCTCCACGGGACACCTCCACACACGGCACCCGGCCCAGAAGCACCCAAGGGCGGCGGACCTGTGCTTGGCGTCAAACTCGAGGTGCTCGGCCGACGACCTGCGGTGGCAACACGTGGGCGCAGCAGCGCACACACCCTGAGTGCACATGGCCCCAAGCCGGCTGGCGAAAGGCGCACATCTACAGCGCAGAGCCGGGCGGCTCGCTGCCGCAGGTGGAGAGCAGAGGGGCGGAGAGGAGGGCGGCGAGCCTGCACACGCCGGGGTGTGGTCCAGCGCGGCGCTCAAGAGCGGCGCACCTGACGGTGCTGACGATGACCACCTCGCGCTCCTGGCCCTGGAACTCCTCCACCGACCCCACCTGCCGTCACACACACACACACGCACACACACCCATGACCTGCCATACACACGCGTGTCGAGCGGCACGCTCACGCCCAGGAGCCAACCGAGCCCGCCCGCCCGAGGTGGGCCTCATCACGCCACCACGCCGCACCTTGGCCCCATGGCCAGGCCCCAGCTTGGCGTTGAGCAGCCGCCGGATCTTCTCCACCTGCGAGGGACACGGCGATGAAGGCGACGGCGCGACAGCGGCTCTCGGTTGGTGCGGCCTCCAGCGCGCTTCGGCGCAGCGCTGCCGCTGGCCCTACGAAAGAGCTGTGCCACAGCCAGTGCGGACCTGTCGGCGGTACGGCGAGATGATGCCGATGTCGCCGGCGGCCACGGGGTTGCGGCGCAGGCCCCGCAGCTCCAGCACGTCTGCGGCAGCACCAGCAGCACCCACATAATCAGCGCGGTGCTGCGCTGCTCGGCTGCTCTCCACTCTCGTCTGTCCACGTCCGAAGGCGAGGCAAAGCCTTTCCGCTTGCTGAGGCGCCCCGTGCGGCAGGCTGTAGTGGGTGGGTGGCGCCCACACCCACTCACACTCGACGACGAGCTTGGCCTCCATGGCGTTGAACCAGGACGGGGACTGCCCCTCCCGCTCGTCCTTGCCCACCACGCCGTGGAAGATGATGGGCACGCTGCGCACCAAGGCAACCAACCACGCCAGCGCATGCTCTGAACGCCGCGCCACGCCGCACCACGCGCAAGAAGGCTGCGCGGTGCCGGCGCTGGCGCGCCGCCGCACCCGCGCGCACCTGGGGTTGGGCAGCTTGGGGAAGTGCAGCAGCCGTGTGGTCTTCTCCCAGGGCGCGAACGCCCGCAGCTCGTTCTGCGCAACACACACCGCGTGCACAGCATGAGAACCCTCGCCGTGCGTGCTCCGCGTTAAGAGGCGGGTCGCGCGCCTCCTGGGCGCTGCGGCTCAAGTCCTCACATCGTAGAAGAGGCAGTTTGGCAGCCGCAGGATGGACTCGTGCGACCTGAAATTGTCCAGCAGCTTGGTGATGTAGACCTGAGCAGGGAAAGGAGGCACAAGGAAAGGTCAGTTTGGTGGGGTGGGAGCGGTCCTGGACAGACGCACAGGCGGTGTGGCGCGGCAGCCGGAGGCGCGCACCGCGTTGTGGGGCGTCAGGGGCGGCGGGCGGCGCGCGTAGGGCGGCTTGGCGATGAGGCGCTCCATGGCGCTGACGGCCAGGCCGTAGCGCTGCGCCAGCGGGGAGAGGATGACGGGCCCCAGCTGCTTGGGGTCGCCCGCCAGCACCAGCCGCGCGCTGCACCGCGACACCACACCACCACACCACCACATCACGGCAACGAGGCGAGCGCACGCGTCAGCGCCCGACGGCTGCGCCAGCCCACTAGAGAGCACCGCCGCGCATCCACTGGCGCGCTCTTTGCGAAGGATGATGAACAGGAGCGTGAGCGCATGCCCTGCCGGCCCTGGCTGAAGGTGCGCCGCCCACAGCAACCCCGGGGCGTGCGCCCAAGCGCCACCAACCAACGCGCACCTCGCGTCGCGGGTGAGCAGCCCCGCCACGGCCGCGAGGCTGAGCGGCTCCTCGGCGTGGCCCGCCTCGTCAATCATCACCACGCCAAAGTGCCCGGCCTCCACGCCCAGCGCGTGCAGCTTGGCCGCCATGAGGCACGTGGCCACCACCACGCGCTTGGACTTGACGCGCGGCAGCAGGCTCGGGGCCAGCAGGAAGGCGCCCTCGCCTGCGCGTAAGCAGCGAGGTTGCAGAGGGGACGCAGGTGAAACACAGCGGCGCGCAGGCGGGCGTCCAGCTGCGGATTGGTGGGCGGCGCAGCCAGCGCTGCTGTGCTGCTCGCCTTCGTCGTAGTTGGTGCAGGGCTTGAGGTCGGGCGCGCCCCGCATGGCCAGGAGGTCCTCCGCCGCGCGCGAGTAGGCGCACACGCGCAGCACGTCGCTCGGGGGCACCTGTGCAGCAACACGCTCACACACACACGGGGGCAGCAGGAAGAGAGCGCGTTGGTGGCGTGCATGCGCTGAGACGCCCGCCACATCAGTGGTGGAGCCCACCAAGCCACGCCCTGCCGCGAGCACGCCAGGCGCCCGGCCCCCTCGTGAGGCTCTCACCCCGAGCATCATGACCCTGAGCGCCAGCTGGTCGGCCGCCCAGTTGGAGGGCGCGCACAGCAGCAGGCGCGTGGCCGGCTCGGTGGCCCAGACCTGGGCGCGGCGCGGGCACAGCACGTGCACGGCAGCAGCGCTGGCGAAAGGCAGGAAGAGGCACGGGCGGTGGGGGGAGCAGCGTGGCGCCCGGGTACCTGCTTGGCCGCCTCGGTGAGCGTGACGGTCTTGCCCGTGCCCGGCGGGCCAAAGATGAGGTAGGGCAGCGGCGCGTGCGCCTTGGACAGGATGGCGCGCACCTGTGTGTGCGAAGCGACACCGCACGCACACGCGGGAGGGCAACTCGGAGAAGCCCCGGCATTGCTGGGCGCTGTGCAGCATGCCACACTGCATCGCGCGCGTGCATACACACGCACCGCGGTCCTCTGCTCCTCGTTGAGCGGCGGGTCCCGAGCGCTCCACGCAGGCTGCGGGGCGGCGCAGCGAGCAAGCAGGCCAAAGGAACGTGTGCCCTTGCGGGAGGGCGCGCGCAGAGGGCGGGGAGAGCAGCGCGGCGCGCGGGCGTACCTCGCTGGGGAGGCGCGGCACGGGCCCTGGGTGGGGGTCCTGGCCCGGGGGCAGCCCGGCGGCACCCAGCAGCGTGGCGGGGTGCAGCGCGTTGAGGGAGGCCTTGGTCAGCGCCGCCTGCGACCCACACGGGGGCACACACGTTGGCACGCGCTGGCCTGCTCAACACGCTCGCTGCAGATTTGCTGCGGGTGATTCCACCAGCCCGCTCCGGCCCCATCCGAGGCGTCCACACGCGCACTGCTGCTCATGTGCTGCTGCGCGCAAACATGCGCTGGGGGAGCGCCCCACCGGCCCGGCAGCTGTGGCGGTGCGGGGTAGCCGCGCCGCCCACGCGCCTGCATGAAGACAAAGGTGGAGCGCGAGATGGAGAACCGGACGTTGAAGCGCAGGCCCTGCACCCAGCGCTGGTGGAACTGAGGGCTGAAGCGCAGCTGCACCTGCGGGTACGCAAGCACCAGCGCAGCCCACAGCAAGCCACCTCCACCTCAGCCGCCGAACAGCCCGCACGCAGCACGGGCCGCGTCTTGCCACGCCGCACAGAAAGAGCTCCAGAGCTCCAGGGGCTCACGTCTAGCAGCTCGACGGCGTGCACGAAGCCCTGGCTCTCGACGCCCCCGTCGGCGCCGTCGCAGCGCGTCACGTAGAGCGCGTCGCCCTTCATGACCGAGGGGCGCTGCTCGGCCAGCCCCGGCACCTCGAGCATGAGGAAGCGCGCGTCGCGCTGGTCGCGCCGCCGCAGCTCCACGTTGCTCCTGCAATGTGGCGCGCGAGGGGGGCGCGCAGGCACGGGTGTCATGCGCAGAAGCTCGTCGTCGTGGGCGAGGATGGGAGCCCTGCTCCTCCATGGCGCTCACAAGTCGTACGCGCGGACGTCCACCTCGTGCTGCAGCTCCTCCACGAAGAGGCAGTTCTTGAGCTGCGCGCGCACGCAGCACCAGCACCACAGCGCGCCCCGTGCCTCAAGGGTTGGGCCGCAACGGCGCTACCCCTGCGGGAACACAGGCGGCCCCGCACCTTGGTGACGAAGCCGGCCACGTCGTGGCTGGGCACGTCCAGCGCCCTCTCCAGCTCGTCCATCCTGCACGCGCACGACGCAACGCGCGCGCACGCCCACACACAGCGCCAGCCAGCGTCGCGTGCCGTACTGGGAGCCATGCCAGGCGTTGCCTCCCACTCACCCACCACCCGCCCACGCACCTGCCCTCGAGCGCCAGGTCCTCCAGCCAGGCGGGCACGCGCGTGTCGCCGGGGCTGTTCCTCCACACCGAGCGGCTGCGCGGCGGCGGCTCGCCCGCCTCGTAGCGCTCCGAGGGGCGCGTGAAGCGCTGCCGGCGGCGCGGCGCAAAGGGCGCCGAGGGCTTGAGGTCGGGCAGCGGCGCCCCGTCGGCGCCTGCACAACGACGTCACGTTCCGCACGGTGCCGCGCCACCTGGGAGCCAGGCAGCGGCAGCAGGGGTGCCGTCTGAAGGCTGCGGCAGGCCAAGGGCTCACCTGGCCCCAGGGCGGGCTCGCACTCGCACGTGAGCTCTCTCATGAGGGAGAAGCCGTCAAACTCGAGCACCAGCACGTCCAGCTGGATGCCCGCCACCTGAACGGGTAGCCAAGGCGCAGCGCAGCAGAGCAGGGCGTGCGTTTGCGTGCGCACGCCAGGCGCGAGCAGTCAAGGCAGGAAAAGATGGCGGGCGCGCACGGACCTGCGGCGCAAAGGTGACGGTGAAGGTCTTGACGGCGCCAGGCGGCAGGACGTCCGAGTTGAAGGCGCCGTCGTGGGCGAAACCAACGTCGTCCAGCACGCTGCGCCAGGTGGAGTCAAGAGCACACAGCGTGGGAGGCGTGGGACGGAACCTGCGAGCGCTGGTGCGCAGCGTGTGCCTCCCCGACTTGTGTCGCGCACCTGACGCCCGGCGTGCGGCGGAGAAGGCTGAAGCGCAGGAGCCGCGCGTGCGAGTTGCCCGTGTTGCTGGCAAACAGGGTGGCGGAGGAGGCCTGCGTGCACAGCAGGCGGGGCGCGCGCTGCGCGGTGGGCACGTGCACGCGGATGGCACCTGAGAGCAAGTTGTGCCGCCGCCGCTTCATACCTGCCCCGGGTTGAGCGTGGGCACCATGTCCTGATGGCTCAAGACGATACCGCCCGCATTCGCGCCAAGCGCGCCGCTTTGCGTGAGGAGCGAGGCGGCCGCCCGAATGCGGTGCTTGTTGCCGGACAGGTGCTGAAGGAGGACGTGCTCCGTGGGGCACGTCACGCGGCAGAGCTTGCAGGAGAAGGAGCCCTCCTCGAGCCCGCGAGGCGCGCGGCTCGGCCCGCGGGTGACGACCGCCACCGCACCCGCCGCCTGCACAGTGAGGTCCAACACAACGCAGCCCAAATAAACGAGGCAGCCAACGGTGGGTGCGCGTGTGGCGCAGCGCGCAAAGTGTGCCCCACTCCTCTGCCCCACTCCTCTGCCGATCTCGCGCTTTCAAGTCGTCCTGCACCCACCGACCTCGTGCAAAAGGGCGACCTCGTCCTTGGCCACGAGGAATGTGCCCGCTGATGCTTCGCGCAGGTACGCGCGGGCCGTGGCTGTCCGGCACTTGAGGCACCTGTTAGCGATGAAGTAGACAGGAGCGCTGCCTCCTCGCGCTGCCACATACGCGATGACGCGCTGCAGCACGTTGGGGTCCTGGAGGAGCGCCTGGACGTCATCTGTCACGGCCATCTGCGCCGCCTGCCGTGCACGTGCCGCGCGATGGGAGCGCAGCTAGCTGTCTGCAGCGTGCACGGTCTGCGCGCTGCCTCGGCAGGCTGCCTCAACAGCTGGGCAGCCTCTGCTCCTTTTGCTGCAGGCGGGAGGCACGCCCTCAGCACGCCCTCATCGCGGCGAAAGATCGCGCAAACACAGCAGCACGGCATCACTGCACGCTCCTCGCGAGCCGCGCGTAGCCAACTAGCGCCCGCGCCTGCGCCTCGGAGAGCGCCCCCAGCTGCCGCAGCGCCAGGGCTCGGCGGCCCACGTGCACGGCCCAGGCGCCAGGCGGCTGGTGCCTCAGCTTGCCCAGCGCCGTGACCAGCATCGCCAGCTCGGCACCGCTTCCCCCCGCCAGCTCCTGCGACGCGTGCGCGCAACGTGCACGCCCGTCAGCTCACGTCCTGGCGCCTCTCGCAGCTCTGCGACCCCTCCTCCACCATGAAGCGCGTACCCACCTGCGCAGACGCCTGGAACAAGCACCGCATCCACCCAGCGCTGGGCCGCACCCTGGCCCTGGCCAAGCCGCACAGCAGCACGGCGGCGGTGCGGCAGTGCAGCGGCGCCGCGGACTGGCTGCGCCACCGCCACGCCACTGCCGCCTCCGCCGCTGCAGCTGACGGCTCCGCCGCCTGAGGGAGGCCCTCATCATCCGCCGCCGCCGCCGCGTCAGGGCAGCACACGGCGTGCAGCAGCGCCCGTGCGTGCGCGCTGCTCATGCGCCACGCCGGCCACTGCCGCCCGGCAAACGTGAAGGCCATGGCCACGCCCTGAGCGCCCAGGCGCGCGCCGTGCTGTGCCGCCGCGCCCAGCAGCACGTGCGCCAGCTGCGGCGGCACGCGCCAGGGCAGCCGGGCCAGCGACCACAGCACCACGGGCAGCGAGCGCGCACACAGCCGCCGCGCCTTGAGCAGCCGCACCAGCGCCGCCAAGAGGCGCCGCCGCAGCGGGGGGCCAGGGTCGTAGCGCAGCCGCGCCAGCGACCAAAACAGGCACGCCAGGTCCTGCGCGTTCGAATCCACACCAAGGGCAGCGTGTGAGTGCGGTGGGTGAGGCGTGCGAAAGCTGCCCTGCACACGCCTCAAAGAGTCCCACCCAGGCCGCACCTGAGGCCCAACGTCGTCCAGCACGGCGGCGTCCCAACGCTCACGCTGCTGCTGCTGGTGCTGTTCCTCCAAGAGAGGCGGGTCGTCGTTGGCGGGCATCAGCGCCAGGGCCAGCACAGCGTGCACTGACGCCGCGAGCGGCTTGGGGGGGTGCGGCTGCGGGGCGGCGAACGCCACGTGCCGCTGCGCCGCGCCCGCCTCTCCCTCTTGCTGCTGCTGCTGGGGTGACTCCCCGGTGCTGCGGCCCGTTGAGAAGGACGAGGAGGTGTGAGGAGGTTGGCCCGACGCAGGCGCCGAGGGCGAGAGCTCTGCCGGCGGCGCGGCGGGTGGCCCGCCGCTTCCGCACATGACGGCCAGCGCCCACATGATTTGCGCCGCGTCCCGGGGCCTGAGGCCCCCAGGCGTTGCTCGCGCCCCGCCACCGTCGTCCCGGCCATCCTGGCCGCGCGGGGGCACGCCGCCCCGCAGGCGCGGCGAGGTGAGCAGCACGCGCGGGCAGAGCGCCTCGTGCAGGAAGCAAGCGCCCACGTGGTAGCCTAACTTGGCGCAGGCCCACAGCAGCGTGGCCAGGTCCTGTGGCGCGCACGCGTGCAGGTGCAGGCACCCCAGTGTGAGCGCGCCGCGAGGTGGCGCACCGCTCTGCTGGCACCCGGTGCGTCAGGACGAGAGTCTCGTCCACTCGCACCCTCCCCCCAGGAGCTCTCTCACTTGCGGCGCCAGGCGTCGGTTCACGGCCAGCTCCTCAGCGCGGGCCACCAGCTCGCGCATCCACGCGGCGGCGGGGCGGTGCTGCAGCCAGGCCAGGCTCCAGGCCAGCTCCGACGCGTCGCGCCCGCCCATGCGCGGCAGCAGCGGCCGCGCCACCTCGTGCGCCCAGCGCTGCAGCCAGGCGCCGGTGGGGCACAGGCCCAGCAGCACCATGCAGCGCGGCACGCTGGCCACCAGCTGCGGGGACGCAGCCACGCCCGCTGCGGAGCCTGGCCGCTGCTGGCGCGCGGACCGCTGCGCGTCACCACCGCTGGCGGCAGCCGGGCGCGGGCGCAGGGCCACGCGCAGGGAGGCTGCCTCCAGCGCGGCCAGGAAGCCCTCCGAGGGGCCCTGCCACGCCGAGGCAGAGGCGGGCGGCGGCGGCGCCAGGCCCGCCGACGCCAACGAGTGCGCGAGCACGTGGCTGCCGACGACGGCGCCGCCGCCACCACCGTGCCACCGCCCGGCAACGCTGCCCTGGCCGTCGCCGCTGCTGCCGCCGCCACTGCCGGACCACGAAGACCAAATGCCTCCGAAAAAGCCGTCGTCGTCGTCGTCGTGGTGGTGGGGAGGGGGACCCCACAGGTGGGGCGCGCTGCTGTTGGTGAACAAGCCCAATACTGGTCCGGACGAAGTAGCTGAGAGGAGGACGGGGGCTGCTGCTGCTGCTGCTGTTGTACACTGCTGCTGCTGCGCTGTGCTGCCGCGCCGCCGCTCCCGCTGCAGGTGCAGCTCGTGGAGTCGCGCTAGGCCCCACACCAGCTGGAACAGCTCCTTGGAGTCCAGGCTGGTGGCGCCGCTCCCCTCCAATCCAAGCGCCGCTGCCGCGCCGCCGCTGCTCGCGCCCGCTGCAGCCACGGCCCACAGCTGCCGCTCGGCCGCGTCAAAGCACTGGTGCATCCACGCCGAGGTGGGCTGGAAGTCGTGCCGCGCCCGGAGGTAGACGCAGCGGACCAGCTCTGGGAGGGGCAGCGACAGGGGCCTGTCCCACGGCTTGGTGGCCGGCTGGAGGGTGGTGGGCGCGGGCGCCGAGCGCCGCCGCCAGCCGCGCTCAGAGGTGGTGGAGGTGGTGGCGGGCGACTCTGGAGCGCGCACGGCGGCGTGCTCTAGCGGCTCCAGCGGAGCCAGGCCCAGCGCGCGGCTGCTGGTGGCTGAGAGCTGCTGCGCGCTGCTGGCGCCGTCCCCGCTGGCGCTCTTGCCCCGGCTGCGCACGGCGGCGTGGCCTCCGAGTGGCGACGTGGCGGCGGCGGCGGCTCTGGACTGGCGCTGCTGCTCCGACTCCACCACCACCGCAGCAGGGGACAAAGGGGACGTCCACGCCACGGAGGCCTCCATCGGCGTGCTGGCCACGGCGGCAGCGGCGATGGCGGCGACCGCCACGCTCGTCCACCCGTCCGGTGCGCCACCTCCAGGCGCAAGCTTGCCTCCCCCTGAGGCGGCTGAGGCAGCAGCAGCAGCAGGAGGTCCTCCACTGTTGGTGGGTGTTGGCGCTGGACGCTGCTCCTGTCCGTGTCGCTGCGGCCCGTCCTGGCGAGGTGAGAGGGACGTGGCGCCGTGCTCGGGCGGCGCGGGCAGCATCGCCGCCAGGAACCACTCTGCTCTGGTGCGGTAGAGGTGCTCGATGAGCTGGTGCTCGCTGCCGCAGGAAGGACGCGCGCCTGGGCGCGCCAGGCCGACCTCCTCGTCCTCATCAAGTGGCCTCGTCCCCTCGAGCCTGCGCACCACCGCTGGGGGAGCCACCAGCCGGGGCGCTGCAGGTGCAGCTGCGTGACTTCGACGCGCCGCGGGCTTGCTGCCAGCTGGTGGCCCGTCGGCTGCGCCAGGGACACTGCCACTGGCGCTGCTGGCTCGCCTGGGCGGCGCTCCAGCCATTGCCAATGGCTTCATCTGCGCTGCGGCGCTCTTCTGCGCAACATGCTGCTGCTCTGCTTGCTGAACGCGCCCGCCCTACCGTCCCACATACCCTACCTCCAGCCGCACCTCGGGCGTCGATCCTTTGCATGTCTGCACAAGCATCCGAGAGGTCTACCAGCCACGCTAGCTGTCCGGGGACACACACACACGCTCTCCTCTCTCTCTCTCTCGCGCGCGCTCTCACTTGCTCTCCAGGTCCGCGAGGCCCACGTCTCCAGGTCTCCAGGCTCTCCAGGTCCGCTGAACCCCGCGCCGCCGCTCACTCGTTGACGTACTGAAGCTCCGTGAGGATGTTGTTCTCGGTGGGCGACAGCAGGTGGTTCAGCAGGTTGGTGTACGGCCCGTCGTGTGTGGTCAGCGCCTGCAGACAGTGCGCACAG
>VFQP010004337.1_pt1 | contig 13309 bp, 16 predicted proteins | sample 3512351 | NCBI WGS metagenome assembly VFQP01 (sample SAMN10412372, study PRJNA504923) | tailings metagenome | isolation source: Relicate 1 Philex TSF1 revegetated site | place: Philippines: Tuba, Benguet | collected 2017-08-29 | reverse complement strand
CCCCCGCCCTCCTCGCTAGCCGACCTGCCCAGCCCGTGGCTGCTCAAGCTCTTCACCACCGGCCTCAACCGCTACGAGAACCGGGACACGCGCGTGGCCCTCTTCCGCACGTGTACGGCCTTCCGCGACCTCACGTGGCGCCACCGCCCGGCGAGCGCGCACTTCGACCTGCCCATCGCGGCAGATGACTTCCCCCGCGAGGTGGCGAGGCTGGTGGCGGTGCTGAGGCGCAGCAGCGACGTCAGGCTGAGCTTCTGGGGCCCTTGCGAGGACAACGACGGTGAGAGTCCGCCCGTGGCGTGGACGGAGACGGAGCCGCACATCACGCAGCTGCTCGTGAGCGCCATGGCGGAGCTGGGGGGCCAGCCGCTCACCGCCATCCGCCAAGTCGCGCTCACCGTGAGTGCGTGCTCGTGCTTGGCTTGGCCTGTGTGCCAGTGCTGTGGCGCCTGACCAACGCTCGTTTGCCTGCTCCTGCGCAGAACCTGGAGCAGTCGGCGCTGGTGCCTCCCTGGCTGCGCGTGCTGTGCCCCAACGCCACCAGCCTGGCAACGGATTCCTGCAACGTCACCGAGCACCTCCCCGCCCAGTCCCTTCTGCCCTCCGCTTCTGCTGCCGGCGGCCCCACCCTCATGCCGCACCAGCACCTGGCCCAGGTGGAGTGGCTGAACGACAACATGAGCGTGAGCCCCCACTTGCCGGCGCACCTGTGGCGGCAGCTGGCGTCCCTGCCCAGCCTCCGCAAGCTGGACATCGGACTGGCCGGCACCCTGGCGCCAGCGCTGCACCACGGAGCAGCGCTGGCGGCGGCAGCCGCCGCCCAGCCACAGAGCAGCAGCACCACGACCGCAACCGCCACGCAGCAGCTGCTCCCGCTGACATCGCTCAACGCCGTCGCGATCGTAAACGACGACTTCACGGACGCTGTGCTGCAGCACCTGCCCCAGCTGGAGCACGTGTACGTGCAAGGCTTCCGCCTGCGCCGCAGCCACGTGCACCACCAGCAGTGCAACTGGGGACAGCTCAGGACGGCGGAGGTGGACGTGGACTCGTTCGCGCGCCTGCCGCTGGAGCGCGTGCGCACGTGCACCTGGACCCGCCTGAGGCCTTCTGTCAGGCCGAGCCGGGACGCCCAGGCGGTGGCGCGCGTGGCGGCGGCGGTGCAGCGGTGGGGGCCGCAGAGCGTCGCGGCCGACGGGACGCTGGGGGTGTCGGGCGCGGACCACCAGGCGCTGCTCACCACCCTGCCCCCTCTGCTGGCCGCCCTGGCGCCAACGCGTGAGAGCCACCTCAAGGGGGTTATGCTGTCAGAATCCGCGCCCCTCACACCGGAAAAGCTGGGCGAGGTGGCGCGGCTCCTGCCGCCCAGCGTCACCAGGCTGTCCCTGGGCAAGTGCCAGGTGCCTGCGGACGCCTGGGGTGGGCTGCTGGCCGCGCTGCCCGCGCACGTGGAGGAGATGGGGCTGTGGGGCTACTCGGAGGAGCACGTGCTGGCGCTGTGCCGGGGCGCCGTCAGGCCCGTCAGGGTCTGCGTTCTGAAACTGAGTGAGGAGGCGCGCGCGCGTGTGCACGCCCGGCTGGTGGAGGAGGCCGCGGCCAGTGGGGGTGGGAGCAGAGCTGCAGTGGCCCAGCTAGTGCCGTGGCCCAGCTAGTGCCGTGGCAGACCTGCTTGCCTGCTTGACCAAGGTCGAGCACCATCACAGGCGTCCTGGCGATGACCCCGTCCTCCATGGAAGCGGCAGCCAGGAGCAGGGCCGGCAAGCGCGGATGCTCCTCGATGTTCTCGAGCTGCCCTGTGTGCCCTGTGTGCCCTTTTTCGCGAGCTGTCCCTTTTGTGCAACGCTTCAAGTTCGGATCGCACTGGAGGAGGACCCGTCACAGCTTGTCGTTCGTGGAGAAAAGAAAGGAAGTGAGGCCGCAGTGCGGCGGGCAAATGCGCCGGCATGCCACCTGCGCGCCACTGGTCGCGTGGGTGGCGCTGCTCCTGGCCGTAGCACGCAGACTGCCCTACGCCTCACGAGCCCACAAACATGGCCTTGACCGCCGTGGTCCCGCCGGGGATCCATGTCAAGCTGCGGGTGCGAGGGGCAGGGCATGATGGCAGGTGAAGCGTGTTCCGGGTGCGGCAGGCGGCGCTGACCCTATCTCGAGCCGCGCCAAGGCTCGTCCCTTCCGCCACCATCTGTGGGAGGCAAGCGCGCCACGCACCAGTAGAAGCAGAGCGCCACGAACTGGATGACGAGCATCAGCAGCACCAGCCCCGCGTTGTGGAACTGCAAAAGCGTCGGGGGGCGGCGGGCAGAGCACAGTGTCAACAGGGTGTTGGTGTGCCGCACGTGTTGCGTTCCCGTGCGGCGACCGGCCTCAGTCGCGCCTGCTGCCTGCACACCGGAACACGGCGCACAGCGAGTCCCTGCGCTCCCGGCCCAGCCTCCTCTCTCCTCACCTTGAAGGCGAAGAAGAGCGTGAGGGCGATGGCGATGAGGTAGATGACGGTGGCGATGGCTCGGTGCGCCTCAAACATGCGCTGGCACTGCTTGACCGGGCCCATCAGGAACATGGTGCTGCGGCCAGGCAGGCATCAGGCAGGCGGAGGGCGGTCCTCAGTCGTCGGTTCGCGTGCCGTGCAGGCGCACCCGGCACAACGCCTGCGGAAGCGGTCCGCGCAGGCGCAGGTGAGGGCGCCGTGCTGAGCATGCTGGCTGCCGGTGTGCCGCGCTCACCTCATGATGGAGACGACGGAGCCAATGCTGTAGAGGATGGCAAAGCCTGCAGGTGCGGGCAGAGGCAGCGTGCGGCGCGCCACGTCAGCGAGGGACACGCGCGCAACAGGACGCCTGAACCAGCGTGGCTCTGTGGGGCACTACACATGTGCGCACGCACCCGTGATGTTGAACGTCCATAAGAGAGGGATGGACTGCACACACGTGGCACGCAGGCGCCTTCGTGTCAGCGTCGGCTCGCGCCCACGCAACTTGCTCCCGACCTGGCCATCCTCGCCCCTGGTTATCCTCCCCTCACCGCAATGGAGAAGCAGAAGCCCAGGCCCAAGCAAATCTGCGGCAGCGGGGCGGCAGTGGGGCAGCGCGGCCGCATGTTCTGGAGCGCCTGCGCCGCACCCAGTGTGCTCAACGCTCCAACACGACGCTCACCCCAAAGCCGATGAGGCGCTGCTTCCATGTCAGGGTGATCCACTCGTCGGCCTGCGACAGCAGGTTCTTCTCCTGCTGCTCTTGCCCTGCGCGACACCGCAACAGTAGATGCACGCACGCACGCTCCAGGTGCTCTGCCCGTGGCGTGCCCAGCTCTCCCAGCTGTTGTCCTGCCAACGCGCACTGCCAGCGCTGTGCCTCTCGTCCACGTGCAGAGCACACACGCACGGTGCCGCGGGCACGCTGCGTTCCGCCCGGATTCCGGGGCCACCGTGCCGCCACCGTGTGCCCTGGAGGCACCAACGCACCCGTCACCGCCGCCTTGACCGTGTCGATGATGCCCATTCTGGTGCACCGGCAAGCGCGCACGTCGCTTGTAGAGCGCTGCTTCCTCCTCAGTGAGTCCTCGAGGCCCCGGCTGCAGGTGCAAAGCAATTCCCTGCGCTTGACGACTGCCCCACGCTCTGCACACGCTCTGCTGCTCCTTTCCCGTTCTCGCTGCGCATGGGGAAGGGCTTGGTTCTGCGCGATCGAGCGGTGCGAGCACGTAGCAGCGATTGCGTTTGCATCCTTGCGCTCTCGCTCTCTCCGCTCACCTCTCTCTCTCCCCAGACTCTCGCACGCTTCGCGAGGTGTGGGCGTTGGGCCTCCTCCCAGCTTGCGCCCGAGTCGCGATGCTCGCGCAGCAGCTCGGCAGCCGCCCTCAGAGTGCGGCTGCGTCGCAGCGGAGCAGCAGAGCCAAGGGCGCGGCGATCCTCGGCCGTCCTTCCGGGCTCGTCCCGAAGATGAGGACGGCTCCGCTGTACGCGGCGAGCAGCAGCGCGAGCGGTGAGGCTCCCTGTGCGCAATGCGGCACGCCAATCACGCGCAGCAGCAGCAGGATGAGCTCAGGTCTCCGCTGCCCCGACACTGTCGGGCCGCACATGATCATCGCTCGCGCGCCCGCAACTCGCGCGTTCGTGCCCGCTCAGGCAGCAGCTGGGACTCTGACGCGACGGCCAGGAAGCGCGAGGTGCATGCCTGGATCAACACCTGGTGCGCGGTGCGGCCGGCGGGGACAGGACGTGCGCACGGTGGCACCGCTGCGCTCAACGCCAGGGTGTCGCCGCTGCACGGGCTCGCAGAGGTGGAGTTGTGCTCGCACGCAACTCCACCTCTCTCTCCATGTCAATCGTGTGCGACACCCGCCCACCCGCGTGCCCGACGTTCGCAGGGCCGTGCGCCAGGGCCTCCCCTCGCCGCTGGCCGGCGCCGTGCCGGCCGCGCCCGCCGCGCCGCGCCTGCCGCCGGCGCAGGCGTCCGCCGCCGCCGCCTCCCCCGCCGATGCCAACGCGGTGGGGGAGTACCTGCAGCTCTGGGCCGGACTCGGTGCGTTGCCTCTGCTCCACCCTGGGCTCAGATTCGCGGTGCCGCGGCCACCACCACATGCAAATGGTCCAAAACGATGAGGTCCTCGCAGGCGTGCTGTACGTGGTGGACGTGGCGATCAAGACGGCGCTCGTGTCGCAGGGCATCAAGTTCCCCGGCCCCCTGGTGAGCAGGGGCCTCGCGACGCAAGCGGCGCAACAGACCCGGGAGGGCGTGGATTGGCTGCAGAGCCGCAAGAGCAACGTGAAGCAGGACTGCTTCTTGAGGACAGCAGGGATAAAGACGGGGCCGGTGCACCCGGACTGGCGATGGCGGCAGTGCACGCATCCCCTCCACGCACCATGCTGTCCGCAGGTGGGCATGTTTGGCGTGGTGGCGCTTCTGCTGGTGGTGGGCGAGGACCTGGCCTCCAAGACGCTGGCCTGGTTCGGCCCTTGCCTAAACTGGATCGCCAAGTGGCTGCCGCTCTTCTACGTGGCGTCGCTGGTGACGCTGCCGCTCAACCTCTCGGGCATCTCGGGTGCGCGCCGCCGCTAGCTTTGGCCACGTCGGCCGCACAGCAGCAGGCAGACAGCGCTTGTGGGGGAGGAAGGGAAGGAGGCCTGGCGCCCGCGGCGGGAAGGGGAGCACATCCGCGGCCACAATGGCCGTAGTGGCCGCACAGCACGCCGTCGTCCGCTCCCTTGGCGAGCGGGAGCGAGGGAGGGAGGGACTTGGCGCCGGCCGTTGGCGCTGTTCCGAGCAGGATGGCACGCACATGGTGCACCTGAAGCCAAGCCAGGCAGACCACCCCTCCTCTCCACGCGTGGCTGTGCCCCCCCCCCCCGCCCCTGGGGCGTGCGTATGCGTTGCTGGTCGCAGGCGACCAGCTGCTCAAGATCGTCATCATCCTGTGCGTGGGCATGGTGGCCACGCTGCTCTTCACGGCGCAGACGGCCGTCGTCATCCGCGCGCTCGTGCGCACCGAGAACAAGGAGGTGCGTCGCCGGTCGCGCTGCGCGGCCTCTGGTAGCGCTGCCCAGCCGTCCCCGGCAAGCACATGGTCTCTAGACTGGCAACCCGGTGCGCTGCTTCCTCGCGCGTCCCACCCGCTCCCGTGGCATTGAGAGGAGAGGAGCGCCGCTCGTAGCTCCGCGCCCACCCCAGCGCAGCACCTCTGGAGCAAAGACGCTCTGCTGCAGGCACAGCCGCAACAAGGACAACGGCCCCCCAAAGCACTTGCGCGCGCTGGCGCGCACGCGCACGCCCACGTGCCGCCGAGCGCCCGCCGAGCGCCGCCGAGTGCGCCGCCGAACGTCCGAAACAGACGGCAAATCCCAACGCACGCGGGCGCCCGGTAGCGCACGCGCCCGGGGGCTCCGGCCCCGCCTGCCGGTGTCCCAACAGACGCAACCCAACACACGCAAACGATGGGCACGCATGTCGTGCCCTGCTTTGAGCCCTGCGCTGCGGGGCCTGTTGGACATGCCTGCTGGGCGCTGAGCCGCAATGCGTCTCTGCACCCGTGCGTGTGCCTTTGGCTCGCTTGCCTTTGTGCTGCGAGACATCTGATACGCCCAGTAGTGGGGCTCTGGCCCCGCCGAGGTGTCCAAACAGATGTAAAATTACGCGCACAAACAACACGCTTGCACGTGTGTCTGCGCAGGTGGTCAAGGCCAAGCCCGCCAGCCCGTACCTCCCCTCGCACTGGGCGGCGTGGGGCGCGCTGGCCGTCGTGTCGCTGGTCGCCACGCTCGTCTCGCCCGCGCAGTACGGCGCCGCCGCCGCGCTGCCCTTCAACCTGGCCATGACGCTGCTTGGCTTTCTGCTGGGCAACGCCATGCCCAAGGCCGTGCAGGCGCGTGCGCAGTAGTGGGCCGCTCGTGCGCTGCGGCCCGCTGCTTTCGGGGGCCGGCGCATGCGCAGTGAAGCGCCGCGCTCAGGGCGGCAGGCCCGCGCAGTGAAGGATTGAGCGCGGCGCGCTGGGGGAGGGGGGGGAAGCGCACTGGGGGCGTGCCTTGGCGTGGGGGCTCTCTGTGGGCTACTCTGGGTCGCGCTCTCGGAGAGGTTGTGGGGGGCGCAGCGCGGGCGCCGGTGCGCTGCGGCGGGCATCACCCACCGCGCCAGCGCCCTGCGCCTGCTTCCCTGCAGCAAACTGCCACATCAGCGCTCCGCCTCTCGCCTCCCACCGACAACCCTTGCCCTGGCGCCGCCGCGCCGCTGCGCCGTTGCTCGCTGCGGCGCCAGGGCACAGGCTGTTGGTCGTGAGGGGTGGGGGGGGAAAGATGGTGTGCTGGCTTGGCGGTTTGCTGCAGGGAAGCATGCGCGCAGGGCGCTGGCGCGGTGGGCGATGCTGGCCGCACGGCGGTCACGTTGCGGCTCAGGACGTGACCTTTGTTTCGGCTGCCTCGTTGATCCTCTGGGCCGTTTGGCGCACACCCCGCAGGCGGTGCTGCACCCCGTGGTGATGACGTGTCGCTGCGCCTGACCCACGCCCCGCAGGCGGTGCTGCACCCCGTGGTGATGACGTGTCACTGCACCTGGCCCACACTCCGCAAGCGGTGCTGCACCCCATGGTGATGACGTGTCTCTGCGCCTGGCCCACACCCCGCAGGCGGTGCTGCACCCCGTGGTGATGACGGCGCTGGTGGCCAACGCCGGCGCCGCGCTGCACGGCATCATCATGAAGGTCGACTACACGCAGGCGCAAAAGGTCTACTACTCCAAGGTGCGAATGGATGCTGATCCACGCGCATTCGTTCTGACTTCGTGGCCCCCTTTTGCTTGTTTGCTTTGCGTTGCGTCACACCAGCGGCAGGGCCGCCAGCCCCCTTGTGCACGGCAAGGTCGGGGGGGTGCAGGGCGGTGGCTGATGCGATGGATGCGGGTGTGTGCCCCTGTGTGCCCTGCAGGGCTTGGGAGCCATGGGCGCCGGCGACCTGCTCATGTCCTTCCTGGGCGTAGTCATCATCTCCATGGGCTTCCGGTGCGGCTCCGCGGCAGTGCTGCGGGCAGGGGATGGGCGCACCAAGCCAAGGGCAACAACACGGCAGTGCCAGCTCAGGGGCCCGCTCACCCACCTGTCGAGACTCAGTGTCTCGCGTGCTGTGCTCCTTGCTCCTTGCGTGCCCGCCCCGTGACACCTACGCACCCGCAGCATCTACCAGCAGCGCGAGACAATGCGGCGCCACGCGCCCGAGATCCTGGGCGCCACGCTGCTCTCCTCGCTCTTCTCCTTCTTCAGCACCGCCTTTGCCGCCACGGCGCTGGGCCTGCAGTCGGACCTGGCGCGCGCGCTCATCCCGCGCTCCGTCACGGTGGCGCTGGCGCTGCCCATCAGCGCGCAGTTCGAGGCGCCTGCCGCCATCACCGCCGCCGCCGTGCTGCTGCAGGTGAGCGGGCGAGCGGGCGGGCGAGCGCGTCGGTGGGGCCGGCAGCCCCTGCTGCGCTGGCGGGGCGGGGCCGGGGCGGGGGTGCCTCGGCAGGGCCGCACTGCGTGTGTGCGTGAGGGTGGGTGCATCCAGGTCACGACGCGCGTGTCGGTGGCGCCTGCGTTGGCGGGCGCAGAGGGGGGGCCCCGGGGGGGCATGTGGGGTCGGCCGCTGCGTGCGGCCTGTCGCAATGCTGAGCGTTGCAGAACGCCTCGGGTCAGACTGTCGGTCAGAGGACCTCCAGCCCTGCAGGACCACCCGGCCCCGCTCAGCAGCCCGACGCACACCGTACTGGTTGCACCTCGCGATGGCCGCCGTGCAGGGCATGCTGGGCGCCAACTTTGGCCCCGGGCTCATGACGGCCGTCGGCATCAAGGACACCATCGCCAGGGGCCTGGCGGCCGCCGGCACGGCCGGTGCGTGGCGCGGGAGCGCCCGCAGTCTTGCTGCAGTGGCACGGCCCAGCTGCGTGCGCTCCAAGCGCATCGAGCACCGTGGAGTGCACACCCCGTATCTGAAGCACCTGGTAGCTGGGCTCTGGCCCCGCCAAGGTGTCCAAACAGATGCAAAACTCCACACGCACACCGCTGGCGTGTGGTGCTGCAACTGACGCATGCGCGCAGGCGGCCTGGGCACGGCGAGCTTGACGAGCAAGGAGCCCGAGGCGCTGCCGTTTTGCGCGCTCTCCTACTCCATGGTGGGCATCCTCTCCACCTTCCTGGCCACCACGCCCTTTGTGCGCAACGCGCTCATTGGCATCGTCGGGTAGCGCTGACGTGTCCTGTGCGGAGGGAGGTTGGCTGTGTGTTGCTCCACCCCTGCTTTCGCCCACTATGCTATTCCTGCAACGGTTCTCTGCCGGCCTCTGCTGCGCCGCCGATCGCTTAGGGCTGGGCGCCCGGAGCGGCAGGAGAAACGAGCAGCGCACGGCCCACACACACTCCAGGCGCCACAGTCGCTGCTGCGGCAGCACTCGGACCGAAGGGCAGGATGGCGCCCAGGGGCACCAGCTTCACCAAGGCCGCGTCCACGACGGGCCTCATCGTGTTTGGCACGACGACCTCGGTGTTTGCCAAGCTCGGTGAGAGCAGCACGATCGCGTGAATCACCAGCGCGTGCTGGTGGTGGTGTGAGCTTTGGAGGCTGTCTGGCGCGCCGTGGGGCTCCCGCGCCTGCATCGCCCGCCCTTCCGCCCACGTGTGCGCCCGCAGTCTACGAGATTCAGTCCACGGGCGAGGATGGCATTACCAAGTACTTCAAGAAGCCCTGGGTGAGCGAGCAGCGCGCACTGCGGGGCTGCGGAGGCGCTGATGCGGCGCAGGGCGTGTCCGGCAGAGCAGCAGGTGGAACCCCTCGCGGGCCTCGCGCGCCACGCGCCTCGTCCCTCCAAAAGCGTCGCGCGTCGTTCGCGCCGTGCTCCTCGCGCAGGCCATGACCTCGCTGATGTTCATCGGTGCGCGTGTGGGCGCGTATGGGGTGGCGCCAGCGCGATGCAGCACCGACGGCACCCACGGAGAGCAGCAGCAGAACGCAGCGCGCACCGCGCGCGCTGGCTGTCCGCAGGCATGTCAACGTGCCTACCGCTGGCCTACTGGGAGGAGCGCAGGCGGCGGCGCAGCCTCAAGGGCGCCGAGGAGCCGCTGCTCGGCGTGCAGGTCTGTGCGCCGCAGCAATGCAATTCAGGGCGGGGCGGGGCAAAAAACACTGCTTGATGCCAGCATTCCCGTCAATGGCCTGCTCCTGGGCCTGCTTGTCGCCGCCCGACCTTGCCGCCTACCCCCTCTGCCCCACAGGAGCTCAAGCAGCGCAGCGAGCTCAAGGAGACGCTCATGCTGGCCATCCCCACGTTCTTCGACCTCTTGGCCACCATCCTCATGAACATCGGCCTGCTGTACGTGGCGGCCAGCGTGTACCAAATGATGCGGGGCGCCGAGATGCTGTTTGCCGCGCTCTTCTCCGTCAGCTTCCTGGGCCGCAAGCTCAACCGCTTCCACCTGCTCGGCATCCTCTGCTGCGTGGTGCGTGGGGCTCCCTATTGGGGGGAGGAGGTGGGCCGTTTCATGCGGCGGTGGGCGCGGAACGCGCCGGCCTCCACTGGCACACCCTGGCCAGAGGCAGCAGCCGAGCGTCCATGCCTGCGTCGCTGCCCCGGCCACCGCACGACCACGGCGTGCACGCGTCCTGCAGCTCGCGCGAATGGGCCAGCGTCTGCCCACAACGGCAGCCGTGTGAGCACCGCCAGAGCATGGGCTGGGGGCGCCAGACCTGTTGACCCGTTATGCCCCTGTGCGTGCGCAGACGGGCGTGACCATGGTGGGCACGAGCAGCTTCCTGGGGGGATCCTCGAGCGCCACGCAGGACATCAGCCCCGAGCAGAACCTGTGCGGCATGGCGCTCATCGTCATCAGCCAGGCGGTGCAGGCGGCGCAGCTCACGTTCGAGGACTTTTTCATGGCCGACCTCGACATTGCGCCCATGAAGGTGAGGCTGGGGGAGGGGCGGCAGGGAGGAGGGCAAACGAGGGCAAACAACAGAGACCGATGGGAGTAGTGGTGTGTCTGAGGAGGAGACCTCGACATCGCGCCCATGAAGCAAGGAAGGGGGAGGAGGGGGCAAACTCACGGCAGCACCTGTGCCCAGAGGCGTCGGGAAGTGCAGCTGGGAGCGGTGGCGTCGCCGGTCCTCCCCTCCGTGGAGACCCGTGTTTGGGCGGTGTGCGACAGAGCCAGATGCTCAACGGCGGGGGGCAAGCACCTGCCGTTCCTTCCCCTTGTGCGCGCGCCGCAGATTGTGGGCTGGGAGGGCGTGTTTGGCGTCATTGGCACGCTGGGCATCATGGCGCCCGTGGCCTTTTTCCTGCCCGGCGTGGAGGGCGAGGGCATCCACGAGAACATCGTCGACACGGCCACGGTGCGCGCGCACGGCCGCGTGTGGGGCGGCCAACCCTAGCCCCAGGGGAGCTAGCTAGGGAGCGGCAGGAGGCGGCGCGGACGGAGGAGGCACCGGGGCTGCGGGGCTGTGTGGGGCTCTGAGCTCTGAGCAGCGCAGACGGGGCAGGGGGAGAGATGGTTGGCCGCCTCGGCGGCCGGCACGCAGCAGGCGTCGAGGCAGGGGGAGGGCAAGGGACCAGCAGGCCCCGGTGGGCAGCACAGCACGGCGCGCCCTGCCAGGGGCGTGCGTGGGAGGGTCCAGTCGGCCAGACATGCAGGGGCACTCGTTGCAGGCCTGGACCTCACGCAGCGTGCTGTGGATGTGCTGCGCACCACCGCGCTGCTGCGCGTCGGCGGCGGCGTTGATTTGCGTGCCTCGAGCCAGGACCGGCTTTCCGTGGTTGAGCAACAGCTCCTCACGCTGCTGCGTGTGCTGCGCGTGCTGCGCGTGCTGCGGGCGTAGATGATCCGCAACAGCCGGGCGCTTCAGGTCGTGCTGCTGGTGGACTGCCTGGCGCTGGCGCTGTACAACATCATGGGCATGCTGGTGACGGGGCAGCTGGGCGCCGTGTTCCGCACGGTGCTCGAGACCACGCGCACGCTCTTTGTGTGGCTGGTGAGCAGTGGGCGTGGGGTGGGTGGGTGGTGGAGGGCCCTTGGGCGGCGGAGGGGGTCAGGAGGGCGGCGGCGCAGCAAGCGCGCACGCTCTTTGTGTGGCTGGTGGGGGCTGTGTGCCCAGGGAGGGGGCGGACGGGGCTTGGGCGGTGCCACAGCAAGCGCGCAGGCTGCTTGTGTGGCTGGCGAGGACGGCGGGGCAGGGTGTGACGGCATGGAGCATCCGGCTTCAGCATCGCCGCAGTGTCCCGACTCCACAACGGCAGTTTCCACCGCACCACGCATCTCCAGCGCTGGCGCTTTGCTCCCGCCCTGGCTGGGCCGCCCGCGCGCGACGATGCAATCCTGCAACGCCCTCACACACAGCACACGGTTCCGCCGCCCCACTGCCGCCCCACTGCCGCCCCACTGCCTCGCCACAAAGCTGGCGATGCCCGACCACGTGCACGCGCCGCCTGCGTGGCCGGCAGGTGGGCCTGCTGCTGTACTACACCCCGCTGGGCGGCGGCACGCTGGGCGAGGCCTGGAACGGCTACAGCTGGCTTCAGGTGCGCCGCGCCGTCGCCGCCTCGCCAGAGCTCTCTGTGCGGCTTCTTGGAGGCGGGCCGCAGCGGTTGCGTTGCTCGAGCGTGGCGCGGCGCGCGTGCTGTGCTTTGCGTCTTTAAACAGCCATCGCTGGCGAGCGGGTGACCGTGTGTGTGTTGCTGTTCCTGCGGGGGGCCTGCAGGCGCTGGGCTTTTGCGTGCTGGTGTCGGGTACGCTGGTGTACCAGCGCGGCGAGGACGAGAGCTGCAGGCAGGACCTGGCAGAGGCGCTGGCCGTGCAGGTGAGGAGCCAGCTTGAGGGCTTCTGTTCGCCCTGCTTTGGGGGAGGCCTTCACGCACAGCGCAGCAGATGCGCGCGTTGCGAACACGAGGCGCGGCTTGCGAGCGGCATTCGTTGCGCCAGGGAGCCAGGTGGCGAGGCACGTGCACGGTGCTGAGGTGTCCGAGCATCGCAGCACAGAGCTCACACTGGCGGCGACACTGGCAGCGACGGCACGCACTGTTGTTGCGTGCAGGCCGCCCAGGAGCCGCAGGGCTTCTACACGGACGGCTACGGGGAGCCCCTCAGCGCGCAGGTGAGCGCTGGTGCTGCACGTGGTAGGGGTTGCGGGGGAGCATCGCAGCATGGCCCGCTAGCGGAAGCGGCCATTGTCACGCAGCACGCCTTGGAGCCGCAGGGGGCCTGCGAGGTCGCATCGACGGCGCGGGTCAGGCGGCTGAGCGAGGATCAGAAGAAGCGCCGGCAGGCGGAAGCGAGCGTTGGAGCCGTGCCGCCAGCTTTGCTGTGGCGCTGCCTGCGTGTGCGCAGGGTGGCCCCGGGACCGACCAGCCCGGCGCGTCCCCGCCACCAGGCACCACGCAGCCAATCACGCTGGCGGCGGCGACGACGCACCTGGCGGCCGCCAGCCTGCCCATGGACATGCACCCGTCCTCGTTCAAGGCCACGCACACCATCGTCAGCGGCAGCTACTCGCGCTCCATCGGGCACGGGTCGTACGTGCGCCGCTCGCACGTGGCGGGCGCGTCGGTGCACCACGGCGACGCGGCGTGATGTGCATTGGGGCGTGGTGGGTACCTTGACCTTTGTTAGGCCCCCTGGAGTCTGCGCAGTGAAGTAAAACGGGCGTGACAAGAGGGAGGCGGCCTTCGAATTTTGCAAGGGGGGGGGGGGCGGCTGTCGCGCGCGGGGGGGCGGAGAGCGGCGCGGGAGAGGAGCTGCGGGCGCTGGCTGCAGAGCGCGCGAGGAGCGCTCTCGGACGCCGCTCGCGGCTCCTCCTGAGGTGGACGGG
>VFQP010004335.1_pt1 | contig 13313 bp, 12 predicted proteins | sample 3512351 | NCBI WGS metagenome assembly VFQP01 (sample SAMN10412372, study PRJNA504923) | tailings metagenome | isolation source: Relicate 1 Philex TSF1 revegetated site | place: Philippines: Tuba, Benguet | collected 2017-08-29 | reverse complement strand
TCTGGCCTCGGGCGCCTTCAGCTCGGCGCTATACGTCGCGGTGATCGAGGGATAGCTGATGGTGAAACCACGATTGTTGCCCTGGATGATGACCTGGTCCCCGTCGAGGCGGTTGGTCCGTAGCTGCAGATCCTCGATGCCGGCTGGCGGAATCGGCGCCACCGCCTCCATGACCGGGGCGGCAATCCCGCTGGCCACCTGGGTGAGAATGCCGGGGAGCGTCTGGAGTTCGGCGGCGGGGGCGATGATGGTGACCGTTTTCCCCTCGGCGAACATGTCCCAGCTGCTGCGGATGAACTTCGCCCGGACCACGATGTCACCCTTCTGCCCGGTCATCCGGATGCGCAGAACCGGCTGGTCGTCGGGCCCCTTCTGGATGATGACGCCGCGCGGTTCCTTGCCGGGGGTGATCGCCTGTTCCACATCGGCACGGGGCATGCTGAACTTGCGGTCACCGAGCGCGCCCCTGCCCGCGCCGGATATCTCGTAACCAAAGCCGATATCCCGGATCAGGAACGCGAAGGAGGTTTTCGACGCCGCGTACGACTCGATGAAATCATCCAGCCGAACCTTTACGTCGACACCGCCGGACGGCGCAGGCTGCGCCAGGGCAACGGGCGCTGCCAAGCATAGCAGCGCCGTGCACACCAATCGTGCGGAACGTTTCCCCATCATGCCAGCATTGGTCCGGTCGCGGTTGTGGTTGCATCATAGTTTAGGTGCTTCATCCGGCTGCTGCCATGCCCGGTTAACGGATTTCGGAATAATCCCCACCGCCCAGAGAACTGGGGATGCCGCTCACCGGCTCGCACAAGGCCTCGGCGGTATAAAAGCGGCATTCCGGCCTGAAGCAAGGGCTGGGGGGCTGTCCCTTCACCAGCACGATCTGGCAAAGGCGGCAGCGCGGCTTCACTTCTTTCGAACGGGCCCAGAGCTTGTATGCGGTATGCTTCATGTGAACCTCCCGATATCGAACAAAACAAGAACATCTTCATCCTAAGCGCGTCAACGAAAAGCCGTCAACAAATATTCTGGTAGGCTATTGGCGTCAAAATGGTTGCATAACCACAAGCTTTTTTGTATATTACCGACCATGAGCGATCTGTCCGAACGCGTAACCAGGGCGCGCGAGGCTCGTGGCTGGAGCCAGGCCGAACTGGCCCGGCGCGTCAGCGCGCGTCGACGCGCCCGCGGCAAGGGCGCGGTACGTCAGCAATCGGTGAACCAACTCGAACAGGGAGGCGTCGACGCGCCTCGCTATCTGGTCGAACTGGCCGAAGCGCTCGAAGTCGATGTCGCCTGGCTATCCGGCAGTGGCGGCGCTGGGCCTATGGCGCCCGACCGCGCGCCGACGGGGATCGTGCGCGTCCCGGTCCTCAGCTGGGTGGAAGCCGGCGGGCTTGCCGATGCGCTCGAGCCGTACCAACCGGGCGTCTCGACTGAATGGGTACCTGTCGCCCACCACCACGACAATCTGATCGCCCTGAGGGTCAAGGGCCGGAGCATGGATCTGGTCGCGGCGGAGGGCACCATCGTGATCGTCGACCTGAATGACCGCGTCCTGGTCGACGGCAAGCATTACGTGTTCAGGCATGACGGCCGGGCCACCTTCAAGACCTGGCGGCGCGGACCGCCGGAGCGGCTGGAGCCCCAGAGCACAGACCCCGACTACCAGCCGATCATCCCGTCGGATGGCGTCGAGGTGGTCGGCCGGGTGATCCGCAAGACCGAAGAAATCTAGACACCTGGCACCCCGCTTCCGTAACGTCGGCCAGTTATGAAAACTGGGGAGACAGTCATGGCCGATCATCTGCTGGTAGCGATCAGCAACGCCCAGCCGGGGCGAGACGAGGAATACAGCACCTGGTACGAGACCATCCATATGCCGGAGGTACTCGCGCTTCCCGGCTTCACCGCGGCGCGGCGCTACGCCCCCTCGCCGCTGTCGGCCGACGGACCCAACCGCTACATGGCGGTTTACGAGATCGAGGGTGACGTCGACGCGGCCATGGCCGGCCTGATGGGCGCGGTGCGTGGCGGCAAGCTGAACATGACCGACTCCATCGACTCCAAGACGGTCACCATGACGGTCTACAAGGCGACGACGCCGAAAATTACCGCCCGGTAAAAAATGCACACTTAAAGGTGGACGGCGCGGAAGCGCCCTGCCTAAGCTTGGCGTAACGCTTTTCTGGGGAGACGAGCGGGATGCCAAGGCGACATCGACGAGCACCGAACCGGCCAGGAAGCGGATTCCCGGCGGCTTGGCTTGTCGCGCCTGCCTCCGTCCTCGCATGGAAAGCCTGGAAACGGCCCGCCTAGCGCGGCGGAATGCAGGAGAACCCCATGCGGTGGTATTACGGTTGGAACGTCCTGGCGGTTGGCGTGGCGTTCCAGGCGGTGCTGTTCGGGTTCACCGTCAATTCCTTCACCCTGTGGGTTACCGAGTGGGTGAAGGATTTCGGCGCGCCCCGCGGCGACCTGATGCTGGGCGTGACCATTCTCGGAATCGTCGGTGGTGTGACGGCTCCCTTCGCCGGCAAGGCGATGGACCGAGCTTCGATCCGCCTGCTGGTTACGGCCGGCGCCGTCATGACGGTGATAGGGCTGGCGCTGATCTCCCAGCTCGATGCCGTCTGGCAGATCGTGGCGGTCTACGCGACGCTGATCGCCGTAGGCACGCTGCTCGCGGGGCCGCTCGCCGCCCAGACCCTGGCGGCGAAATGGTTCAGGGGCCGCCGGGGCTTCGCCGTGGGCATCTCGACCATCGGGACGTCCATCGGCGGTTTCGTCATGCCTCCGCTCGTCACCATGCTGTTCCTCGAGGTCGGCTGGCGGCAGGCACACCTCATCCTGGCGGCAATCGCCCTGGTCGCGGTCGTTCCCCTCGTCTGGTTGATCATCCGCAATACGCCCGAGGACATGGGCGTGGAACCGGATCCGGAAACGGCGATCAGCGCCGCACGCACGGCGGCTCGAGAGTTTCCCGACTGGACCACGATGAGCATCCTGCGCGAGCGCAACTTCTGGATCATGATCATTGCCTTCGTGCCGATGGCCGCTGCCCTCGGGTCCGTCCAGCACAACCTCAGTCCCATCGCCAACGATGCCGGGATCGCGCCGCAGGCGGCCTCCTACCTGGTTTCGCTGATGCTGGGCAGCGCGGCGGTCAGCAAGCTGTTCTTCGGTCTCGTTACCGACCGCTGGGATCTGCGGACGTTGTTCTGGGGCGCGAACATCTCGATCGGCGCGGCGATCCTCATCTTCATGCTGCAGCCGCCCTACGCGATGATGCTGATGGCCAGCGTCCTGCTGGGCCTCGGCGCAGGTGGATTCCTGCCGCTGCTGGCGGCGGTGGTCAGCACCCGGTTCGGCCCGAAATCCTTCGGCAGGGTAATGGGACTGGTGGGACCGTTCACGCTGATCGGCAGCTTCGGCCCGCTGATCGCGGGCTGGCTGCGCGACAATCTCGGCACCTATGAGGTCGCGTTGCAACTGACCCTCGCGATCCTGCTCCCGGCTGTTCTCGTGATGCTGCTGCTGAAGCCGCTGGCAGCCATCACCCAGCAGACGCTTTCCGCCCCACGGCCCGCGGCCTGACCCCAAGGACGGAGCTTCCATGCGCTGGTACCACGGTTGGAACGTCCTCGCGGTCACGGTCCTGTTCCAGGGCATCCTGATCGGTTCGACCGCATCGTCCTTTACCCTGCTGATCACCGAATGGACGCGTGAGTTCAAATCTGGCATCGGCGACATCCAGCTCGCCATCCTGATCTTTACCGCGGTGCAATGCCTGCTCGCCCCGCTCCCTGGCGCGTTCGTCGACAGGATATCAATCCGGTGGATCATCATCGCCGGCACCATCTCGACAGCGATTGGCATGGTCTTGCTGTCGATGGTGACCGCGGTCTGGCAGATCCTGCTGGTCTACGGCACTTTCGTTTCGGTCGGCGTGCTGCTGGCCGGACTGCTGCCGGCCCAGACACTGGCGGTGAAGTGGTTCCGGGGGCGGCGTGGCCTGGCCATCGGTCTTTCGACGGCCGGAGCCTCGATCGGCGGCATCGTCATGCCGCTCGTCGTCACCAAGCTGTTCCTCGCCGTCGGCTGGCGGGAAGCACATCTGATCCTCGCCGCGGCCGCCGTGCTGCTGATCGTTCCACCGGTTTGGTTCATCGTGCGCAACTCGCCCGAAGAGATGGGCGTGGAACCCGATCCGGAGAGCAAGATCAGCGCGGCGCGGGCCGCGGCGAGGGAGTTTCCGCGCTGGACCATCCGCACCATCCTGCACGAGCGGACATACTGGATCATGGTGGCCTCGCTCGTGCCGATGGCGATGGCCACGGCGGCCGTGGCTCAGAATATCGGCCCTCTGGCCAAGGACGTGGGCATCAGCCCCATGGATGCCGCTTACCTCGTTTCGATATTTTCCCTTTGCGGGCTGCTCAGCAAGCTACTGGTCGGCCTGACGGCGGACCGCGTGGACTTGCGGTTGCTGTTCTGGATCACCAATTCGCTCCTGATCGGAGCGGTCATGCTTTTCGCCATGCAACCGGCTTATCCCCTGATGCAGGTAGCAGCCGTCCTGCTCGGTCTGGGTGGAGGCGCCTTCCTGCCGTTGCTCGCATCGCTGATCAGCACACGCTTCGGGCCGCAATCCTTCGGTCAGGTGATGAGCATGTTCGGCCCGGTGACCATGCTGAATGGCGCTGGTCCATGGGTCGCCGGACGGATCCGCGACACAACTGGCGATTTCGGGCTCGCCCTCAACGTGTTCCTGGTGATCCTGATACCAGCCATGCTTGCGATGTTGCTGCTGAAGCGTGCCACGTCACAGCGTCATCAACTTGCCCCGGGAGAATAGCAGCCCCAACCATTCGCCAATCCTACGGAAGCAGCTAGGTTGTTGCGAGGCATCCCGATAGGCAAAGTGCATCTTGGCTGATGCGCAGAAGTTAAAAGGCCCGGTTACGGGCCCGACAGCTTCACCAAGGTGCCTTTTTTCGGCATGACGCGTATCGAGGGGCGCACCGCGAGGTGCGCCCCTTTTATTTTCGTCGCGTGTATCAGATCAGTGAGTGGCGTCGTGAGCCGCGTCGCCAGCCTTCTCGGCGGCGTCACCAGCCTTTTCAGCGGCCTCGCCTGCGGCCGCGGCGGCGTCATTGGCCGCATCGGATGCCGCGGCGCCGGCGCTGTTCGCGGCGTCTTCCGCCTTGTCGCCAGCTTCTTCAGCGGCTTCGCCAGCCTGCTCGGCGGCTTGGCCAGCGGCCTCGCCCGCCTGCTCGGTCGCGTTATCGATCTTCTCGCCGGCCTGTTCGGCGGGACCATCCTTGTCGCAGCCTGCGACAGCCATGCCCCCCACCAGCGCAACCGCGGCAATCCATGTCGTGATCTTCATCATCCACTCCGTTAATTATTTGGGCTTGAGCTGCCCCAGCAGACCAACCTGAAACCGGGAGAACACCATGTCCAGCCCTCAAACCAGGCAGATCAGGTTCATCAAACGCCCGGAGGGGCCAGTTAGTGCCGACAGCTTCGAAATAATCAGCGTGGCGGCTCCGGAACCCGGGCCAGGGCAGGTAGCGATCCGGAACCATCTCCTGTCGCTCGACCCCTACATGCGAAACGCGCTCAATCATGCGGAGAATCTCGGCCGGCCGATCGAGGGCCGGGTTGTCGGCCAGATCGCGGCATCGCGGCATCCGGATTTTCGCGAAGGCGATTGGGTATTCGCCATGGGTCGCTGGGAACAGGTTTCCGTGGTCGATGGCGCGGCGGCCCGGCACGTGGACGTCAACGTGGCGCCCGCATCCGCCTATCTGAGCGTGCTCGGCTTTACGGGGCTGACGGCTTGGTCGGGCCTGAAGCATTACGGCATGCCGCGCGCGGGTGAGACATTGTTCGTGTCGGCCGCGTCCGGCGCGGTCGGGTCCGTCGCCGGGCAGATCGGCAAGATCATGGGGCTGAGAGTGGCAGGCTGTGCCGGAACCGACGACAAGGTCGCATGGCTGACCGAGGAGTTGGGTTTCGACGCCGCATTCAACCATCGCACCGCCGAGCACCTGCCCGATGCCGTCACCCGCGTCTGCCCCGAAGGTATCGACATCGATTACGAGAATGTGGGAGGCGCGGTGTTCGATGCCGTCTTCCGGAGCATGCGCCATGGCGGTCGGCTGGTGATCTGCGGCGCTATTTCCCAGTACGAGCGCGAGCCCCGTCCCTGCGTTCCGAACATCGCAGACTTCATCAACAAGAGGCTGATGATGCGCGGCTTCTCCGTCCGGGACCATGTCGACGAGATTCGGGAATATATCGACGAGGCTGCCGGTTGGCTGCGGGATGGACGGCTGAAATACCGGGAAACCATCGTCAGCGGCATCGAGAACGCGCCTATGGCATTCACACGGCTGTTCACCGGCGAGAACTTCGGCAAGCTGGTGATCGACGTCTCGTGACTCGGAATCCGGATTGTTACCGGATGGTAATATGCATAGACTTCGGCAATGAATTCTGAAACGGGGATTTCACATGTCGACGCATCCGAAACGATCCGAGGCCTACAATTATTTCCTGAGCGGCAATTTCGCGCCCGTGGCCGATGAGCACACGGAACGCGATCTCGAAATAATCGGACGAATCCCCGAGGATCTTCGGGGCAATTTTCTACGCATCGGCCCGAACCCTCAATTCGTACCCGATGTAGCTCGATACCACTGGTTCGATGGCGACGGCATGTTGCATGGAGTCGAGTTCAGGGATGGCCAAGTCACCTATCGCAACCGCTACATCAAGACAGACGGCTATTTGAAGGAAAGGGCCAAGGGCACCTGGATTTGGAAAGGCCTGAATTCGATGATGGCGGGCGAAATGCCCACCGAGCCGGGCATTCCACCGTCGAAAAACGCCGCCAACACGGCTCTGGTCGAGCACAACGGCACGCTCTACGCTCTCTGGGAGGGCGGCGATCCACATGCGGTGTCCCTGCCCGATCTCGAGACAATTGGGCGGGTGGATTTCGCAGGGAAGCTCAAGCACGCTTTCACGGCCCATCCGAAGGTGGACGCGCAGACCGGCGAGATGATGACGTTCGGCTATTCGCCGTTCCCGCCGCATGTGATGTACAGCGTCGTCGATCCTAGCGGGAACATCGTCCACACCACGCCGGTCACCATTCCAAAAGGCGTGATGATGCACGATTGCGCCATCACCCGGCGTTACACCCTCTTCCTCGACATGCCGCTGACATTCGACATCGCCCGCGCCATGCAGGGCGGCAAGGCCATGGCCTGGGAGCCGGAGAACGGCACCCGGATCGGGGTGATGCCCCGCATGGGAGGCGACAAGGACATCAAATGGTTCAATGTGGCGACGGGCTTCGTGTTCCACACCGCCAATGCCTGGGAAGACGGCGATGACGTGGTGCTGCTCGCGAGCCGCTCCGAGACAACCGACGTCATCGGAGCGGCGGATAATGGTGATCGCGGCGACAAGGAAGCGATGACCGGCCAGCTCTATGAGTGGCGCCTGAACATGAAGACGGGCGCGGTCAGCGAGCGTTTACTGGACCGACTGCACTCGGACTTCACCCGCATCAACGACACTCTGGCCGGCTATCCGACGCGCTACGTGTACTCGGCCCATTTCGACGGTAGCCGGAGCACGATGTTCGACGCGCTGCTCAAATACGATCACCAGACCGGCAAAACCCAGATTCACGAATTCGGTCAGGGATGCTTCGGCGGCGAGGCCGTGTTCGCCCCCGCGACCGGAGCCAAGGCCGAAGATGACGGCTATGTCATCACCTTCGTGTGGGATGAGAATACCGGGACCAGCGAATGTGTGGTGATCGACGCCAGGCGCTTCGAGGAAAGCCCCGTCGCGCGGATTCGAATCCCGCACCGGGTTCCCTTCGGGTTCCATGCGGGATGGGTCGGAACCCGCTGAACATGGCCATCAGCAGTAAAAAGCCGCCCGGATCACTCCGGGCGGCCTTTCTGCGCGTGCACAGGGGAGAGCCGCGCTCAAATGGAATCATCCATCGCGGCGCTTTTACTTGCAACAAGAAATTCATCGTAGATGCTTTTCTTGTCTCCAACGGAAGCCGCCGGATAGCCGGCGGCTCTGTCAGTTGCGTGAAATGCCCGGGGCGCCGTGCTCGAAAATTTCGCGGATACGCGAAACGAGGTAGGCGCGCACTCCTTCGGCAGGAAGCATGCCACCCTGGTTGGTCAGCTGCTGCAGGGCAAGCCCTTCGAGAACCGTGTGCGACAATCCGCAGGCGAGTTCGAGGTCGCTATGCCGGCCATGCCATTCAGGGAAGGTCTCCACCGCAACGGACACCCACTCTTTCCAGAACGACTGCTGCGCCTGGCGCATCAGCGCCGCAAGGTGCTCATCCGTGCGCGAGGCTACGGCAATCTCGAAATAGGCGACGCTGACCGGCTCGAACATGAAGTTCCACAGTGACTCGACGCGCGCAGCGAAGCGGTCACCGTCAGCCGGAGCCGCGCGCGCCGAGCGGCGTAGCGCATCGAGGCGAAGCTCGAGTATATGGCCGAGCGCCGCCCGCAGCACATCCGTCATGGTCTCGAAGTGATACTGCATAGCGCCGCGCGATAGCCCCGCCGTCTTGGCGATCACCGTCATCGTGGTCTTGTTGAAGCCGATTTCACTGAGGCAGACGATGGTCGCATCGAGGATCAACCGCCGGGTCTGATCGCTCTTTTCCGCCTGGCGGGTTCCCTCGCGGGACCGCACACGCCCGGTATTTGCCTGGATATACACGTTGCCTCCGTCATTGGTGCGTGCGGATGACCCACACCGTCACGCGTGACTTTACGTATAAACCATCCGAAGCCGCTTGTATCGCCAATAATTCAGCGCTGTTGACTTTTGGATGACGACGCGGCGCGCGCTTCGCTTGAAACTACCCGCGACGCCGCGCGCCAACTACCTGTCAGTTTTATTTGGCATCGAAGGATCGGTCGATACGCTCGAACCGCCGCCTGACGAACTCTCGGCTCTCATCATGGGTGATGATGTAGAGTTCCTGCTTGCGAATTGCACGCAGCACCCGTTCCGCAACTTCGGGCGCCTCGAGCGTACGCCCCTGCAAAGCGCTCTGTTCTTCCTGATTGCGCTTTCGCACGAGGCCGGAGCCGCCCAGTTCAGCCGGTCGGTTTCGGGCGCTGTCACCGATGTTGGTCCTGACGAGCATGGGGCAAAGCACCGACGCGCTCAGCTTCGTGCCGCGCAAGTCGCGATAAAGACATTCCGCCAGCGCCACGACGCCGTACTTGGTCACGCAATACACACCCAAGCCGCTGTTGGGCACCAGGCCGGCAAACGATGCCGTGCTGATCACGTGGCCTTCGTCACCCTGTTCGAGCATGCGCGGCACGAAAGCCTCGATCCCATGGATCACGCCCCAGAGATTGACGTTGATGGCCCACTCCCAATCCTCGTGCCGCATCTCCTGGACCGGGCCGTAAACCGCGACGCCAGCGTTGTTGAACAGCACGTTGACCCGGCCGAAATTATTCCACGCCGCGTCAGCCAGGGACTGCACATCCGCGCGTTTGCTGACGTCGGTCCGGACACCCACGACCGGCGTGCCCTGCCCTTCGAATTCAGCGACCGCCCTGTCGAGTGCCGCCTGTTCGATATCCGCGAGCACCAGCTTCATGCCCTCCTGTGCCAGCCGCCGTGCGGTGGCAAGGCCAAGGCCGCTGGCGCCGCCGGTAATGACGGCCACGCGGCCATCCAACTGTTCCATCTCATTCTCCCATTTGGTTCGGCTCCATAATGCCACGGGCGGAGCCGATGCCAACCGGGAACGGACCCGTCTTCCGATCGGGCCGGGCAGCACTCTATAGTGCTTGCTTGCAATATATCGGGGGAAGGCTTCATGGACGGCTATGTATATCCAGGCATCGTCAGCAGCTTGGCGCTTCTGGTCTGCTATTACACACTGCTGCGATCCGGCATCGCCCGTCGCCGCTTCAAGATCGAACCTCCGGCGCATACAGGCCCGGAAGCCTATGAGCGCTACGTCCGGGCCCATCAGAACACGGTTGAACACCTGGTCCTGTTTTTGCCGGGCCTGTGGCTCTTCTCGCTCGCGGTCGATCCACTCTGGGCGGCAGGCATTGGCGCCACCTGGTTGCCAGGACGACTCTTCTACGCACACGGATATTACAAGTCGGCTCCAGCCCGCCGGCCAGGCCTGCTGGCGAGCATGCCAGCCATCTACATCCTGGTCCTCGGGTCGCTGATCGGCTTCATCGTGAAGCTGATACAGGCCTGACACGCGTCTTCGCAGGTCTCCGACGTCGTTCGTCACGAGACGAACGCCACGCCGCCGCGCGATGATCATCGACAAACACTCCGCCGCGGCACTATCGCCTCAAGTCGTCGAACCGCCTGCACCGGAATGGTGCGCGGAAAACCTCTTTCCTATTTTCAGACAGATACCGCGCAATAGTGCAATTTTTAGATAAAATTATATATTTGCCTTAATTTAATGCTTGACCTAGCCCTAGGGTGGACGAAGTTCGACGAAGGCTTGGGCATAATGTTGGAGAACGCGGACCTTGGCGGCATCAATGCCGTCGGCGCGATCGTGTGGGGAGCCACCGCCTGCGTGGCGCTCTATATCCTGATCCGCATCCGCAGCATGCGCATTCTGTTCGGCAGCGCCTCGCTGGTCCTCATCGCCCTCGCCGCCAGCCTTCAGGCCGGCTTCGTCGATCTGTCGGGGCTCGACATCGCTTCCATTGGCAGCAGCCAGCTCCTGCTCACGCTCGGCAGCATCCCGATGCTCCTTTGTGTTCTGCTTGCCGCGCAGTATAGGCAGCAGCGCAGCGTCCAGGAGACAGCGCTTGGCAACTCGATCAGCGGCGTCGCGATCGCCCGGCTTGACGGCAAGATCGAATATGCCAACGGGTCCTTCCTGAGATTGGTCGAAGCAACCACCATGGGCGAGGTCGTCGGCCAGCATGCCCACGGGTTCTTTGCCGATCCCGCCCGGGCACGGGACGTGTTCGCCATCGTGCGCGAGCGTGGAAGCTGGCGCGGCGAGATCCTCATTCGCGGGACCAATGGCGAAACCCGGGAGGTCGATCTTCATGCGTCTTTGACGCGGGACAGTGACGGAACGCCGACAGCGATCATCGGCTCGTTCGCCGACATGAGTCACAGCCGCGAGAAGGAACGCCAGCTTCGCTTCAGCAATTCACTGCTGACGAACCTGGTGGAGAGCGCGCCGCTGCTGCTCTGGACGGCCGACCACGTGGGTGAAATCGGCCTGGTCTGCGGGCGCGGTTTCGACCGCATCAAGCAACTCGCCGACGAAGGCGCCGACATCGTGCGGCCTGGCCCCGGCACGTCCATGTACGACCTCTTCCGCAGCGTGCCCGATCTCGACCGACAAATGTCGCGCGTCCTGTCGGGCCGGTCGGCGCGGTTCGAGTGGCAATGCGGCACGGATACGTATTTCGAAGCCCAGATAAGCCCCCGCCACGGCCCGGGCGGCACCATTACCGGCATCGTGGGCGTGGCGCTCGACGTTTCCACGAGGGTTGCCGCGGAACATGCCTTGGAGCGCAATCTGAAACACCAGGTCGACATCGAACAACGTCTCGACCGGGCGCAGCGGCTGGAAGCCGTAGGCCGCCTTACGGGCGGTGTCGCTCATGATTTCAACAATCTCCTGACAACCATCATCGGCAATATCGATCTTGTGATCGAAGGGGTCGACGCAGACTCCCAGGTCAGATCCTTTGCCGATGCTGCGGCGCGTGCCGCCGATCGCGGCTCGGAACTGACACACCGGCTTCTCGCCTTCGCCCGGCAGCAAGCGCTCGATCCGCGTCCCACGGATATCAACAAGCTTCTGGGGGAATTGACGGGCATGCTGGCACGGACGCTTCCCGAGACAATCACCATCGAGTGCGATTTCGATTCCAGGCGTGTACTCGCCGCGATCGACCCCGGCCAGTTGGAGAACGCCATCCTCAACCTGGCCCTCAATGCGCGCGACGCCATGCCAGAAGGCGGCACCCTGAGCATTTCCACCCGGGCCAACCCCGAACCACCGCGCGCAGCACGTATGTCCGGCGACGGACCGCGCCTGGTCGCGATCACCGTCCGCGATACCGGTACGGGTATGAAGCCCGAGGTGCTCGACAAGGCGTTCGAGCCATTCTTCACCACCAAGAAGGGCGAGGCTGCGGGTGCCGTAGGCTCTGGCCTGGGTCTCAGCATGGTGTACGGGTTCGCCGCGCAATCCAACGGCCACGTCGAAATCGAAAGTCAACCGGGACAGGGAACCGCGGTGACGCTCTACCTTCCTTCCGTCGAGGCTTTGGAAAGCGGTGTGGAGGAGCGTGCAGGCGGCCTGAGGGATGCGCAGCAGGGAAGCGACAGGATCATGGTCGTCGAGGATGATCCCGACGTTCGCCAGTTCATCGTCAACGCACTGAAGCGCCTGGGTTACACGGTGATCTCCGCCGAAAACGGTCCCGAGGCGATGAAAGTGGCGAGTGCCTCGGACAAGATCGACCTCCTGATCTCCGATGTGGTTCTGCCGGGCGGCATGACAGGCCCCGACGTTGCCGACCGGGTGCTCGAGATATTCCCTCAGGCCAAGGTGCTCTTTACGTCGGGTTACATCGGCGACGATCTGGTCATGCGGGCGCGCCTCGAGAACGACGTCGAGTTGCTGTCAAAGCCGTACACGCTGCAGACGCTCGCCACCAAGGTCCGCACCGTGCTCGACCCGACACTGCATTGAGCGCGCTTCAGCGGTTCACGCCGTTTCCTCAAACAATTCGCGGCCGATCAGCATGCGGCGAATTTCGCTCGTCCCCGCGCCGATCTCGTAAAGCTTGGCGTCGCGGAGCAGGCGTCCCGTCGGATAGTCGTTGATGTAGCCGTTGCCGCCCAGCGCCTGGATCGCCTCCAATGCCATCCAGGTCGCCTTCTCGGCGGAATAGAGGATGCAACCCGCCGCGTCCTTGCGGCTGGACTCGCCGCGGTCGCAGGCTTGCGCGACAGCGTAGACATATGCCCGACACGCGCTCCACGTCGAATACATGTCGGCCAGTTTCCCCTGCATCAGCTGGAAGTCGCCGATGGGGCGACCGAACTGCTCGCGCTCATGGACGTAAGGAACGACCGCATCCATGCAGGCCGCCATGATTCCCAAGGGTCCACCCGACAGAACCACCCGCTCGTAGTCCAGCCCGGACATCAGCACGTTAACGCCGCGGCCTTCCGTGCCCAACACGCTCTCGACCGGCACCTCGCAGTCGTCG
>VFQP010004334.1_pt1 | contig 13317 bp, 20 predicted proteins | sample 3512351 | NCBI WGS metagenome assembly VFQP01 (sample SAMN10412372, study PRJNA504923) | tailings metagenome | isolation source: Relicate 1 Philex TSF1 revegetated site | place: Philippines: Tuba, Benguet | collected 2017-08-29 | reverse complement strand
CGTTAGGGCTTGCGGATAGGCACCACTCGCTCCCCCCGCCCCAGCAGCAGCGGGAGAGGGCAGGGTGCCACGCGGAGCACCCATGCGCAAGCCGAGCCCTAAAGCCCTAAAGCCCTTCCTTCTTCCTCCATGCGGCGCAGGCGCGCGCGTCGAGCCAGTCGGCGGCGGCGCTGCTGGCCGAGCGCGTCAAGCAGGAGGCCGAGCAGGAGGTGGTGCAGTTCGTGGAGCAGCAGCAGCAAGAGCAGCAGCAGCAAGAGCAGCAAGAGCAGCAAGACCACGGGCAGCAGCAGCACCAACACCGCACACAACACCAACAGGGACAGCAGGAAAAGCAGCAGGAAAAGCAGGACCAAGAGAAACAGGAGCAGCAGGCAGACCTGCAGCAGCAGCAGCAGCAGGGCGAGGTGGAGGACGCCGAGGGTGGGCAAGGCGAGGGAGGGCAGGCAGAGGCGGCGGACGGCGGCGGCGAAGCGGGCGACGCCGCTTCCGCCACCGGCGGCACGGCGGCGGGGGGCGGGGCGGTCTCCAAGCGCTGGCTGCTGCCCCAGCGCAGCCGCCGCCAGCGCGACGCCGCCACCGCCGCCGGCGACGGCGCGGCGGGGGCGGCGGCGGACGCAGACGCAGGGGAGGCGGACGCGGCGGACGGCGCTGACGGCGACGGCGACGTGTTGGAGGTGGTCGGCGAGGTGGCGGGCGTGCCGGCCGGGCACTACACTGAGCACCTGAGCCTGACGGAGCAGGCGGCCCTAAAGGCGCAGGCGCTCATGGAGTGGCGGCAGCGGCAGCAGCGGCAGACGGTCAAGCGGCGGCGGCGGCAGGTGGTGGCGCAGCTGCGTGGCGGGCTGGCGTGATGCTGCGCTGCTTGCCGTCCGGCGATGCGAGCGTGCTGGTGATGCGTCGCCCGGGATTGAGGGGGCTGGAGGGCCTCTGCGTGGATGCCTCTGCGCGCTGCTGTGCGATCAGTGCGTGGCGCGCCTGTGACCTCTGCGTGATGCCTCTGCGCGCAGCGCGATGGGTGTGCGGCGCGCGCCGTTCGCGCCTGTGACCCTGGCGCGACGTGACGTGATGAGGCGGTGTCCGTGGCGGCGGCCATCTGTCCTCGTGTACAGCCTCTCCTGTGGAGGGCCTTTTCGGACGCACGGCACTGAGTTGGGGATTGGGCGTGTGTGCGCTGTGGCTCTGGGTTGCGGTCAGGTGCGCCTCTGCGGAGGGAACGAGGAGAGAGCGAGAGAGAGAGCAAGAGAGAGAGAGAGGAGAAGATTGAATATGCTGTGGTGGCCTCTGTGGCACCTGCTGCTCCCGGCGCTGCAATTCGTGCCGCCGGGGCAGAGGCGCCTGCCCTTTCTGAGCTTCCTCGGCCTGCAGGGGCTCCTCCCCGTCCGGACATTCATGCCGCTTGGCACGGGCCCGCAACTGTGTCCACATCTTCTTGACCTTCTCGGCTCCCACGCTGCACCCTGACGCGAACTCCAAGCCCGTGCATGCTCCCCCAAGCGCCGCCGTTTCACTTGTGCCTTGAGAGGAGCGCAGACGTGCGCGTGCTGCGTGACCCTCCTCCTTCCGCCAGCGGCGTGCAACCCGTGCACCGCGCGACATCGTCACGCAGGGCCGCCCTTCCACGCAGCACGCTTGCCGAGTGCTGCGACAAACACGCGGCGCGAAGGAAGAGCGCCACTGCAGCAACGCAAATCGGTCACTCCCCAGCGCCGCCCTCGAGCGCCGGAGGCTCCTGCCCCACCGCGCCGCCGCCGCCGCCGCCGGCCCAGGCGCCCACCACCGCCTCCACCGCCGGCTGCAGCACGGCCGCGGCCAGCTGCTGCACCACCTCGGCCTCCTCCTGGAACGGCACCTGCTGCTGCTGCAACTGCTCCTGCTCTACGTAGCCCTGGTACGCCTGCACACACACCATGCCGACGCGACACAAGCAGCACTCACGCTCCATAGGTGCCGTGGCAAGCACTGCACCGCTGATCATCGCGCCACAGCTTCGCGGGGCGGGGCGAACGTGGTGCAAGGGCCGCACGTGACGCGGGGCGCACACCTGTGCTGCGTCCTGGTCTGCGTAGTAGTAGCGCTGCTGCGAGTGGTGGTGCTGCTGGTGCTGGTGGTGGTGGTGGTGGTGGTGGTGGTGGCTGCGCTGCGGCGAGTAGGGCGCTGGCGCGGGCGGCGCCGCGCCGCCGGCGGGCGAGGAGGCGCCGAACAACGAGGCGACGAGGCGGAGCAGGCAGTAGAGGATGAAGAGCCAGACCAGCACTTGCTTCTCCGCCAGGAAGCGGAGGCTGATCCTGCGCGCGATGGCAAAGGGTAGAGCACAAGAGCGCGCCATCAAGTGGGTGATTGGCTTCTTGGCCAGGAAGCGGAGGCTGCACCAGCACCCACGGGCGACACAAGAGTGCAGCGGACGCGCCAAGCAGCGAGCAGCGAGAGTGCCCTCTCGCACCTGTAGCCCCTCCTCCTGAGCCACGCCACGCCCTGGTGCAGCACCGTCTCCGGCGGCTCCTCGCGCTCCTGCCCTCTCCAGGGCTGGTCCAGGCCCACCAGGCGGTTGAGACGCTCCGACACCCACACGGTGGCGCGCACCAGCGCCGGGATCTCGTTGGAGGCGATGGGACGGCGGAGCCAGTCGCCCTTGTAGTGCACGCCCTGCCAGTGCCCTGCATGAGGGCATGCGTGTGGATCAACAGCGAATCCACGTGAGGCGACGACAGGCGGCATGTGCGTCGAACACATGGATGGCGAAGCGCCGACCAGGTGGGGTGGGTGAGAGGGCGGCGCGCATGCTGCAAGCCCTAAGCCCTAAGCCCTCACCGGCGGGCGGGTACTGCGCGCCGACGGGCGCCTCGAGGGCGGGCGGCGGCGGGGGCTGGCTGGTGGGCACGCTGCCCACGGGGAGCACGGCCGACACGGCGGCGGTGAGCGCGTCCCTCAGGTCGGGGCGCACCTGCAGCACGCACAGCACAGCGTGGCGGCAGCAGGACAGGTGATGAGACGGTGGGCGCGTCCGTCAGGCCAGGGTGCACTGGCGCCGCAGGACACCGTTGCTCGTGTGAGGGCGCCGCAGCCCTGCCCAACTTGCCCAGTCGGGCACAGACAGACGGGGCGAAGCGAAAGGCGGCGCATGCGAGGGCGGCGAGGCCCTCAAGCCCTGAGCCCGGAGGCCCATGCAAGCGCGTTCGCCCCACCTGCGTGAGCGCTGCGCGGAGCACGGCGGCGCCGAAGTGCGCGGCGCTACTGCCGTCGACGGTCGACAGGCGGAACTCCACGTCCACCTGCGCGCGCCAGCCAGCATGGGCATAGGGTTATGGCTAGGGTTGGGCACCCGGCCGCACACGCGCGCACCTCCGTCCGCCTCTGCCCAATCGCACGTCGGGACGATTCCGACAGCTCCAGGCGCAGGAACCCAAACAGGCAACGCCCGCCGAAGAGCCCTAAACGGCAAAGCCCTACCTGCATGGGCGGGTTGGTTGCGGCGCCCGCCACCGCCGCCGCCTCCCAGTCCAGGGCTTGGTCCGCCAGCCACGGCGCCAGGTCCGCCAGTGGGCCGGACGCCGGGCGCTTGCGGTGCGACTCCCGGTACCTGCATGCGCACAACTCAGGGCTTGGAGGCTTAGGGCTTAGGGCTCCGCCACACCCAGTGAGCAGGCACCCAGGGCCCTTGGCCCTCAGCTGAGCCCGAAAAGCCAGCCAGAACGGGCAGAAGAGCACCACGGGGCACACACTCGCTTGCCTTTGTGCACCGAGACATCTGATACGCCCGGTAGTTGGGCTCCGGCCCCGCCGAGGTTTCCAAACAGATGCAAATCCCCCCCACACACACACATACACGCCATGCGTCACCACCGCCTGCGTCATGCAGCAAGGACCAGCCGCGAGGCAGATTAAGTCCCAGCGCAGGCCAGAGAGAGCGCACCTGTTGACCGTCAGCTCGGCCTCGCGCAGCAGGCGCAACAGCTCGGGCCCCGCCATTGCTCCCTGGCCGCCTCACCGTCAGGCCCTGCTGGTTCCTCTCGTGGCGCCCCCTGGCCGCCTCACGTGTTGACGGTGTGGCCACCACCTCACCTGTTGACGGTGAGCTCGGCCTCGCGCAGCAGGCGCAGCAACGCGCTGCCTCCATGGCGCCCCACCGGCCGCCTCACCTGTTGACAGTCAGCTCGGCCTCGCGCAGAAGGCGCAACAGCTCGGGCCCCGACGCCGCCAGCACCCGGAAGAGCATCAGCGCCTCTGACGCCGCCGCGTCGCCCCGGAAGCTGAGGCGCGCGTACACCAGCTCCACGAAGCGGGGCACCAGGATGGTGTAGAAGGGCAGGTGCGCCAGCACGTGCCCCCGCCACTCGGCCGTGTACGGCGCGCCCTGCGCATGCATGCGTTAGGGCTTGCGAGGGCGCAAAGCGTCAGTCGGACTCCGCCGCGCCGCAGTTGCGTTCGTCGCGCCGCGTCCCCTCCACGCAGGCCTGGGGGGCCCTCAGGTGTGCATGGCGGCGTCATGGCGGCGCGAGGGCCCCGCAAGCCCTAGGGCGGCATGTCCCGGCAACAGCGCGCGCGCACCTGGAAGTGCGGCGCGGCGCCGGGCCCGGCGCCGCCGCTCGAGACGCCCCCGTACACGGCCTCGCCCAGCGCGCCGGACCGGGTCAGGTCATGCAGCCGCTGCGATATCTCGCTGCCAAAGTGCTGGATGGCGCCGCCGCTGCTGGGCCCCGCGCTGCCGAGGGACAGGAGGCCGCCGCCGGAGGAGGCGGCCCCAGCGCCGGCGGGGACGGCGGAGGCGGCCGCGGCGGAGGAGGGCGGCACGGGCGTTCCGGCGACGGCCCACGGCGCGATGACGCTCAGCCAGAGGTGGATGGTGGGCTGCAGGGAGGCGCTGCTGGCCAGCGGCCACTGGGCAAAGGTGCGCCTGCATGCAATCAGGGCTTGCGTCAGGGCTTAGGCAAAGCGTTACCTGCTGTGGAGAGGCGCGGCAGGCGGAAGCCAGGGCCTCACCTCAGCAGGCGATACACCTTTCTTGACACGGCCTGCACCGCCGCGCACGCCGGCGGCCCCAGCAACGCCGTCGCCGCCACGCCGGCCCCTGCACCGCCGGCGCCGCCGCCGCCCGCCGCGCCCACCCTGAGCCCGGCCAGCGGCGGCGTGACGGTGCGGATCGGCGTCTCCACCAGCCAGGCGGCGCCCGCCTGTGCCGGCTGCACCGCCGGCCTGCCGCCGCCGGCGCCGCCGCGGCCAGCGGCGTGGGCGGGCGGCGGCGAGACGCGCGCGTGCACGTGCTGCACCAGCTGCGAGAGGCCCTGGAGCACTTCCTCGGAGGGCGGCTGGTAGCTCAGCACGCCCAGCGGGCTGCTCAGCGCCGCCCTGCAGAGGGCACGGCATGGAGAAACCTTGGGGAAGAGCAGCACAGGAATGCAGAGAGGCGGCAGAGGAGAGGGCGAGAGAGAGAGAGAGAAAAGCGCGCGAAGCACGCGCGGACGACGCACCCGGCTGCGCCCGGCGACGCGCCGCCCGCACCCGGCGTCACCAGCCCGCCGCCGGCCGCCCCACCGCCCGTCAGCGCCCGCCCGCCCAGCGGCGACGCGCCCGCGCCGTCGCCCCCTGCGCCCGCCGCCGCCCCGCCCGCCTTGGCGGCGGGCGACGGGCCCAGCGACAGCGCGCCGGCGCCGCCCGCCGCGACAGTGGTGGCGGAGAGCGGGAGGTCGGGCGGGACGGGCTCGGCGATGTCCGTGAGCCAGAACTCAACGAGGATGGACAGCAGGATGGCGCCCAGCGACACGTCTGCACAGGTCGACGCAAACAGAACAAGAGCAAGGTGAGCTGAAGAGACGTTCTGAACGCGGGCGGGCGCACACAGCTTGGCTCGCTGCGCATGCGCTACGAGACGCCTCAGCAGGGGCAGCTGCAAAAGAGAACAGAGAAAGGAAAAGAGCGTTCCGAGAGAGTGCACGCACCGTTGCCCGCCTGCCCGCCGCCACCCAGGCCGCCCCCGAACGCGGCCAGCCCGCCGCCCACGCTGCCGCCGCCGCCAAAGCCGCCGTAGCCCAGCAAGCCGCCGACGCCGCCCGACGAAACCAGCGAGGCAGCCCCGGCGCCGCCGCCGGCGCCGCCCACCACACCGCTGCCACTCCGGGGCAAAAAGTAGTGGAGGTACTGCTCCAGGAGGCCAAAGTAGGGGTGCGTCTGCAGCGAAGCCGACGCGCCGTGGTGCAGGCCTGCGGCGCGGCGCGGGGCGGGCAGCGCGGGTCGCAGCCGCCGCCGTCACTTTCGCTGCTTCAAGGGAGCGGTCCCATCCACACTCCTGGCTGAGGATGGCCAGCCCCCTTCCCAGCTGCCCCCGCTCAGCAGCGTCCCATTGCCGCCAGATTTTCCCGGCAGCCCTGTGCTGGTGGCGGCGATCGCAGAGCCATGCATGCACACGGGAGAAGCAGCGACCCTCCCCAGCAACCACCGCGACGCAAGTGCACACACGCACCGGCCATCAGGTTGTGGCCCACGCCAGCAACCAGCGCCCCCACAGCGCCCCCTCACAGCGCACCGGCGATCAGGTTGTGGCCCACGCGCGCCGCCGTGTCGTAAAGCGAGCGGCTCCACTGCTGGTCCTGGCGCGCCTCCCCGTAGCCGCCCCGCAGCGCGTCGCCGCCGCCGCCCAGCCCCCGCCCGCCCGCCGCGCCGCCGCCGCCGGCCGCCGCGCCGCCGCCGCCCCGCAGCAAAAAGTAGGCGTTCCAGAACATAAAGTACTCAAACACGTTGAGGTAGACCTTCGAAGCAAACCGCAAATGAAGTCAGACAAGGGCAGCGGGACCACACTGGGTGGGCTTGGCTCGCGTGCGTGCCTGTACGCCGCGAGACATCTCATGCGCCTGCGGTGGGTGGGCTCTGGCCCGGCCGGGATGACCAAGCAGGTAGAATACACACGTGCAGGGCCACTGTGCATTGGCTGAAGCTGCGCAGCGTGCTGGGCGCACCAACCAACGCACAGCTAGCTCAGAGACAGGCGCGGCCGCCGCAGGCGCGGCGTGCACCACATGCACACCAGAAGCAGGCGAGAGGTCGCAGAAAGGCGCTCTGGCGGCGCGTGGAGGCGCGCGGGCGGGGCGGCTCACGTGCGCGCGGCCGGCGGCGTCCACCGACACGCGTCCTCGGTACTGCGGCCAGCGCTCCAGCTCAGCCCGCCCCGACGCGCTCTTGAGCAGCTTCTGCGCACGCATACGCACACAGCACGCACACAGCACGCCCGCGCGTTGCGCCACGCATTATGGATCGTCAGGGAGGCCGCTGAGCCGGTGGTGCGGTCACAGGCAGCCGAGGACGTGGGTCGCGGCGCCGCCGGGGCGGCGACGGCGGCGAGGGCTACAGCAGGAGCTGCCGCGCCACCTGAATGGACAGAAAAGTGTCGCGGCATGGCGGCCCAGGCAGGGCGCTGGTGTGTTGAGGAGGCGGCGTCACCTGTGTGTGCCCTGGTAGGCGCTCCAAGGGGAAGATGAACTGGATCAGTTGGTCGGTGTCCGCGCTGACGATGGAGGCAAACAGGCGGCCTGCGGGCGCCGTGTGGGCAAGGCGTCCGGCTGTCCATGAGCGCGCACAACGCGCAGGCAGGCAGGGCGGCGCAGTGTCTGCGAGTGCCTGCTGCTGCGCTGCGAAAGCCACGGCGGTGGAGACGGGCACGTTTGCAAGGTGCGTTGAGCGGCGTGCCCCGAGGGACGTGTTTAGGGCAGCTGGGCCCCCCCACTGCCGCTGCTGCTGCCAAGAGCTTGCCGTCCCGCATCCCGGCTTCGCGCAGCAGACACTGCTGGTCGAGCGCACGCACCAGATGGGGAGAGGAGGGCGCGGAGGGCCGCCGCGTCGGCCTCCCTGCCCACCTGCGCAGATCTCGCATGCACCGGCCGGATGGCAGCGATGCGGCAAGAGCGTGCCCACACGCGCTGAGGTGTAAGGGCCCTGAGTGTGCGCACACCTTTGCCACCACGTTGAGCCAGCTCTGCTCGTAGTCGTAGCCGAACACGCGCCGCAGCAGCGTGGGGAAGCACAGGTCGAAGAAGGCCCGCAGGTTGTCCCTGCAGGCGCGTGCGCGGCCCTCAGAGAGCCGCAGGGTGAGCAGCTGTCGGGGACCGACCGTGAGCCGGCGTGCGCGCACGGGGGTGCACCGCACCTGTTGCTGGACAGGCACTCCTCCACGGCGGCGCAGGCCTTGCGGATGAAGCCTGGAGAGGTGTTGGGCGCCTCCAGCACGCGGTTGAGCGCCGCAAAGGCGTCCACGATGGCCGCCATCGCTTCCCCGCGCGAGATCGCCCTTGGCGCCCACAGGCGACTCCCAGAAGCGTCCCCCTTCCGGAAGCGCGGGACGTCCCTCCTCGTGCTAGCAGCTGCGCAGGGCAAGACGCGTCGCGCTTGACGATCTCCACTACCCCTCCGCCCTGATCATGCACCAGGACGCAGCGCAGAACGCGCTGGAGTCGCCCAGCAAGTGCCTCCGATGCGCAGCGCATGCGAGCTGACGGTGGAGGAGCGGCCGGGCATCACCAGCTTGACGTTCACCACCGCGCGCCCCCCGCTCCGGGCGTGGCTGGCGATCTCAGCCCAGGCGCTGGCCTCTGGGCTGCTCTTGGTGCGTGTGGGGCCTGTGCAGATGCCGCTGCCTGTGAAGCCACGCAGGCAGGAAGCACGACGTGACAGCCATGCGCTGCCTTGGTGCAGGTGGCCTGCTGCCGGGCGCTGCTGCCGCACGCGTGGAGCTTTCAGGCAAGCGAGACCACCAGGGAAGGAACAGCCTGCGCCTCCATTGCTGCTCGTGCTCACCTCAGCGAGTTACATGTGCCTCTGGAGCGCAGGCGCAAGTGGCGGCGGGGATCGTCGTCGCTGCGGGCACGGCCTGGCTCCTCGCCCGCAGCAGCGTGCAGTCAGGTGCGGCCCCCATGATGATTCAAGTCACCCAGCGCGGCGCAGTCGTGGCTCTCCACACCACACCGTGCCCTGCACCCGTGGCCCTGCGCGTCGCAGAGAGCCTGGTGGTCCACGAGCGCCTGGGCCTGGTGCTGCAGCGGCGGACCCTGCTGGACAGCGAGCGCACGGCCCAGTCCGTGTTCGTGGCCGAGGACCAGGTGGAGGGCGTCATCATCAACGAGGTGGGCCGACTGCGGGTGTCCATCCTTGAGGGGCGGTGCGGCGCCCGTGTTCCCTACGCAGAAGCCACCCCAGCCAGCCATGTTCACGCAGGTGCTGAGCACGACTGCGGTGCACTCGTACTTGACCCTGCTGCTCAAGGGCCAGGAAGACCTGCTCGTCGCGTTCCAGGTGGGGTGCCAGTGGTGTGCAGAAGGCTCCGGTCGCAGCAGTCGCCTCGGCTTGAGCAGCGTGCAGCGTGATGCTTGCGCAGGCGCTCGAGCCGCGCCTGTCCCAGCTGGTGCCCGTGTACAAGGCGCTGCTGGCCCTGGTGCGTCGCATCTGCCAGCACGCCCAGCGTGCGTGGTGGCCGCGCACGCACGCGCTGTCTGCAGCACCCACAAGCATCCTTGCGCGGCAGCACGACTGACGCAAGCTCCCTGCTGACCACGCGCTGTTGCGTTGCTGGGCACGCAGGGCATCGGGACCGCATGAGGACCGACGCCACGGTCCGTGGTCTCCCTCCGCTCCTGCACAGCTGCAACCAGCATGACCTTCCGTGTGAAGAAGCCGCTCAGCGCTAGCACCTGGTAGCCCAGCAGCAGCACCAGGGAGCCGCCACACACAGCGGAGCGGGAAGAGAGGCCTGCGGGGCGCCGCAGCCCGGCCGCAGCCGCAGTATGGAGCAGCCGCACCCGAGCGTGGCGATGCTGGGCGCGAATGGCAAGTCGCTCAGCGCGGACCTGGACGCCATCAGCGCGAGCAAGAAGCACGAGGATGCAGCACCAACCCCGGCGCCAGCGGCGAAGAAGCGCAACAAGTGGGCCATCCCGCTCGAGCACATCCCGAGGATCTTCTCCATCATGAAGTGGCTCTGCCTCATCGTGTGAGTGGCGCGCCGCGCTCGCCGGGGCGGTGCTGTTTCGCCAGCTGCCGTGCAGGCGCGCATCAGGACCACAGCCACCACGCAAGCAAGCGCGGAGGACGGCCGCGCCACTGCAACCCACTGCGGCCCCGGTGCGGGTGCTCATCATGCCTGCGCAGCATCGCCGTGTCCACGGCGTCCGTGGGCTTCCTTCAGAGCCTGCTCGTGTCGGCGCTGTACGCCTTCCGCGCCTCCTTCAGCTACCAAGTCGTGGTGAGCCACCACGCGTGCCTGCCGCTCAGCACCACGCAGCGGCTCCGTCAGGGCGCGGCCACGTGCGCAAACGCGGTGGCGTGCCGGGATGCGCGGCGCGGCGCAGGAGCGCGGCAACGACGTCGTGGCGGACTTTTTCGAGTACGTGGCGTTCAACCTGTCGCTCGCCTTCCTCAGCAGCTTCTCGCTGTGGGCCATCTCGCCCGCCGCCTCGGGCTCGGGCATCCCCGACGTCAAGGCCTTCCTCAACGGCGTCGACTCGCCCATCTTTGCGCAGTTCTTCCGCATCCGCACCTTTGTCGCCAAGGTGCTCACAGCTCAGCTTCTCAGGGGCCCAGGGACCCTGCAGCGAGCGCCGCCAGCGACCCCGTCAGCGTGCAGCGGTGGCAGCATGCACCACGAGGGCGGCGGCATGTGCGCGGGTGGGCGGCCACGCGGCGCGTGTGGGGCGTCAGGTGCACTCCAGGGCTGACGTGCCGCCGTTCGTTGATGGTGAGACATGCCGCAGGTGCTGGGCAGCGCCTTTGCCGTGTCGGCCAGCCTCATCATGGGCAAGGAGGGACCCATGCTGCATGCCGGGTCCATCCTGGCGGTGATCCTCGGCACCAAGTGAGCGAGCGAGCTTGCGCCGCGCGCTGAGCGCCGTCGCACGCAGCGGGCTCAGCGCAGGGTCAGGTTGGGACACCCAGCGCGTCTGCAGCCTGGGAGGAGCGGCTTCCAGTGGACCTGACACGAGCGCTGTCGGGCGGACAGTGGGCGCTGCGGTGCTGCCAGGCTCACTGCCAGAAGGCCTCTTGGGTCCACCTGTTGGGTCCAGCACTGACTCCGTTGGAGTCGGCCTCGCAGCGGCGGCGGCGCTGATGTTTGGCCCGCCGTGTGCTTGCGCTTGCCCGTTGCGCGTGCCGTGCAGCAAGTGGATGCAGCAGCAAATGGAGATTGCCGCGCACTGGGGCGTCTACACGTACAACAAGGAGCTGCGCGACCTGGTGGCCGTGGGCGCCGCCTGCGGCGTCACCACCGCCTTCAAAGCGCCGGTGCGTTCGCGGGTTCGGAACGCCACCACCACCACCACCACCACCACCACCACCGTGAGACAGTGCAGGGCGCCCACTGCAGCAGAGTCCCGTGGCTCCGCGCTCACGCGTGCAGGAAATCGGTGCCAGGCGCGAGCTGAGCAGGCTGGCGACTTGACGCTGCCTTGGCGCATGTGTGCATGTTGCGCGTGGCAGGTGGGCGGCGTGCTTTTTGCCATGGAGATGTCCACGCGGTGGCGGCAGGAGCTCACCTGGCGCGCCTTCATGGCGTGCGCCATCACCGTGGTGGTGGTGCGCCTGTGGAACATGCTGTGCGTCAACCACGGCAAGTGCGACATCCTGCAGTACGGCTCGCTGAGCTGGTTCCAGGTGCGGGGCGCGCTGGGGGCTGTGGTGTGGGGGGGCCGAGGCAGGGGGGCGAGGCGAGGCGTTGGGAGGCTGCAGCAGGATCACGGCGCGGAGGTGGGGTTGGGCGGAGCGACCTGGTGGCAATGCGGGGCGGGGGCGCGGGGCGTCGGGATGATGGCGTGGCCCGCGCCAGGGCGTGGCGTGCTGCGCTGCATGCGCGGCGCCCAAGGCAAGGGTGGGCAGGCGAGCTGCAGGCAACCGCAAGGCGCCTGCATGACTTGGGGTGACCACCGCGTGTGTGCCCTCGTTCCCTTGGACGCAGATGTCGAGCATGGCGTCGCCGTACCAGCAGGTGCTGCAGGTGATGCTGCTGGCGTGCATCGGCGGCTACCTGGGCAGCCTCTTCACCTCGTTCAACACCTGGGTGTGCCTGGTGCGCAAGAAGTGGGGCAAGATCATGTGGGCGAGGATCCTCGAGGTGAGCGCGCGGCGCGCGCCGCTGGGGCCCCCGGTGCCCGCAGGGACGCAGGGAGGGTACGGGGCGTTGTGTGGCTGCCGGAACGCAACGGGGCGCTGCGGGCCTCCTGCAGCGAGGGCGTGAGGCGTGGCGGGTCGCGGCGGCCGTACAGGCAGGGCAGGGAGCGCCCGGGCCTTGGCGCGCAAAGGCACGTTTTGCCCCGCTCGCGCCGCCTCCCTGCCTCCGCCTCCGCCAGAGCACCCGGGCAGGACCGATGGAGAGAGAGATCGCTTGCACTTGGTGAACAGCCAGGAACGAGAAGCACGCACAAGCATCGCACCGATGTGGCGAGGTCTCGTGCGCACCACCGCAGGTGTGCGTCATTTCGGTCATCACGTCCATCGTCTTCTTCTTCCTCCCGCTGGCGGGGTCGTGCAAGGTGCGCCGCGCCCGCCGCCACCGCCGCGCCCCGCGCCGCTGGGGGCCGTCGGTACGCCGTCGGCGCGCGGGGCTCCGCGGCCCGCAGACTGCGCGCGCAAAACGCCGTGACGGCGCGCAGGTGTGCGACCCCACCCAGACGGGCGTCGTGCCCACGAACACGACCATGAACGCCACGGACGTGTCGGACCACTGCTTCAACGGTGAGCGCCCCCCGGAACGCAAGTGTGCGCGCCGCGCCCTCAGGCTCGCGGCAGGCATCCGTTGCAGGAGCGCTGGCGGCCGCCCGCGCGGCAAGGCGCAGGGCGAGGCGCTTGTTGAGCGCGGCTCGACCTGCGGGGGGCTGGGTGCCCACCCGTCCAGGCATCGGGATCGGCACCTTGCACCGCTGCGTGGGTGCGTGGTTGCGAGCAGGCAACAACGTAAAGTTCAAGCGCTACACGCTGTTCAAGTGCCACGAGCCCAACCAGTACAACGACATGGCAGTGCTGGTCTTCAACCCACAGGTGTGGAAGCACTGCACACCCTCGTTCTCTGCCTGTCGGCCGCTCGTCCTGAGCATCACGCTGCGTCCCACGCAGCAGCCAGGCCCACGCCGTGCCGCTGCTCCTGCCCGCCGCCCTCGGCTCGAGGCCACACCCGCTGGCTTCTGCACAGGCTTCTGCACAGCGACGCGCTTGTTGCCGCGCCCATCCTCCGCGTCGCGTGCGTCGCACGCAGGGCTTCATCATCCAGGCGCTGTTCCAGACGCACAGCGGCACCTTCACCATTGGCACGCTCATCCTCTACGCCTTTGTGTACTGGCTCATGGCGGCCATCAC
>VFQP010004333.1_pt1 | contig 13318 bp, 14 predicted proteins | sample 3512351 | NCBI WGS metagenome assembly VFQP01 (sample SAMN10412372, study PRJNA504923) | tailings metagenome | isolation source: Relicate 1 Philex TSF1 revegetated site | place: Philippines: Tuba, Benguet | collected 2017-08-29 | reverse complement strand
TCCACTGGGGGTCAGCGCGCGCGTGTGTCAGCCGGGCTGCCCAGCCTTTATGCAAAGTGGTGCGGCGCGGTGGTGCTGTCGTGGTTCAGTGCGCCGTCAGGTGCGCATGCATGGCAGAGCTCTGCGGCCTCTCCCTCGTGCGAACGAGCAGACGCCACCCCCCCAACACACGCAACAGGAGGAAAACAAGTCCTCTTTGTCCTCCTTGCCAACAAGAGGCTGGTGCTCTGGTGCTTTGGTTTCCAGTGCTTGAGTGCCCACTTGGCAGTGACGTCGAGTCGCTAGGCTTGGATTCGATGGCATTGGCAGGCATTGCGTTGTGCGTTGTGCGTGAGTCCCCCCCCCAACAGGAAGAGCAAGGCCAGCGTGAGATGTGCCGCACGCCCCACACCCAAACCCAGTGTCCGCGCACGCAGCAGCGCTTCCGCTTCCGCACCCGCCCCTGAGTGATGATGGGCGCACCCGGCAAGACGCACGCTGACACAGAGCATCCACACCAGCACCTGGAAGGGCATTGCCGAACATCAGCTGAGAGCGTTCCCCGCCCCCCGAAGGACAAGTTCTCCATCCCTTCCGGCTCGTCAGACTTGCCCCAAACAAACAAAACGCGAACGCCAGCCTTGCCCCAGACAAGCTCCAAACGCAGCGCAATCGGAGGAAGAAACGAAGAGAACCCCCAGCACTTTCCGAAGCGGCGACTGGACGCCCTGTGACAGCTGGCTGGACAGCAAGAAAGTGGGAGTGGATTGAGTTGGGTGCGGTGGCGTACACGCCGTCCGGTGCGGCGGCCGGCGGCGGCGCAGAGCGCGCCAAATCAAGACTTGAGCAGGCGCGAGCGCCGCTGAGGGGTGCGGCCAGCTGCCAGCCATGCACCACCAAGGTGTGCGCGGCCCTCTCCCCTGCTGCGCTCGCCAAATCGCGCGCCTGGCGCCGCACCCACACACGCACGCACACGCTGAGCTGAGTTCGGTGCCAGTGCCACGGCAGTCGCGGCGCGGCGAAATGCGACCCCGCGCGTCGCGCAATAAGCCCGGTCCTGCCTGCGCTGCTCTCTGGCCTGGCTGGCTGACAGCAAAGCAATCGTGTGCCAAGCCCTCGCGCTCGCCAGTCGCCCGCGGCGCCCGCGCCCACTACAAGCGGCGCACTTCGGCGCCGCCGTCCCCGCCCCCCGCCGGAGCCCGCTCCTGGAGCGGGCGGTTCCAGTGTGCCTGCTGCTGCTCCGCCGCGGCGGCCGTCGGCGGCGGCTCGGGCGCCGCCGCGCCGTCGTGCGCCGGCGGCGCCGTGGACGCGTGACCGTCGCCGTCGGCGTCGGCAGCCGTTGTCGCTGCCGCCGCGCACAGCTGGATGAGCGAGGCGGCGGCGCCGCAGACGGCCACCACGTCGGGGAAGTGCGGCCATGAGGCAAACAGCAGCAGCTGCGCCTGCACACTCGGAGGCAGCAGAGGAGGACGCAAACGGGCAGAGTGAGCAAAGCGCATGCGTGCAGGCAAGGCTGCTGCTAGGCTGGAGCGCCCGCGCACGCTGGCTTGCTCGCGGCGACCGCTCTGCACGCGACGGACGCTCGACTGCCGGCGCGCAGCACAGTGGCGAGCGGGCGCAGAAGCGCGACGGCGCATCGTCGCAGGCAGGCTGAAGGTCCGCAGGGCCGGCTGAGAAGGCGCGAGCGCCTCCTGAAAGCCCGCGCTGCTGTGCACGCTGCTGGCGCTCCCCAGCCGCCCACCACCCACCTGCACGTCGGTGAGCACCGAGGCCACCACCAGCTCGGTGGCGAGCGCCATGACGCACTGGTTGGACGCCACGAGCGGGTGGCTCGACTGCAGCAGCTCGCCCTGGCGCAGCAGCGGGCCGCCCAGCTGCACCCTGCGCCCGCCATGCAGGGCACACGCAAGCCGCAGGACGCAGGCAAGGTCAGTCGCACGGAAGCCAGCCGCCGGCACGCTGCGCCGGTTAGCGGTGCATCCTGCTGGCAGCACAGGAGGGCGGGGCGCCGTGGGAGAGGGACCGGCCGACTCCCAACAGCGAGGTGAGCAGAGCGGCACATCCGGCGGCTCGCTCCCGAGGTCCACCCGCGGCTTAGCCGCTGCCGCGCCGCGCACACTGCGCGCGCAACGCCGCACCTGGAGGCCTGTGCCTTGCGGCTGGTCTCGAGGCGCATGAGCCGCCGCAGGCAGCCGGCCCACTGCTGGTACGCCACCTGCTGCGCCATGAGCCAGGGCTGGAGCATGCTGTGCAGCGCCGCCAGCAGGTGCAGCTGCTCGGGGGACAGGCACAGCATGCGCAGCACGCCCATCCAAAACTCGGGCGGCGCCGCCGCCGCGCCGCCGCCGCCGCCCTCCTCCTCCGCCGCAGCGCCGCCGCCTTCGCCGCCGGCTTGGATGCTTGGTGGCGCCGCCGCCGCGACGTCGGCCACGCGCCGCCCCACCAGCCGCATGACGCCCGTGGGGTTGCACAGCGCGAGTAGCGGCAGCGCCGCCGCCAGCTGCGCCAGCCGCCGACGGCCCTCCTCGTCCACCCCGCCGCCGCGCTCGCCCTCTCGCCCGCCCTCGGCGCGGCCTGGCGCCCCCGCCGCGTCGCCGGCGCTGCTAGAGGTGCGGGCCATGCGATCTTGGCCGTCGCCCTCCGCCGCCGCGGCACCCTTGCCGCCACCAAGCGGCGCGGCGGCGGCGCCGGTCGCCAGCGCCATGACGCGCGCCACGGCGGCCGCCAGCTGCTGCGCGGAGGCCGCCTGCGCGGCGCCCACCCCGCCAAAGAGCTCCGCCACGGCGGCGCTGCGCGCGGCCCACAGCTGCCTCCCCAGCTCGAGCGGCGAGCGAGGAAAGGTGCTCACGGCCACCAGCTGCTGCGCCGAGCCCTGCATTAGGGCGGCCGACACCTCCACGGACGCGGCGCGCAGCGTGAGGCCCAGCGGCAGCCCTGCTGCGCCTGCCAGCCCCGCGCCGCCGCCGGCGACCCTCCCGGTGGCGGCAGCGGTCGGCGCCGGTGCCGGCCTGCTGGGCGGCAGTGCCGCGGCGGAGCCCGCGGCGGGCGGTTGCTGCTCGGCGGGCGCCTCGCCGCCGCCGGACGCCGAGGTGCGCGATGTTGAGGCGCGCTCTGCGCTCTGCGGCTGCTGCTGCTGCTGCTGCTGCTGCTGCTGCTCTGCGTCGCGTGAAGCGGAGCCGCCGCGCGAGGCGCCCGCGTTGCCTGCCACGGCGGCCGCCGCCGCCGGTGGCGCTGCGGCGGCAACGATGGCGGCGGCGGCGGCGCGGCCGTTGTTGTCGTCGCCGTTGTCGGAGAGGCGGCGGTTGGCCGTGCCCTCGCGCGCGTTGTTGTGGTCGTTGGTGCTGGTGGCGTGGGGCCCGCCACCGCCGCCGCCGCCGGCGGCGGCGGCAGCGGCGCGCGCCGGAGGGTGCGCGGGTGGGGCAGGGCGGGTGACGCGGAGCTCGGCGGCGACGGTGGCGCCCAATGGGGAGGCGCTTGGGAGGAGGTGTAGGTGCGGGGCGGGCGCCCAGGCGGGCAAGCGGGGCAGCAGCTCCGAGTGCGCCATCTGCGGCAGAAGAACACGACACACCATTGACGCCCAGCTCTCTAACGCGCCCACGCAGCTGCGATGAAGACAAGTGCGCTCCGCTTCAGACGAAACGCCCGCTCGCTAACCTGCACGTCACGGCAGCGCACGGCCATCTTGAGCAGCCTCTCACGCAGCATCAGCGACAGCTGCTCGGCCTCAAGGTGCGCGGCCCGCAGCGCCAGCGCCTCCACCTTGGCCTCTGCCTCGCTGAGCATGTGCACGGGGCGCTTGCGCTTTCGGGGGCGCTTGCCCGGCGCGCCGGCGGCGTCGGCGTCAGTGGCGGCGGGTTGCGCCTGGCGGGCGGCGGCCGCAGAGGTGGGCGTGGGGGTGAGGTGGGTGGCGTGGGGTGGGGCGGGGGCGAAGGGCGTGGGCGCGCGCTGGGCGGGGCTGCCCGGGGCAGGGGCCGGGTGGTGCGTGGCGCGGTGGATGACGTGGCGCACGCGCGGGGCGGCGGCGGGCGGGGGTGGGGCGTGCTGCTGCTGCTGCTGCGGGTGGGCGGGGGGTGGGGGCGCGTCGCCGGCGGCGTTGCGAAGCGCGGGCAGGGCCGCGGCTGGCGGCCCCGCTGGGATGGCGTACGCTACAGCCTGCTGCTGCTGCTGCTGCTGCTGTGCCTGCTGCGCCGCCGGCACCAGGTTCAGTGTTGCAGGGGCGGCCGCGGTGTAGAGGCGCGGGTCCAGCGGCTGCGGGGGGCGCACGGTGGCATGCTGGCGCTGGAGGCCCGCCGCCAGCGAGGCGGGCAGCAGCAGCGGGAGGGCGGCGGGGCCATCGGTGGCCGCGTTGGTGGCGGCGGTGGAGAGGTGCTGGCTGAGGTTGCTGTGCTGGTGCGTGAGCGTGGCGTGCATGCTGCCGGCGGCGGACGGCGTGGCGCCGTTGGGGCCGGCGGCGGCGGGCAGGGCGGCCCACGCCGCCAGCAGGGAGGCGGGCTGCTGCGGTGCGTCCTGGGCGGCCGAGGCGTTGAGTTGGGGGAGGGGAGGCCGCACGGCGGCGTGCACCAGTGGTGAGGGTGCGGGCGACGCCGCTGGCAGGAAGATCACGCTGGGTCCGGCCGCGGCTGCGTGGCCGCCGTTGAGCGCCTGGTGGTGGTGCTTCAGCAGCAGCTGCTGCTGCGCCATTTGGGCTGGGTGCATCCTGAGCAGCTGCGCGATGGCCGTCGGCGTGAGGGCGCCGCCGCTGACGCCGCCCAGCGCGCCCCCTGTGGCGGGGGCGCCCTGCTGCTGGGCTGCTCCTTCAGAGGCCAGCGAGCTCGTCCTGACCAGTGTTGAGGCAGTGCCTAGGGGATGCTGCTGCGGCTCCGGCGTGGTGGCCCCGCCGGAGCGACCTTTCGACGAGTCCATCCGCCCAGCTGCTGCGCCGCCACACGCGTGGGCGGCAGGCCTGCGGGCCGCCACCACGCGGCGCCGGCCGCGGCGCTCGCGCGCTCCGCCTGCACTCACAACTCCCGGCGGTGGCAGGAACCTCGTTCTGGAGGGAGGATCTGGCCAAATCGTGCTTCCACGCGCGTGAGAGAGCGCGGGAGACTGCGCTGACGCCACACGCGCACGAGCTCTGTCACGGATCGCGCCCGCACGCGTCCTCCTCTCGTCCTTTTGCTGCCGGAGTGCATGAATATGGGGCTTGAGGGCCGCATCTCGCCCCCTCAGCTCGCCGCCGTGCTGAGCACGATGATGACGCTTCCGCGCCTCATGGGCCGCAGCATGGCCCCGTGCTGCTGGCCTGCCGCTCAAGCGCTGCTGGGCCACACCTCGACCCTGCACGTCGGCGCGTGCGCTCTCCAGGAGTCCGCTGCAAGGCCTCTGCAGGCGTCTCCCGTGAGTCGTCAGGCACGCCACGCCGTGACAATCCTCTCGGAGGCCGCAGCAAGCAGCATCGACGCCCGCCCCTTCCACGTGCGTGCACGCAGGACGAGACGCGCTCGGCGTGGCAGCCGCAGCAGGGGCGACCGCAGCAGCAGCACCCCGTGCAGCAGGCAGCAACGGAGCCCTCGCCTGCTGGCGCCGATGTGGACGCAGTGCCTGCGCACCCGGTGCTGGCAGAGGTGCACGCCACCCTGCGCGCCATGGGCTTGGACCCGGGCGTCGACTGCATCGTCGCGGACGGCCTAGCGGAGGTGCCTCTGGCCCTCTTCCTCCGCGGCAAGCAGGTGCGGCTCTGGTTGGGCATGCCCGACGGCGCGCGCACCCGGGGGCCGCCCTCATCACCGCGCTCTGCTGCCCACTTCCCCATGTGTGCGTGCTCATTCCCCAGGTGGCCATCGAGCTGGTGCCGGCGGCGCAGGGCGCAGGGGGTGAGGCGGCGGCGGCCTCCCCCGCGGCGCGCGCCCGCGGCTTTGCCCTGCAGCGCGTGCGGGAGCGGGCGCTGCAGGCGCACGGGTGGGTGCTGCTGCACCTGCACGAGCACGAGTGGCAGCAGGCCGGCAGCGACGGCCCCCCGCCGCCCGCGCAAGGCGAGGAGGGCCCGCCCTCGGCGGCGGCGTGGCGGCAGCACCAGCGCATGCACCTGCTGCTGGACAGGCTCAAGGGGCTGCTGCAGCAGGAGGACGGCGTACATCACCACGGCCACCACCACCACAACCACGGCGGCGGCGGGGGCGGCGGGTGCGGGAGCTGCGGCTGCCATTGACCCGTGACCTGTGGTTGCGGGTGCGCATGCTTTCCCTCGCTTGCTGCGCGTGCAAGCGGTGGCCCAGTCACGCAGTGAGAGACGCTGATGTTGCAGAGGCGAGCGGCCGAGGAGCACAGGCAGACTCTACATGGCTCGGCTGAGCACGGGGTAGAGCGCGCCCAGGAACTCGCGGTACTCGATGATGCCGTTCCGGTTGGCGTCAAACTTCTCCATGATCTCGGTCAGCACCTGCGCGGGGCAGTTTTGGGGCTTTGAGCCTTGGCCGTTGAGCTCACAGGGCTCCCCTGCTGCCACCAAACCACAGCACACCGCGCGCTGCGCACCTCTGGCGTGACGTAGATGCTCATGGCGTTGAAGGCGTCCTGCACCTCCTCGAGCGACAGCGCGCCGCTGCCGTCCGTGTCCATGAACTCGAACGCGTGCATCAGCTTGTCCTTGCTCACCACGCGCCCGTGGTTCTTAATCTGCAGCCGGTGCAGCGCCACCTGCAGCGCCAGCGCCACGCTCTTCATCTGCGCAAGCACGCAAGCACGCAAAGGCAGCCACACGCTGTGACCCTGGGGCTGGGCGCCACCACTGAGTGCGCATCTACCGACGGTGGCTCACCTCCCGGACGCCGAGCGGCCGGCCCGTGGCGCCGCGCGTCGTCTGGATGTAGAGCCGGGTGAACTCGGCCACCTGCTTCTCGTGCTCCTTGGAGCCCCAGTCGCGTATGGTGAAGTAGCCGCGGCCCGCCGGGTCCAACCTGCGCACGCGCACGCGCCGTGGACATCACGTGATGGCCTGTCCTGCCGCGGCAGCCAGCAACACCGTCGCCTCGGCAGAGCGTGCCCCCTCCCCACAAGCAAAGACCTCGAGGCGCTCACGTGCTGAAGAGCTTGGCCGACTGCTCCTTGCGCAGCCCGCACAGCACGCACGCCTCCTCAAACGCGCTGAACGTGAGCTTGCCCGAGTCCCCGGGGTCCAGCTCGGAAAAGACCGAGTACACCAGCCCGCGCGTGGGCACAAACTGCTCCAGCGGCTGCCCCGGCCCCCAGCGCGGGTTGCCCGGCGCACCCAGCGGCTTCTGGGTCAGCGCCTGCACCATCTCCCGGATGCTGGGCCGCGCGTCGGCGTCGCCGCCCACCTCACCGCCCAGCGCCGGGCTCGCCGTGGCGGGCCGCGACGCGGCCAGCAGCTGCGCCGCCTGCTGGTCGGTGGGCAGCGCGCCGGGCACGATGGACTTGCGCGCCAGCAGCCGCGCTGTGGCGGCGGCGGCGGCCACGGCGCTGGACGCGCTGCCCGTGGCGTGCGCGGCGGCCGCGTTGCCCATGGAGGAGCGCAGCAGCGCGCGGTCGCGCTGCTCCTCGCTGGCGCCGGCGCGCGAGAGCGGGTTGACCCAGACCTCCTGGGGCGCGCCGCTGCTGATGGGGAGGCCCAGGGGCGCGGGCGCGCTGGCGCGGAGCGGCCCGCCGCGGCTGCCCAGCCGCTTGGGCGTGCGGGGCGCGCCGTTGGGCGTGGTGGGGAGGCTGCCCGCCCAGGGGCCCCCGCCGGGCGGCGCTTCGGCCGCCAGTGGTATCGGCGCTGGCCGGCCCTGCTTGGATGACGGCCGCGGGAGCGTGACGTCTTGCACCGACATGCGGCTGGCTGGCCGGCTGTCCAGCAGCTCCTGCCAGTCACGTCGCGGGGCGGGGCCCACGCGGTGTGTGAGCGGCGCTCTGCGTGGCGCGTGCTGTGTCCGCGTCCCAGACACACACGTATGCTCACCTTGATCGCCGCCACGACCTGCTGCGGCGTGAGGGGCCGTGAGACGTCGCCGGGGCCCTGCGGCTGGCTCGGGACGGCCTGCTGCTTCTCGGTCGCCGTGACCTGGGCCTCTTGCAGCACCTTGGACAGCACCTCGACCTGCTTGCTGACGCGCTTCTCGATGTCGAACTTTTCCTGGGGCGTCAGCGCGCGCCGGTACGGCGCGGCGGCGCCCTTGCCGATGCTCGAGACGTGCTGCTTGGCGGCGCTCGCCAGCGACCCCACCTGGAGAGGGGCCAGGGAAGGCGACGCAGGGCAGCAGGCTCTGCTTGAGCTGGCATGCCACCTGGTGGCAGCAGAGCACGCGTCGTCGTGCGCAGGCGTCACACCTGTTCGCCGGCTTGCTGAGGCCCGCCCGGCGTTGCCGGCGGTGGCACGCCATACACCCAGCGGCGATTGGGCTTGCGGTTGAGCTGCCTCCAGCTCTCCTCCACCGCTGCGTTCGCGGTGGATGGCCGGATGGTCCCTGCCGTGCAGGACATGCCGTGCGTCAAAGTCAAAGTCGTGCGCCGAGAAGAGCGTGCAGAGAGCCTCAAGAGGAGCAGTGCGCCAGGCGTGATGCTGTCGTTCGACGCTGCTCGCAAGCTGCTGTTCTGCTTGGCGCTACACGGCCGGCTTGCGCGCCCGTACTCGCTCCGGCACGGGGAAGACGCTGCCATTTCGCTGGTGCGTGTGCTGCAATTGCTCTGCTAAATAGGCGCAGCGCGCTGCGTCCCGCTCGTGCGCGCAGGCTGGCGGACTCGGCACCACACCTGAGAGCGGCGACAAGCTGGGGATCGGCGACAGCACCAGCGAAGGGTCTAGCCGCTCCATCTTCGTGTCGAGGCGGGTCAATCGTGCTCCTCACGCGTGTGGCCGCCGCTTCCGCGTTCGCGCATGGTGTCCGGGCTCAGCGGGATCAAGCTGCCAGAGCGCCGTTGGCAGCAGCAGAGCAGCAGCGGGGATGACGGACAGCAACGGCAGCAAGGCCTCAGGCCATGCGGACAAGGCGCTCGTCGTGATTGACATGCAGCTCGACTTCCTGGCGCCCGAATCGCCGCTGTGCGTCAAGGGCGGCCTGGCCTGCCTCCCGCAGGTGCAGCAGGCAGTGCAGCTTGCGAGGGAGCACTCCCTGCCCGTCTTCTGGGTCGTCCGGGAGCACCACCCGAGCGGTGCGTGGGTCGTGTTGCTGAGGGTGCGTGCAGCGCAGAGCAGCGCTGTGCGTTGCAGCGCTTGCTGTGCTGCATGCGTTGGGAATCCTGAACGTTAGTGCCTCAGCAGGTGGATGCTGCCTCCACGTGGCACGCAGGCATCGACATCGAGTGGACCCGCAAGCACCTGTGCTCATCCGCAGATGGCGCGGGCGCCACGCTGCCCAACAGCAAGGGTGCGCGAGCACTTTTGGCAGTGTGCCCATGGCAGTGGAACGACGGTGAAGAGGGCATGCACGCACCCACGCACACGAGTGTGGGTGGAGGCGTGGGTAAAGGCGTCAGTGTCCGTGGAGGCCAGCAACCGACAGCTCTCAGGGTCCACAGGGTCCACAGGGTCCCTTGCTGCCCCGATTTTGTCCTCGGCCGCAGGTGCTGAGCTCGCCAGCGGGCTGTCGGTGGCAGAGGGCGAGATCAGAGTCATCAAGAAGCGCTTCTCTGCCTTTTTCGCCACGCACCTGGACCTCATGCTCAGGTGCGCCGCCTGCCTGAGCAGCTGGTGGGTGCAGAGGGAGCTCAAGCTAGCCTGTGGGCGGGTCTGTTTGGGCGCGACGAGACAAGAGTGCGCAGGCTGGAGGGTGCAGCGCGGCCTTGTCAGGGGGCATCCTGAGGGCAAAGCAGCCAGGACTCGCCTCGACGTTGCCTAATGTTACTGCGCGCCGTGGTTGCTGCAGGCGGCTGGGCGTCAAGCAGGTGATCCTGAGCGGCGTGCAGACGCCAAATTGCATCCGCGGCACGGCGACGGACGCCCTGGCGCTGGACTACGAGGTGCGCCGACACCGGAAAGATGTGCATTCGTGCAGAAAGCGCTGTGGGGCTGTGCGACCTGCACGTGGCAGCCTGAGGACCTGGTGGCTCATCGCGCCCGCCCCCGCGCTCACCTGCACATGCGCGGTTGCGCGCCGGCAGGTGATCGTGCTGGCGGACGCGACAGCATCCAAGTCCGACAGCGTGCAGGAGAGCAACCTTGAAGGTGAGCGCCGTGCGGGTTGATGATAGCGCGGCGGCGTACAGCGCACGGCGGGACGGCGGGACGCGCGGGCTCACGCTCGATGAGCTCCCCTCCTCCCACGAAGGATCCATCGTCGTGACGCCCCGCGCAGACATGCGGTGCATGGGCATCAAGACGCCGTCCACGAGCGAGTGGGCCAAGCTGCTGTGAGGAGAGTGGCGAGCTGCACCCTCATGCTCACCTCAGAGGGACCTGGCGGCGCACCTCGCTCGATTCCAGCAGCAGAGCAGGCACGCGCACGAACGGATATCCAGCTCACGTGCAAGCGCAGAACAGGCTCGGCTTTGCTGCTTTTGCTCTTCGTGGTCGCCACGCTCGCGGCGTGAAAAGGCGCCCCTGAGGAGGATGGCTGCGACGATGCCATCTTCGTCGGCTGCGTCCCGCTGCGGCAGCCTCCAGGCGCCCCATTGCGCGCCTCTGGGCAAGCTCGCGGCGCGGACAGCGGCAGTGCCTACCTTCCCAGCTGCTCAAGGCCGCGGCGCAGCGGCGAGCCCGCAGCAGCAGCAGGCGCGGCAACAGCAGCAGCAGCACTGTGGTATCGCAGCCAGGCTCACGCGGCAACGGCATCAACGCGTCGCGTGCAGAGTCGCCACCACCGTCGGCGGAGGTGCGCCACCTTTTCGCCAAGGACCGCACACAGGGGCAGGGGCCAGGCGGCGATGAGAATCTGTGAGCAGCGCCTGCGTGCTCAGCGGCGGTGTGGGCGCAAGGTGCATCTGTGGCCCCCCTGCGTGCCGCCGTGAAACGAGCTGCGCAGACGCCGACAACGTGGGCGACGTGCAGCCGCTGCCAAAGACCTTGGTGCTCGGCGCGCTGTTCGTGGCCTGGTACATGACAAGCATCTGGTTCAACGTGTGAGTGCCCACACACCGCGCCTGCGGGCCTCCTTGCTCGCGCCCGCGCCAGCCGCCGCCGCCCCGCCTGGCGACGGCATCCGCCCTCGGATCCGCCTTGGGAGCATCTTGCTCGGCCCCTCCTCGCGCGCCCCGCAGGTACAACAAGCAGCTCTTCGCCGTGTTCCCCTTCCCGCTGACGACCACCAACATTCAGTTTGCCATCGGCAGCGTGCTCTCGCTCATCTTCTGGGCCACCGGCGTGGTCAAGCTGCCAAAGCTCGACATGAGCCTGGTGCGTGCACCAGCCTGCTGCACGCCGCCCAGCCCCTACAGAGCCCGTGCGCCAACGCAGCCATTGATGGGATCTACCAGGCGCGTCCCCGTTGAGCGTGCAGTGTGACGCACCCCGCCCGCCCAGCCCACACTCGTGCAGGTCAAGAGCATCTACCCGCTGGCCATCATCCACGTGCTCGGCAACGTGCTCACCAACGTCAGCCTGGGCTACGTGGCCGTCTCCTTCACGCACACGGTCAAGGTGCGCCGCACGCTCTGGGCGGGGCCGCTGCGCCCCCCTCGGGGCATGCACCCGCACACAGCGCTCTGCGTTGCGCGCCGCGGGGCAACCAGCAACCACCAGGCGCGCTGCTGAGGAATGTCTTGGGGGGTTCCCCACCACGCCGCAGGCCGCCGAGCCCTTCTTCAGCGTGCTCTTCAGCGCCATCTTCCTGGGCGACGTGCCGCCCGTGCCCGTGCTGCTCACGCTGCTGCCAATCGTGGGCGGCGTCATCATGGCCTCCATCAGCGAGGCCACCTTCAACTGGACGGGTGCGCGCAACTGCATGGCCGCCCCTGAGGCATCACCGCAGGACTTCAGAGCAGCCCGCCATGTCATGCTCAGCCAGCCGCAGCGGCAAGGGAGGGACGGAGCTTGAACGGAGCAGGACACAGTGGCGGCTTTGCGCGACGCCGTTGCGCCTTTCCTGCTGCTGCTGCAGGCTTCATCAGCGCCATCCTCTCCAACATCACGTTCCAGTCGCGCAACGTGCTGTCCAAGAAGCTCATGATCAGCAAGGTGAGCTCGGCTTGCTGCTGAGCTAGCCGCGCCCCCTCAGGAGCCCGCACCCGCCAAGCTTGCAGCGTCGCTCCGGCCTGCGACAGCTGCTCCACCTGCGCACGACCATAAAGCCGGTGGACGCTGGCCGGGCGCACTGCCCGGCGGCAGGACCTCGCCGTGGCCCAGGTCCTCTCGCCAACCACCCGCGCTGCGTGCTCCGTGCGCGCCTGTGCGCAGGGTGCACTTGACAACATGAACCTGTTCCAAATCATCACCATCATGTCCTTCTTCATGCTGCTGCCCGTCAGCCTCATGGTGGAGGCGGCGCCCATCCTGCCGCAGAAGCTGGCCGCGCTGGTGAGCACCGCCCCGCGCCCGCCTCTCGCGCCGCGCACGCAACGCCTGCACCCACCTCTGCACCTCTCTTGGCCGCCATCCGCTCGCCCTGGGTGGATGCAGCGCATCGACGAGAGCCGCGGGGTGGGGGCCAACCACGCGTGCGTGGTGTCGCTCGCGCGCAGGGCCTGAGCGAGGCGGCGCGGGAGCAGCTGTTCCAGCGGCTGCTGCTGGCGGGCCTGTGCTTCCACAGCTACCAGCAGCTGTCCTACATGATCCTCTCGCGCGTGGTGCCCGTCACGCACTCGATCGGCAACTGCGTCAAGCGCGTGGTGGTCATCGTGGCGTCGCTCATCATCTTCCAGAACCCCATCAGCGCGCAGAACGCGGCAGGTGCGCCCACGGCGCAGCGCACGCCGAGGCTCCTGTGCCCAGCAGAGCTGCACCGGGGGGAGTGCAGCCCAGGGGGCGCAGGGCCATTCGAGCTGCCGCTCACCGACCACGCTGCTGCTTGTGCGTGCGTAGGGACGGGGCTGGCGCTGGTGGGCGTGTTCCTCTACTCGCAAGCCAAGCGCATCTACAGCAAGCCCAAGAAGGCGTCCAGCGGCGCTGCGGCGTCGGACGCGGGCAGCAGCTGAGTCGGGCGCCCCGGCAGGGCGCGGGAGAGTTTGCCTCTCTTGACCGTGTGGCCCTCGCGCCGGATTGGCATTCATCAGCAGGGCGGAGCGGTGTGAGCGGCAGCGTGGAGTGCGGCATCGCTATGTATGTGGCGGGCTTTTGCGCCCACGGTGCGCGTATTTGTGGTGGTGGTGGCGGCGGTGGTGGTGGTGCAATCGTGATGGGCTTGGGCGCTGGGGGCCTGGCAGGCACCGCATCGCATGGCTGCGACAGCTCCGGGCGGGGTGCGACATCGGTCAACGCGAGGGAGGTGCGCCA
>VFQP010004330.1_pt1 | contig 13320 bp, 16 predicted proteins | sample 3512351 | NCBI WGS metagenome assembly VFQP01 (sample SAMN10412372, study PRJNA504923) | tailings metagenome | isolation source: Relicate 1 Philex TSF1 revegetated site | place: Philippines: Tuba, Benguet | collected 2017-08-29 | reverse complement strand
GCTGCATCCACGGTGTGAGTCGCTGTGGACGGCGAGCGGGGCAGGGCGCGCGCACTGGGGTGCACTGATCACGTGTACAACGGGGGCCGGCGGGACGATGCGCGCTCAAGACGCTTGCAGAAGAAGAAGGCACTGGCGCATCTCACAGCGCCTGCGTTCACCACGCCGCTCTCCCACCACCTCACGGCTCACTGTCTCCTACTTGCCCGCTCGGTTGTACGCGCCCTGCCCACCCTTGGCCTTTAGGAAGTTGGGCTTGGCCTGCGTGTCCTTGCACTTGGGGATGTGCCGGTCGGCCGTGAGCGGCGCAAACTTGCGGCCGCAGTACGGGCACGGCACCCTGCGTCGCAAGTGCCAACCGCGGCAAGCCAGCGCGCACGGTCACGTCGCCGCTCCCGCACGCCCTCCAGCCCGGCCCCCTCCCGCTCTTGCCACCCCGGCAGGGAGCCTGTCTCCCATGCGCACCTGTCGTCCAGCTCCTCGGGCGTGGGCTCAAACTGCAGCTTGCTAATGTCCTCGCCCCTCTCCTGCGCCTCCTTGAGCATGCGGTTGTTGCGCATGGCGGCGCGCAGCTGCTCGCTCTGCGCCTTCCACTTGGCCATGCCGCCCGGCTTCTTGGCCGCCGCGGCGGCGGCTGCCGCCGCCGACGGGCCCGCCCGGCTCGGCGCCGCGCCGCCCTTTGCCGCGCCGCGCTTGGCGTCGAAGAACTTGGCCGCCTCGGTGCCTTGCACGCGCGCCTCGGCGGCGTTGAACACCTTGCGCTTGGTGGCAAACACCTTGGCGCAGACCTTGGCGTGCTTGGAGTAGGCCTGCTGGTTGAACGAGCGACCGCAGCACTCGCACTGCACCAGCGGGCCCAGCGCGGCGGGGTCCTCGGGTAGGGGCGGGGCCGCCGCCGCGTGCACGGGCATGTCCTCCCAGCTGCTGCCGCCGCCGCCGCGGGGCGGGCCACCGGGCGGGAAGCGGGGCGGCGGGCCCTGCTGCGGCGGGGGGCGCTGCGGTGGGAAGCCGGGTTTGGGCGGCGGCGGCTGCATCTGGCGCTGCTGCTGCTGCTGCTGTTGTTGTTGGTACTGCTGCTGCTGCTGCTGCTGCTGCGGTGGCGCCTGCTGCGGCTGCTTGTTGCGCGCGGCGAGTGCCGCGAGGGCGGCGGCGCGGTTCTGGGTGGGGTTGGGGTTGGCGGCGGCGGCCGCCGCCGCCAGGTTGGTGGGTACGGGGGCGCCCATCATTGGCGGGCGGGGCGGCTGCTGCTGCTGTGGCGGCGGCGGCGCTTGCCGCGCCTGCTGTTGCTGCTGCATGGGCGAGGGCTGCTGGTCGGCAAAGTCGTTGTTCCACGCCGGCCGCTGCACGTGCTGCTGGGGCGGCGGAGCGCGCGCGGCGCCGCTGCCTGGGGACGGCGCGCGGTGCGTGGGCACGAGCCTGTTTTGGCCGCTGCTGGGCGAGGGTGCGCGGACGCCCGAGGAGGGCGAGGGCGCGCGGTTGGCCATGGCGCGCGAGGCGGCCGCCTGCTTGAGCTGCGACAGGCCCGCGGCCTGGCGCGTGGGGTCGTGCGGCGCGGCGGGGATGGGGCCGGGGCGCCCGGCGGCGGGCGGTGGAACGCCGCCGGAGGGTGGCGCCAGGCGCTGCGGCGGCGGCGCTTGCTGCTGGGGTGGCTGCTGCTGCTGCTGCTGGGGCCATGCGGGGCGACCCGGCTCGTCAGTGCCTGCAGCATGGCGGCGCCGCAGGACAGCACGGTGAGACCACAGCAAAGGCACGCCAAGAGCTGACGGCACAGGAGGCCGTGTGGTGGTCAGCACGCACGCACCTGGAGAGGCCCGGCGTCCGAACCGCGGCGCCTCCCCGCCCGCAGGGTGAACAGCGGGCGGGCCGCTGTAGCCTCCTGCGCCTGGCTGCTGCTGCATGGGTGGCCGCGGCATGCCCGGCTGCCCGCTGGGGATGCCGCTGGGGGGCCCGCCCGGCACGCCGGGGCCCTTGTGTGGCATGCCGGGGTGGCCACCGGGCGGGGGGATGGCCCCGGGGGGCATCATGGGCCGGGGCTGCTGCGGCATCATCATGGGCGCCCCGCCAGGCATGCCGGGCGGGCGCATGCCTGGCGGCGGCCCTCCGGGGCCGCCGGGCGGCATCATCATGCCTGGCGGGCGCGCCATGCCCGGGTGCGCGCCGGGCGGCGGGCCTGGGTAGGGGCCGTGGGGGCCCTGGGGAGGCATGCCTGGTGGGAAGGGGCCGTGCGGCCCCGGCGGCGCCATGCCCATGCCAGGCCGAGGCGGGGCGCCATAGCCAGGCGGGGGCCCGGGTGGGAATCCCCCTGGGGGGCCTGGCAGGCCGCTGGGCCGCATCTGGCCAGGCGGAGGGTACTGGCCTGGTGGAGGGTACTGGCCAGGCGGAGGGCCGCCCATGGGAGCGTAGCCCTGCGGTGGGTAGCCCTGTGGTGGGTAGCCCGGCGGGGCGCCCATCGGAGGGCCTGGCATGCCGGCCCTGCGGCCTGCGTGCACGTCAGGCGCACCACGGCGCTGACCAGCACGACGACGTTGTGGAGATACGTGGCCACAGGCTCTGCAGAGCCTGTACAACGCGTCATGCGGCGCGGGAGCGAGTGCGCGCACGCATGACGCACCGGCAGGCACGACCGGCCCGTTGCTCATCCCCACGCCTCCGAGGGACTCAATCTTGCGCTGCCGTCAGCGCCAGCCGCGATGTTTGTGAGCCCTGCGCGCCGTGAGGAGGTGCATGCCGCGGCCGAGCGAGCTGAGCACCGCGAAGCGTCTCCGGAGGAGCGGCACGAGCTGCGCCAATTGCTACTGGGCGTGCTGGTCTGAGCACGCTGCACGCTGCCACCCGCATCGCGCGCCAGGCGCCATCCCCTCTCTCGCGAACAGCCCGACAGCTGCGCCAGGAGCACCAGAGCTTCCAGTAGCGAGAACGTGCGCACGAGGAGTTTCCAGGCGTCGCATCCTGTGCGCTGCTCGCTGCGCCCTTCCCGCAGTAGGGAGCTGCGTCGCACCCCGCGGCATCGCCTCACCTCGTACCAGCGCTCCTTCACCAGCGCTCACGCACAGCTCAGCTCAGGCTGCGAGGCAAGCGCGCTGTGCAATTCGCCTGCACTCGATGCCGCCTTGAGGGCGAGATCGTGTGGCCATCAGCATGTACCAGACGATCCACATCAAGACCGCCCCAGGCGGCTGGAGCCCGAGCAGGCTCAGCCCCATTCTCTGCTGGCCTCATCCGTGTCACCACCAACGCTGGCTCTGCATGCTGCTGCCCCATCTGCGCTCCAGATCGTCGATCGTCAGCGTCCCAGCGACGTCCCTGCACACTGCGCATACTGGTGCCTAGCAGCTAGGTCCGAGGCTTTACCTTTACCTGCACTCATCATTTAATGGCAGTGCCGCTGCGCTCCTCACTGGGTGCGAGAGCGTGACACTGTGCCGCATCGCGCCGCGCCATCACGCCCAGGGACCCTGCGCTGCATCCTCAGCGGCCATTGGCACCAGACACAGCTTGTGGACTGCTGTGCTGCCTGCTGCCCCACCTCCTGATGGGCGTGGACATTGGCATGCACGATTTGCCGTGCACCACGCTCGAGCGACCCGCAGAGCTGCAGCCTGCGCGCCAGGGTGTTGCCGCACACACGGCGTGTGCAAGCACCACAGCGCAGCGGCATCGCTGAGGCTCGTGAGGAGCACTTGCGCATTGCGGAGCAGGAGGAGGAGCAGCAAGCGCGGCAGCAGGGCGCCACGATGGCCGCCAACGACGACCTGTTCGCCATCGGCATCCTCATGTGCGTGACGGCATGGCCGTGGTGGCGCGTAGCGCAGCAGCTGCTGGCGCCCGTGTGTGTTGCGAGGGATCGCTCGCGAGCAAGCAGGCTCGCGCCAGGAGCAGCAACCGCCAGGGCCTGAGCACCACCACCACGCTCAGCGATGCAGCAGGCTGCAGCAGCAGCAGCAGCAGTGGCTGCTGCAAGCGCGCGCTCCTTTTCAACGAATCAGCAGGGTTCCAGCAACACGACACGCTGCCGCGTGCCTGAGCCTGCACGCGCAGTGATGAACTCAAGAGCGAGGAGCCGATGAGGCGGCTGAACAGCATAAGCCGCCTCTCGACCATCGCGCTGACGCTCGGCGAGGAGCGCACGCGCGGCGAGCTCATCCCGTTCCTGGCCGAGAACGCCGACGACGAGGACGAGGTGCTGCTGGCGCAGGCAGAGCAGCTCGGCAACTTTGTGCCCTTCGTGGGCGGACCTGCCTACGGGCATCTGCTGCTGCCGCTGCTCGAGACGCTCAGCACCGTGGAGGAGACGGTCGTGCGAGACAAGGCCGTCGACTCGCTGTGTAAAGTGGGCGCGCAGCTCCCAGAGAACAGCCTCTGCGAGCACTTCGTCCCGCTCCTCCGGGTGAGCGCACGGTTGGCCAAGGGCGCGCTGCGCAGCGGTGCTGCGGGGGCGATGGGGCCCGCTCGGGAGAGCGCAACGGCTCCATCGCGTGCTCGACGCCGGGCCGGCAGGCGCGCGATGATGCAGATGCGGCACGGCGTACGGGGACCCGGTCGGTGCGGCGCTCGCGCCCCCTGCGGCCCCGTGCGGCAACAACAGCAACGTCGTCATCGGCGCCTGCCTGCCCCTCGTTTGCTCGCGCGCGCAGCGGCTGGCGACGGGCGAGTGGTTCACCTCGCGCGTGTCGTCGGCGGGGCTCTTTGCCACGGCCTACGCGCGCAGCACGCTCAGCTTCCGCACCGAGCTGCGCACGCTCTTCGCCTCGCTGTGCAAGGACGAGACGCCCATGGTGCGCCGCGCGGCGGCGCAGAAGCTGGGCGGCTTTGCCAAGGTGGTGGAGCGCGACTACGTGAGCCGCGAGCTCATGCAGCACTTTGCCGACCTCACCCAGGACGGTGAGCGCACGCGCCCGGGTGCACTCAAGGGGGCGGTGGCGTTGGTGGGGCGCTTGTAGCAGCACGCTGCAGTGGCAGGGCGCGAGCGGTGTTTCGCTTGGCTGGGGGCCCAGCCACAGTCAGCAGCAGCCAGGCAGCGGCGGGCGCCCTGCCCGCACGCGAGCAGAGCGGCGCGGCGCGTGGCAACGACGCGAAACGATGTCCCTGTCGTTGGGCTACTGTTGCGGTGTTGGTGGCCGCAGACCAGGACTCGGTGCGGCTGCTGGTGGTGGAGAGCGTGGGCGCCTTTGCCGGCGCGCTGGGCCGCGACGACGCCGTGCACAACCTGCTGCCGCTGGTGCACAAGTTCGCCCAGGTGCGGCACCAAACGGCACGCCTCCCCCCTCCGCGGCGCCGCCGCGGCCTGCACCACCACCTCTTTTCGCCGCGGCCGGCGCATGCCGCGCTCCCGCCCATGCCACGCGCGCGCGCGTCCCCCTCCGCCGCCCCATTGCCGTTCGCGCACGCCCTCGCGCCTGGCGTCACCCGCCCGCCCGCCTGCCTGCCCGCCCGCCTGCCTGCCTGCTCCGGCGGCGTTCCCGCGCGCAGTCGGACAAGTCGTGGCGCGTGCGGTACAACGTGGCGAGCCAGCTGACCCAGCTGGCCGAGGCGCTCGGACCAGAGTACACGCGCACCGAGCTGACGCCCGACTTTGTGCGCCTGCTGCGCGACTCGGAGGCCGAGGTGCGCGTGGCGGCGGCCGGCAAGGTGTCGAGCTTCAGCAAGTTCCTCACGCCGCCGCTCATCATCTCCCAGGTGCGCCCACGGGTGGAGCTTGGGGCTCGTTGGGGGTGGGAAGGGGGGGGGGGGGGCGGCTTGTCGCGCTGGGCGGCAGAGGGGTGGGGGGGAGGGAGGGGGCGTGCGAAAAGCTTTGCACAGCTGCAGCGGGCGTGCAGCGGGGCAGTGCGGGGGCCGCAGTGCTAGTGCAGGGCGCGAGAGGCTGGCGCCGGCGGCGTTCCCGCGCGGGGCACGGGCGGAAGGCCCGGCGAGCGCCTCCTCGCTCGCTCACTCGCTCCCTGAATGCCGCCCTCCCCCGCCCCGCCAACCCCCTCCTCGCGCAGGTGATCCCGTGCGTGCGCGAGCTGTCCATGGACAGCAGCCAGTACGTGCGCGCGGCGCTGGCGGGCGTGGTGATGGAGCTGGCGCCGGTGCTGGGCAAGCAGGCCACCATTGAGCACCTGGTGCCCGTGTTCCTCACGCTGCTCAAGGACCCCTTCCCTGACGTGAGGCTCAACGTCATCAGCAAGCTCGACCAGGTCAACCAGGTGAGCCTGAGGCACACTTTGGGGGGGCTTTAGGAGAGAGGGCGAGAGAGGGAGGCAGGGAGAGGAGGGGAGAGGCTCGCTCGACCAGGTCAACCAGGTCAGAGGTTGCGGCGCACTTTGGGGGGTGGGGGTGCGCAAGGCTTTGGCAGAGGCTGTGGGGGAGGGCCGCTTCTCTTCTAGCGAGAGAAGGGGTCGGACTCGCTCGACCAGGTCAACCAGGTGAGGCGGAGGAAAGGGGGGGCGCCTGAGGGGCACCAAGGAGGGGGGGGGGGCTCGACAATAGGGTAGGGGAGTGGGAGGAGACCAGGTGAGGCGGTGGCTGCGCGAAAGGAGGAGGAGGAGGAGGAGGAGCAAGCAGAGGGGAGGGAGAGGCAGAGAGAGGCTCGCGTGGCCAACCGGGCCCTCGGGCGCGCCACAAGCCGCTTTTGCTGGGGCGCGCGCGCGCAGCCTCCTCTGACGCCCCGCGCGCCGCCCGCCCGCCCCTCGCCCTCGGCAGGTGATTGGCATTGAGCTGCTGGCGCAGAGCCTGCTGCCGGCCATTGAGGAGCTGGCCGAGGACAAGCACTGGCGCGTGCGGCTGGCCATTGTGGAGCACATCCCGCTGCTGGCCAGCCAGCTGGGCGCCGAGTTCTTCCAGGAGAAGCTCGGGCCGCAGTGCATGAAGAGCCTCGAGGACCAGGTGAGGCAGTGGGCGTTTGCGTGGGGGGGGCTGTCCGCGCCTGTTTGGACGCGTGCGGCGGGTCTGGAGCCGAGCAACCCGAACGCATCGCTGGTCGGCCGGGCGGGGGCAGCACCCGTCCTTGTGCGGCGTGCTGCGGGCTGCTTGGCCAACGCTCAGCGCTTGCAGCGGTGGAGCGAATGCGCTCGCCCCCGCGCCGGCGCGCCCGCCCTCTCCTTCTCCCTGCCTCCCTCACGCCTCTCTCTCTCTCTGGCGCGTGCGCGCGTGGCCCGGGCGTGTCGTGGCGCAGGTGGCGTCGATCCGCGAGGCAGCGGCCAAGACGCTGCAGAAGATTGCCGAGGAGTTTGGCCCCGAGTGGGCGCGCGAGCACCTGGTGCCCCAGGTGAGGGAGGGTGGAAAGCTCACTGGACAGGGAGGGAAGGGAGGCAGGCAGGGGGCGCACAAGCGTCCGGCAGGGGCACGCACAGACAGCCCCGCGGCATCAGCGGGGCAGAGCTGAGGGGTGCGCGTGGGACGCCTGCGCCCGCCCGCCCGCTCGCTTGCCAGGTGCTGAGCATGACCAAGAACCCTCACTACCTGTACCGCATGACGATGCTGCTGGCCATCAGCACGCTGGCCGGCATCGTGAGCCACGACGTGCTGGTCGGGCACATGCTGCCCGTGGTGCTTCAGGCCAGCAAGGACAAGGTGCGCGCGTGGGAGAGGCGGGCGGGTGGTGGGTGCGAGGTGTGGGGACGTGGGCGTGTGGGAGCGTGCACTGTCCCCCGTGGTGCTGCAGGCCAGCAAGGACAAGGTGCGCGCGCAGTGTGGGTGGGTGTTGCGTGTGGGAGGGGGCAGGCGAATGGCGTGCCACCCGCGTGGCGCTACGTCTTGCCGTCTGGTGATGAGGGTGGCGGGGATGGTGTGAGTCGCGAACAGGGGGGGCGCCTCGTCACCCGGTGCGGTGCCCTCGTGCCGCGCCCCTGCCGCTGCCCCAGGTGCCCAACGTCAAGTTCAACGTGGCCAAGATCCTGGAGAAGCTGGTGCCGCTGCTCGAGCGGCCCGTGGTGGAGCAGAGCGTCAAGCCCGTGCTGAGCGAGCTGTGTGAGGACACCGACATGGACGTGCGCTTCTACGCGCGGCAAGCGCTCTACCGCTGCGACTGCTAGCGGCTAGCGGCTAGCGGCTCTCCAAAGGGACCGAACAGAGCGGGCGCGGGATGGCGTGCGGCGTGGCGTGTTGACCCTGGCGTTGACGGGACGGGCTGACTGTGTGTTTGTGCGTGTGGCCGAGCTGCGCGCCGCAAAGCAACCGGTCAGAGGAGGAGGAGGAGGAGGCGCTTTTTTGCTTCGGGGCGTCACGCCCTGGCTGCTGGCGACGCGCCGGGGGCCGTGCCCTGGCGTGCATTGATGCCACCAGTGTTGAGGCCGACTCACTTGCGCTTCCGTTGCCCAGGTCCTTTTCGCTTTCAATGTCTCCATGCCATGCGGGTGCCGCAGTGCGAGCAATCAGGGGGAGGCGCGCAACACAGCGTCATCGACAAGCAAAGCACGCGCGCGAAATGCAGAGCGTCACCGCAGCGGCGTCATCCTGGCCCCGGCCGCCGTGGCGGCGGCGCCGCCGCCGCCGGCCGCCACCCGCTTGGCCCGGGGCGCGCGCTTGGGCGAGGCGGCAGAGGCGTCCAGCGGGGAGGCGGCGGCGCCCTTGGGCTTGCGGGCAGCGCGCGGCGCCCTCGGCGTCTGCACCTGCCACTGGAGCCACACCTGGACGCCCCACCGCCACCACCACACACGGCAAGCAAGCAAGCATACAGCGTCAGCACGGCGGCCAGAGAGCGCCAACGGCAGGCGTTCCAAGGGCAAAGCAAGAGTCGCTCACCCCGACGCTGCGGTAGGGGTGCCACTTGGCGGCAATGGCCTCCATCTGCTGCGGCGTGGGCAGCTGCGACAGCTTGTACAGCGTCTGCATGCCCTGCGGGCCAGCTCGGGCAACATCGTACGCACGCAGGGCGGCCGCTGGTGCAGATCAGCGGGACACGGCGAAGTCAGCTCCCGCGGGGGGTGACTCAAGGGACGCGCGCAAGCTGCAAGGTCTCTGGCGCCGAGGTTGGGTGGTGTGTGCCCGAGGTCGAGATGGCGTGTGTGCCTCTCTCATGAGCCCACCTTGCGCACGCCCAGGTCGGCCACCGGCAGGCAGTTGGTGCGCCCCAGTGAGAACATCATGAGCATCTCCACAGTCCAGCGCCCCACGCCCTTGACCTGCGGCGCCACACACGCGCACGCGTCGGGAGGGACCTGGACGCGACCTTCACCGGCTGGGAGGGCCCACGGTGCACCGCGGCAGTGTGCTGTTTCCCTCGCCAAGCGCGGGTAAAGAGCGCGGGTAAAGAGCGCACCCACCTGCTGCAGCGTCTCGCACAGCTGGTCGTCCGGGAGGGCCCTGCGGATGCAAGCAATGCGTGACGGCGCGCTCAGTGCGGCGGCAAGGTCGCGGCACACGCGCCGGGCCGCCGGGCGGCGACGCAGCCTGCCCTGTCCGCCGTCGCACGCGCCTGAGCACGTCGTCCCGAAAGGTGTCCTCCTCGAAGTGCTGCGCCAGCGAGCGGATGTACTCTAGCTGCACGTGCACGGGGCGCGCGCACGCACTCCGCGCAGAGCAAGGTGGGCGTGTGGAGGTTGTGGCGGGGCCGCCCAGCGCCGCCCCGCGCGCGCAGAGAGAGGGCAGGCAAGAGGGCACACACGGAGAGCACCTTGCGTGCGGAGAGGCCGCAGGCGCGCAGCTGCGCCTCGTCCGCCGCCAGCACCTTGGCCGGCACCAGCGGCTCCTGCGCTCGCAAGCAGGGCACGCGCTCCTCTCCCGCCTTGCTGCCTGTGGACGCAGGGCAAGGCTGCAGGCCTGGAGGCAGCCCACGCACGCCGCTCACCTCGCAGAGCGCGGCGAAGCGCCCGTAGATGGCGGCTGCGCGCGCACGTCGGAACGCAGCGGCACGCAGCGTTCAGAGCAGCGCCACTTGGGAGAGGAGCTGCGGTGACTAAAACTCGGGGGTGCATCACTCACAGGCTGCTGAGCCGGCCAGCTGCTGGTACACGATGGACTTTGCTAGCGCCTGGAAGCACGTGGTGTTGGGCTGCGGGAGGAGCTTGGTGAGCAGCGACGCCCCGTGCGCCTCGGCCAGCGGAGCCAGCACTGCGAGCGTGTGTGCAGGTGGCGGTATCGATGGCGTGACCGCTTGCGCCACGATGCGCACGCTGCCATCACGGGCTGCCACGCTCACGGGCATCGGCCGCCACCACGTGCGCCAGCGCTTGCTTGAGGTGAGCTGCGGACGTGAACACCTCAGGCGCTGCTAGCGGCAGGTTGCCGATGGTCGCTGGCACTGGCGCGGCAACTCCTCCCTTGGCCCGCTGCTTCTTCGCGGCCCGCGCGGCCTTGGGCGAGTCGTCGCTCGCGCCTGCTGCTGGCTGCTCGGACGCTGGTCGTGGCGCTGCAGCGGCCCGCTTGCCGCGCTTCGCGCTTGGCGCGGTATCCTGCTTGGGGGCCTCCTCCTCCGCTGCTGGCGGGGCAGGAGCGTCAGCCGCAGCCGCACTGCGCCGTGTGCGTGCCATGCTGAGCAGGTGGGGACACTGCAGCCGATGCCGATTCTGATCATCATTACCCACGCTGCGCACGCTGCACGTACGAACGCTTGCACCGCGACAGAACCCTGTACGTCGGGACCGCTACGGATCGCTGCGCTTCAAGCGACAGAGGGGAAAAAATGGTGTTCAAGAAGCGAGCGCACTCTGCCTCCCGAGGGCTGAGAGCGCGCCGGCACGCCCCCCAACCGCCGCCGTCGCTGCCACCACCGTTCAGTCCGAGCCCACAGACAGCTTGATGGAGACGGCCTCTGTGAGCGAGTCGACGGCCAGAGACACGCCGAGGCCTGCGCGCAGCGCAGCACGCGCAACACCACCACGTCGCCTCGCCTCTCTGGCAAACACGACCAGAGCGCCGTGCCCAGCCCTGAGCACAAGCAAAACCGCCCCTCAACTGCCTGCCCCTCACCTGACTTGGCCGCCGCCGCCGCCACCTCCTTCTTGCCCTCTGCCTCCTTGTCGCCTCCCGCCGCCGCCACCACGACGGCCACCGTGGGCTCCCCCGCCGCCTCAGCCTCCTCCACCGTCGCGCTCCCGTTTGCCGCCGCCGGCTCCTCCTCCGCCGCCGCTGGCGCCGCCTCCTCTGCCGCCGCTGGCGCCTCCTCGGGCGCCGCCTCCTCTGCCTGCGGCGCGGGCTCGGCCGGCGCCGGCGGCTGCGGCGGCACGTGCTTCTTGCCCGTGCGCCGGAGCTCCAGGTAGTACTCCTTCTTGGCCAGCGCCTGCGGTCCACAAAAATCAACTCAACGCGTCACTTCACACGCGCACAGCGCGCGCGGCCCGACAGCGAGAGGCAACTGCACCCCACCCGCACCTTTTCGATGGTGGTGGGCAGCTCGGCCGTGGTCTGCGGCACCTCAATGGTGAACTGCATGAAGGTCTTGAGCGTCTCGAGCGAGTGGTTGAGCTTCTTGCTGCGCACGGCGGGCTCGGGGGCCGCCGCCGCCGGCGCCGACGAGGAGGCCGCCGCCGCCGCCGCGCCGCCCTTGCCCTTGCCCTGCTGCGGCTTCTTCTTGGACACGGCCATGAAGCCCTCGTCGTCGTTCTTCTTGAGCAGCTTCATGCCTGCGCAGCCGAGCGCGGGCGGGGGCGCACCAAGACGGCGCTGTGAGCGGCGCAGGCGGTCTGCCAAAGGGCTGCAGCGGCGTCGCCGTGGCGAGCGAGCCACAGGGCGGCGTGCATGCGGGTGCTCACCCTTGGGCACCTCGACCTGCTTTTGCTCCTGCTGCGCCACGGCCTTGTCGTCCGCCGGCAGCAGCTTGCGCAGGTACGTCACCAGCTGGTCCAGCGTCAGCACCTGCAACCAGCAGCACCAGCACCCACGCGGCAAGGCACAGCGTGAGCCCCACAAAGGGAGAGCGGCGCGACGTGGTGCGCTGCTGGCGCCTGCACAGACACCCCTCCTTCCCACGAGAGGTCGCACCTCGGCCGCGTACGCCTCGGCCACCGCCAGGTCGGCGTTGCCCGCCCCTCCGGCCGAGGCGCCGGCGCCGCCCTCCACGTCGGCCGTGCCGTTCTCGGCCGCGTCCCGCTCGGCGCGCGCCTTCTGGCGCTCCTCCCACCTGCGCGCCACCAGCGCAAGGCGTGCGTCAGGCCACGTGCGCCCCATGCGCGCACTCACCCACCCGTGAGCGCCCCACGCGAGCCCAGGGCACTCACTCCTTGCGCTTCTGCGCGCGGATGTAGTTGTTGTAGTTCTTGTCGAGCTTGATGTACTCTTGGTACTTCTCGTTGAACTCCTTGCGGATCTCGTCCATCTTGGCGCGCAGCGCCTGGATGATGTCCCAGCTCTGCGGGTCACACGGGTGTGGTGCAAGTGCAGGCGCGTGAGCCGAGGTGCGCCGCAGCATGCTGAGCGTGGTACTGGGGACGGCCCCGCACGACGGCACACGTGCCATCCCCACCGGCCCATTGGCGCGCCCAGGACCAGCCCACAGCACTGCCCAGCAGCAGCAGCCTTTGCTGCCCCCGGCTGTGTGCACCTACCTCTTTCTTCTCGACGTTGAGCGCGGGGTGGTCGAGGTCCGTGTCGGCCTGCTTGCTGCGCGACTGCTCGAGCACCTGGCGCTCGGCGTCCTCCCTGGCCTTGACGTCGGTGAGCACGGCGTCGCACTGCTGCAGCCGGTGCTGAATCTCGGCCCTGCGGTCCTCGCACGCCTTGAGCTTGCCCTCGACGTCGGCCAGCTCGCGGTACTGCGGCTTGGCTGCGTTGAGCTCCGAGATGCGCTTGAGGAGCGCCTTCTCCTCCTCGCCGCTGTGCCCCTCGTGCTGCTGCTTGTGCTCCAGCTCGGCGATCTTGGCGTCCAGCGTCTCGGACGTGACGCCCTTGGGCAGGCGCTCCTTGAGCGCGCGCGACGCGGCGCGCAGCTCCTCCTTCTGCTTGATCGCCTGCTGCAGCTCCTCCCGTATGTGCTGCTTCTGCCTCTGCGAGACACAGGCGGGTTGGTTTCGTAGAGCAACAGGGGGTGGGTGGAGGAAGCGGGCCCCTCCGCCCACACTCCCCCCGCCAGGGCGCGCCAGGGGCACCCACGCACCAGGACGGTCTGGAACTCGGCCCTGAGACCCTGCAGGCGGCGCACAATCTCCTGGTTGCCCTGCTGTCCCGCGGCGCGCGCCGATCTCGAGGCCTCCTGCAGCTCCTTGATCTCCTTGATGCGCGCGCTGCGCTTCTCAATCTCCGCCTTGAGCTTGTCGATTGCCAGGTTGCGCTCCTGCTCGTCCGGCTTGGGCGGACGGCGGACCTTGCCGCCCTTGCCCTTGAGCAGCAGCTCTTCATCGTAGCGGTAGCGCGCCTCGGGGTCCTGCTGCGCCGCTGACGCGCCCCCATTGGCCTCCGCCGACTCCA
>VFQP010004329.1_pt1 | contig 13320 bp, 13 predicted proteins | sample 3512351 | NCBI WGS metagenome assembly VFQP01 (sample SAMN10412372, study PRJNA504923) | tailings metagenome | isolation source: Relicate 1 Philex TSF1 revegetated site | place: Philippines: Tuba, Benguet | collected 2017-08-29 | reverse complement strand
TCCGCCTCGCCATGCTCATCCTCGGCACCGGCGGCGGCATCATCGTCGCGGGCGCCAACGCCCTGGTAAACGACGTCCCCACCACCAACCCCACCGCCGTCTTCAACGGCTTCAACACCTTCTTCGGCCTAGGCGGCATCGCCACCCCGTTCATCGCCGCCAACCTCTTCGGCGGCAATTCCTTCCGCCTTTGTAACTTCACCGCGATCCTGACCGCGGCCACCTTCGGCGTCCACGCCATCACCGACATGCCCAAACCCTCCGGCGTCGTGAGCTTCCAATTCGGCGACGTGCCCGCGCTGCTTTCCAATTCGCAACTCCTCCTCCCCGCGCTCGTCCTCTTCCTCTACGTCGCCGCCGAAGTCGGCGTCTGGAACTGGCTCGTCCGCCACTTGATCGCTCAAGGCATCACAGAAAAGAAGGCACTCACCATCCTGAGCTTCGGCTTCGCCCTCGGCCTCCTCGCCGGCCGCTTGGCCGTCGCCTTCATCCCGGCTCTCCAATCCGTGCCGGCGAACCAAATCCTCATCGGCTCCTCGGCCCTCATTGCCATCACCACCTTCCTCATGCTGCAAACGAAGGACCCGAACATCACCTGGGCCGCCGTCTTCGCCGCGGGCGTCGCCATGGCTCCTGTGTTCCCCACCGCGCTTGCCATCGTCGGCGGCCGCTTCCCGCAAGGCACGGCCACCGCAATCGGCATCGCGGTCACCTGCGGTTGGCTCGGTTTGGTCGCCAGTTCCCCCATTATCGGCAGCATCGCGGGCAACGATTCCAAGGGCTTCAAGAAAGCCCTCCTCTTGCTCCCCGCCGCCGGCGCGCTCATGCTCCTAGTGAGCTTCGCACTGTAGTCAGCTTCGCGCTGTAACCGCCGCCCTCGCGACGCGTCACACTAGAAGAGTGAAGTACCAATTCGCTGCCCTCTTAGTGTGCGTGGCGGCAACTGCGCAAAATCGGCCCACCCCAGACCGGCCCACCATAGGCCTCATCGATACCTACGGCACGCACTCGGTTTCCCCCGAGAAGCTCATCAAAACCCTCAGCGTCCGGGAAGGCGACCCCCTTCCCGGTTCCAAGCTGACCCTCGAAGAACAACTAGTCGCCGTCAAAGGCATCACGCGCGCCAACGTAGAAAGCGTCTGCTGTGAATCCGGCAAGGCCATCTTCTACATCGGCATCGAGGAAAGCGGCCGTCCCCATCTCGACCTCCGCGAATACCCCACCAACGAACAACTCACTCTTCCCGAAGAAGTCCTCGACATCTACAACCGCCTCATCGCCGCCACTGCCGAAGCCACCCGCGAAAAGCAAACCGCCGAAGACTGGCGCCTCGGCTATTCGTTGATGGCCTACGTCCCCGCCCAAACCGTCCAACTTGAACTCCCCACCCTCGTCGAACGCAACTTCAGCATCCTCCGCCAAATCCTGCGCGACTCCGCCGACCCCGACGACCGCACCGTCGCCGCCACCGTCCTCGGCTACGGCCCCAAAACCCAAGGCCTCATCGACGATCTTCAGTACGCCCTCCGAGATCCCGAACAATCCGTCCGCGGCGCCGCCCTGCGCAGCCTCGCGCCCCTCACCGCCTACGCCGCCGCGCACCCACAATCCGGCCTCCGCATCCTCACCACCTGGTTCGTCGAAATGCTCAACAGCGTCGCCTGGCAGGACCGCATGAACACCATGAACCTGCTCCTCACGCTCACCGAAAAGCGCGACGAGTACCTCATGCGCCACATCCGCGAACGCGGCGTCGCCGCCCTCGGCGAGATGGCCATGTGGAAGCACTTGCCCCACGCCCTGCCCGCCTACATCATCCTCGGCCGCGCCGGTGCCATGACCGATAACGAAATCGAAGAATCCTGGAGCGCCAACCAACGCGAAGACGTCGTCAAGAAGCTTCGTAAGAAACTGAAAGGGTGATCTCCGCCCTCGCCCCGGACCAAATCCCTGCCTTTACCCCACGTCTCGGCGAAATTCTTTCGGCCTGCGTCGAAGGTGGAGCCTCTGTCAGCTTCATGAAACCCTTCCCGCCCAGCGCGGGAAAGAGCTACTACGAGAAACTCCTTCCGGATTTCCAGGCCGGCCGCCGCCTGCTCATCGCCGCCTTCCTCGATGGACACTTAATGGGCAGCGTCCAACTCGTCTTCGGTCTCCCGCCCAATCAACCCCATCGCGCCGAAGTAGCCAAGCTCCTCGTCGCCCCCGAAGCGCGCGGCCAAGGCATCGCCGAACAACTCATGCGCGCGCTCGAGTCCGCGGCACATCGGCACAACAAAACCCTGCTCGTCCTCGACACCGTACCTGGAACGCCAGCCGATCGCCTATACCGCCGCCTCGGCTACACCGCCCTCGGCGAGATCCCCAACTTCGCCCTCATGCCCGACGGCTCACCTTGCAACACCGTCATCTTCTATAAGCAGATCTAGCGCCGGCCCTTCAACTTCAAATAAGCAATACAAGCCGCCGGATCGTCGGTGATGATCGCGTCCACGTTGGCCTCGATCAAATCGTCCCAGACCTTCTCGTCGTTCGCGGTCCACGGAATCACTTGCATTCCCAGCTTGTGCGCTTCCTCCACCTTCGCCTTCGTCACCAGCCGGTAGTGCGGGCTGATCATCGGAAACTTCAGCTTGTGAATCGCCGATACGTAGTCCATCTTTAGGATGGCGTCAGCCATGCCCTTCGGGTGCAACGCGGACAAACGAATCTCCGGCGCCACCTTCTGCATGGCTTCCAGCGTCCGCCAATCGAAGCTCTGCACCATCACGCGACTCTGGAGCTTCTTCGTGCGCACGGCCTTCGCCACCAACCTGGCAAATTCCATCGGCTCCGGTTGCAACTCGGGCTTATCCGGGTCGCTCTTGATCTCGATGTTGAATTCGAACTTTCCCTTCGGCGCCAGCGCCAGCACTTCATCAAGCGTCGGCGCCTTCGTGCCCGGTACTGCCTTTTGCCTCGGGAATTCCGGATTGGCCTTCGCCCCACAATCCCACTTGCGCACCTCCGCCAGCGTCAACTGCCGGATCACCCGCAACGCCCCCGCCGGCCCCGCGCAAATCTTGTCGTTCAGGATCGGGTCGTGACTCACCACCAGCACGTTGTCCTTTGTCACCGCCAGGTCCAATTCCAAAGCGTCCGCCCCCTGCGCAATCGCATATTCAAAGGCCGGCAGCGTGTTCTCCGGCAGCACGCTGCGCGCCCCCCGGTGCCCGTGCACGGCGATCCGGGATTGAGCGAAGAGCGTCACTCCGAGCGAGCATAACAAGACAAGTCGTTGCATCTGCCCTCAGGATATACTCAGACTGTTTCAAAGCCTTGACAGGAGTACTGCTTGTCCCAACCCACTCGCCGCGCCATCGTTCTTTCCGCGCTCAGCTATTCCCGCATTCTAGGCGCCAATGAGCGCGTCATGCTCGGCTACATCGGCATCGGCAATCGCGGTGACCAGGTCCACGACGGTTTTCTCGAGTTTTCCGACAACCGCACCGCCGCCATCTGCGACCTGAAAACCGATTACCTAGACCTCGCCGAAAAGAAAGCCAAAGCTCGCGGCCACGACACTCCCAAGCGCTACGCCGACTGGCGCAAGCTCATCGAAGACAAGACTCTGGACGCCGTCGTCATCGCCACGCCCGACCACTGGCACGCCCTGCAAATGATCGAGGCCTGCAACGCCGGCAAGGACGTCTACTGCGAAAAGCCCCTCAGCCTCACCGTCGTCGAAGGCCGCAAGATGGTCGAAGCCGCCGAACGCAACAAGCGCGTCGTCCAAGTCGGCATCCACCGCCGCAGCGCCAAGTTCCTGCAGGAAGCCGCCGAGTACGTCCAATCCGGCGCCCTCGGCAAGATCACCCTCGCCCAAGGCTGGCATCTCACCAACGAATGGCCCACTGGCCTCGGCAGCGCCCCCGAAGGCCCACCGCCCAGCGAAGCCGAGTGGGACGCCTGGCTCGGCCCCGCGCCCAAGGTTCCTTACAACCGGAACCGCATGTATTACAACTTCCGTTGGTTCTACAACTACTCCGGCGGCCAAGTGACGAACTTCGGTGTGCACTACGTCGATATGCTCCGCTGGTGCTTGGGCAAGGACGCCCCCAAGGCCGTCACCGTCATGGGCGGCAAATACGCCATCGACGACAACCGCGAAATCCCCGACACTCTCGAAGCCATTTGGGACTACGACGGCGTCATGATGATCTTCACGCAGATCAATGCCAACGCCGCGCCCGGCAACATGAACAAAGCGGAGATGATGATCCGCGGCACCAAGGGCACTATGTACCTGCACCTGGACCGCTGGGAGGTTGTCCCGGAAAACATCACGGAACTACCCTTACCGCAACGTACTCCCGTCGACCGCAATCTGGAGAAGGGCTACAACCCCAGCCGCAAGCCCGTCATCGAAGCGCGCAAGGGCACCGGATATCCGACGGCCCAGGCCCACGCGCGCAACTTCCTGGACTGCATGAAGTCCCGCGCCAAGTGCAACTGCGACGTTCTCACCGGCCACCTCTCCACTTCGGCCACCCTGATTGCCAACGTCGCCTACAAGACACGCAGCTTCCTTGAGTGGGACGCCAAAGCCGAGCGCTTCACGAATAACAACGCCGCCAACCAATACCTCAGCTACAAATACCGCGCCCCCTACAAATTGCCATGACCAGACGCACCATCCTCCAAAGCCTTCCTCTTGCCGCAATGGCCCAGGCGCCCGCGCGCCCTTCTTTGTGCCTCTTCTCCAAGCACGCCGCCAAGCTGAACTACAGCCAACTCGGCAAATACGCCAAGCAAAACGGCTTCGACGGTATCGATCTTACCGTTCGCCCCGGCGGCCATGTTCTGCCCGAGAAAGTCGCCGAAGACCTGCCGCGCGCCAAGCAAGAGATCGAGTCCTCCGGCTCCACCGTCCCCATGATCACCACGGGCCTCACCAACCCGCGCGCCCCCGAAGCTGCGGCCACGCTACGCGCCGCCGGAGAACTGAAGATCCCCTTCTGGAAAGTCGGCTACTACCGCTACGACAAGCCCACCGCGCAGAACATCGACCAGAAGCTCGCCGAAGTACAACTCGCGCTCAGCGGCTTCACCGCGCTCAGCCGCTTGTACAACGTCACTGCCGGTTTCCACAACCATTCCGGCAACTACGTCGGCTCGCCAATGTGGGACTCGCGCCAACTCCTGGCCCCTCTGGACGCCTCCTACATCGGCTACTACTTCGACCCCGCCCACGCCACCATCGAAGGCGGCCTCTGGAATTGGCAAGGCAGCCTCGAGATCGCCCTCACTCGCCTCAAGATGGTCGCTGTCAAAGATTTCTATTGGAAGAAAAACGCCAAGGGCAAATGGGATCTCGAATGGTGCCCCTTGGGTGAAGGCATGGTCGACTGGCCCAAAGTCTTCAGCCGCCTCGCCAAAGCCGGCTTCACCGGCCCCATCACCCTCCACACCGAATACCACACCCCCGACGAACTCAAAGCCCTAGCCGACGACGGCGCCAAAATGCGCAAAATGGTCGAAGCAGCCTACGCCAACCCCGCCTAAGCTCGCCGCAAATTCTCCAAGTGGCAAACGCAGCAGTCCGTGCAGCGCAGGCACTTCTCGCAGCGATGTAGTTCGCAGCAGTCCTTCGTGCAGTACACGCAAATCTCGCTACTGGGCTCCTCGCAAATGGAGCACTGAAAGTTGTAAGTAGGTTCCACCCCTTTCAAGGGCGGCTGTGGCTTCGTAGTCGGATTCAAGGTTTCTTCACCGTGGGAGCAACTGCTTCTGTTGCGGGAGTGGCGGCGACTTTCTTTCTAACGGGCGCCGCAGGCGGCGCATTCACTTCCGTCCGGCAGCGCTGCGCTTCTTTCAGCAGCACCGCATACTGCGCGTCCCGCTCTTTCGCCAGATCGAGCAAGTAAGTTCGAAACTGATCGCGAGCACCCAGCGATGCTCCAATCTTCGCTTCGAAGTCGTCGGCCGCCGCCGCGTCTTCATACTTCCGCGCCGCTTCCCGCACCGAGTTCAGCATAAAATCTAGAGCCTCAAACCTGAGAAAGATCTCGAAGGCCGTAGACAGTTTTTCGGGGCTCTCCCTTAGTTCCGATAGTGCCGCTTTGGAGGAGGCCAATTGCCGCTTTGCGCTTTCCAGTTGTTCCAAGTAGGCATCCGGAGCCAGCGCCTTTCTCCAACGATCCACATCCAGCTTCCCGAGGGCGGCTTCCACGTCCGCGACGCTGGAACTCAAGACGTCGATCTTCTTGCGCGCTTCCCATTCCGTGGGCACACCCTGACTTTGCGTGTTACTTTGTGTGTCTTGCGCAAACACACCAATCGCGATGAAGAGCAAATAGACTTTCATTAACGCTCTCCTAAATTGTGACGCAGAAATGAGTGTAGGAGTAAAAAGGAAACTAGATTCCCGGCGCTAGATCCCAGGCGGCGGAGGAGGCGGCAGGGAAGGAGGCGGCGTCGGAGCTGACGTATCGCCCGGCAAACCACCACCGGGGAGCGTCGAAGGTCCAGGAGGCGGAACCGGCGAACCGGAAGCCCCACCACCCGTGCGCGGCTGCATCACCCAGATGTCGCGCATCGCCTTCAGCACACCCTGCAGAATTCCACCCTTGTCGAAACGTTTGTCAGCCAGAGGTTGGTGCTTGTACACGCGAATATAGTCGCCGCTATTCAGGATCTTGGGAGACGAATACGGCATCAAGGCATGCTGCACGGCTACTTCGCCTTCTTCCACCAGCACCAGCGTCTGATCTTCTTCTTCCACGTTCACGTCGAAGATCGTCCCACGCACGCTGATCACGGCCGTCGGAGTCTGGATGCGATTCGGATTCGGTTTACCGTTCAGTTTCTCGACATGCACTTTGACGCGCCCAATCCACAGATCGAGCAGTTCGCGCAAGTTGCCTTGGTTGCTGCGGAAAGTCGCCCGCGAACCGGGGAAGACTTCAAACACGCTACCGTCAGGCACTTGGATTTTCGCGTAACCGTCTTGCCCGGTCACAATCTCTTGCTTCGGTTGGATCGTCGCGCCAACCGTCAAGGCCCACTGCACCGCGTCCTTCACAATGGACACTTGTCCTTGCACATGGATGACTTTCCCGGTTTGCTCCGGCGTCACCGTGAAGAACTGCGCGGGGCACACTACGGCCATCAATAGCGCAACTGCTATCGACCGGGACGCGAGACTGAGATCGGACCTTAGCAAGCTATGTTCTCAATGCTAGCAGAAATACTAGCGCCTAAATTGCAGTGCAAATGACGTACCGTTGCGGGCAACTTTACCTTCTTAATGGAACGCTTCGTAAAAAACCGCGTCCAATCAACAGTTCGGCAGAGTACCCGCCGATCTTGAGACAGAGCTCATGCAAATTTGGGCCTCAGTACGTCGTCTAAAATGAACCTACGTATGTGTCGAATCGACACAGTTTTCTTAGCTGCCATTGCCTTCGCAAGCGCCTATTCCCTTGCGGCGCAAGACCTTGCGCTCGCTTGGCGCCCGGTCGGGAGCACAGTGGTCGAACAGGGTCGCGCCGGCTTTTCCGGTGAGTCCGTGCGGGGGCTCTGGTTCAGCGCCGACGAACAGTACCTGGAAGTCGAATTAAACGACGGCCGGCTCTTCCGCCGCAGCGTGAGCGCTGAGGAATCCCGCTGGCAACCTGCCCCCCGCGGAACTCGATTGCCCGCGCTAGCCGCCGTCGCCAACCGGACCCCGGAATCGAACGCTCGCGTTCTCGGCCACCCCGGCAAACCCTACGTCCAATACGCACTGGGCGAATCCCTTTGGACGAGCGAAGACCAAGGCCGCACCTGGACTCGCGTCGCCAGCAACGACCGTCAATCCCTGATCGGCTCCAACCCGCGCGCCCTCGCTCCCGGCCGCGCTTATCCGGATCGCCTCGCCGTCGCCACCGAGGAAGGCGTCTTCCTCAGCAACGATGCCGGTCAAAGCTGGCTCGCGCTCAATGAAGGACTGCCCAACATACATCTCCAATCCGTCATTGCCGCCCCAGGCGGTGGCCGTGGCTTGCTCGCCATGTGGCGCGACGGCACCGTGGTGGAATGGGTTCCCGGCAGACGCGAAGCGTGGATGCCGCGTGGGCAAGCCAACGGGTGGAAAAAGCAAGTCGCCTGGGCGGACCCGGAACGCCCCGGTCTTCGCCTGGAAGCCAACGCTAGCGGCCTGATGCGCACCCTGGATTCCGGTGCAACCTGGGACAACCTGATCTCCAATCTGGAAGGGCAACAAATCCGCGGCATCGCCGCCGACCGCCAGGGCCAGGCCATCTACCTTGCCACGGATCGAGGCGTCTTTTACGCAGCCTACGATCTCGAAAGCCGTGCTCAAGTTCCCTTGTGGCTTCGCCTCGCGGGAACGATTGCGGGCCGCCCCGCGCTCGACATTCATCTCGATGAAGCTGCTGTTTTCCTCTACGCTTCCATCGAAGGAGAAGGCCTCTTCCTGACCCAAGCGCCACATCGCCGTCAGACTCCCCGTGCCATCAGCGCTGCCGACTTCCGCTCCTTGAGCGCCGCCCCCGGCGCCTTGCTCACTGTTGTTGGCGCCAGGATCGACGCCGCCAGCATCAACGGCGCTCCCTTACCCGTGCTCTCCCGCGAAGACGGCGAATCACAACTCCAGATTCCCTTCGGCGTCCCTGCCGCCGAGCTTTCCTTGGACTACGTTGCCAATGGCTTCACCCGCCAACTGCGCTTGCCACTGCAAGCCACCGCGCCCGTGATCTTCACGGACCGCGAAGGCGCCCCGCTGCTGGTCGATGCCTCCTCCGGCGAACTCATGGACCCGCTCGCGCCTCTCAAGGCGGGCCAGCAAATCCAAATCCTCATGACGGGCCTTGGTGAAGTCGAGCCCAATTGGCCCGCTGGCGCCCCGGCGCCGCAGGAGAATTCGCCTCGCGTTCTCGCCCCCGTGCGCGTTTGGTTCAACGGCCAAACCCTCGAGGTTCTGCGCAGCGAACTCGCCCCCGGCTACGTCGGCTTCTATCTCGTCGAAGTCAAGCTCCCACCCATTCTGGACCGCGGAATTGCCCCGCTCGCCGTCGAAGCCGGCGCCGCTATGTCGAACACGATTTTGCTTCGCGTGACGCAGTAGTGTAGACTGGTAAATGGTAGTTTATGGCTAATACTGTTTCCGCGCTGAAGCGCGTCCGCGTCACCGAACGACGCACTGCAATCAACCGCGCCCGCAAGAGCCGCATGAAGTCGGCTATCAAGGCGATGCGTAAGCTGATCTCCGAGAAGAACTTCGAAAACGCCGCTAAGGGCTTGCCTGCGCTGTACTCCTGCGTGGACCGTATGGCCAAGTCTGGCGTGATCAAGAAGAACACCGCTGCCCGCTACAAGAGCCGCGTCACCAAGCGCGTTAAGGCCTTGGCAGCCTAAGGGCGCGTCAAAGCTCTCGCAGCCTAGTCTTTCTTCCTGCCTAACCCTTCGCGGTTACCTTCCAGATAAAATCTTCAATCACCGTCCTGTCGTCGGGACGTGTGTCTTTTAATGCCTGATCGGCCTCGTATACGAGGCCGATTGCTTTTTTGAGCTTCGGAATCGTGAATGCCGACACTGTTTGATCGACCTGTTCGGCGCGTGCCTTCCACATCGCGATGCCGGATTTCGCAAAGTGCCCTTGAATCTGCATTGAACCTTTGATCTTCGCTTCATGCGCGGCCAGGGCCAGCCGGAACTGCGTCGCCAGGAAGTTCAACGCTAGCGGCAGATACTCGCCCTCGCGCACCAACGTGTCGAGGATGTCCAAACTCTGCGTTCGATCACTCTTGCCGATGGCCGCGACCAGCGCGAAGATGTTCGCCGCGCGGGCGTTCGGCACCAGCGCATTCAAGTCGTCCATCGTCACGGCCTCGCCTGGCTTGGCGTAAAGCGATAGCTTCTCGATCTCTTGGTCCACGCGCGCGGCGTCCGCGCCGGTGGCTTCGAGCAACAACTCTAGTTCCTTTGGCCCGATCTTTAGCTTCCGTTCCGCCGCCAACTCCAACGCGAGCGTTCGTGCCGACTCCTTCGTGAAGCGCGGGAACTCGACATGCGTCTTGACCGCCGAATAGAACTTGCGCAGGTTCTCGACGCGAGTCTTATCGTCGCCGTCGAAGTCGTAGCGCGAGCAGTCGAAGACGATCGTGGTGCCCGGCGTGGGGTTGCTCAAGTAAGCGTCGAGCTCTTTCAAGCCAGTGCTGTCTTCGTCCGCTTTCGCGCGGCCTTTGGGCACGGCGGCTTCCGCGCCGGCCACCCAGATCACGCGATTGGTGGCGAAGAGGCTCATGGCCGAAGCGTCGTCAAGCACCTTCGGCAAACTCGTCTCCGCTAAGTCCCAACGCGACCAGCCGGACTCGCGGTCTTCCGGCGTCGGCAAAATCGCTGCGATCAACCCATCCTTGCAGAGCTTGCGCATGAAGGCGTCGGGCCCGAGGAAGAGCGAAACCGCGGGCGGCTTGCCCTTCGATAGCGTAGTCAGGAACTGCTCGGCTGTCATTTCTAGAAGTTCTCAAGCACGGCGGTGACTACGGCTGCAGCCAACTCGCGCCCCATCCGCTCGAAGGCCGGCGTCGACTCGTCAAAGAAGGCCAACGGGTCCGTCGAGATCTCATAGCGCTGCCGGAAGTCGAAGCCGGGGTTGTTGTAAATGAAGGAGTTCGTCTTCATGTTGCGCAGGTTCACGCCGATCACCGCCTGGATCTGCACGCCGGAGGCGCGGCCCGTCGTGGGATCGAAGAGCAACGGAAAGGCCAGGATCGAATTGATCGAACCCTGCAAGACCGCATCGGCGCCATTGGCATCCGGCACGACTTGATATTTCGTACGGCTCAGGAACTCGCGCGTCAGCAAGGCCGGGAACTTCTCGGTCAGCTTGTAACGGGTTGTCGCGTTCGTGAAGGGCGGGATGCCAATCACCTTGATATCGGCCGGCATCAGGTTCGCTTTGCCGGCGACGTGATAGCCGCAAGAGCCGGTCAAACTCGCGGCGGCGATGGACAGGAGATCGCGGCGTTTCACATAGCCTCCGCTACGGCCAGCGCGGCCCTCGCCACGAGGCGATGATTGTCCGCTACGGCCCAGAACCACGCGGCGTTCTTATCATGAGCGTCGCGCTCGAAGCCACCGATGCGGACTTCATCGTCACCGGCTATGTTCACGTTGTCCGGTGTAGGATCAAGCGACTTCTCCAGGACGCTCCAGTTCACGTCCTTCGCGAAGTTGACCCACATCGACGCGGTCATTCCATGGAAGACTGGCGCGTGGGAAACTCGCAAACTCAAGAAGGGCATGTCGAGGTCCTTCGGGGCTTCCAGCTTCAACTTGGACTCTTCACCGAACTCGATCCGCATCGCGAAGGCCGCTTGCGTATCGAAGACTTCCTGCTGTTGTTGCTGGAAGCTCAATAGAGCAGTAGTCTGTTGCTGCAACTCTTGCAGGGCTTTGGAGCCCCACTCACTTGCGGGGACGAAAAGGTTCACCACGCTTTTGGAGATCGGACTCATTGCGCCCAGCCGCGCGAAGGCCAGCTTCAACATCAAGGTCGCCGCGCTCGGTATCTTTGTTACCCGCAAGCCGGCGGGCACGTCGAGCTTTCCGGTCAAATCGATCACGTGTCTCGGGCTAAAGGTCAAGACTTGCTTCGCTGCGGCGTCATCTCCGGCGAATAGCACCGCCTTCGCCTTGCCGATGGACTCGGCATCGATAGGCAAAGCGACTTCGAACTCTTCGCCTTGGTCGTCGGCTGTATCGAAGCTACGCAGGACGATACCGCTGCTGGCGGCAATGTCACGGATCTCGCGTCCGAGCAGGCTCTGCCCGCCGACCAGCGCGTAGAAATCGGCGCTAGGAGGCATTGCGGAAGAGCCCTCCCAAACGCACCAGAATGCCGCTAGCCACATAAGTGATGGCCATGGCCAGCAAGGCTGGCTGCGAGTATTGGTAGATCAAGAAGATCAAGCTGCCGAGCAGGATCAAGCTCAGCGGCGACTTCGGCTCCAGCAGGTTCAAGTCCTTGAAGCTGCGATAGCGCCATGTACTAACCATCAAGAAGCTCAACAAGCCCATGATGCCAAGCCAAACGACACCGACGAGCCAGTTGGCAATGGGCACGCTATTGGAGGCGTATACCACTGCCGCCACAAAGGCCGCCGCCGCCGGGATCGGCAGACCGACGAAGTACTTGCGGTCCGGCCGGCCCGGGTTCTTGGGAACAGGATTGGTAACAACATTGAAGCGCGCCAAACGGGCCGCGCCGCAAAGCAGATATATAAAGGCCAGAAAGTAACCGGCCTGCAAGAGTTGACCACGTAATTCCAGATTCATCGTGTGATCGATGAAGAAGACGCCCCAGGTAAAGCCGAGCACGGCGGGGGCGATGCCGAAGGTGATTACATCGGCCAGCGAATCGAGTTCGCGGCCAAAGTCGCTTACGGTATTCGTCATGCGCGCTATACGGCCATCGAGGCCGTCGAAGGCGACGGCGATGCCGATTAACTGCGCGGCGAGTTCGAACTCCGGCACCTTCACGTAGCCACGGGCGGTGGCGTGGATGGCGCCTTCGATCGACTTCATGATGGCCAAAAAGCCGAAGAAGATGTTGCCCGCCGTAAAGAGAGTCGGCAGGGCGTAAGCGGCACGGCGCGGACGGCGCTCCGGGCTCTTCGGATCGATCAGCCGTTCGGAAAGACGGAAGCCCATGGCGGTTAGTTTGCGCTACGGGGCGCGACCCGCTCAGCGATGACGCTCGAGGCGGCCGAGACTCGCTGGCCAGGCGCGACGGTAATTTTCCAGTCGTCGTTGAACAGGACGTCGACGCGCGAGCCGAATTTGATCAAGCCAATGCGTTCGCCCTTGGCGACCTTCGCGCCTTGATCCTTGTACCAAACAATGCGCCGCGCGATGAGGCCCGCGATCTGGCTGAACTCGATCGAGGTGCCGTCGCCGCTGACGACGAAAGTATTCTGTTCGTTCTCCGTGCCCGCTTCATCTTTCGAGGCGACCAAGAACTTGCCGGGCTTGTAAGTCCGGCGCGTGATGGTCCCCGCGATGGGGGAGCGGTTTACGTGAACGTCAAAGACGTTCAAGAAGATGCCGAGGCGCTTGCGGCCATCGGGATCCGTGGTTAAGCTAACGACTTTGCCGTCGGCCGGCGATACGGCGACATTGCCACCGGGGACCACCCGTTCGGGGTCGCGAAAGAACCAGAGGCAAAAGACGGCGAGTATGTAAAAGGGAAGCCCCAACCAGATGTTCTTGGTGAGGTAGCCCGTGGCCGCGCCGACCACTGTCAGCGCGAGAGCGTACCAGACGCCAGTGATG
>VFQP010004328.1_pt1 | contig 13321 bp, 15 predicted proteins | sample 3512351 | NCBI WGS metagenome assembly VFQP01 (sample SAMN10412372, study PRJNA504923) | tailings metagenome | isolation source: Relicate 1 Philex TSF1 revegetated site | place: Philippines: Tuba, Benguet | collected 2017-08-29 | reverse complement strand
GGCCCAGGAAATAAGGCGACTTCGTCAGGTCGTAAACCAGCCAGCTCTGCGCGAGCTTCTGCATCCACGTCCCTATGGACGAAGTACAAGCCCCGAGCCACATCAGGCGGAACTCGGGGTACTCGAAGGCCTTGAAAATCTCGCGTTTCAAGAACGGGAGCCTATTCGGGCAGTGGCTTCGGGCGTTGGATCAAGTGGCAGAGGTTGCCGTCACAGTCTTCGAAGAAAGCCAGGCGATTGCCTTGGTTTTCAAACGGTTCGCCGACGAACTTCACGTTCTTGGAACGCAGTTGTGCCAGCGCCTCGTCGAAGTTGTCGATGGCGATGGCCAGATGGCGAATGCCCGGTGTCTTCATCCCCGCAGGCAGTGGCTCGCCTTCGCTCGGAATGATCTCGAGCATGGAGCCGTTCTGCGCGCGGACAAAGTAGTTGCCGGCGTATTCGAAGTTGATATGAAATTCTAGGTGCTCCACGTACCAGTCGGCAAGCCGCTTCGGGTTGGGAGTCGCAATAGCAGTGTGTTCAAGTCCTTGGAACATAGCGAATTCCAAGTTTAACAACTGCCTCTAGAAGACCGTAAAGCAAAACACCGCGTTCGATCCGTTCGGCGACAGGCAGTACTCCCCTTGGAACAAGGGTTCTTGCACTTCAAGTTTATAAAGCCCTGTCCGCAGCGGATCCAGCGACATGCGTAGCGGCCGCGCACTGTCCTTCTTCGGCTTCGCCGGAAGCAATAGCTCCCGCCGCCCTCCCTTGGACTCGACCTTGTACAAGGTCATCTGCTGAACATTCAGCTTGTCCACCTTGACGATAAAGATAGGTTCGATCAGCGGAGTACGCGAGCTGGACGCCGCCCCATTTACCACGTATAAGGTATCGTCCTTACGCTTCTCTTCCTTGGCTTCCCCCACTTCGGTCGGCACCAGCTTGTTCGCATGGCGAATGTATGGAACGTCCGACTTATCCGGCACAGGACCGTCGTACTTGCTCTGCGCAAACGCACAGAACGTCAGTACTGAAAGGGAGAAGAAAAGGCGCAAGAACTTCATCGTGATCTTTCCTACTAATTCTAAGGTGCCCCACCGATTCCTGGGGGAAAAGCCACTGCTTCCCTACTAGACGTGCCGCCAGGGGCCGATGGATTCATCAAAGACGGCAGCAGCATGTCCAGGTCCCTTCGTTTCTACGATCTCCTGCATAATCTCTCCTTCGTCCGCGGCTTCCGCGCGAAGGTGGTGCTGGCTGTTGTCGCAAGTGTCCTTTTGCCCATCTGTGCGATGCAGATCTACTTCGTGCTTTTCACGCCCTTAAAGGCCCTTGCTCTCGAAAAGGTGATTTTGGTTGGCTGTCTTGCTGCCGCCGCGGCCGCCACACTCGCCTATTGGGCCTTGTCTACGATCCTTTTCCCGGTTCTCGCAGCCTCCCGTCAATTGGATCGGTTTTTCTTGGATCGCACACTCCCGCACCTTCCTACGCATTACAAAGACGAAGTTGGTTCCTTGATGGCCAACATCAACTACCTCACCCGCATGTTGGAAGAGCACGAGTCCAATTTCGCTCAGAACGCCGCTTACGATCACCTCACCGGCATTTACAATCGCCGGGCCAGTGAAAACCGGCTCAAGGATTCGATTGAGCTCTCCCGCATCCAAAAGAATCCCCTGAGCTTCGCGATCATGGATCTCGACAACTTCAAGCGCCTGAACGATACATATGGCCACGACTTCGGTGATGCGGTGCTTCGCCAAGTTGGGGAACTTCTGCGCGCCAACGTCCGCCGCTCGGACTGGGTGGGCCGCTGGGGCGGCGACGAATTTGTTGTCACCGTCCACGGTAACGAAAGCGAAGCCATGGCGATGATTTCGCGCATTTGCGAACTCCTCCGCCGCGAACAAATCCTCGCTCCCGACGAATCCTTCCAACGTCTCAGCTTCTCCGTAGGCGTTTGCGAATGGACGGAGACCATGGACCCGCACAACCTGTACACCAAAGCCGATGAAGCGCTGTATTCTGCCAAGCGCCAAGGCCGGGATCAGGTGCAGCTCTGGAGTGAAGTCGCTCTAGCCTAAACTCGCAATCTGGACACCCGCCTCGCCCGTCCACGCCACGTAACACTTCGAACCGTTAGACGCCAAGCGCGGGAAGCCTGAACTTCTCGCCGCCGTCACTCGATCCAGCGTCCGGCTCTCCAGTATCTTGCCGCTCACGCTCAGTCGCGCAAAGCGCAGCGCAGCTTGCTCCTCATCCCTCCCCAGCCAAACCGCCACCATCCCCTCACCATGCATCTTCAGATCTACGCGCCCCAATGGCTTCTCCGCATCGAGCACAACGGGCGTAGCGAAGCTCGCGCCTCCGTCTTCGGAAATCGCGAGCTTTACGGCTGGCTTTCCATGCGCGGCCGTGAACCACGCCGCACCCACTCGGTGGCCCCGGCTGTCCAAGGCCGGTCCATTCACCGGGCAGGCATTGATCTTCCATCCGTCGGACCGTATGGCCCCTTGTAATTTCCATTTCCCGCCCATCCATCGCGCCACGGAATTGTCGCGAATCTCTCCGCCCTCGTGGTCGCGGTACGCCACTACTGGGGTTTCCGCCGCATGCACCAGCGAGGTTTGACAGCAAGAACATACGTCCTCGTCGATCACTTCCTCGCCGTCAAAGTCCCCATCGAACCCAAAGCGCGCCAGCCGCAACTTGGTCACCGCTTCGCTGTGATCGAGGAAGCTCGCCAGCAATTGCTTCCGCCCTTTGGAAAATGATACGAACCCCTCGTACCCGTCCGCCTTCGGCCTTGTTGAGGCGAACGAAGTCTTCCAAGTGGCTCCTTCGTCCTTAGTGAACGCAATCCGAATCCCATACGCACTCTTGGAGCCCTCGGGTCTTTCCAGCCAATGTGCCGCGAATCGGCCATCCCCTAGCGAAACAATCGTCGGAAAATCCGCCCAGTTCAGCATCAGCTGCGGCCCCGCCGCAATCGTCTTCGCGGCCCCCCAACCCTTCCCATCGAACTGTGCCAATCGGAATGCCTTGGCTCCATCTGCCTCTTGCTCCACCCAGGACATGGCCAACCCTTTGCCGGCAACCGTCAACGACGGCCACTTGCTATCCGAGCCCGCTGGACTAGACAATTGCTTTGTGCCTCCGCCGGCCATGGGCAATGCCAGACCAGTTAAAAGCAATTCTCGTCTCGTCCACATGCCCAACATCCTAGCAAGCAGGGACGCTTGACATAGGGGGTAGGGGTATGTAGTATAGAGGCAGGAGGTCCTACATGACCCAACAGAAAATCCAAATCGAAGGCATGCACTGCAACGCCTGCGTCCGCCGCGTCACCCTCGCGCTCACCAAGCTCGACGGCGTCGACGTTCAATCCGTCGAAGTCGGTTCCGCCCAGGTCCAAATCGACGAAACCAAAGTCTCTCCCAAGGAAGTCGCTGCCGCCATTGAGGCCATCGGCTTCCACGCGAAAGCCTAACCCGATGCCCAGCATGGCCAAGTCGATCTCCAAGTTGACATTCCCCGTCACGGGCATGACCTGCGCCGCCTGCCAGTCCTTCGTTCAGAAGACGCTCGCCGAACAACCCGGCGTGCAGGAGGCCTCCGTCAGCCTCATGCTCAACAACGCCACCGTTACCTACGCGCCAGATGCGATCAGTCCTGAGAAGTTAATCGCCGCCGTCCAGGACACCGGCTACGGCGCCGAACTTCCCAATCCCGAAGAAGACATCCTCGCCACCCAGGCCGAGAACGACCGTATATTCACCGCCAAATACCAGGACCTGAAACGCAAAGCCATCGTCAGTCTCGCCCTTGGCCTCATTGCTATGGCCGCCATGCCGTGGATGATGCAGCACGACTGGCTTTCCTATGTCTTCCTCTTCATCACGCTCGCGGTCATGCTCACGGCCGGCCGCCACTTCTACGTCAAGGCCTGGGCCGCCCTGCGCCACGGCACTTCGGACATGAATACGCTGGTTGCGCTCGGCACTGGCGCTGCCTTCCTCTACTCCGTCGCAGCAACTCTATTCCCGGACTGGTTTCATGCCCACAGCGTCCACCCTGAGGTCTACTACGAAGCCGTCATCTTCATCATTGCCTTGATCCTGATGGGCAACGCCCTCGAAGCACGCGCCAAAGGCCAAACCGCTGCTGCCCTCCAGAAACTTGTCGACCTTCGTCCGAAGACCGCCCGCGTGCTCCGCGACAATCAGGAACTGGAAGTCCCCGTCGAATCCCTCCGTCTCAAGGACATCGTCCTGATCCGGCCCGGCGAGCGTATCCCCGCCGACGGGGTTGTCACCGAAGGCGCGAGCAGCATCGACGAATCCATGCTGACCGGAGAAAGCCTTCCTGTCGAAAAGTCGATAGGCAGCCACGTCATCGGGGCCACCATCAACCGCACTGGCGCTTTCAAATTCGAAGTCACCGCGCTTGGCGCGTCCACTGTCCTCGCCCGAATCGTCAGCGTGCTGCGCGAAGCCCAAAGCTCCCGCGCCCCCATTCAAAACTTGGCCGACAAAATCAGCGCCATCTTCGTCCCCACCGTTGTCGCAATCTCATTTCTCACTTTCGCCACCTGGTATTGGCTTCTGCCTGAAGGAAACCTCGTCCGCGCCTTCTCTGCCGCCGTCACGGTCCTCATCATTGCTTGCCCTTGCGCGATGGGTCTCGCGGTGCCCACGGCGGTCATGGTCGCCACCGGCCGCGGCGCGCAATCGGGCATCCTCATCAAGGGCGGGGAAGCGCTCCAACGCCTCGAATCCATCACTACGGTCGTCCTCGACAAAACCGGCACCATCACTGAAGGCCGCCCCGCACTCGCCGCCAAATGGTTGGCCCCTCATCAAAGCGAAGCCGAAGTTCTGCGTCTTGCCGCCAGCCTCGAATCCCAAAGCGAACACCCCTTAGCCGAAGCGATCCTGCGCGCCGCCAAAGAACGCCAAATCAAACTCAGCCCCGTCGAAGCCTTCCAATCCATACCCGGGCAAGGCGCCACCGCGCGCATTGAAGGCCACAACCTTGCCATCGGCAACCCCCGCCTCATGGCGCAATTCCAAATCACGCCGCCTCCCGAAGCGGATGCCTTCGCTGCCCAAGGCCAAACGCCCCTCTACGTTGCCATCGACGGCGCACTAGCCGGCATCCTAGCCGTAGCCGATCGCCCCAAGTCCAACTCCCATACGGCTCTCGCGGAAATGCAGTCCCAAGGCCTCCGCCTCATCATGCTCACCGGCGACAACGAGAAGACTGCCCGCGCCATCGCCGCCCAAGTCGGCCTCACGGAAGTCATCGCCAACGTCCTCCCGGAAGGCAAGCTCGAAGCCGTGAAGCAACTCCAGTCCCAGGGCGAAATGGTCGCCATGGTTGGCGACGGCGTCAACGATGCCCCCGTCCTCGCCCAAGCCAACGTCGGATTTGCCATGGGCAGCGGCTCGGACGTCGCCATTGAATCCGCCGACGTCACTCTCATGCGCAGCGACCTAACCAACGTCCCCGCCGCCATCGCTCTCTCCCGCGCCACCATGCGTACCATGCGCCAGAACCTCTTCTGGGCCTTCATCTACAACGTCATCGGCATCCCTGTTGCCGCTAGTGGTCTCCTCAATCCTGTCCTGGCCTCCGCGGCCATGGCGCTTAGCTCCGTCAGTGTCGTTACCAACAGCCTCCGTTTACGCAATGCAAAACTCTAACCGAAAAGCCCACGCCGTCGACCCCGCCCTCAAAGAGGCGAACCTGAAACGCCTACGCCGCATCGAAGGCCAAGTACGAGGCATCGCCAAAATGGTCGAGGACGAAAAGTACTGTGCCGACATCATCGTCCAGATCGCCAGCGTCCAGGAAGCCCTTCGCGGCGTCGGCCGCAATCTGATGAAGAACCACCTCGAACACTGCATCCACCACAGCGGCGACTACGAAGAAGTCCTAGACCTCGTCTACCGCCACCTGCGCTAGCCCGCCAACCTCGCCGCCTAACTCACCAGCTGCCGCGCATGCGCGAAAGCCTCTCTCTCTTCATTTCCCCCCATTCCTCCACCACCCACTGCTTCGCTTCTGGCGCATTCCGATACGCCTGCCCCTACAGCAAGGAGGTCCGCTCACGGTTCCAAAAATCGATATGCGCCACCAGATCCGCAATCGCTGTCGATCAGCCTGGCGAAATGATTCGCCAAAACGCCGCTTCGAGTATTCATAACCCCTACTTCACCCAATAATCCGCATACGGCGGCGCGCCCGGTTGCTCAGCCGCAATCCGATCCGCCTCCACGGAATCCGCCGTCTCGGCGCCATCCGGATATCGGTACTTCGCCACAAAGTCATCGTGCATCTCCAAACCCCAACCCGGCGATTGCGAAACCTGATAATGCCCATCCCGCACCACCAGCGGATGCAAGAACACACCCTCCTGCAAGAACTCCAAATACTCGAGCCACCTTCCTTCCGATCCAAACCAAGCCTGATCGAAGAACGACATCGGTCCCACCAACTGCCCCAAACCAATCCCACCGCTATGCGGACACACCGGTACCTGATACTTCGCCGCCAAGGCCACAATCGCCAGCAATTCATTCACCCCACCAACCCGCGCCCCATCGATCTGGCAATGCGTCAATCCGCCACCCATCAGCAATTGCTTAAACGTCACCATGTCCGGTGCCTGCTCGCCGCCCGCCACGCCGATTCCATAAGGCGCCAAGGCCTTCCGCAATTCGATGTAGCCCAGCACATCGTTATAGGCAATCGCCTCTTCAATAAACAGCGGCTTGTACTCCGCCAACTCCTTCATGTAAGAAGCCGCATTCCGCCAATCGCCCAAGTTTTGATTCGCATCCGTCAGCAGCAACGCATCCTCGCCCGTCGCCCCGCGAATCGTATCCAGCATCCGCTTATCTTCGTCAATAGCCCGCGCTCGATCGACTTGTTGCCCTCGCCCCACCTTCGCTTTAAACGCCCGCGTTCCCCGCGCATACAAATCGCTACAGATCCGCCGCACCTCCTCATACGGCCGCCCGCTCCAACCCGCCGTACTGTAAACCCGAATCCCTCGCGCCTCCAGTCGTTCCACATTCCCCTGCAACTGCACCGCCCGCGAACGGAACATCTCCAACAACTCATCTTCCGTCAACGCATCCCGCAAATGATGAAAGTCCACACACGCCACAATCTGTTCCGGCGTCAAGCTGGTCAGCAGCTTCCACATGGGCACGCCATCGCGCTTCGCCCACAGATCCCAAAACGCATTCACCGCCGCGCCCACCGCCATGCGGTATGTACCCAACGCAAGCCAACGCAACTGATGATGCTCCGCCAAGGCCTGCGCATAAAGCCCCGGCGCCTCGACGAAATCTTCGAGTGACCTCCCCACCACAAAACGCCGCAAAGCCTCAATCGCCGCCTGCACCACCTGCGTCCCATCACCCGCCGTAAACACCAGCGAGCGCCCCTCCAACCCGGTATCGGTTTTCAAAACCGTAACCGCGCAAGAATAATTCGGCGCCAAATGCCGCGGGTCGCTCCCCGCCATCCCCATCCGCACCGTCGGATAGCGAATATCCAACACGTCCATCGAAACAATCTTGTTCAGCTTCATTCGTATCGTTTACGAGAATAACCGACCACTCACGGAGACTTTCCACCGCTCATCCCAAATCACCCCAGCATCAGGCCAACCCGCCCCATAGTCGAATCATGAAGGAACTACTCATCAGCCTCTGCTTGGCCTTCACGGCCGCCCACGAGTCTTACGCCGCTGCCTTTCAAGTAGAAGTCAGCGGCGCATCCAACAAGCCCTCCATGATCCTGATCCCCGGCCTCGCCTCCGGCGGCGAAGTCTGGAACGACACCGTGGCTCGCTACAAAGACCGCTACCAATGCCACGTCCTAACGCTCGCTGGCTTCGCCGGCGTCCCCGCCATCGAAGGCCAGACGCCATTTCTCGAACGGGTCCGCACAGACCTCGCTACTTACATCCGGGACAAAAAGCTCAAAGAGCCCACGATTGTCGGCCACTCCCTCGGCGGCTATCTTGCCATGGCCCTGGCCATCGCTGAACCCAATCTCGTCGGCCCCCTGGTCATTGTCGACTCGTTGCCGCACCTAGCTGGCGTTTACCCAGCCGATTACGACGCCGCGAAAGTGCGCGACATGATGCTCAACCAACCTCGCGAACAATACGACGCCTTCGTCAATTCCGGCGTCATGTACCGCTCCATGGTCTCCCATGACGAGCACCTCGCTTTGCTCAAGAAATGGGGCCTAACGAGCGACCAGAAAACCGTCGCCAATGCCATGTACGAACTCACCATTAGCAACTTGATCGCTAGACTTCCGAAGATCCAATCCCGCTCTCTCGTCATTGGTACCTGGTACGGCATGAAGGACTTCGCCACTCGCGAACAAGTCGAGAAGAACTTCCGCGGCCAATACCAGTCGCTGCCCAACCATACCTTCGCTCTGGCCGATACGGCGCGCCACTTCGTTATGTACGATGATCCAAACTGGTTCTTTAGCCAAGTGGACGACTTCCTGGTGGCCAAAAAGTAACATGACGCAACAACGCCTTTACTGGCTCCTGCACGGCGGCGGTTGGACCGTCGCCGTGCTCGTTTTCTTCAGCATCCGCTTACTCACCATGAGCGGGCAGCCCGTTACCGCGCTTGAAGTTTGCAACTGGCTGCTCTACTGGTTCCTGGCCGTTTACCTCACCAACCGCTTCCGCCTTCGAATCAAACAAGGCTGGCTCGAGCGTCCTTGGTTTCGCGCATTGCCCTACTACTCCCTTTGGATACTCGGCATCGGCTTCTGCCTCGCCGTGCAAGTCACAATGTTTGGCGGAGCTTGGCGAATGCTTTCCCAAGGCCGCTTTCCCTGGGAGTATTTCTTCAGCGTGTGGCTCAACGCCATTTTCACTACCTGCCTCTGGCTCGGCTGCTACATCTCCATCGTCATGGTTCGCCGCTACAGCGAAGCCAAAAGCCGTGCCCTCGCCTTGGAACTCGCCGCCAAGGAAGCCCGCCTCCGCAATCTCCAAGCCCAGGTCAATCCCCACTTCCTCTTCAACTCCCTCAACACCGTCCGCGCCCTCATCCTCGAAGACGCTCCGCGCGCCGTCGAAGCCGTCACCTGGCTTTCTACACTCCTTCGCTACAGCCTCCACTCGGACCGCAACACCCGCGTCCCACTTTCGGAAGAGCTCGAAATGGTGGAACAATATCTCGCTCTCGAAAAGCTCCGCTTCGAAGATCGCCTACAGGTCGCCATCGACATTCCCGCGCCGCTCCTGCCCGCTCTCGTCCCGCCGCTGCTCCTGCAAACCCTCGTCGAAAACGCCATCAAACACGGCATCGCGCATCTGCCATCCGGTGGCCAAGTCACGATCCAAGCCACCCCATCCCACTCGCACATGACTCTCGAAGTTCGTAACACCGGTCGCCTCCAACCGGCAACCTCTTCGGGCATCGGCCTCAGCAACGCCCGCGAGCGTCTCCTGCTTCTCTACGGCGCTAACGCCTCACTCCACCTAAGCGAATCCAACAACGAAGTCATTGCCGAAGTGCGGCTTCCCAAGAACATTGCGGAGGCCGCCGCATGAGGGCCATCATCGTCGACGACGAACGCCTCGCCCGTCTCGAACTCCGCCGCCTTCTTTCCGCCCACCCGGACATCGAGATCCTAGCCGAAGCTGCCAACGCCCAAGAAGCCCGCGCCATCCTTGAAACCCACACACCGGACCTCCTCTTCCTCGACATCCAAATGCCACGCGAAAACGGCTTCGACTTGCTCGAGTCGCTCGACCGCGCCCCCGAGGTAATCTTCACCACCGCCTATGACCAGTACGCCCTCAAAGCCTTCGAAGTATCCGCCCTCGATTATCTGGTCAAACCCATCGTCCCCAGCCGCTTAGCCGCCGCTCTCAGCAAACTCACCACAAAGCGCGAAGAAGCGCCCAAGAAACCTCTCGAACAAGTCTTCGTCAAAGACGGCGACCGCTGCTGGTTCGTACGCCTCACCGAAATCGCCCTTCTGGAATCCGAAGGCAACTACACCCGCCTCTATTTCGGCAAAGAACGCCCCCTCATCCTGCGCTCCCTAAACCAACTCGAAACCAAACTCGACCCCGCCACCTTCTTCCGCGCCTCGCGCAAGCACATCCTCAATCTCAACTGGATCGACTCCGTGGACACCGCCGTCAACGGCGCCCTCACCGCCAAACTCCGCACCGGCCACGAAGTAGAACTCTCCCGCCGTCAATCGCAGAAGTTCAAAGAAACCATGACGCTCTAGCGCGACAATGAAGCACATGACCACCTCCGGCCTCTCCGGCACTCGCGTCATCGCCTTCGAATCCCGCCGCGAGTCGGAACTAGCCACCCTTCTCCGCGCCAAAGGAGCCGAAGTCTTTACCGCCCCCATCCTGCGCGAAGTTCCTTCCGGTCTTAGCCCGGCCATTGAGGACTTCCTTTGCAAAGCCGAAGCGGGAGAAATCGACGGCATTATTGCCCTCACTGGAGTCTCGATCCGCCACTTGCTAAAGACCGCCACCCCCGAACGGCTCTTACCCATCCTCCGCCGTTATCCCATCGCCGCCCGTGGACCCAAACCCGTGGGTGTGCTCCGCGAATACGGTATTGAAGCCGCCGTGCGCGCGCCAGAACCCAACACCTGGCGCGAGCTACTTGTGGAGATGCAAGCGCGCGCGGAAAAGCGTTGGGCTGTTTTCGAATTCGGCCGCCCGGACCTGCGGCTTCTGGAGGGTTTGCGCGGGCAAGGTAAGGAGCCGCTGCAGGTGCCTGTCTATACGTACTCTTTGCCGGAAGACACCCAAGCCGCGGAGTTGGCGCTTGCCCGCTTGCTGGCCGGAGAGATCGACATCGTTGTCTTTACCTCCTCGGCCCAGATTTATTGCCTCGAAGAACTAGCTGATCGAAGCATAAGTCGCGATGCACTGGTGCAGGCACTGAGCCGCGCGAAACTTGCCTCCATCGGACCCACCATGACGGAGACTCTCGAAGCTATGGGCCTTTCCGTATATATGGAAGCCAGCCCTCCGAAGATGGGCATACTCGTCCACCAGCTTGCTGCCGCGCTTACGGCAACTGCACCGGTGCGGACGGCTTAGCGTTCGGATCCTTCTTCATGATCGTCGGATACTGAATGCCCAACTGTTCGAGATAGGTCGCGTACTTCGACGGGTCGTAGTAGAACTTCTTCATCTCGTCGCGGTAACGTGCCATCTTATCGGCATTCAAGTGGATCTGCGGCTTGTCTGAATCGCTGATGAGCGGTACATACTTCTGATCCTTGGTTTGGACTTCGCGGAAGTACTTCCAGGAATCTTCCACCAGCTTTGGCTGCAGCAAGAAATCCAGGGCAGTTGTTGCTTGTACCTTAGCCCCCACCGCCGAGCCCTTGTGCGCGATCGGCGTCGCCATCGAGATTGCATCTGCCCAGTGATGCCCCGGCAGATTCGGGATGTTCGCCGGATAACGCATGTAGACCATCGGTAGCACCCAAGAGATATCGCCGACGTCATCGGAACCACCGCCCCGCCAAGGGCCGGGCGCCTCAAGCGGTTTGATCTTATCCACCAGCGGATCTACCTTAGCGACGCCCAACTCGCGCTGCAGTTCACGGGCAAGCGTTTGGTCCGCCTCACTCCACTTTGGCAAGCCAACCAACTCAATGTTCTTGTGCTGCGTCTCAGCAACTACCTTGTTGAAGTGGTTCGGCCATGCCGACCCCACTGTTAACTGTGAATACGTCGTGCCCGTCGCCAGGGCCGCGGCCTTGGCCATCGTGCTGCCGAACTCATGCAGTTCCTTGATGCGAGGAAAGTCCTGTTCCCGGAAGAAGTACCAAACCGTGGCTTCCGACGGCACAACATTGGGTTGATCCCCACCGTTGGTGATCACGTAATGGGAACGTTGTTCCGGGCGCAGATGCTCGCGCTTGTAGTTCCACATGATGTTCATGAGTTCCACCGCGTCCAGCGCGCTGCGACCTTTCCAGGGCGCGCCCGCCGCATGCGCCGAGGCGCCGCTAAAGGTGTACTGCACGCTCACCAAGCCGCTATTGATTGCGGGATGGCCGTACGACGTGGCAAGCTCGCGGCCCACGTGGCAACCGAGCATGATGTCCACATCCTTGAAGAGCCCCGCGCGTATGTAGAAGGCCTTGGTCGCGACCAACTCCTCAGCCACGCCCGGGTAGATCTTGAGCTGACCTTTGATCTTGTACTTGGTCATCAGGTCCTTCAAGACCAACGCACCCACAATGTTCACAGCGTTGCCGGAGTTATGGCCTTCGCCGTGGCCAGGGGCTCCATCGATGATTGGCTCGTGATAAGCGACACCCGGCTTCTGGCTCGCTCTGGGTATGCCGTCGATGTCTGTGATAAAGCCAATGACGGGCTTGCCTTCGCCCCAAGTCGCGACCCACGCAGTCGGGATACCGGCAACGCCGCGTTCGACCTTGAAGCCATTCTTCTCCAAGATCCCGGTCAGGTACTTCGATGTCTCGACCTCTTGGAAGCCAAGCTCGCCGAAGCTGAAGACCATGTCCACAATTTCCTGAACCATCTTCTGCCGGGCATCGACGCCAGCGATGGCTTCTTTCTTCAATTGCTCCAGGCTGGGCGTTTGCGCGACAGCCAAGCTTGCCAGGGCAGCCAGTAGGGCCAATGACTTCATAGAAACGCAGTATAAACGAGTATGGCCAAACTTCCCACTTTCGCGGACTTGCGCCGCAACTTCCCGTACAAAACCGCGGCTCAGGCGGCGCCCGGCGCCTTGGTCAAAGGGAACAAGGATTTGGTTCAGTACATTGGCGGTCAGTTGGAGAAACGGCTGTCGGCCATTTATCCCGACCTCGACCTGATGAACACCTGCGCCATTCGGCTTAGTTATTGTCTGAATCAATCTGGTTTTCCGATCCGTCAATTGGGTGGAGTCCGCACCATCATGGGCGGAGATAACAAGCTCTATACGATCAGCGCCGACGAGATGATCACCTATATGAAGGCTAAGTTTGGGACGCCGAAGAAAATCTGGGATGGCCGTAAGCAAGGAAATCAGCGCTGGCTGGATGCCGTAAAGACGCCCACGCAAGGCCTGATCGGCTACGACTGGCAAGGTCGCTTCGCCGATTTCGGCGCCTCAGGGCATGTTGATATCGGCAAGATAACCGGATCCGGAGCGTCGCTGTCAATCTCCGAGTTCGGGACGAATAGCTACTTCAAAGAAGGCGCCATGATCGTCTTCATGTGGGAGACAACATGATGAAGCTTCTGTTCTTTGCCGCGTTGCTAATGCAGGCGCAGCCTCGC
>VFQP010003845.1_pt1 | contig 13321 bp, 11 predicted proteins | sample 3512351 | NCBI WGS metagenome assembly VFQP01 (sample SAMN10412372, study PRJNA504923) | tailings metagenome | isolation source: Relicate 1 Philex TSF1 revegetated site | place: Philippines: Tuba, Benguet | collected 2017-08-29 | reverse complement strand
GACGAGGGGGTGGATGCAGAGGCGGATGCCGGCGACGCCGCAGCAGGTGACGAGGGGGTGGAGGCAGAGACGGATGCCGGCGACGCCGCAGCGGGCGACGAGGGGGTGGAGGCGGAGGCGGAAGCCGGCGACGCCGCAGCAGGTGACGAGGGGGCAGCGGAGGCGGAGGCCGGCGACGCCGCAGCGGGTGGCGAGGGGGTGGATGCGGAGGCGGATGCCGGCGACGCCGCAGCGGGCGACGAGGGGGCAGCGGAGGCGGAGGCTGACGACGCTGCAGCGGGCGGCGAGGGCGAGGGCGTGGAGGCGGAGGCCGGAGCAGACGAGGGCGACGACCCAGCGGCGGATGCCGAGGATGGCCTTGAGATTGAGCACGAGGATGGGGGCGCGGACGCGGAGGCCACGCCAGAGGGCGCCGGCAACGACGCACCTGGCGAGGGCGACGCGCCTGAGGCTCAACCAGACGAGGCGGCACACGAGGCGCCAGATGAGGGCGCAGACGCGGACGCCGCGCTGCAAGATGCTGGCAACGACGACGTGCCTCAAGCCGAGCCGGACGAGGCGGCCCAAGACGCGCCTGGCGACGGTGGCGACGTGCCTGAGGCGCAGCCGGACGACGCGGCCCAGGAAGCCGAGGAGGGCGTCGACATTGAGCACAGCCAGCCCTCTCCAGACGAGGGCGCGGACGCGGAGGCCCATGGCGCGCCTGGCGACGACGGCGACGCGCCTGAGGCCCAGCCGGACGAGGCGGCCCTCGACGACACGCCAGGCGACGACGGCGACGCGCCTGAGGCCCAGCCGGACGAGGCGGCCCATGGCGCGCCTGGCGACGATGGCGACGCGCCTGAGGCCCAGCCGGACGAGGCGGCCCTCGACACGCCAGGCGACGAGGGCGGCGAGCCAGACGCGGGCGCCGAGGAGGGCGTTGACATCGAGCACAGCGACCCCTTGCCGGACGCGGATGCAGAAGCTGCACCGGAGGGGGCCGACGACGCGCCAGCGCCTGACGAGGGCGATGAGTAGCTTGCTGGGGCACAAGAGGGCGCTGGCGCGACTGCATGACTGCCCACTCTGCACCTCATCACTGCGCATGGACTCGTGGCTAGAAGATCAAGGGCTCCTCGCTGCTGCGCCAGTGCTGCGGCTCTCCAGCGCACACAGACACGAAGTATCCATTTTGCGGGGAGCGCATCAGGCTTCTTCCTCGGACTGCTCGACGTCTCAGTGCAACGAGCGCCTGCCTCAACGACCCGCGACGGGCACAAGCACCGGCACGCGCTCCTCAGCACAGCACCTGACGGTCGCCCTCGAGAAGCAAGACAAGAGGAAAAGGCATCCCGGACGAACGGCACAAACCGAGAAAGAAAAGGGCACCCCCACCTCTCTTGTCAGCGCGAGTTTGTCAGCGCACGGTCCGCACCGTCGTGCGTATCTGTACAGGCGCCCGAGCCCCGGGACACAGGGCGGGTCGCGCACGTCGTGGGGCACGCGTGACGAGTCAAGTCAGACCTCCCGCGCACTTAGCCCGGCGCCAGATCGAAATCTGCACCCCAGGGCCGGAGCCTGCAGGGCCAGTGAGTGTGCGTGCACCAATGAATGCAGGGTGCGCGGTTGTTGTTCATGCACTTGAACCTTGGACCAGTGAGCGCGCCTGGTGCACACGCGGCTGGCGGGGCGGGCTCCCCAGCCACCGCAAAGACCCGCACAGCAGACCTCTGTGCCTCTTACCCCAGGCCCATACCTCGCAGCTAGGCCCAACCTCCCGCCTGCCCACCCGCCAACGCAACAGCGCCGCAGTACCCGCGCACACACGCCTGCTGGGACGGAGCGCGCTCGCGCCATCGCCCCACACGCCGAGGACTCCAGCCGCCAACTTCCCCACGTCCAACCCCTCACCGCCGCCTAGACGCAGGCCATCTCTACATTCCCAGCTCTACTCTGCTTCAAAGCACCACCCGCCGCCACCTCTGCTTTCTCAGCGTCGATGAGCGAGGTGCTGCAGCAGGACGCGTCCACTGGCAGCGACCTCAGTCACGGCGTGGACGAGGGCCAGGGCTGCCCCCAGCGCGGCACCGGCTCGGAGCGCACCCAGCGCGACGACGTCGCCAGGTTTGGCTCGGCGTCCTCCTCCGTGCCGGCGCCTGCGCAAGCGCCCAAACAGGCGACCGCAAAGACCTCGCATGGCGCCGGCGCGCGCCGCCTGGCGGCAGCACCTTGCGTGCATCGGCCGCAGCGACGCCTAACGACAGGGAATGAGGCTGCGGGATGGGACGGCGGTGAAAACAACGTAGGCCCTGGCGGACGCCAGCACACGCAGCAAGCAGCGCCCGCTCCGTCGCTGGCCATGGGGTCCCCAGCGCCACAGCGTCACGTCATGCATGCATGCAAGAAAAGCTGCACCGCATCGCCAGCGGCGCCGGTGCCGGCCCACTCACTGTCTGGCAGGGTGTCGGAGGAGGAGCTGAGCGGCCCCGCGTTGGCGTACTTGAGCGCGTAGAGGCGGCTGAGGTTGCGGTCGTGCGCCAGGCTCTGGGGCGGCGAGCGGAAGTACCTGCGGGCACCGGTGCAGGCGCGTCCAATGCAGAGGGCCCTCAAGGCGTGAAGAGCGCTGCCTAGGGGGCGGCGGAGGGCGGTGGCGCGCGTCTCGCGGGGGGAGGGGGCGCCAAAGCACAAGGCCCAAAGGGCGAGAGGAGCGCTGCCTGGAGGGTGGGCCGCGGGCATGCACGCTGTCGCCGCCGCTGGCCAGATCGATTGCAGGGAGCTGTGAGCGCAAGCGGGGACGGCGCCCATGCGCAGGCCCTGCTCGAGGGCTCACATGTAGGGCGTGTAGCGGAGGAAGTTACTGACGCGCGACGTGTAGATGTCGGCGTACTGCGAGGCAGCGAGCAGGGGTTCCACGGCAAGCCGCGCCGTCGGAAGTGGCGGGTTGGCGAGGATGGCGGCCTGCCGCACGTCCCCGCGGATGTTCCTGCGCGCACACCGCGTGCATGTTGAGTTTGGCCTCAGGCCTCAGGGCGTCAGCAGGAGGGACGCAGCGCCCCCGCCGTGGCAGCCCTCCCCGCACGCACTTGAACGTGACGTTGTGGAGCACGTGGCGGTAGAAGACGTCGTAGGGCAGGAACCCGTACCGGTCGTTCGCTGGCAGGCTGCGCGGAGAGCGTGTGGCGCACAGTGTGAGCTGCAAAAGCGGATCTCTCTACTGGATGCTCAACCTCCAGCAGCTGCTGCAAACTGACAGGTGGCCACGCAGAGATCCTCCACGACTCACTCGTCGGGCAGCGTCCTGGAGATCCAGTCGGCGTTGGCGCTGTTGAGCGCGACGACCGAGTTGAGCGCCTCGCTCGTCTCGCCCCGCACGTTGACGCCCCGCACCCCATCCCACGTCTCCCAACCGTCCACCTGCGCAGGCAACACACGCAGCATGCAGCACGCTGTGCCATGGCAAGGGCTCCCAGGGCTCCGGGGGCGCTGCGCTGCGCTCCCCAGTGATGAGGGCTCACCTTGATGCGCGTGCCGTACGCAGTGATGGAGTAGCCCGCCAGCCACACCTTGGTGGGGCCCAAGGTGAACTTGATGGGGTTGCCCTGCAGGTCCCTGCGCCAGCTCAGGAGAGCGCAGCACGCGCATTCGCTTGATGGGGTTGCCCTGCAGGTCCCTGCGCCAACTCAGGAGAGCGCCGCACGCGCACTCGGCTCCAGCAGGCGCGCACTCTGGCAACGCGCATGCTTGCGACTGCTTGCCGCGCACCTGGTGTCCATGTCTGCTCGCTCCACGCTGTACCGCAAGGTCTTGTTGGACGTGTAACCCAGCGACCCTGCCGAGGCAGGCAGGCGCGCACGCCCAGGCCAGCGCGTCCTCAGTCACGAGTGGGTGGGCACAGGTGCGCGTGTGCGCCTTGCGTCGACGGAAGCGCAGCGGCCCCCGCCCACAGCAAGCAGCACCAGCCCAGGCCGGAGCACGCGTCAACCAGCTGCAATCCACGCACGGCGGGACAGCTGCAGGCCCTGGTAGCGTGCTCCATGACCTGCGCTTCAGCCCTGCGCTGCGCGTGCTGCGACACGCAGCAGTGAGCTCACCTCCGACGTAGACGCCAGCCGCCTGGTCAAACAGGTGCCCCGTGGAGTGGGCCGTGTTGCCCTCGAACTTGCCGACGGGGCGCTGGTAGGGGCTGATGCCTTGCACCAGTCGCGATTGCTGCGGGGCAGAAGGACAGCACAAGGAGGGAGCACGGCGGCGTGAGCGTTGCGGCGGCAGTGGTGTGTCCAGCGGTCATGAGTAAGCGTGCTGCGTGAGCGACAACAGCTCACCCCAGTGGGCCGGAACAGCCTCAGGTAGACGTAGCCAGCCACGCCGCCGCTCGCCGCGTTGCTGCAGAGATGAGACGAGTGATGGCACGGACCTCCTTGCTCTGCCCTGTAAAGCCGGGCCAGAACTGCACCCTCAAGAACGCGCGCTCACTTGGTCACGAAGTTGTAGGGGTTGGACAGGTAGAATCCCGCCGCGGCCCAGTCCGCCGGCTGGAGGAGCCCGCTGGTTACGTTCTGCGTCAGGCAGAAACAGGGATCCGAAGAGCATCCTTCACCTCCCCTGCCACTCCTGCCCAGGCAACGACAGCCACCATGCGCGCTGTACGCACCTCAAGCACTTGGTGCGGCCCAAAGATGCTTCCCTCGGGCCGGCAGTTGTCCCGCCGGCCCATGGGGTGGATGAACGCGGCAGCGTTGCCGTCCAGCACGTTGCGCTCCTCCACACCGTCCTCGAGGTAAAAGGCGCTGCCCACGACGTCGAAAGCCACGTTGCGCTGCACCAGCATCCCGTTGGTGGCGTGGATCGTGAAGGCTGCGTGAGGTGAGGCACCACGGCGGCCACGCATGAGTTTGGTGCGTGCGTGGCAAGTGGGCAGAGGTTGCCGGCAGGCGACGCACCTCGCCAGTAGGACCGAAACACCGACGAGTCCGTCACGTAGCTGCTGCTGTCAGCCACCTCGCCGAGGAAGTGGAAGTGGAACGGGTAACTGCGCTTGCCACATCACGCACAAGCTTGGAGGTCAGCGAATTGCCCTCTGGCATCTGCTTGCGCGCTAATCCTCCCAAGCCTGCGTCGTGAGGACCTGCGTGCCCTCCTCCCTCACCTGCCCATGACGCCCAGCTGGCCCATGCGGTACGCCATGACGCCTCGGATGCGGGCCTGCGTGTTTGCAGGCGCGTCAACAGCGCAAGCGGTGTGCCCCAGCGCGGTGGGAAAGCAACCAGATGACACCAAGTCAGTGCGGCACCTCACCTGGCCCTCGACGCGCACGTGGCCGCCGGCTCTGTGCCGGCCCATGGAGGCGCTGCCCTGGAGCAGGATGGTTCTGCTGAGCAAGAGCAATTCGCTCTGGTACTCCGGGCCGCTGCGCGCGAGGGAAGCAGGCACGCTCGTGCGCCTGGGTGCACGAGCCCACCGAACGCGGCTCCAGTCCGCAGCAGGAACACCTGCTCCCTACCCGTAGTGTCTGAAGTCCAGCGGACGCGTGAAGGTGAGCGTCCTGCCGTCCGCGCTGACGGCGCTGATTACGCGGACCTCATTCTGCGGCGGCACGGTGCGTGGCGGTGTGCGCGTGAAGCGTCCAGCGCAAACACACGCGCTCCGGGGGGCGGCACGCACGCGTGCGCACCTGGTTGCGGCACTCGTCCTTCCAGATGCTCGTGGTGAGCGCCACCAGCTGGCCCGCCCTCCAGTTGACCGGGACCTGCGCGGCCACGCATTCAGTCGGGCACCCAGTTGAGCCTGGGTTCGCATGGAGACGGTCAGCGCGACAGACGCTGAGCGAGGGTGTGAGGGTCACAGAAAAGAGGCGCACCTGCAGCGTGACGGACGTGGCGTTGGGCAGCGCGGTGCCGGCCAGGCGCGTCCAGGTGGGCGTGAAGAGCGCGCCGTGCACGTCGGCCTTCGCGCCGGGCCGCGCCTGCAGCAGTTCGTCACGATTGGGAGGTGCGCATGATGGTGTGGCGCAGCCCGCACGCGTGAAACTGAATGAAGGAGCCGGGGGTTGGAGCCGCCTTACCCGGAGGGCCGTGTCGGGGAGGCCCACCCCGCTGCTGTCGGGGTCGTTTGCGAACGTGATGGCAATTTGGCTGCTGAGGCGGCACGTGGGCGAGCCGAGCGTCAATTTTCCAGAGACTTGGATGCCGGCCACGGTGAGGTTGATGGGCGCGTCGTCAAACACCAGCTGCGTGCACGGGTGAGGGAGAGTGCGTGCTGGTTGTTGGTGGGACAGCGGGTGGATGGCGTGGAGGGGAAACGTGCCAACCAAGGTGGGCCGCGCACTCAGTGTTACCTCGCTTGTCTCTGGGATGACGATGCGCCTGAATTGCGCGCCGGCCGCCAGCATGCAACCGCTTAGAAGGACGCGCGCGCCCACGGGCAGGGTGACGTCGTGGGCCGGCCCGGCTGGCGGTACGCCGGCGCCGGCGGGCCAAGTGGAGGCCGCGTTCCAGGGCTTGAGGTTGCCGCTGCAGTGCGGGCATTGCTGGCTGCTGGTGCCGCAGCTGGGCACCGCGCCGCAGGAGGCTGCGTTGCGCGGCGTGGGCGGGGCGGCGTACGTCGCCGGGTCGACCGCGCCGCAGGCCCCAGAGGTCCGCGTCCTGCAGGCCTGAGCTTGAGCTGGCGCTGGCAGCGCGGCGCAGCAGGTGGCGACGCTGAGCAGCGCGAGTGCCGCTCTCATCTTGGCGCGGTCAGACATCACGTTTCAACATCCGCATTCACGGCGGGGAAGGAGACCGGCGAGCGCAGCGCGCTCGATGTGCGTGATCTGGAAAATGTTTGTGTGGCGATTGCGCTCGCGCGCGGTGGATTGGCGCCGTTGGGGCGCCGTTCGCACTGTTGGGCTCGCGCAACAGATACGACGGATGAAGACAGCCCGGAGGAGGTGTTCCCGGAGGAGAAAGCGAGGGCGAGGCACCCTGGCAAGGTGATGGTGGCCAATGGTCAATGCACTGGTGCAGGCAGCAGTGACGTGCGCAGGGCGCCCCCGCCCGCGCAAAGTGCCCGCCCAACCCGATGAGCTGCACTGCCCCCAGTGAGCCCCCTCCTGGGACTAGCAAGAAAGGCTGTGCACGAGCCCAGCAGCTCGGCGCTCCACGGCCTCATCTCATGGGAGAGAGCTTTGCGTGCGCCCCCCCGTCTTCCCCCGCCGGTGCCGCTGCGCTCGGCCTCGTCCTGCGATGCGTTGAGGGTCCTCGCAAAGCTCTCACAGCAACACACGCTCAAAGTCCTCTTGTGGTGCGCCCCTGCACATCATCGGGCGCGAGGCCACAGAGGACCAGAGCACCAACTTCAAGAGGTCGAGTCGTGTGGCTGAACATCACTTCAAGGCGTGTGCGGAGCAGCTTGAGCCGGAGTTGTGGTGGCCGAACGAAGAAGACTTGACAAGGTGCGTGGACGCTTGGGGCGCCTCGCAGCCCCCCGCAGCGCGAGCGGCATGGGGCCAGCAGCTCTGTGTGCAGACGATGAGGCGCCGGAGCGCGGCCCATCAGGGGCTGCGCGACTGGTGCACTGCCGCTCGGCCTCCGCGGGTGGGCCACGCAGCCAGCAGCGGAAAGGGGCTGAGCACTGCGAGGCGTCGAGCCAGCAGGCCCCTCGTGGCATGCGCCGCCCCTCGCCCGCTGTGGGAAGCCGAGGGGAGCGGCGTGTGGCCCCGAGCGGCGAGAGTCGTGCCAGCGCGGACAAACAGAGCGAGAACACGAGTAGCAGGCAGCACGTCGTGTGGATGCGCGCGCACACACTGAACCTGGAGCGCTCCGCAAGGCCCCGCACGCTGCCGCACTCTGCTGTTGCAGGCGGGAGTTCGCGGGGGCTTCACACTCGCCAGCATCAGCAGCCTTTCTTGGGAGGAGCAGCAGGAGGGCATCCGCGAAGGAGAACAGCAGGGCTCCAAACATCGCATCCAATGGCGCAGGCGGCTCTTCGGTCGGGCAAGCGCACCGCCGCCGACGGCGCGGCCGGCCCCCGCGTGGTCCGCCACCGCGGCGCGCTCAACAACAGCAACGGCGCCAGCAGCAGCGGCGCGCTCGCGGCCCTGGCGCCGCCAGGCGCGCTGGCGGGCGGCAGGTCCGCCAGCGCCCAGGCGCCGCCGCAACTGGCGGCCGCACCACCGGCCGCCCCTCCTCCGCAACCCCAACCGTGGGCGGGCATGCAGGGCCTCAGCAGCTCGCCCTTCATGCCGCCGGCGTGGAGCGCACCAGCGCCCAGCGTCGCCGACCCGTCGCACGCCGGCGCGCTGGTACCGCCGGGCTGCACCCTCGGCACGCCCGCCGCCGCCGGCCCCCCGCCCCCCGCCGCCGCGCCCTCCTCCTCCTCCGCGCCGGCGCTGGGCGTGCCCACCTTCCCCAGCATGGCGCTGGCGGCCGCCAAGGGCTTTGGCCCCTTTGGCATGATGATGGGCTTTGGCAGCATGCCGCCACCGCCACCGCCCTTCTTCATGCTCATGATGCAGCGCCAAGTGGCCATGATGCAGCAGCAGGCGGGCGGCGCCGGCGCCCACCCCGCCGCCTGGATGATGAGCATGATGGCCATGATGCAGCAGCAGCAGCAGCAGCAGGGCTTTGGCGGCGGCGCCGGCATGATGCCGCCCATGATGCCGCCCATGGGCCCCACCGCCACCGGCGCCCCGGCGGCGCCGCCGCTCACGCAGCCCAGCGGCAGCCAGCTGCCCTGCGCCTCGTGGCCGCTGCCCGCGGGGCCCTCCGCCTGGCCGCTGGGCGCCGGACCCGCCGGCGCGCCGCCGCCGCCGCCGCCGCTGCCCCAGCAGCCGCCCTTCGGCGGCGTCAAGCCGGGCGCGGACGCCGCGCTCCTCCTCCAGCAGCACACGCCGCTGCTGCCCAGCCTGGACATGGACGCCGTCGTGCACGCGCTCAACCACACCACGCAGCAGCACGCCGGCGGGGCCGACAGCAGCGCCACCACGGCCACCACGACGCGCAGCAGCGCCGGCGGCGCGCACGGCCACCTGCTGCGCGCGGCCGACGGCGGCGGCGGCCCGCACCCGGCCTCGTCCGAGGAGGACTCGCTTTCGGGCGGCGGCGGCCACGCGGCGGCATTTTTCGCTGGCGCCGGGGCAGCGGGCGCGGGCGCGGAGGAGGCGCAGCTGTCGGACCACGAGTTCAACTCGTTCATCGACAGCTTCCTGCTGTCGGGCGCGCCGCTGGGCGGCAGCAGCGCCGCGCTGCTCGACGTGGCGGCGGCGGCGGCGGCGCCGGGCGGCAGGGACGGCGAGGCGGCCGGCGCCGGCAACTCCGCGGTGAGTTTCGCAGCGTTCGATTCGCACGCTGTGCGGCCTCCTCCCTCCCTCCCGGGTGCAACGGGTGACTGACCCGCGGCTCTTTGCCCACGTTGCTGGTGCTGCTGCCGCACAGCTGGACCTGCACCTGCCGCTGGCTGAGCTGCTGCCGGACCTGGGCCTGCCGACGACGACGATGCAGCAGCAGCAGGGCGGCGGCGTGGGGCTGCCGCTGGGCCTCTCGCTCGAGCCTCAGTCGGTGCTGCAGGGCCTGGCGGGCGCGCTGGGCGGCGGCAGCAGCGGCAGCAGCAGCGGCACGGCCGCGCCGGCGCTGGCGTGAGCGGGCGGGTCGCTGCGGACGCCTGGCGCGCCCGAGGGAGGGTGGCCGTGCAGGCGCCTTTTGTGTCCGTGTGGCAAAGCAGGTGGAAATGACGGGTGAGTTTTATTGACAGGCGGAGGGCCCCTGCGGCGTCTGCGTGGCTTTGGGCGGCGGCATGGCTGCGCCGCCTCTGCTCTGTCGCCACTACCACTAGCGCGTCCTGTGGCGCCGCTGCGTGCGGGGAGTGGCGTGGCGTGGCGGTGCCCGCGCGCGCCTCTCTCTCGGGGCCCCGTGTTTTGCGCCGGTAGTACGTCGCCCTCGCCCCGCCTGGCGCCGCGCGGCGGGTGGGCGCGAGGCGACACGTTTTGGAGGGGGGGCTTTGCGTTGTTGCGTATGCGTGTGGCGAAGGAGGAGAGGAGTCCTGAGGCCTGGCGCACGGCTTTTGGGGCCGCTGGCGCGGCAGAGAAGGGCGCTGGATGCCCGCGTACAGGCGGAGGTGCGCGCCGCTGGCGTGCAGTGCATGCATGAGTGCGTGGCGCGCCGCGCGGCGGCGGAGCTTTTGGCAGGGGCTCGGAAACGGGGCGCCGCCGGGTGTGGGGGCGCGCCCCTGGCCCGCTTGTGTACGCGCCGTCTCTCAAAGTTTGGTGTGGTGTCTGGTGTTGGGGGCTGGCGAAGAGGAGGGGGGCCTGCCTACCAAGTGCGGCTTTGGAATGCCTGCGGGTGTGCTGCTGCTGCTGCTGCCGCCCTGTGACTGCATGGCGTCGTCTGGTGTTCAGTCGTGGTGGGAGTGGGAGCGGGCTTCCTTGCTATGTGCAGTGACAAATTGCGTCGCGTACGCCGTGTGCGCGTGCGGCATGGGCGCCGCGTCACGGCGGCGGCTGCCTCTGGCTTTCTTCCCGCCGCCGCCGCCTCCCCGCCCAGCCCAAAGTGAAGCAGCGCGCGCGCGCCCCGCCGCCTCTCTCTAGCGTCCCGCCCACCTGGCGGCCTCCCCTTCATGGCGCTGCGGACTGGCGAGAGAGAGAGAGAGAGAGCACGGCGCCTGCGCGCGACGTCCGTTTGTGTGTGCGTGTGCGGCCTTTCCCCCCCTTGTCTGCCGCGTCGTGTGCCTCCCCTTTGCCCCCCAGTGCATTGTTGTGTGCGCGTCTGGCGTGCGTGCGTGCGTGCGCGGCGCCGCCCCCTCTCCCCGCAGCGCAGGGCTGGACGGCCCGCCCGCCCTCCAGCAGAGCAGCCAGGCCTTCCATCGTCTAGCGCCCCCGAATTCGGCGGACCAGCCACGTACTGTCGCTTTTCCGTCTTTGTGCTTTTTGCCAGCCCTGTCCCCCCGCGCTGCTTCACTGCATCGAACCCCCCCACTGGCGCCCCCCTCCCCTCCTCCAACTCCCCCCCTCTCCAGCGCCTCTCTGCGCTGTGTGCGCGTGTGTTTTGCGGCGGTGCTGGGAGGGGAGGAGGGGGGGTGGGGGGGGCGCGGGTGCCGGCGGCACCCCAACCCTTGAGTGCGGCGCTGAGTGCCGCGCCCTGTTCTGTCCGCTTCTCCGCATGGGCCACGTGCGTGTGTGTGCGGCCTCCTGGTGTGTGTGCGTCGCGTTCGTTTCGTGCCCGTTTCGTTCCGTTCGGGAGCCCGCCCCGCCCCGCTCCCCGTGCGGTTTGCGCTTGCCGCGCCCCGGTCCCCAAAGCCGGGGCGCGTGGCGGTTTTTGTCGCGACGAAAAGAGGGGGCCGCGCTGCGCGTGCGTACCCCGAGGGGCTCTGCCGCTGCCCTCCCTCCTCCTGTGTGGTCGTGGTGGTGTCGAAGCGGTGTTTGGCTGCCACGTGTGTCGTTTTGGGTCGCACCTGTGGGGCAGCGGTGCTGGCGCCGCCGCCCTCCCCGACCGCGGACTGAGAGCCCCGGCGTGTGCAACGGCGCGCGGCCGGTGGAGGGAAGCGCGGGGGAAGGCGCGCCACGCTGCCCCTGTACGACTGTAGGCGGGTGATGATGGGTTGGGGGGGCGTCGCTTGACGCGTCGGGCGGCAACGGCCACAGTGGAAGTCCGAGCCCGACTCTTTTTCCCCCACGAGAGGAGAGGCACCGGCGCGACGCCTTGCGAGCCTGACTGATCATTCGCGCGCGCCCGCGCCGGCCCGCCTGCCTGCCGCCGCGCGCCGCTGCTGGCGCGGCGGGCGGCCCGGGCGCGGGGCGCGCGTGGAGCGTTGGCGCCCTGCGGCCTTTGCTCGCAGCGGCGGCCAAGAGCCGAGGGACAAGGGAGAAAGAGAGCTGTGTGTGGGCGGGTTGGGGGCGTAAGGGCTCGAGGGAATGTGCTGGGGGGTGGGTGGCTTGATTGGGCTCGCGCCGCTCAGGGGGCGACGGCCTCGTGGCGTCAAGAGGGTCACGGGGTCGTTGCTGCCGCCGTTTTGGACCGTGCGGTATGTGCGTGGAGGTGCTTAGGGTGGGTGGGCCAGTGCCGTGGCGCGGGCTGCTGGCCCCGGGCGAGGCGACCGATGAGAGTGCGATCGTGGCCGAAAGGGGAGCAGCACGCGTTGCTAGTGCAAGGGCGCGACTGGCGTGATTTGAGGTCTGAGCACACGGGGGACGAGGTGTGCGCAAGCGTGTGTCTGGCGGGGGGTTGAAAGAAGGAGCTACACGTGATCTCCGCCGCCCCGGCGTGGCGGCCGCTTCCACTCAGGGCGGCGCCGGGGTGCGTCCCACTTAGCTCTTCAAAATGAGAGGGATGGCGCTGTTGGCCTGCTCACGCGCCTGCCCTGCGTCTGGTTTGTCTCTGCGTGGCCGAGGTGGGAGGTCTCTTGATGCACCGTAATCGTCTGTCTGTCGGCGGCCGAGATCGCACAACACCAGCAAGTCGTGGGGGGTTCTGCACTCTGTCGCACTCTTCAAGTCGTCGTGGGCAAAGCACGGCAGGCGCGCCGCCACCGCCTGCTTGCCACCGCCCGGCCACCTCTCTTGTCCCGCGTGCCCGTTCCGTCCGCGTTCTGTGAGCGCCCGTTTTTGCACCCCTGCTGCAAGCACTACCGAGAGGCAAGCAAGGTGCCGAGGTTGTCGAGCCAGCCGCCCATGAGCCCGCACGTCTGGCCGACCCGGCAGAGCTCCAGCACGCTCAGCGCGGGGCCCGCGCCCGTCGCCATCCAGCACTGCTGCACCGTGACGGAGCCGTCGTCCGCCCCGCTCTGCGCGTTGCACGGCGTCGCGGTGGCCGCAGCGGCGTCGCGCTGCCGCCCAGCCCACCGGGCCTTGCTGCTGGCGATGGCGCGGAACGGGTAGAAGGGCTGCGATGAGCAGGGGAGGCAAGGAGCGGCGGCGTCGGACCGAATCGCCCGGGGCCCGGGCCTGCTGCTTTTCCCCCGCCACGAGGTGCACCAGCGCTCACCTCGCCGTGCTCAAAGGCCCAACGCAGCGCCGCGCGGACCTGCGGGCAGATGAGGCACGCGCCGGTCGACCGCGACGGCGGCGGCGCGCACGCAGGGGAAGAAAGGCACGGGACACGACGTGGTGGAAGGGCACACCGTCGAGCTGTGGCGAAAGCGGTCGTCCTCGCACGTTGCCGACAGCGGCGACGGCCCGAGCGACAGCACGCAGCGCGGCGGCGGCCCGTCCTGCGCGAGTGTGCGACGCTGTGAGTGCGTGAGTGCGTGGCGAGCGCCGGCGCGAGCGGAGCGTACGCTGAGGCTCAGAGCGCACTCGCACCTGGTCGCCGGCCACCAGCAGCTGCTGCTCCTGCCGCAGCGTCTCCAGCGCCACCTGCGGCCCCACGCTCGT